>Ga0272444_10005257_pt1 | contig 11236 bp, 11 predicted proteins | sample SSMForm13_FD_201033 | JGI IMG/M metagenome (GOLD analysis project Ga0272444, IMG submission 201033) | Marine sediment archaeal communities from Little Sippewissett salt marsh, Falmouth, MA, United States - SSM-Form-13 | ecosystem: Environmental > Aquatic > Marine > Wetlands > Sediment ... | reverse complement strand
CGCTTATCGATGCTTTAATCCATATAGGGATGTTCAGTTTTTGTAATGAAATCATACCGCCCCTGTTCACTATATACAGGTTGTAAACTGACTGCCATCCCCAAGCTGCACCGCATGATGCCGGAAAAGTCTTTCATAGTGGCGCACATCCTCGGCCAGGACCTCCTGGGCCAAGCGTTTCCAGTCCGCCTCTTCCTCGTGGGTCTGGGGCTTGGCGGCCTGCCTGGCCGGGCGGCTGTGCCTGTCCATGGCGTCGCGCACGCCCCGGATCAGGCCGTGGGGCACCGTATGCTCCACCAGGGAGATGAACCATTCTCTGGACAGCAGGTAGTTCAAGGGCCGCAGGTGGCGGCGGTCGGCCGCGTTGATGCGCACGTCGTCATAGGCCGCCGGGTCCAGGGGCTCGACGCCCATGAAGCGCTCCACGGCGGCCAAGATGTGCAGCCGGTCCCGGGTGAATTCCTGGAAGTTGTAGAGCAGCATGTCCTTGCCGAACCCCTGGCGGAAGGCCTCGATGGAGCGGCGCAGGTGCCCTCCCGAGAGGGAGATGGTCACGTGGCCGTCGCCGCGCCGGGCCGTCCAGCTTTCGAGGAATTCCCCGAAGGGCATGAAGGACCGGAAATGGGTCAGTTGCTGTTTGTACCAGGAGAGCGCGAAGTCCACGGGGTGGCGCACGCAGAACAGGACTTTGGTCCGGTTGCCGTGGGCCTTGATGCGCTCGATGCTGGCCAGATCCACGAAATACGAAGGGCTGACGTCCAGCCCCCACTGGTCGGGCCCCATGCCCTTGTACAGCCCGTGCAGCCACTTAGGGCCCCGGCCGTGGTTGGTCAGGAAATAGTTGAGTTCCTTGCGGAAGGGCGCGAAGAACGCGGGATGCTTGGCCAGGTTGTGGTAGAGATAGGTGGTCCCGGTCCTGGGCAGCCCGGCCACGATGAGCAGGCGCGGCGGGGTCATGGGTCGGCGACCGCGGGGATGAGGTGATGGCAGGGCACGCCCCGGCCCCGGAGCGTGGCCTCGATGGCGTTCATGTAGGCGGGCCGGGCGCAGAGCAGCACCGGCAGACCGGCCTCCTCCAGCGGGACCACGGGCAATCCGAAGAATTCGCTCCCGGCCTTGGTCTCGTCGATGACATGGCCGATGCCGTGCGTGTCGGTTATGGTCAGCAGCACGGCGCTGTACATGCCGGCCCCGAAAATGGCGTACGGGCCGCCCGCGGTCAGTCTTTTACGCGCCGCGGCGGCGGCGGCGCGCCAGAAGCCGTGGTGCGCCTCCAGCAAGTCCTCGGTGCGCTTGAAGAGGCCGTTGGGCAGGCTGATGTCGTCCGGCTCCCCGAGGGCGGAGCCGGTGCAGCGGCACATGATGTGGGTGCAACTGGCCGAGTCCACGACCTTGTCGATCTCGAACCCGGCATGGGCCAGGTAGGCAGTGAGGGCGTCGAGGCCGTACATGAAGGTGTGGTCCCAGATGAACGGTGCGCATTCGGACTGCTCCAAGAGCATGAGGTCGAGGCTCAACAGCGTCCCCGGTCTGGAGATGGCCCGGATGTCCAGCAGGGTCCGCAACGGGGCGACCCGGTTCAGCAGGCCGTGGGCCACGACGAGGTCGAAGACCTGTCCGCCAAGGGTCTCGGGTGTGAAGAAGCCGTGTACGAAGGTTACATCCGAGGGCGAGGATTCGAAGGCCGCCCGGGCCTCGTCGGAGGGGTCCACGGCCAGGCATTCGCAGTCCGGGTGCATGGCCTGGAAGGCTCGGGACAGGTCCCCCCGGCCGCAGGCGATCTCCAAAAAGCGGCCCTTGGGGGGCAGACCTTCCAGGGAGGAGAACAGGGACCTTGTGACGTGGTCGTGCTTGGGCATGACCTTGCCCTGGATGACGATGGGGTGGTTCTGGATTTCGGGCCCGATGTCGTAGTCGCGGGCGTAGAAGCGTTCCAGGGTATCGGGGGGATCGAAGGTCACGCCCAGGCAGGCGCATTGCCGGCACAGCGTGCGCCTGGCGCAGGCGTTTCCGATGATCTGCGTGTCCGAGGCCAGCAGGGGTAGTTTTCCGGGGCCGCCCCGGGCCTTGACCTCCAGGCTGGAGGCGCCGCAATGGGGGCAGGTCACGGGGTCACTCATCACCGCACTGCACCCATTGCGCCCGTCCGGCCTGCCAGTCCTGGCAGCTCTTGCAGGGCTCGGCGTCGAATTCGAGGCGGAAATGCTTTTCGCGCAGGGCCTTGAGGGGCCCCATCCAGATTTCGGCGATGGTGTTGTCGTTCACGTCTCCCATGTTGGTGATCCCGTTCCAGTCCCCGTCGCACTGGGGCACGCGGCCATCCCAGAAGATGGTCATCTGGCGCAGCAGCCAGGTGCAGGGGATGTCCCTGGGCCGCTCGCCGGGCGACTCGTCCTCGAACCAGGGGTCCACGGCCTCGGCCCAACCGGTGCGCGGCTTGATCTTGAGTTGCAGCCTCTTGCCCGCGTCCTTCCAGTATTGCACGAAGGCCTCGCGCTCGTGGATGTTCTCTCCCATGGTGATGAACTGCAGGGTGATGACGGGATGGTCGAGTCCGCGCCGCTCGCGTTCGTCCAGGACGTGGTGGATGTTCTCCACCAGGCGGTCGAAATCGCCGTTGCGGCGGATGGATTCGTAGACCTCCTTGCCGGCCCCGTCCACGCCGATGAGCAGGTGTTGCAGGCCCGAGGCGAAGAGGTCGTCCGCCATGTCGGCCCGGTAGGCGTTGAGGTTGGTGTTCAGGTGCACCTGGAGGCCCTTGCCCGTGGCGTAGGCGATCATCTCGAAGATCTCCCTGCCCAGCAGCAGGGGCTCGCCCATGACCGCGGGCCACAGCCGCGTGTCGGGCGAAACCCGGGCCACCTCGTCCACGATCTTGCGCCACAGCTCCATGGACATGCGGCCCTTGGGCCTGGTGAGCCGCTCCTGGGGACACATTATGCAGCGCAGGTTGCAGGTGGCGATGGTCTCCACCAGGATGTCCGTGGGGAACGGGTGTTCGACGACGAACTGCCTGAGGTCCTGTATCTTGTCGCCACTCATTGGTTTTTCTCCTCGCCTTCGATGCGCTCCATTTCCGGCCCCAGCACGGGGTGTTCCTCCAGCCGCACGGGCTTGGGCGCGTCCTCGATGGGCTGGATCCAGCGGGCGCAGAACGAGGCGTCCTCGCCCGAGCGGCAGACCTCGGACTGCCTGTTTAAGTCCGGAGCCATTCTGCCCCTGGCCAGGATGTCCTTGAGGGGCATTTCGCGGATATTGCCCAGCGAGGTCATGATCCCGGCGCAGGGAACGGCCTCGCCGTCGGCCAGGATGGTGATCCATTCGTACACGGCCGGGCAGGCCGGATAGTTGAAGTTGGCGTTTACATCCAGCATCAGGTTGCCGTGTTTGGCCTGGAACCTGCGCGCCAGCTCCTGGTCCTCCGGGGGCAGGACGTTGACCGTGGTGGTGCCGTCGCGGCCCGTGGTCCCGGAGTAGATGGGGGTCGCGGTGAGCAGCAGGCGGTGGCCGGCCAGGAAGGCGAGCAGCTTTTCCAGGCTGCCGTCGTGCAGGTTCTCGTGGGTCACGATGCCCCGGACGCCCACGAAGAGCCCCCGTTCGCGGGCCTTGAGCAGACCGCCCAGGGCGTGTTCGAACAGGCCGTCCACGCCGCGGCTCTGGTCGTGCTCCTGGCCGATGCCGCCCATGGAGATGAAGACGTTGTTCAGGCCGGCCTCGACCAGGTCGTCCAGTCGTTCCTCCAGGTAGATGCCGGTGGTGGCGATGGTGCATAGGCCCCTGCGGCGCCTGATGTGTTCGATGAGGGGAATGAGCTTGTCCATGTACATCAGGGGCTCTCCACCCGAGAGGGTGGAGTTGACCACGCCCAGCGCCATCCCCTGGTCGATGAGGTCCTTGAATTCCTCCACGGACAATTCGTCGTCGTACCTGCGCTTGAGTTCCTGCACCGAGCAGAAAGGGCACTTGCACGGGCATTTGTAGCCCAACAGCAGGGACAGGCAGCGCAGGTTCACCTGGTCCGGGCGAAATTTGTAGCGCAGGTACGAACGCACCAGGCGGGGCAGGGCGCGGCGTCCCTTGAAGGCGTATTGCAGCCGTGAAAGATGGAAGCCGATGGGTTTTTGCGTCATGGGGTCTTTTCCCTTGGGGGAGTTTTTTCTTGATTGCGAGGCGTTGCCTTACCTGCTCATGATCCTGGTCTGGTGCGCCTCGATGACCTGGCTGTTGTCCGGGACGTTGCGGTGGACCAAGGTCTTGGCGTTGATGAAGGTGTTGTTTCCGATTCCGATGTCGTTGACGATGGTCACGTCCAGGCCGATGAAGTTGTCGCGCCCGATGTCCACGCTGCCGGCGATGGTGGCCCCGGCCGCGAAATAGTTGTTTTCGCCGATGTCGGTGTGTTCGCCGACGATGGTGGAGATGTCGAAATGGTTGATGGGGCCGGCCTTGACGCGCTGGTCGAGGACGGTCCCGGCCAGGACCATGCAGCCCTCGCCGAGTTCCACGTCGGGCTCCACCATGGCCGAGGGATGGATGAATTGTACGAATTCGTATCCCTCCCGCTTGGCCCTGGCATAGGCCGCGCCTCTGCCTGGCATGTCGGCATAGCCGATGCACATGGCCAGCTTGACTTGGCCGGGCGCCGTGCCGGGCTCGGCCGCGACCCGCTCCAGGCCGCCCAGGGTGCGCACGCCGGCGATGACCGGCGTGCCCTCGGGCTGCACGTCGTCCACGAAGCCGGTGATCTCCAGGTCGTCGCCGCGATACATGGCCAGCAGGGAATAGACCTGTCGGCCCAGCCTGCCGCCGCCGTAGATAAGCACCTTGTCCATGTCTCAACCTTCCAGTTTTTCGACCATGATGGCCAGCACCGTGTCGAAATCGCTGAACAGGGCCGCGATGTCGTCGGGGTCGAACTCCAGCCCGAACTCCTCCTCCAGGGCCATGACCAGGTTGAGGTGCGACAGGGAGTCCCATTCCTCCACCTGGCGGGCCACGATGGGTCCGCTCCCGAAGGAGCGTCGGAAGGCCTTGCGGAATACGGCCAGCACCCTGTTGCGCAATTCATTGTCCATGGGCATTCAATACGTCCGTGATGTGACCGGTCATGGCGGACAGGTCGGTTGCAGGGGAGTTCAGGACCAGGTTGACGATGCGTTCGGAAATTTCGACGGCGTGGGGAAAGGCCGCGTCGTCATCGCCCCGCAGGTGGTGTGGGGGCGGGAAGAGCCGCGAGGCCGCGAAGCCCTTGTCCAGGAGGTCTTCGAACAGGCGGTCGCGCGCGGCGCGGGGGGCCAGGAATGAGAAGCGCCAGGGCGCCGCCTTTTCCAGACCCTCTTGAAGCACGACATGAGGATGTCCGGCCAGGGCCTGGCGTAGCGTCTGCGTCTGCCGTCTGCGCAGGGCGGCCGTCTTAGGCAGCTTGTCCACCCGTTGGGAGAGTGTTTGCAGCACCTGGGGCGGCAGGACATGGACGAACCCGTCGCGGTGTTCGCGCAGGATGCGCAGGCGCTGGGCAAAGGCCTGGCCGGCCGGGAGCGCGGCCTTGCGCAGCCGGTAGAGGTCCTGCATGAGGGAGGTGCGGGCCAAGTCCCGGCGCGGCTCGTCGGAACAGAGGCCCTGCGCGGCCCGGCGGCATGCGGCCATGAGTTCGTCGTCGTCGGTCAGCAAAGCCCCGCCGCCGCCGCAGTCCAGCAGCTTGCCCGGGCCGAAGCTGACTACGGCCGCCCGGCCCCCGGCGGCCGCCCGCGCGTCCCCGTCGCCATAGGCCTGGGCCGCGTCCTCCAGCACCAGGGGGCCTCCGGCGTGGTCCTGCAGGGGCGCCATGTCCATGATGGAGCCGAAGATATGCGTGGGCACCACGGCGGCCGCGTCCAAAGCCCCGGCCCGGTCCATGGCCAGGGACGGGTCCATGTTGAAGGTGGCGGGGTCCACGTCGCAGAAGACCGGTTCCAGGGACGCGAAGGCCGCGGCGTTGACCGCGGTCTCGCAGGTAATGTCGGGATAGAGCACGCGGCTGCCGGGTTCCAGCCCCGCCCCGACCATGGCCAGGTACAGGGCCGTGGTGCCCGAGGCGGTCACCAGGCAGTGCCTGCGCCCGAAATGCCGGGTCAGGCGTTGTTCCACGCTGCGGGCGAGTCTGTCCATTTCAGAACTCGAGGAAGTCCCGGAGCGCCTTGGGCCAGGACGCGGCGTCCGGACCGTATTGGCAGAACAGCGCGTAGGCTAAGCGCTCGAATCCGATGCCCAGGCAGCCCGAGAAGGCCGCCGATCCGTCCGGCAGGATGATGTCGAAGACGTTGCCGAAGAAGTCCTGGTGCAGGTTGATGGAGCCCACGGCCATGTCCTTGCCGCTGTGCGGCAGGCGGGCGAGGATTTCGTATTTCAGGCTCAGGGCGTACTGGACGAGGTTCTTGTTGGCCGATTCATTGGTGAAGAAGGGGTCGTCGGCCGTCTCGATGCGGCAGTCCAGGCCCAGGTCGCGCACCAGCCCGATGCAGGCGTCGATCATTTGTTGGCGTTTCTCCAGCACGAACTCCTCGCTGCCCACGAACATGATGTCCCGCACCGTGAAGTTGATGAGCCGGTCCAGGGAGCCCGTGGGCGAGGTCTCGTTGCGGAAGACCTTGTTCATGCAGGTGTAGACCGTGTCGGGGTAGTCCCTGCTGCCCCGCAGGGCGTAGTAGCAGCAGTCGCAGACGGCCGATTCCAGACCGAAGCGCGAGGCCGTGAGGGTGTCGTCCAGGGCCACGCTGTCGAAGTCCAGGGAGCGGTCGTGCTGCCGGGAGAAGCGCTCCAGGGAGGCGAAGTCCTGCTTGACCGTGGTGCACAGGATGACCTGCTGGGGGAAGTCCTTGAAGTAGTTGATTTGCTTGTACAGGTCCACGGGCCAGAGGGTGGGGTATTCCTGCTCCACGGCGTTCAGGTCGCGGGCCAGCCGCATCAGCCAGTGGTCGGCGAAGTGCATTGTCTCCAGAAAGGGGCCCTGGAACAGGAACATGCCCTCGGCGATGGGCTGCACCATGCCGGATTCCTTGAGGGCGGGCAGCGGATCCTGGGCGTAGCTGCGCCCGGACTCGTGGCTGTGGAGCACGTCCTTGCGCACGCTGCGCGATATGTACAGCAGCCGCGCCAAGCGTTCGGCGAAGATCGCCTCGTCCGTGCCCTCGGGCAGGTCGGCCACGATCTGGTCCGAGGTGAACTGGATCTCGCGGGCCTGGAAGCTTCTCTCCAGGCCCGCCCGGACGAACTCCTCGGCCGGGGCGTCCAGGGCCTTCTTCAATGGGTGCCGTATGCTGGGCATGATACCGTTGACGCTCCTCATTCGTGGATTTTTCTGATGATGGCGTAGGGCCGCTTCTTGATCTCCGTGAACAATTTTTCCAGGTAGATTCCCACAAGGCCGATGGACAATAGGACGATGCCGCCGATGATCCAAATGGAGGCGATGAGGGAGGTGTAGCCGGGCAGGGTGGATTCGTTGAGATAGTGCTTGCCGATCAGATACAAGAAATAGGATAGCGAGAAGAGGAAGATGCCCAGCCCCGAGAAGAAGAGCAGCCGCAACGGGGCGGCGCTGAAAGACGTCAGGCCGTTGAGGAAGAGGTCCAGGCGTTTGGCCAGGCTGTAGGTCGTCTCGCCCTTGCTCTGTTTTTTCACGGGCAGGGCCAGCTGCCGGAAGCCCGTGGCCGCGCACAGGCCCACGAAGAAGACGTTGCGCTCCTCGTGCCCGAGCAGGGCCTGCACGAAGTCGCGGCGCATGAGCCGCGCCACCACGGGATTGCGGGGGATGGGCTGCTTGGCCAGGCGGTTGAAGAGCAGGTAGAAAAGACCGCCCGTGATCCGCGTGCCCAGGGACCCCCGGCGCTTGTCCTGGACGCCGTAGACCGCGTCCACGCCCTTGCGCTCCATGGCCTCGTGGAAGGTGGGCAGCCACTCGGGCTGCTCCTCCAGGTCGCAGTCGAGCAGGAAGATCAGGTCGCCCCGGGCATGGGAGAGGCCGGTCATCATGGCCCGGTGGTGGCCGAAGTTGCGCGACAACTCCACCACGCGCACCCTTGGGTCCCGCTCGCGCAGGGCCAGGGCTTTTTGCAGCGAATCGTCGGGCGAGCCGTCGTCCACCAGGACGATCTCGAAATCCTCGTTGACGGCGGCGGCGGACTCGCACACGCGGCGGTGAAACTCCTCCAGGTACGGGGAGGAGCGGTAGAGGGTGGAGACGATGGAAAGGCGGGGCCTGTCGCCGCTCATGGCTTGCTCCTGCCAAAGGACAGCATGTGGTTTTTGGTTTCCTCTCTCCCGACGTTCGCCAGCAGGTCAATGATGCTCACGGAATGCTCGAACGGGGGATGGAGCTGCGGGTATTCCGGATATCCCTCGTAGCGCATCCAGTCCACTTGGCAACCTATGCTCTCGAAGCGTGAAGTGTCCAGGTATTGCCGTGCGGCCGGGCCACTCAAATATCGAGAGGCGTTTGCTTGCCTGCAAAGCGAAACGATCTTGTCCGTGGCGTCGGAGTCTGGAACATCATACTGAGATGACGGCACTATCTTGGTTTGTATTGAGAGCAGGCCGCATATGGCGGCTATAAATGAGTGATTGATTTTGCTGAGGTATCTTTCGCTCCCAAGGCGAGAGTATGTTTCTTCTAAAATGGCAGAAATATCGTGGAAAAATGGAGAATTTTTGTAGTTGAATGAGATGGACCGCAAGTGTTTTATGGACCAATGTTTGTCAATTACTTTAATATCGAAAATGCGCGATTTTGATCGCGACTTGGACATGACGGGAATGGTAAGCCAGATCGTACCCTTTGCGGTCTTTATGCGATTCCTGTTTCTCCAGTCTCTTTTTGTGTATTGGCAATCGTCATAAATTATGAATTCATCAACCATGTTGATGAGGTCGAAATATCCTTTCCATGGGATATAGTTGGATTGCAAAATGGCGACTTTTTTCATCGATTGGTTGAGTGGTGATTGCGCCCTGGAAGGGAGGCGTTGCTTTGTGCGTACTCGCACGAGGGTCTTCTTGTTATATTATTCCGAGGGCATTTGCAATGTCTGTATTGCCGGGGGCGCGTGAAGACTGCCTTCTGGCGTTCGGGTTGTTTTTCTGGCAGGTTTCGGGCGAGCCTTCACATGTCCAGGTGTTGTCCGGTCGCCAAAGGGAGAAGAGATGAACCCATCGGCGGGTTCCACCGCCCGGCGCACGTGCGTTGTTTCGCTCCCAATCTCCAAGTATTTCACATATAACAATTGTTATTACCTTGGCGTTAGCAGGCCGTTGCGAAAGTCCGTTTTCAGTCGGCCCATTAGCTGACGACAGCGATGGGTATCCATTGGTCCGGCCGGTCTTCGTGAATTGCCAGGACCAGCCATATCCAGCAATTTTCCGCATCCATGCCGATGAAGACGAGGTTCCAGGCGTCGGCGGCCCCTTCTTATGTGGCCTCCGGTCAAGCGCCGTCTTCTTTTTTGTAACCCTTTCTTATTCGCGCCTTGCTGCGCCAAGTACCGATCCGGTACGAAACTGAGAAGCGCCATTTTTTGTCCGCCGCATTCGCGGCAAAGGGCCGCTCGCGCCTTCTCGTTGGTCAGCCGTTGGCCATGCAGGCCTTATCAGTCCGTTGAGAAAATCCGTTTTCAGCCGGTCCATGAGCTGACGACAGCGATGGGTGTCCATTGTTCCGGCCGGTCTTCATGGACCGCCAGGACTAGCCATATCCAGCAATTTTCCGCATCCATGCCGATGAAGACGAGGTTCCAGGCGTCGGTGGCCCCTTTTGGGGTGCCGTGGCCGGTCATTTGCCACATCAGCAGGCCCAGGTTGAAGCCCGCGACGTGCAGCAGGTAGCGTTTCTGTACATTCTCCCGGCCGCGCAGCCATGTCTTGCGCATGCCGCCCCGATCCAGGGCGTGCTGGAAGCTCCGTTCGGCCAGTTCGGTCCGACGTCTGGCCGCTTCCCTGCCCTTGCCCGTGCCCAGCCGTATCCGGTTGTTGTACACCGCCCGTCGCGCCTCATGGTCGCCATGCCACCAGTTCAGGCCCTTGCATTTCGGCTCGGCGATGCGCGTCTTCCAAATCCCCCCGTCGAGGTCCTTGAGCACCCCTCGGGAATGATAGCCCTTGTCCGCCACCATCTCCGCCGGGCTCTCCGGCGTAGGCCCCTCGCCGACCCGGGCGAGGTTGGTCCCGGCCGCCTTGAGCGTCTTGCCCAGAGTTTTGGTGTCGCCCTCGTCAGCGGGATGCACCTCGGCCGCGACCACGGCTCCGGAGTCCAGGTCCACGGCGTGTTCCGGCTTGTAGGCCATGCGGGTGCGGCCGTCCTTCATGCGCGCGATGCGGGCCTCGGGATCGGTCGGTGATTCCCAGTCCTTGTTGGACAGCTTCTTGCCCTTGCGCTTGCGGTCCATGCGCGACAGGTCCTCGGCGGTCGGCGCCTCCATGCCGCTGTCCTCGGCCATGCGACAGAGCATCCGGCGGTAGCCCTCGCCCGTGTCCTTGCGTACGATGCTCCGCATGGCCGCATTGGCCTCCATGGTCGAGGCGTCCACGCCGATGCGGTCGCCCTGGACCAGTCCGGCCTTGGCGAGCACGTCAAGCACCCAGGCGAAGACCTCCTGGTGGACCTCCAGCGGCAGGCGGGAGCGGATGCGGCTCAGGGTGGAGTGATCGGGTGCCGATTGGCCGGTGTCCAGAAGCAGAAACTCGCGCAGGGACAGCGAGTCAGCGCAACGCCACTCGATGCCGCGCTCGGACTCGATGCCCTCGAAATAGCCCACCAGGTGCATGCGGAAATAGCGGCCCGGCGGGATGGAGGGGCGACCCTGACGGCTTGCGTAATGGGGCTCGCACAGCCCCTCTACGAACCGGTCGAAGCCTGCACTGGTCAGGACGCCCTGGAGCCTGTCGTAGAAAACATGTCCCGGGGACTTGGGAATCTCGTCCCAGGAGATGAACATCTTTCCATGCCGATCGTGCTGCTTGCCCAGGGCCATCCGCGCCTCCTGTCCTTCAAAAGACAGTCGGTGATTTCAACGACTTTTTCAACAGTCAGTTATCATGTAAAGATCCGAATCTTGATTCCCTGCATATCACTTCTAGCCATCGCCCCCCTGATGGCCGATAGCCACGAAAAAACCAGATTTAAGAAAAGTGTTGAACTTTGTTTGATACTTGTCGCGCTTTGTTTAAGTTTGAATATAGACTTTACAAAATCAATACAAGATGCTAA
>Ga0272444_10005255_pt1 | contig 11239 bp, 11 predicted proteins | sample SSMForm13_FD_201033 | JGI IMG/M metagenome (GOLD analysis project Ga0272444, IMG submission 201033) | Marine sediment archaeal communities from Little Sippewissett salt marsh, Falmouth, MA, United States - SSM-Form-13 | ecosystem: Environmental > Aquatic > Marine > Wetlands > Sediment ... | reverse complement strand
GTAGACGCCCCACCCTCCTTCGAAGCGACCGGCGTAGCCGTTGCCGTGCGCGCGCGCGTCGAGCGCGCTCCCCGTCCCCAGCCCGTCGATCCGCACCCCGTCGTCGTTGCCCTCGCTATAGAAGTAGGCCGCACGTGCCCCGCTTCCCCCGAACGCGGCGATCGCGGCGGGGTTCGAAGGCCACATCGAGGGCGGGTCGAGCGCCGCGAACGTCGCACCGGTCCCGAGCGTGTTCACGCCAACGAGCGCGGCGTCGTTGGTGCCTGAGTCGGACGTACTGAACCAGCCGGCCTCACCGCTCGTCGCAACGACCTCGAGCCTGGCGTCTGGCGAGGACGTGCCGATGCCGACGTCGCCCGTGGTGCGGTAGACGTCACCACCCGCGATCGTCCAGTCCCCGTCGTCTCCCCCGCCGGTCGCTGCGATCGTGATGGTGTTCGCTCCGTCGTTCGGCGTGATCGCGATGTTCGCGCCTTCGATCAGATCGATGTTACCCCCGTCGGAGCTGACGCCGTCGAGGCTGCTCACGATGTCGGGGACGACCATCCCGGTGGTCACGGAGTTGGTCTGCCCCTCGTTGACATACTCGGCGTCGTGATCGTGCCCGTCCAGCGAGTACGCCCCCGCGTCAGCGCCGCCGAGCTGATCGGCGTCCACTGCGTGAAGCGCGTACGGCGCCGAAGCGAGCTCACGCCGGGGCTCCAGGGTCTCGCCGTCGGCCTCGATCTCGAGCCAGAGCTCGCTCGAGAAGTCGATGGGATCCAGCGGAGACACGCTCCCGAGGATGACCGAGACGACGCCAATCGAGTTCGTCAGCGTGTTGTGGGTCTCCGTCCACTCCTGAGTGCCACCGCTCTCCTGCGTCCAGAGAGTGAAGACAAGCTCGACCGCCTGATCGGCGAGCGGCTGATCGGAGTCATCCGTCAACATCACCTGGTAATTCATCGTCGGCGGAACGGCAGCCAAGGCGCCAAGGGCGACAAGGCACACCACCGATAGCGCCAACGCCGCGCACACCAGAGATCTCAGGCCACGCATGCCTGCCTCCTTGCGGAAGTGAGCCCCACACGCAGGGGCGTCCCCTGCTGAACTCGGAATGTGTAGGTGATGGCTCTAGTATACGGTGGGCCATGAGACTGGTTCAAGAACTGCCGAGATGCGATGTCGTCGCGCGGGAGATGCTGCCCACCTCCGCTCTGAACCACCCCTGCGTCCGGAGACAGATCCTGACCAGCATGAGCATCACCGGCACCTCGATCAGGACCCCCACCACCGTCGCGAGGGCCGCTCCGGATGAGAGCCCGAAGAGCATGACGGCCGTCGCGATCGCGACCTCGGAATGGTTCGAGGCGCCGATCATCGCCGACGGCGCGGCGTCGCGATTAGGAGAGCCGGAGCGATCTGGCGGCGACGTAGCCGATCCAGAGAATCAGATTCGTCTGGATTCGGACCGTCTCCCGACGAGCCCCACCAGCTCATGCTGGCCCGCACAACATGTCGGCGCTCACGGCCGACGGCCGCCGGGGGCCATCAGGGAGGCGTGAGGAACAGGACAATGCTCTGCGATGGAATCCGAAGGCCGGGACCTTCACGGAATCGCCGCCATCCGTGGACCACAGCCACGAGATGTGCTATAGTCCACAGCATCATGTTGCCAGAGTAGCAGCTTCTGTTCCGCTCCATCAGGAAGGTGTCGGCGGAGGACCCTGCGGGACCCCGCACCCTGTCGCAGGAAGATGCATCAACTCGAACCTCTATCCGGAGGATGGTCCCATGAAGTACGTCTCCTCAAGCGCGCTGGTCCTCCTGCTGGTGCTCCTCGCTGCGGCTCTCGCGTTGCTCGGCTGCTCGTCGTCATCGGGCCCATCCGACACTCCTGACCCACCCTCGGCTTCCATCGACTCCCCCGCCGCCGACGTCACCATCGTCGAGGGCGGTACCGTCAGTTTCCAGGGGTCCGCCACGGGCGGCCAGACACCCTATGCCTACTCCTGGGACTTCGACGGCGGCGCGGCTAACTCATCCGCCGAGGATCCGGGCGACGTCGTCTTCGGTGCGCCCGGCACCTACACGGTCACGCTCACCGTCACTGATGACGACGGCGACGACGACACGGACACCGTGACCGTCACGGTCACTGCATCCCTCGCCCACTACGCCTTCAACGGCAACGCCAACGATGAGAGCGGCAACGGCAACGACGCCACCGTCTACGGCGCAGCGTTGGCAGAAGACAGGTTCGGCAGCGAGGACAGCGCGTACAGGTTCAACGGCGGCGGCGACTACATCCAGACGCCCGTCGACAGCAACACGCTTCCTCTCAGTTTCTCGGTGTGGTTCAAGGCCAGCGACGTCTCCGGTGAGCGATCAATCGTTGACAGCGACGTGTCCGGACAGAGCGGCCATTCCCTGATTTTTGGTTGGTGGGTAGGCGATGGCTACCTGGACGTCCAGTATCACGATGCCGGCCTGAACATCGACTTCAGCGTCGCAGTGGACACGTGGTATCACGTGGTGGTCAACTTCTCCGACGTCATACAGATCTACGTTGACGGCGCGCAGATCGGGGATGACTTCGCCTACGTCCCCGGCAGTCTCAACGGAGACCCGTTCCGTCTCGGAAGACACAACCAGGGGGATCCGCAGTGGTTCGCCGGAGTGATCGACGACGTGAGGTTCTATGACCGTGCTCTCACGGAGGAGGACGTTCAGACGCTTTACTCGGAAGGCGGGTGGCCGAACCCGTAGCCACCGTGGGTCCTGCGCCGAGCGCGTCGCATCTGCCCGGCGCGACCAATGTGAGAGAAGGGGGCTTCGGCCCCCTTCTTCATGTGCGGTTGCGGCGTGCCGGCGGTCTGCCACTATGCCCCGGCGAACCACCCCTTCGTCCGCGTACAGATGCTGACGAGCCAGAGCATCACCGGCACCTCGATCAGGACCCCCACCACGGTCGCGAGCGCGGCTCCGGACGAGAGCCCGAAGAGCATGACGGCCGTCGCGATCGCGACCTCGAAGTGATTCGAGGCGCCGATCATCGCCGACGGCGCGGCGTCCCGGTAGGAGAGCCGAAGCGATCGGGCGGCGATGTAGCCGATCCAGAAGATCAGGTTCGTCTGGATGAAGAGCGGGATCGCGATCCAGAGAATCGTCAGGGGATTGCCGAGGATCACGTCGCCCTTGAACGAGAAGAGGAGGACGAGCGTGATCAGAAGGGCGATGATCGTCACGGGCGTGAGCACGTGCAGGAACTTCTCCCGGAACCACGCCTCCCCCTTCGCTGCGACGATCCACTTCCGCGAGAGGTAGCCCGCCACGAGCGGCAGCGCGACGTAGATCCCGATCGAGAGGAAGAGCGCCTGCCACGGGACGGGGAGCTTCCCGACGCCGAGCAGGAATCCGCCCAAGGGACCGTAGAGCACGAGCATCGTGAGCGAATTGATCGCGACCATGACGAGCGTGTGCCCGTCGTTCCCCTTCGCAAGGTAGCCCCACACGAGGACCATCGCCGTACACGGCGCGATCCCGAGGAGAATGCACCCGGCGAGGTAGCTTCGCCAGAGCGGGACCTCGAGCATCCGGATCCCGTCCCGGAGCACCACCTGGCCCGCGCCGTACGCCGCGCCGACGTCGAGGTCGAGCCCGAGCGGCGCCTTGACGTAGTCGACGGCGTCGGGCCCGATGAACCTAAGGAAGAGGAACCCGAGGAAGAAGACCGAGATCGCATACATCGTGAACGGTTTGATGGCCCAGTTGAGGACGAGGGTGAGGCCGACCGGCTTCGCGCTCCTCCCCGCCTTCACGACCTCCTGGAAGTCGATCTTGACCATGATCGGGTACATCATGAAGAAGAGGCAGATCGCGATCGGGATCGAGACGACCGGCGCGCCTGCGACCGTGATCGAGAGACCGTCCAGGAACCGTGCCGCACCCGGCGCGATGCGCCCGAGCCCGATCCCTGCGAGAACGCAAAGGGCGACCCAGAGCGTCAGGTAGCGCTCGAAGAATCCGAGGCCCTTCGTTTCCTTTGTGATGCACGCCTTCGTCGCCATGTCGAGCGGCTTCCTCCTAGGCGGTCGGGTGCCCAGTGACGCGCGTCTCGAACGGGGCTTCCGCCGTGGCGGCAAGCGCGGGGCGATCGACCCGCCTCGGCTCAATCCACGCGGGGGAGGGCCCGGGGATGTCAGCCCTGAGGCGCGTTGTCCGACCCTCCGCCATCCGGCTCCGGCACGAGTCCCTGGGGCACAGGAACGGAATCGGAATCCGGATGCTGCGGTTGAAGTTCATCCAGCTTCTTCAGTTCCTCTCCTACCTCGACCGCGACGTACTCCAGGAACGCGTCCCTGTCGCCCACCAGCGTCCAGATGGCGTCGAGGTTCCGCCACTGAACCTCCTGTCCACCGCGCACTCTCGACACGATGAGCGAGATCTCGAAGAGGTCGTAGTCCTCGACGAGGTGCGCACTGGTGGTGTCATCGAGGTTCACCACCCGCCATTCGAGCGTGCCGTCGGCCAGCTCCTCTGGGAACGAATCGCGCAGAGCCTGATCGGCGTACGCCTCGAACTTGAGGCAGTTGTCGCAGCGCGCCGTCCGGTGGAAGTAGTGGACCGTGACCTTGTCTGCGGGAGGTGTCGATGCCGTGGAGTCACCCGCGGCGGCGGCGGACTGCCAAGCTACCGTATCGGCGAGCGCCGGTTGCTCCCCCGGCTCGGAAGCCGCGCATGACGCCCCATCGAGCGAGCCGCCCGAGAGGAGCGCCGCCGCAACGACGGCCACAAGGAGTGCGTGGCGGGTCACGCCGACTCCCCCGCTGCGGCCACGAGGATCTCTCTGATCTCATCGACCGACAAGAGCTTCCCGCTGGACTTGACCTCGCCGTCCACGACGAGGCCTGGTGTCATCATGACGCCGAACTCCATGATCTCACTGATCTCGGTCACCTTCTCGAGCTCGAAGTCGAGTCCGAGCTGATTCACGGCGATGAGCGCGTTCTCCTCGAGCTTCGTGCACTTCGGGCATCCGGTGCCCAGGATGTTGATCTTCATACTGAGACTCCTTATGAGGCGATCGCCCCGAATACGATCCCGCTCACGGTCGCCATGACGACGACCAGCGCTATGTAGGTGAGCGTCTTCTTGGTGCCCATGATGCTCCTGATGACGAGCATGTTAGGAAGCGAGAGCGCCGGCCCGGCCAGGAGGAGTGCCAAGGCGGGACCCTTCCCCATCCCGCTCCCGAGAAGCCCCTGGAGGATCGGGACCTCGGTGAGCGTGGCGAAGTACATGAACGCTCCGGCGACAGATGCGAAGAGGTTGGCCCCGACCGAGTTGCCGCCGACGGCGCGGCTCACCCAGGTGGACGGGATGAGCCCCTCGTGGCCGGGGCGACCGAGCAGCACGCCCGCCACAATGACGCCGAAGAGAAGAAGCGGCAGGATCTGCTTCGCGAAACCCCAGCTCGAGTCGAACCACTCCCCGAGTTCATCGTCGCGCCTGCTCGTGACGGCGCCCAAGCCAACGATGCCCGCGGCGAACGGAAGGACCGGGTGCCCTCGAGCAACCAGGGCGAGGATGAGGACGGGCGCGGCAACGAGCACGACGCGCGACGCACCCAGGCGGAACCACGCGACGAGGGACGCGCCGAACGCCACGGCCAGAACAGAGCTCACGACCCACTTCGCGGAGTAGATCGCCGCCCACGCCCCGGCGCCCGCCTCGGGCTTCCCCCAGTTCGCGAAGACCAGGATCGCCACCATGAGGGCGAAGTAGATACCGTTCTGCCAGAGCGGCCGGGACACGGCGGGCGCGGGCATCGCCGCTTGGGCGTCCGCCTTCGCGAGCTCTTCCTTGCGGAAGAAGAGATGCATGAGGAGCCCAATCACCACGCTGAAGACAACGGCGCCGACGGCGCGCGCGACACCGAGCGCGGGCCCCAGGACGCGGGCCGTGAGGACGATCGCAAGGACGTTGATCGCGGGGCCCGAGTAGAGGAACGCCGTCGCCGGGCCGAGCCCCGCGCCCATGCGGTAGATCCCGGCGAAGAGCGGCAGCACTGTGCAGGAGCAGACCGCCAGGATGGAGCCCGAGACCGACGCGACCCCGTACGCGAGCGGCTTCGGGGCGCGGGCGCCGAGGTACTTCATCACGGATTCCTTGCTCACGAAGACCGCGATCGCGCCCGCAATCAAGAAGGCCGGAAGGAGACACAGAACGACGTGCTCCCGCGCGTACCACTTGACGAGGTGGAAGGCCTCCATGACCGCGCCGTCGAATCGCGGGAGCCCGACAGGCAGGTAGAACGCTGCCAGGAAGACGGCCGTCATGACGGCCAAGGGCTTCCATTCACGCTTCCAGATCAACGAGCCTCCAACCCCCACTTCGCCCGGCGCGACCGCCGAGTGCGCCCTACCGCGCCGAATACAGCAGATAGCCTCCCCCCAGAATCACCAGCACGCCGCAGATCCGCTTCAGGACCACGGCGCCGCGCGACCGTTCGTTCCAGTTGAGGTAGTGCTGCACGACCTCGGTGAACGTCCCCGCAAGGACGATCACGGAGCAGTGGCCGACGCCGTATGCGAGGAGCAGGACGGCGCCGTACGCGAGGCTCGTGGCGGCGACCCTCAGGGTCACGCCGAGCATGGGCGCCATGTACGCGAACGTGCACGGCCCGAGGGCGATCCCGAAGACGAGTCCGATGACGAAGGCAGCGAGTCCGCCCTTCCGCTTCATGCGGACGCCCCCCGGCCCCGACCAGGGCATCGGGATGACGTCAAGGAGGTGAAGGCCGACGAGAAAGAAGATGGCGGCGACCGCGTAGTTCCCCCAGCGACCGACGTCGCCGATCATCCGTCCCGCGGCCGCGGTGATCCCACCGATCGCGGCGATGGTCGCGAGGATTCCGACGGAGAAGAGCGTCGAGATGACGAACGCCCGCCGCGTCGAGATCCTCCCCTGCTCGTCGATGAAGCCAACGATGAGCGGGATGCTCGACAGGTGGCACGGGGAGAGCACGACGCTCAAGACGCCCCAGAGAAACGAGGCCCCGAGCGCGACCGCCGGGGCGCCTTCGACCGCCTTGGTGAGGGTCGTGAAGAGTCCTCCCATGTCTGCTCTCGCTCCTCCTCGGCGCCGTCAGTTCGGCCTGGCCCCGGGCACCGCCGGCCGCGCGCCTCACCGATGCGGCTCAGCAACCAGGTCGACGCGCGCTACTCCTCGAACTCGTACCCGAACTCCCGCCACTTCCCGAGGATGTCCTCCCTCGAGAAGAAGCCCTGGTGGCGGAAGAGCTCGTTCCCGTTTTCGTCGAAGAGGATCTGGGTCGGGATGACCTTGATTCCGTGCCGGCGACCCGCCTCGGGGTCCTTCCACACGTCGATGAACACGACGTCGAGTCGCCCCTCGAACGTCTCCCGCATCTCGTCGAGAATGGGAGCCATCATCTTACACGGGACGCACGTGTCCGCGCCGAGGTCGATGAGCTGTGGGAGCGGCGCGGTGGCGGTGACTCCGGACTCGGTTGCCAGGCTGTCGCGCACGGACGATGCCACGATGTCAACGTCCCCGCCGGGCGCGGGGCGCCCCTTGCTCCCCCACAACATCACCGCCACGACGACCACGACGGCCACCACGGCGACGACGATCACCCTCGAGTCGGCCCCCGATCGGCTGCGCCTCGGAACCCACGGGACCCAGCTCATCGCGTACCTCCACGACGGGACGTCCTCTTCGGACTCGCCCGGAAACCGGCATCGCACACCACCTCGTCTCCACCCCTGAGCACCGCCTCGATGCAGTCGAAGAACCCGAGAACGCAGCCCATGCGCAGTGAGTAGTAGACCTCCGACCCGCGCTTCTCGTCCCGGACGATGCCCACCGACCTCAGGATCGACAAGTGCTTCGAGACCGTCGACATGTCGGCGCCGACCATCTCGGTCAGCTCGTGGACGCAGCGCTCGCCCTTGCCCAACTCATCAACGATGTAGAGCCGCGTCGGGTGAGCCATCGCCTTCATCACGCGCGCGCGGGGCTCGAAGCGATCGTGAACCTGAGCTTCCATGGTTGCTCCTCCTCACGAAAGGCAGGACATCTCAAACACTTGGCTAATTTACCAAATCGCCAAGCCTCACGCAAGGGGCTTCTCACCCCGGGCACTGCCCGCTGGCGCTTCCTGGCCCCGGGCGCCGAGACTTGGGGGCCGGATCGGGTAGGGCGGGGCCTCGCGGCCCCGTCCTCCCACACCACCGGACATACGGTTCCGTATCCGGCGGTTCACGACCAGCTCGCGAGTCTCGGGTGCTCGTCGAGAAGGCTCACCAGACCCATGCGCCGCAGAGCGGGGTTCGGGACGGCCTGGTTTCATATGGCTCGCCCCGGCGTTCCACCAGGGGCCATGGCCGTTGCAGGAGCACCGGCGCACGCGTTCTGCGTCCAGCCCCAACTGCCTGAGCCTCTTTGCCCGGGTGCGTGGCTGCTTCCACTGCCGCCACAGGATGCAGCGCAGTCTCCGCCTGATCCACGCGTCCAGGTCCTCAAAGCTCACCTTGACCTCCGCTAACCGGTAGTATGCCGCCCAGCCTCGTAGCTTCGGACTGAGCTCCCCGCAGATGCCGGAGAGGTTGCGGCCCCGCCGGCATCCGGAGCTCCGCCTTCAGTCGCTTCACGGACTTCGGCGATACCCTGAGCTTCGGCTTCAGGTGGTGCGTCACGCGGTAACCCAAGAACTGACGCTTCCAGGGACGGTCCACAGAACCCTTCTCACCGTTGATCCTCAGCCGGAGACGCTTCCACAGGAACCGCTCCAGTGATGCCATTACACGCTCGCCCGCCCGCTGCGACTGCACGTACACATTGCAGTCGTCGGCGTAGCGCACGAACAGGTGGCCGCGGCGCTCCAGCTCCTTGTCGAGGTCATCCAGGTAGATGTTACTCAGGAGCGGAGACAGGGGACCGCCCTGGGGCGTCCCCTCTCGCCGTGGCGACACCAGCCCCCCTTCCATCGTCCCCGCCTGAAGGTACCCGCGGATCAGAAGAAGCACCCGCTTGTCCTCCAACCGGCGTGCTATACGCGACATCAAGATGTCGTGGTTCACACGGTCGAAGAACTTCTCGATGTCCAGGTCCACCACCCACCGGTTCCCCGCCGCGATGTGATCGCGGGCGCGCAGTACCGCCTCGTGCGCGCTCCGGCCCGGGCGGAAGCCGTAGCTGTCATCCGAGAACGTCGGGTCAAAGATGGGCGTCAGTACCTGGAGCAGGGCCTGTTGGATCATACGGTCCACCACCGTCGGGATGCCGAGCGTACGTGTCCCCTTCCCGCCGGGCTTCGGGATCGCCACCCGTCGCACCGGCCCAGGGCGATACGTCCCGTCCAGCAGATCCTCCCGGATCCGCGCCCAGTGCTCACGGCAGTACGGCAACAGGGCCTCGACGCTCATCCCGTCGGGACCCGGTGCTCCGCCGTTACGCACCACGCGCTTGAGTGCGGCCTGCATGTTCTCTCGTGCGCACACCTCCTCCATGAGCTGCGGCGCCTCGTCACCAGCATGACCGTCGCGTGCCGCGCACGCTTGACGCGCGGTCTCCCTACCCTCGGCGGTTCCGCCGCCTGCTCTCAGGGATCGCTCAGGCTTCTCAGCCTTCTTGCCTGCGTCTCCATCGCGCATCGAACGCTCCGTGCCGGTAAGGCTCCTCGTGTTCGGCCCTTCGCCGTCGTGCGTACGGCTAGTACGGCCTCGGCTGACTCCTGCCCGCCTCTCACCACACCTCTCGGCGTGGCTGGTCAGAGACCAGCGGACAGGTCTCCCGGGGTAAGACGCGTGACCTTCGCCCCACATACCCGCCGCATCTACGCCCACGCGATCCGGGTGGCATCGGGCTTCGAGTCTGTTGGCCCTCTCGCCCACCACGCGGACGCCTCGTATGCGGTTCGTGTTCCTCGGGCCGGGGCCTTGCCTCCAGCTGCCTTCCCGCACCACCTCACGATGATACGGTTGCTGTTCGGCTAGGGGGTCCTGCCACCGAGACCCCCAGAGGACTCTCACCTCCAAGTCACTTCCCGGCTCCCTTTCGGTCACCGGTTCACAGCGCCGTCCCTCGCGCTGCGCGCCATGCCCGGCGCACACGCAGAGGGGCCGCCGGATCACCGGCGGCCCCGGAGAACGAGCCTCGTCTCAGTACATCGGTCACATGTTGCCGAGAAGCTGCGTCATGATCAGGCCCCCGGCCACGATCATCGTGATGACCATGATGACGATGCCGATCAAGGCGAGGATGCCCTGGACCGTGAAGTAGGTCTTGAGTTTCTCCATGGCCTCGTAGAGCGCCGATTTGTTCCCGGCCGTGGCGGCCAGCTCGATCGCGGCCCCGGCCTTGAACAGGAGGATGCCCATCCAGATCGGGAGCCAGCAGATCAGGATGCCCCAGATGGTGAGGACCATCAGCACGCCGTAGATGATCATCATGACGCCGAGAAACTTCATCCAGCCCTTGGCGCCGAAGAGGGGCCCGCTGACTTCCTTCACGACATGCTCTTCGCTCCCGCCCATCGCCGTCTGCCTGACCTCGTACTCGCCCATGTCTCACCTCCTGGAATGAGACAACACAAGGCACGACCGTGGCGGCAGACTACACCCGCGCGGGAATGGGGTCAAGGCGTTCCCCGAACTCCATGTGAACCACGGACGAGCGCGACAGGTGGCTCTTGCGGCGAGCCTGCGGGCGAAGGGCCATGGACGACGAGCTTGCAGCACGGCGCCGTCGCCGCTAATCTAGTTCCAGCAGATGGCTAGGACGTCCACCGGAGGATCCCACGGAGTGATCGGCCCACGTCGCATCGGACTCGCGCTCATCCTAGCCGCGACCGTCGTCGCCGGGTTCGCGTACGGCGTGGCAATGGAACGCACCAAGGTCTTCCCCTACGGCGCACTCCGGACCGCCTACCAGGCGGCGAAGAGCGTCGCCCGCCCCGCTCCCCCGCTGCGACGCGGCCGCTGGCGCCGCCACGAGGTCCATCAGGATCAGCCGAACCTCACCCAGAAGCAGCTGGCGAGGATCGAGCGCCTCGAGACGATGGCCTACCTGAGCGGGTCCAGGCCGGCGTCGGAGCACTCCGGAGTGACCGTGTACGATCCGACGCGGGCATGGAACGGACTCAACCTCATCGTCTCGGGCCACGCTGCGTGGGCCGGCCTCATGGACATGAACGGGAACGTGCTTCACGAGTGGCGGCGCGAGTTCCGGGATG
>Ga0272444_10005253_pt1 | contig 11242 bp, 11 predicted proteins | sample SSMForm13_FD_201033 | JGI IMG/M metagenome (GOLD analysis project Ga0272444, IMG submission 201033) | Marine sediment archaeal communities from Little Sippewissett salt marsh, Falmouth, MA, United States - SSM-Form-13 | ecosystem: Environmental > Aquatic > Marine > Wetlands > Sediment ... | reverse complement strand
GTATATTGCTAAAGTAATAACTTAATAAAATTCTCTTACTCAATGATAATAATGCACTTAAGGATGTATTGTCCGAGCAATCAGCAATGACAATAAAAGCTCTTAAGGCAAATTTATATTGACATTTAATCGTATGCCTTATAAATTTTGCGGTTAAAACCTGAGCCATGATGGCATCAAAGGTTAGAGGTTAATGCATGTTTGAGGTTTATTTTCCAATTGTTGCTATGGCTGCGCTGGCTTTGCTTGCCGGTGGAGGGCTGATGGTTGTATCCCATTTGCTTGGAAAACGAACCCGCAGCAGCCTTAAGGATTCACCCTATGAATCCGGCATAGAACCTGTTGGAACCACCAAGGAACGGTTTCCGGTCAAGTTCTATCTTATTGCGCTGCTTTTCATAATCTTTGACATAGAGGTAATATTTCTTTATCCCTGGGCTGTTATCTATAAAATGGGCGGGCTCTTTCTATTCATTGAGATGCTTATATTCATAGCAATTCTTTTGATAGGATATGTATATATCATCAAAAAAGGTGCCTTAAAATGGGATTAGAGGATAAGATACCGGATGGTGTAATCCTGACGACTTTGGAAAAGGTTGTCAACTGGTCGCGCAAAAGATCGATGTGGCCGTTTGGTTTCGGACTGGCCTGCTGCGCAATTGAGATGATGTCGACCTTCATGGCCCATTTCGATCTGGCACGCTGGGGTATGGAAGTTATGAGAGCATCCCCCAGACAGGCCGACCTGATGATTATATCGGGTCGGGTTTCCAATAAAATGGCTCCTGTGGTAAAACGTCTTTATGAGCAGATGCCGAATCCCAAATGGGTAATCTCCATGGGCGCATGCGCATCAACCGGCGGTGTCTTCAACAACTATGCCATCCTCCAGGGAGTGGACAGGATCATACCGGTTGATATGTACATCCCGGGATGTCCGCCCCGACCACAGCAGCTTATCGATGGTATAATTAAGCTGCATGAAAAGGTTACCAAAGAAAGGCTTAAAGAGAAAAAAGAGGCAAAGAAGAAATAGGCTGAGCCGTCAATATTTACGGTTCGGCAATTTTTTATATTAAATCTTGTGAAATATATAGCAAGCTATGAGCTACAATAAAGAAGCTGAAAAATTTATCGAGGAAAAATTTGGCGACAAAATAATCGAAAAGATTATTTTTCGCGGCGAATTGACTTTTATTGCCGGTAAGGATGATATAATCGATATCCTCAGAAGCCTTTACGAAGATGAAACCTTTGCCTATAACTTTCTTACCGACTTGACCGCCACCGATTGGCCTGACCGCAAAGAGCGGCATGAAGTGGTTTATCTTCTATTTTCATTCAAGGATTACAGCAGAGTGCGCTTTAAAGTCCGTCTCCGGGAAGGGGAGAGGATACCGACTGCAACAGTTATCTGGGATTCCGCTAATTGGCTTGAACGTGAGGTCTTTGACCTCTTCGGGGTTCATTTCGAGGGTCATCCCAATCTTACAAAGATTCTGACGCCCGATGATCTGGAGGGTCATCCCCTGCAAAAGGATTATTCATTGACATATGAGATACCCCAGTTTTCGCATAATAAGGATCAGCCCCCGGAGGTTACCTAATTGAAGACCAGAACCATGACATTAAACATGGGGCCCCAGCATCCGGCAACTCACGGAGTCCTCAGAGTTGTGCTTGAACTCGATGGCGAAAGGATAATCAAAGCCGAACCGGTCATCGGTTACCTTCACACCGGGATCGAAAAAACCGCCGAATCCAAGCTATATCATAAGGTTGTGCCTCTTACCGACCGCATGGACTATCTGGCGCCCATGTCAAACAATCTGGGATACTGCCTTGCTGTGGAAAAATTGCTCGATCTGGATATCCCGCCCAAAGCTCAGTGGGCGCGGGTTTGCCTGACGGAATTGACACGTATTAACTCGCATCTGGTTTGGGTGGGTACTCATGCTATGGATATCGGCGCAATGAGCATGTCTCTCTATGCTTTCCGCGAGCGAGAACATATCCTGGGAATATACGAGCTGGTTTCGGGGCAGAGGATGATGTCTTCCTATTTCCGCATCGGCGGGCTGATGAAAGACCTGCCCTCCAACTTTAACCGGGAGGTTCAGAAGGTTATCGATCTTTTGCCCTCGCGAATCCGCGAATATGAAGACCTTCTTACCGATAACAGAATCTGGCGTAATCGCACCACAGGTGTGGGAATCCTTGCCAGGGAGGATGCCCTAAAATCCAGTATTACCGGTCCCATGCTCAGGGCCACCGGTGTTGGCTATGACCTCAGAAAGGCTATACCCTACAGCTCCTATGATAAATTCGATTTTGAGATACCTACACGTACCGAGGGAGATACCTTCGCACGGTACGAAGTGCGTATGGCTGAGATGTATCAGTCCCTTAAAATTGCTCAGCAGGCCATTGATGGCATGCCTGAAGGCCCGTTTCAAGCCAACGCTCCCGGAATAGTCTCTCCGCCCAAGGAGAAAGTCCTAAACGAGATGGAAGCATTGATCTTTCACTTCAAGATCGTCACTGAGGGTTTCCATCCGCCGGAGGGCGAGGTATATGTGGGAATTGAATCGCCCAAGGGCGAGATCGGCTATTATATCGTTTCCGACGGTTCGCCCAAACCATATAGGATGAGAGTGAGACCGCCATGCTTCATCAATCTGGCCTCCCTGCCAAAGCTTTGTGAGGGCGGATTGGTAGCCGATGTGATTACCAATATCGGCTCCGTGGATATCGTACTGGGGGAGGTTGATCGCTGATGGTGCTGAACGAGGAATCGGTAAAGGCAATGAGGGAGGTCGCGGCTCGATATCCACATCGAAAATCGGCAATTCTGCCCTGCCTGACTATTGCCTATCGACAGGTCGGTAACCTGTTCGATGATATTTATGGCGAGATATCTGAAACCATAGGCGTTTCCAAAAATGAGGTGGCCTCAGCGGCTTCATTCTATACCATGTTTCCAAAACATAAAGTCGGAAAATATCTGATTCAGGTCTGTATAAATATCTCCTGTTCGCTTATGGGCGCCGAATCATTGAAGGAACATCTTTTGAAAAAACTCAATGTCGAAGAAGGGGAGATAACCGAGGATGGCCTCTTCACGGTCGTGGGAGTCGAATGCCTGGGATCATGTACAACCGCGCCTATGATGCAGATCAATCAGACATATTATGAGAATTTGACCCCTGATAAGGTCGATACGATTTTGGAAGATCTGAGAAAGAAAGGCTGATGGAAAAAAAGGTCCTGTTTGCAAATATTGACGATCCCAATCAGCCGGAGATTGAAACCTATATCTCCAAAGGCGGTTATCAGTCCTGGCAAAAAGTGCTCAAAGAGATGAAACCGGATGATGTGATTGCCGAGGTCAAGAAATCCGGACTGCGGGGGCGCGGTGGGGCCGGTTTCCCGGCAGGTTTGAAATGGGGCTTTGTGCCCAAGGATTCCCCAAAACCCAAATATCTGGTTTGCAATGGTGACGAGTCCGAACCGGGCACCTGCAAGGACCGTGTGCTTATGGAACGCGATCCGCATCTGGTCGTCGAGGGAATGGCTATTTCCGCTTTCGCCATTAGTGCCAATCATGCTTTCATATATATACGCGGCGAATTTGATTACCCCGCCAATCAGATGCGCAAGGCCATCGATCAGGCCTATAAAAAAGGTTTTCTTGGAAAAAATATACTGGGTACCGGATATGATCTTGAAATGATAGTCCATACCGGCGGCGGAGCATATATCTGCGGCGAGGAAACTGCCCTTCTGAATTCTCTGGAGGGCAAACCCGGGCAGACACGTATCCGCCCGCCATTCCCGGCGGTCGAGGGCTTGTATGCCTGTCCCACAGTAGTCAACAATGTTGAAACCCTTTCGAACGTGTCATTGATCATTAAAAACGGCGGCGACTGGTATGCCTCCATGGGTACAAAAAAATCGACCGGCACTCGAATTTTCTGTCTTTCAGGACATGTCAAAAATCCCGGCAATTACGAACTCGAACTGGGTACTCCGCTCCGATATCTGATTTATGATCTGGGCGGGGGAATATTGGATGATAAGGAATTAAAAGCGGTCATTCCCGGCGGATCATCAACCCCGATCCTTTTGCCTGACAAGCTCGATACTCCTCTTGATTTTGAATCCGTCGCCGAGGCCGGATCGATGCTCGGCTCGGGAGGCGTGATCGTCATGCATCAGGATACCGATATGGTCTGGGTGGCAAAGGTATTGGCACATTTTTATATGCATGAATCCTGCGGTGAATGTACCCCCTGCCGCCAGGGCACAAAATGGATTTACGATACTTTATGTCGTATCACTCGCGGCCAGGGCGAAAAGCAGGATATCGATATTCTGCTGGACCTTTGTGACAATATCGAGGGCAAGACTATCTGCCCGCTTGGGGATGCTGCGGTGGTGCCGATTGTTTCCACCATCAAGCATTTCAGAAATGAATACGAGCATTATATCAAACATAAAAAGCCGATGGTTGAAAACAAGTTCATGAGTTTTTTATAAATGGAAAAAATCAAGCTTACCATAGACGGCAAAGAGGTGGAAACCACCAAAGGCAAAACCGTACTGGAGGCGGCCCTGGAAAACGGAATTGATATACCCGTTTTCTGTTACCACCATCGCCTGAAATCGGTGGGCGCCTGCCGTATATGCCTGGTTGAGATCGAGAAATGGCCCAAGCTTCAGGTTTCCTGTTCCACTGCGGCGGCGGAAGGGATGGTTGTATTCACAAGCTCTCCTCGCGTCATTAAGGCCAGACAGGGTGTGCTGGAATTCATCCTTGCCAATCACCCCCTTGATTGTCCAACTTGCGACAAGGGCGGAGAATGCCCGTTGCAGGATACAACATTTAAATATGGCCTTGACTATTCCCGATTTCAGGAAAAGAAACGCCGCTTTATACGGGTTGAAGACTCAACCTTTGACGATTTAAGGATCGGTCCCGAAATTATTCGCAATCAAAATAGATGTATACACTGCTATCGCTGTACTCGCCTGGTGCAGGAAGCTTTCAATGAGCAGGATCTGGCGTCATACGAAAGGGGCGCGCGTACCGAAATCCTGCCGCCTCCGGGGGGAGAGATCAGAAACCTTTATTCAGGCAATGTGGTGGAGTACTGCCCTGTCGGCGCCCTTACCAATACCGATTGGCGCTACAAAATCAGGGTCTGGAAAACCAGGGAGATTCCTACCATATGCCGCTACTGCTCGGACGGCTGCAATCTGAGGCTTTCAGTGGCCCGCGGCAAAATTTGGCGTGCCCAGTCCCGGCGCAATGACGGTATCGACGAGGGGTTGCCATGTGATCTGGGACGGTATGGCTATCAGTTTGCACATCATGCCGACCGTCTTACAAAACCGATGATAAAGAAAGAGGGCGAGCTGGTGGAATGCTCCTGGGATGAGGCACTCAATGCTATCAAAGGCAAGATCAAAAAAACCGTTGCGAATTTGGGCCCCCAGGGAGTTGCTTGCCTGGTCGGTGAATCCCTCTCTAATGAAGACTATTTTTCTATCGGACGCTTTTTCAAGTCTGTGATCGGCACGAATTCAATCGATCATCGTATCTCCCGAAAAAAGAAGCTGGCTTTTTCGCAGGATGTGGTAGAGCGGGAAATACATGATAACAAGCTGGATATCGCCGATCTCGAAAGAAGCGACATGTTTTTTATCATTGGCGCCGATCTGCATACCGAGAATCCTATTACTTCTCTTAGAATCCTAAAAACCAAAAGGTATACCCAGGCCCGAATAATGCTCCTGAATCCGCGGCCGACAGCTCTTAATAGAGCGGCGGATAACGAACTCGTTTATAAACCGTATTCGGAGGTCTTTCTGCTTCAGGGATTGGCCAGGATGATTCTCATGAAGAATCTTTACGATCAGGAAAAAGTGAAATTGAGCAGCGAAGAACGAGATAATTTCCTGAAAGAAACCAAAGAATTCGATCCTGATATGGTCGCAGAAAAAACCGGCATAGATGTTCAGGAGATGGAACTTCTGGCAAAGACAATCTGTAATTCGCAGAACGCAGTCTTCATTGCCGGTGAGGGAATTCGGATTCATTATCAACGCGATCCGATTTTGATATCGCTTTATAACCTTGCCAGGCTAAGCGGTAACCTGGGAGGCAGTTCATCCGGGCTTTTGCTTCTGGGCGGAGAATCGAATAGCATTGGATGCTACCTTTTTGGCATGCGTCCTGATCGGTTGCCTTTTAACCTGCCACAAAGCGATTCTTCTAAACTCGCTACAGTATGGGACGATGAGATCGCCGACACCCCCGGATATGACACAATCGATATTCTCCAAAAAATCAACGAGGAAAAAATCGAGTGCGGTTTTGTCATCGGCGTCGATGCCTCCGATCATTATCCCGACAATGAATATATCAATACAACCCTTTCGAAATTGGAATTTTTGGTGGTCGCCGATTTGTTTCTGACCGATACCGCCAGACTTGCCGATGTTGTCTTGCCGTTATCATCCCATTTCGAAATAGATGGCAGTTTTGTTAACTGGGAAGGCAATCTCCAGAAATTCAGTCGCGCTATCAATCCCCTGGGAGAATCATTACCTGCCTGGAAATTATTCACCAGGCTTTCTGCCGTCATGGATATGGATTTCCAATATAAAAAGCCTGCGGATATATTCAGGCAGTTTGCTTCCCTCATAGATAAAAGCGAAATCAGTGAATACGGCGATATATCGCCCGAGGGATTTCGTTTTGACAAGAAAAAATCATACCCGGATTCGAACATCGTTTCGGTCAAATTCAAAAAGCCGTCTTTCGAGGAATTGCCTTTTGTGGTATTAAGCGGCAATGGTGATCATCATTTCGGAAGAAATTTCAGCAGCCGTTCTGAAAGCCTGAATAAATTTCTATCCGATCCGTTTATCGCCATCAGCCTCAAAGCCGCCGAGGAATTGACTATTTCAGAGGGAGACCTGATAAAACTTGAAAATTCTTCTGGAAAAATAGTGGCCAAAGCATTAATATGGCAAAACCTTCCCGCGGATATTGTCTTTGTACCGGACAATTTCCATGAGGTTAAGGTTAATATGATCCGTAGCCGGGATCATGATATCGATCGAGCAAAAATTGTGAAAATGTGATATGCTTGAAATTATAATAATATCGGTAATCAAAGTAATTTTCGTATTTGCGGTTCTGTTGACCGCCTGCGCCTACATGACCCTGCTGGAGCGCAAAGTGGTGGCCAAATTCCAAACCCGTTTGGGGCCGATATACGCCGGTCCCGGGGGGCTTTTGCAGCCCGTGGCCGATCTGGTTAAACTTCTTTTCAAAGAGGACCTAATACCCGGCCATGTTGATAAGACAATCTATATACTGGCTCCTTTGGCCGCATTTATCCCCGCCACTCTTTCTTTCGTGGTGATTCCATTTGGATCGACGCTCCATATTTTTGGCAGGGAAATAGACCTGGTTCTTTCCAACTTCAATGTCGGTATTTTGTACGTTTTCGCGGTATCATCGCTGGGCGTTTACGGTATCATCCTGTCAGGCTGGTCATCCAACAGCAAATATTCACTGCTGGGATCGATTCGCTCTTCGGCTCAGATGATCTCTTATGAGGTTAGCATGGGCCTGGCCATAATCGGAGTGGTGATCCTGGCCGGGAGCCTCAACCTGAACGATATCGTAGAAGGCCAGAAATCTGTATGGTATGTTGTGCTTCAACCGGTTGGATTCATGATTTTTTTGATTTGCGGCATTGCCGAAACCAACAGGGCGCCGTTCGATCTGCCCGAGGCCGAATCGGAACTGGTCGCCGGCTACCACACCGAATATTCGGCTATGAAATTCGGTATGTTTTTTGTCGGCGAATACGCTAATATGATTACCGTCTCGGCTATCGCCACAACATTGTACTTCGGCGGGTGGCTGGGACCCACCGGTTCGCCGATTCTTTCCATGCTATGGTTCATAATTAAAGTGTTTTGCTTTCTTTTCCTTTATCTATGGCTGCGGTCGACTCTGCCCCGTTTCCGTTATGATCAGTTGATGAGTTTCGGCTGGAAAATCCTGCTGCCGCTGGCTATTTTAAATGTTTTGGTTACCGCAGCGGTGGTAATTATCATATAGGATTCGATTATGTTGAAGATATTGAAACAGGTTTTCATCGCTATACCGATTGGATTGTATACAACCCTGAAAAATTTTCTCAGGAAACCGGTTACAATCCAGTATCCGAAAGTTAAGCCTGCCATGTATCCGCGCTATCGCGGACTGCATTTCCTGGAAAGGTATGATGGCGATGGTTCGGAGCGATGTGTCTGCTGCGGGCTTTGCGCTGCTGCATGCCCCGCAGATTGCATTTATATGGAAGGCGCTGAAACCGAAAAAGGGGAGAGGTATGCTAAGGTTTATGAGATAAATGAACTGCGTTGTATCTTCTGCGGTTATTGCGAGGAGGCCTGCCCTGAAGAAGCGATCTTTTTGGGCAAGGAATATGAATTCTCCGATGACCACAGGGATAAATTTATCTATTCCAAGGAGGACCTCCTGGTGCCGTGGCCTCGCAAAAAGCCGTCAGAGGTCAATTTCGTGCGTAAAACCAGGCGGCCTGATTTGTAGGAGAACGAATTTATAAAGCGGTAGGGTACGTTTTGGAATATTTTATTTTCTTTGCTTGTGCGATTGTTGCGGTGATCAGCGCGATCCTCGTGATTGTGCAGAAAAATCCGGTGGCCTCCGTGATTTTTCTGATCATGGCTTTCTTTGCCCAGGCAATATTATATATCCAACTGGCCGCGGTATTCGTCGCCGTCCTGCAGATCGTCGTTTACGCCGGCGCGATTATGGTGCTGTTTTTGTTCGTGATTATGCTGCTCAATCTCCGGCGGGATGAGTTCGGGCCTGAGAAACATCCCCTGCATAGATGGGTCACCCGCCTGTTTGCTATAGTGCTGGTGGCGGAATTGGTCATTATAATTATCCGGGGATTTGTGCGCGAGGGCAAAGCCGACATTGCCGCACAATTTGGCTCCGTGGAACAGGTCGGAACAGCGCTGTTTACCAAATATGTTTTCCCGTTCGAACTGACATCCATACTTCTCATCGTGGCCATCATAGGAGCCGTGGTGCTTGCCAAAAGAAAAGCCGAGGGAGAGTGAATATGGTACCTTTGGAATATTATCTGATTTTAAGCGGAATCATCTTTACCATCGGTGTGGCAGGAGTTGTGGTTTCACGCAATATTATTATCGTGTTCATGTCAATCGAGCTGATGCTTAACGCCGCTAATCTGGCTTTGATATCATTTGCCCGTCGGCTTGGCGATGCCGGCGGTCATGTTTTCGTGTTTATCGTTATGGCTGTGGCTGCGGCCGAGGCCGCCGTGGGACTGGCCATTATTATCGCCCTGTTCAGAAATAAAGATACTATAAACATGGATGAGTTCAACATCATGAAATGGTAGAAGCTTCGAATGCTTGATTATATCTGGCTCATAGTCGCAATTCCGCTTTTCGGCTTTTTGCTTAACGGTCTCTTTGGACAGCGTTTTCCGCGTCCTCTGATATCGTTGGTCGCCTGCGGCACTGTGTTTGTCTCCTTTGTGCTCTCGATCATTTCATTTTTTGAATTGCTGGGGCTTGACGCTCATCATCGCGTTCACGAGATCACCAGTCTGTTCAAATGGATTCCCTCCGGCGGCTTGAATGTTGAAATCGGCTTTCTGCTCGATCCTCTCTCGGCCGTGATGATTCTGGTCGTTTCCGGAGTTGGATTTCTGATCCATGTCTACTCGATCGGCTATATGGCTAAGGATGAGGAATACGCACGCTTTTTCACATACATGAACCTGTTCACCGGATCGATGCTGCTCTTGGTTATGGCCAATAATTTCCTTCTGATGTTTGTCGGCTGGGAAGGCGTCGGACTCTGCTCTTATCTTCTGATAGGATTCTGGTATAAACGTCAATCCGCCGCAAACGCCGGTATGAAAGCCTTCATCGTCAATCGTATCGGCGATTTCGGATTCCTGCTTGGTATAATGCTGATCTTCTGGACATTCAGTACGCTTAACTTCAGGGAGGTATTCGATTCCGCTTTTGGTTTCTATCAAGCGGCCAATGGCTCGATGGCTGAGCAAAATATCATTTTCAGAGATATATTCAATCTTGGCGCCGGTGTTTTCACGGTAATAACAATCCTTCTGTTCATCGGTGCAACCGGCAAATCGGCTCAGATACCGCTCTATGTCTGGCTGCCTGATGCCATGGAAGGCCCCACACCGGTAAGTGCACTGATTCATGCCGCCACTATGGTCACCGCCGGTGTCTATATGGTGGCGCGCTGCAATGTGCTCTATCTATTGGCCCCTGATACGCTTATGATCGTGGCCATAATCGGAGCGGCTACGGCATTCTTCGCCGCCACCATGGGTATCGCCCAAAACGATATCAAACGCGTGCTGGCCTATTCAACTGTATCCCAATTGGGTTACATGTTCCTGGCCTGCGGTGTGGCCGCCTTTGGTGCGGGCATATTTCATCTGATGACGCATGCCTTCTTCAAGGCTCTTCTATTTTTGGCGGCCGGATCCGTCATCCATGGCATGAGCGATATCCAGGATATGCGTAAGATGGGCGGGCTAAAATCCAAAATGCCGGTGACATTTATCACCATGCTTACCGCCACCCTGGCGATCTCCGGCATACCGCTGTTCTCCGGATTTTTCTCCAAGGATGAAATCCTCTGGAAATCATTCTCATCCGACTATGGAGGTATCATCTTCTGGATCATTGGCCTGATCACCGCCGGTATCACCGCTTTCTATATGTTCCGGCTGATCTATTTGACATTCTATGGCAAAAACCGTTCCTCAGAGGATATACAGCACCATATCCATGAATCTCCTAAAAGCATGACCGTGCCCCTGATGGCATTGGCGGTTTTGGCCGTGATCGGGGGATGGGTCGGTATTCCCCACGCTTTGGGAGGAGGAGCATGGTTCGAAAAGTTCCTGCATCCGGTTTTTGCACAGGGCGAAATGATTATGGCTCACGGCCATCATCCCGAAAGCTTCACCATGGAGTACCTGCTTATGGCCGCCAGCGTGGTGCTGGTCCTGATCTCGATTTACTTTGCCTATACACTGTATCGCAAAAACCCGCAGGTCGCAACGAATTTGAAAGAAAAGTTTTCCGGATTGCACAAGGTTATATACAATAAATA
>Ga0272444_10005252_pt1 | contig 11242 bp, 11 predicted proteins | sample SSMForm13_FD_201033 | JGI IMG/M metagenome (GOLD analysis project Ga0272444, IMG submission 201033) | Marine sediment archaeal communities from Little Sippewissett salt marsh, Falmouth, MA, United States - SSM-Form-13 | ecosystem: Environmental > Aquatic > Marine > Wetlands > Sediment ... | reverse complement strand
ATTGCGCCATCCACGTGCACGGTTTTTGGCTCCTCACAACCATTTTTCGGACGCCAATTGACCCCCAATATACACTCAAACTACTGTTATGTCAAGGTATTTTACTTTTTCAGGAGACCCTAATTATTTATCCTCCTGCCGGTTGGGCCGGTTAAAAATATTCGTATTCATTGTCATAAACTGAGACCGTAAAGCCTGCTCCACAGCCGGTGCGCTTAGTCCGGTAGTTTTGGTTACTTCCATCACCACATTGGCAATCGGAACACCGGGTTTCCCCAGCGCTTTGAAATATTGGATTGCCGAATCATGGATCACCTCCTCATCGGACTTTCCGCTGCCGCGTGTGGTCCATTTGGAGCTGGCCAGATAGGGCGTTTCGTCTTCCTTCACCATAAAACTATCGCAAGGTTCCGCAGGTGAAGAAGCTTCCTTGTCGATGCGTTCAAACTTCGGGTTCAACCGCAACAACAACAGGGCGCGTTCAGCACCACCGCACTGATTCAGGTCGGGTATTGAAGCCGCAATGGTCTCCGGTGTGGCAGCACCTTCGCGGTTTAGATATTCAATCATTTGGGATGCAATACTCATTGCTTCATTTCCTCCCGTAAAAACTGCTCAGCAAACTCCAATACATGGGCTTTTGCGGTCAAGGCTTCGCGTCTTCTCTCGAAGGCCCGGGCGACACGACTGTCAAAATCTTCCCGCCAGATCACCGACAATTTGGGAACCAGCAGCGAATCCAGATCCTTTTTGCTGATAAAACGCTGCACGGCCCCAGTGGCAAGGCTGTTCAATTGCGCCCGCACAATGGGGTGAGTCATGGCAATAGTGAAATACCTTGGCGTTTCAGTGAAGCGCAGAGCAGTAAACGTGGCACTTCCAAGAATTCTGCAGTCTTCGGCCGCCGTCTTTTCATCCAAATAGGCCACTTGTTCTCCGCTGCCCGTTGTGCAGATCAACACGTCCCCGGGATTTAGCGGCTGCCTCATTCGGGGCGAAAGATCGGACAATCGGCAGGTCTCCACGCTTTCCACCATCATGGTGTTTTCGTTGATATGTTCGGCTTTCACAGCGCAAACCTGTTCATCCTCGCCGATCCCTTTCAAGGTTGATGGAACCGGTTTGGCCACCTGAAGAAGCGGGGTAACACTGCCATTCTCCAGCAACTGTTTCCGGAGCACCTCATTGGCGCAATACGCAACATCCCATCGGCCGCTCAATTCCGTTTTACGAATCTTGAACTGGCGCATGGTCACCTGCATCTGTGTCTTGCGGTCGATCTCTGCATGAACAGCTTGTATGATCTGAGACAGTTCTGTTTCCGACTCCTGGCTCAGGCGTGCTGCATTATCATATGCTGTTTTGATTTTGTTCTGCAGTTCTCGGCCCGGAAGCGGAATTGGAATTCCGGCAATATCTTTAAGGCGCAATCGTCTTAACGCTGTGGCAGACCGCCTGTAGGCGAGATCTTTCAGAATCTTGCCCATCGTGGGTGCGGACAGTATGGCCGCCAGATATTCGGGTACAACGGCCGACTTCGGGCGCATGACCGTGATTTCGGAAGACACGGTAATATCGTCAAACCCCTCGGGCATAACCGCCGCCCTGAAAGGTTCGGCAGCCTGAGTGAACAGCACATCCTGAGGCTTTACCGCCGTCCACTTGGCGGCCTTATCTATTGATGCATATTTCAACCCGGAAAAATGGATATCGCATGCATCGAGATTGCTGAGACGCAGCATCGGGATACCTGCTTCACATGAGGTCAATCGTGAGCCGTCGGCAAAATAGTCAAGCAGGTCCCCCAGCTTGATGAAGCTGTCGTAGTTACCGTTTGTAATGGTCTTTACTGTCTTCTCGCCAAGGTAAAAACGGGGGTCAAGGCGGTTGCCTTTTTTGCGAAACTTTTTCAGCTGGATCACGGTACTTCTCATGCGCGATCCTCCGGCGTGAATACCGCCTTAACGTTTTCAATCGTGCCAGCAACAACACCACTATCAAAGTCCTCCTGCCGCAATTCAATCATTGAGATTGCGTAATCAGCGGGAAGCTGTTTAGCCTTTTTTATAAATAAAACAGAGCAGCGAATGCCTGTACCGGAAAAACAGAATCCGGGAGGCAGGCTGACGACACCAAGAATCTGCACGGTATCCAACAGCCAATCCCGGAAAGCCCTATGGCTTGCTCCGGATAAAATCCCTTCCGGCAAGACGACTGTGATTAAGCCATCCGGCTTACATTGTTCAATGGCTTTGGTGATGTATAGGTATTCTGCTGGATATTTCTTTGAAGCCGGGTTGCCTTTGAAAAAAGGACTTGTTATTGCGGCATCCTTTTTCAATTGCATTGATCTGCCAAAGGGCGGGATCAAAACAACGGCATCCTTTTTCTTGGCTGTTCTGCTTTCAAGATAGCCATCATCGATGAAGGAGGTCTTGGGATACAGAATCTGCAACAAGGACAGAAGCTCCTGATTCCCATTCTCCAGAATCACTTCGTCATTGCCCGAGCCGGACAGCGCGGAAAACTGAGCGCCTACAGCAGATGTAACAACTGCTATTGAGCCTGCGCTTTCACCCATAGACTGAAAAACCGGAGACAGGACCAGCGGCAACCCGTGGATGCATTTTTTATCATCACTTGCTCGTGCCACCCAATCGATCAGCTGGGCCGATTCTTCGGGTGTCGACGGATTCAGCCTAAAACCAGCAAGGATGGCACATAATTTCAGCACACCTTCAGCGTTGATATCTGAATCTTTCGATTTGCCTTTGATGTTCGAAATCAAATCAGAACACTCATCAACCGTTCCAGCGATAGAGCACGCCCATGTGTCCTCTTTTCCTGCCTCTTCATCAGCAATTCGGGCAACCAGAAGATTCGACACCACAGCATCGATAGACTCCCGTTTCTTCACGCTCTGTCGCAGAAGAGTCGAGAGATATTCAAAAACATCATGCGATGGAAATAGCCGTGCCTTAACAGGTCTCAAAGCGCGAACGGGATGCAGCCCGCCTGCCTTTGGGGGTGCTTCATAGAACGACAGCGTCGAGCCGCCTTCAGTCACAACAAAGGATACACCTTCGTTAGAAAGCAAGGACAGGTATCGATCAGAGACAGAGCCACGCTTCGGAGACACGACAACACCCCGTTTTCCGGCAAACTTAAACTCCGCATCAATAGACAGGCGACCCACGCTCGCATTATCCAGCGGGGTAACCTCAATGCCTCTTGCCTTTATGTATTCTTGAGCTTTCATATAATCTCCGTGTCACATACTCACTTTCACATTACCCAATATACAAACAGAGCCCGCCTATGTCAAATAAAATTTTATCACACAATCACATTTCTATTAACATTTCTCCGTTCCACACAGAAAAAATTCTTTTTAATCTTGGATTTTCAGGTGGTTGCATGGTGTACAGCCAAACAGGCCGGATCAAATCGTTAGCCTCTACCACCACCAGAACCCGCTTATAAACACAGCGGCCATTCGGATCGAATGCCTCCAGCCGGTCAATGGGCGGCAGGTCAAAGCCGGGATTGGCGAAGGTCATCAGCTCCCCGTGGACCAGATCCCAGTCGCCTTCCGGTCGGATCATGGCATTTTCAGGAAGCTCGATGGTGTTCTGTGTTCGGGTATCGGCCAGTGGATCGGTGGTGCCGGTGGCCAGTATGCTGCTCTCCGGGACTTCCAAGGCAGGGAATCCCGCAGGTAGATGGTAGAGCCTGCCCCAAGTGGTGGCGGGTTCGATCCTGATGGCCCGGGTGCAGAACCGGTCAAAGTTCCAGAAGCCCTTTTTCAGGGTTCCATAAACAAAAAGTCGGAGGTGGTTGTTGTTATTCATGCTTTCACTCCTTCGGGTAAGGTTCCTTTGCGTTCCTGACAGACAAATTTGAATGGATGGCTCTGCCACTCTTTGAGGATTTCATGGCGGAAGGTCAGCATGGTGAGCGGCGGAATTTCCAGTTCGCGCCAGCCACGAAGGTCATCCAGAGCGGCTTCGATGTATTCCGGTTCCGATGCGTAGAGCACCGCCCGGTGTTTGCGGCTGTAACGCAGCGACAGCGGCTTGTTCCCCTTGATGACGGTAATGGCCCCAGGATCGAGCCTTGAGGCCAACACGGCGCTCATTTGGCCGCGACACAGGCGCAGGGCTTTGCGGAAGCCTTTGCCGTGGATGGTTCCGTCGGGAGCAAAGCGGTCGGCCAGCCTGAAAAGCAGCTCGCTGTCCACCTCGGCATAGCGCGGCAGACCGAGTCTGCGGAACAGATAGTTCGCGTTGTAGATGGTGCCGTTATGGGTGCCGATGATGATGCCGGAACGGATCGGATGGTTGTTGCGGCTGTTGGCTTCGCTGCCACGGGTCCGCCAGCGGGTATGTCCCATGAGGATGGTGGTCTGATTATCCACCTCGGCCATCAGTTCATGAAAAGTGGACTCCCTGACCAGCCGGTGTGCCCGGATGGGACGTTTGAAAAGGCGGAAGTCGCCATCGCTCCTGAGACATGCCATGCCGCTGGCGTGAGGACCACGCTCCTCACTGCAGAGCAGCATGCGGACAAAGACCTCATTCAGGTATTCCCGCTCGGCAATACGGCGTCGCTTTTGACCGAAGATGATGCCTACTTGTCCGCACATAGATCATCCTCCTTGTCAAAGGTGTCCTCCGGCGGCAGGTCGATGAATGCGTCATCCGGCAGGAACTCCACCAGCCCATGCTTTCCCAGCAGGGTCAGAAATTCGGCTGCGGCCGCTTCCGAATCTTCAGGCAGCTTAAGTTTCCGGTCCAGCTCGATGCGACCAAGCACACCGAGCATGTAATCACAAGCGGTCGTTTCGATGGTGAACGGTGTCTGGCCTTTCATGATCTCCACCAGCTCCGCGCAGTTTTTGCCTTCCAGAGCGATGCCGTCAGCTTCCAGCGGTTCGCCGTCCAGTGTTGTCGAGTGGATCAGTATCTTCATGATTCACCTCCTATCGAAGGAGTACGCTATGGGCAGAAACAGAGAAGACGACATTACGCCGTTGCAGCAGGAAACACTTGATGAAATATGCCGGTACGTTTCAGCCAAAGGGTATCCGCCGACGGTTAAAGAAATGAGCGAAACATTTGAAATCAGTCACGCCAGCGTGCATGACCGGATCAACCAGCTGGTTCGCAAAGGTTATTTGAAAAGAGAGGAAGGTAAGGCTCGCGGTCTGACCGTAACCAAGCATCCTCAGACAAACGCGGTCGCCCTTGTGGCGGTTCCGATTGTCGGCACGGTTGCAGCCGGTCATCCGATTTTCGCTCAGGAAAACATCACGGGCGAGGTTCTGGTGGAAGCATCCGTTGTCGGATCAGGTAAGTGCTTTGCCTTGTACACACAGGGCGACAGTATGATCGATGCCGGAATAAATGACGGCGACCTGATCATTGTGAGGCGTCAGCCAATTGCCGAGGACGGTGATATCGTTATTGCTCTGCTTGACAATGAAGCCACGGTCAAAAGGCTGAAAATTGATAATGAGCTCATCGAGCTGGTCCCGGAGAACCCGAGACTGAAACCAATCAGGGTCAAACCGGAGGATGAATTGAGGATTCTCGGCAAAGTGGTGGGCCGTAAACGAATTTGAGAGAACACTATGTAAGGACAGCTATAAGCTAAAAAAACAGGAGAAATTAATGGCAACTTTAAACCTTCGCCGCTTTTCGAAGCCGGAAATGCTCCGGAAGATCGACCGGAGCCATCTGATCACATTTTTTGAGCGCTACACCGAATATCTATCCGGGCGAGGGATAGAGTTGCCATCGGCAGCCGCAGAAAACGGACTGGACTATACAGTCATGAGTAACGTGCTGCTGAACCCGAACACCAGCACACCACCTGAGATGTCGGAAGCCCTCTATTACATTAACGAGATGTCGACTCCTGAGGGTTTCGACCTGATACAGGAGGCCATTGCCGACACCGAGATCGATGTCAGTATCTCCGAAGATGCCGCTTACGGTGACCTGGCTCTGCAGGTCTGGGTTCAGGACCGCAATATCATCGAGCGTCTCCATGCCGAGCAGTTCCTGTTTCGCCCCCGCTCATTTGAATATTTCAAATGCACCCGAGAAACCATTCCGGACTTTGAAGAACCGAGCGAAGAAACCATCGCCGCCCTCGAAGCGGATCTGGATGAATGGTTTGCCAAGAAGCGCCGGGGCCGGGCTTCAAAGGTATTCATCTAAGTGAAAGAGGATTTTGTCTGGTTCCTTGTCCGTCATGGAGAGCCCTTCGCTCGGGAATCAATCATCAAGGACGGTGAATCCAAAAGTCTGTTCTATCGGCCGGAAAAATATGACGTAATTGTTTACAACCCGGAGAATGGTGAGATCCGGATGAACGCACGCTCCAAAGGGGAAAAGGAACTGTACCGCACCAAGTTTGGCCTTCATCTTTTTGGTGACAGCGAGTTTTTTGATGGCAAAAGCAAATTCACTCTGGAGCCGTTGAGGGAGTCTGGTTCAGTTTCCATCCTTTGTGATGATATTGAAGGGATTGATTGGGTGCGTCTCAAGGAGTTCCAGATCTTCCGTGGCGGAACACATAAAGAGATCGAAATCCGCAAAGCCGAGGACATCTTTGCATCACTGGAAGAGCGGGATCGCAGCATCCCCAATGGCGGCCGATTGAGCAAAGCCAGCTTCCAGATCAAGTTTACCGATTCCAAAACACCACGAACCGTCACACTCAGCTCCGGCAACCGGGCTCAGTTCAAACGGGATGATGATGCCGAAGTTCTGGAAAAATGGCTGATTCGCCGTGGATTTGTTATTTCCGGCATGGAGGACGACGGTGAGTGAAAACCGCCTGTGGCAATTTTTGGAAGAGCACCCGAGGCAGAACGCCCCGTGGTGTGAATGGCAGGATACGTTTGGCGGCTGGGAGTCCTTCAGTGGACTTGAAACGAAGTTCCTGCAGCTGACCAATCAGCGTGCGTCTGCGGTCAATTGCAGAACCGACTGTGGACTGGGCTGCCCCAGAAAAGTTGTCGAGCATGCCGCCGATGATATTGCTGCGGTGTGCCCTGAGCAGGAAGAGAAGCCTTACGGCCTGAACAAGAGGGATGTGCTGGTTTTTACATTGAACCGGTCATCGTTCCACAAAAGCATCTGTTCCGGACTTGGAATCACACGAAATGAAAATTCACTGGACGGCATTCCCGGTGTTTTCCGTCTGGGGGATTACACGCCGACCGCCGGTTTCAATTTTCCGGTTTACCTGACCTTCAAGAATGACCCGGACGAACTGCTCGAAAGTGTCAGGAATATCAGCCTGCTTGGGCAGGACCCTTATGCGCTGATCATTCCAACCCGCAAACAACTGACACCCAGGACCGAAGACCTGCTGAGCCGGAGCAGGTCAATATGTATCGTGCTGAGCGAGGAATTTTCCATTCAAGCCAATGGCAGCCTGAAAGCTCTCAGATCGGCAGATGATGTATTTGCAATCTTTCAGGCAGGTGTGCCTGAGCCGGATTCCGGTGGCATGGTCCATTTCGATACGCCTGCAGGTATCAATTGGAGCGGTATCACCATCAAGTTTACTGACGGCCACACCGTTTCCATCCGCACAACAAAATCACACGGCCAGTACAATTACACCCAGATGGGAATGGCCAACACCAGAAACGGTAACCCGACCATACCTTGGGAGCTCCTCAGAGCCTTTGCCGAATCACGCGGGCAGATTGATTGGCAAAGCCAGCATGCGTCCTTCAAGGTCAAGGACCAAAAACCGCGCCTGTCAAAAAAGCTCCGGGAGTTTTTCCGTCTGACAGACGACCCGATTGAATACCTGAAGGAAGAAGGCTGCTATCGCTGCCTATTCACAATCAAGCCCGAGGGAGCCGATGATTATTGATTCCGGGGCACTGGAAATCCGAATAAATATCACTTCCCGAAACCTGCGAGAGACTTTTGGTTTGTCTAAACGGGTGGTTTGACCCGACCATTTGATGTCTTAACACAACCGCAAAATACCGTCATTCGGCTAAATGCTTAATCTGAAAGGATATCTGTAACAGGACGCGTGTCGGACCCTGTCCGAAGAAAACAGAGAATACCGCCCCAAACAGAGAATGAACGTCGGGAGAATGGAGAGAATCGGGTGGCTGGAGAGAGGTTCCGGAAAGATGTCAAAACGACCGAAACCCTTTGAATACAAGGGGAAAAAGAAAACCCGCCTACCCAGAGAATCACTCTGGAGAGACGGGTTGTCATTTTTAAAAGGCGGCGGGAGTCGAACCCACGTCCGTCAAAATTAGCAACACTTGGATATTTCAGGCATTCCCTATCATTTCAATAGGTTATTGTGCTTACTCGGACCTTTCAATAGCTGCATTTGGTGCAATAAATCCAACCATGACGAAAAAAAAGTGCCCCAAAAGTACCCCAAGGAATCAGATGCTCCGAAGCTGTTTCCGGTCGTGATAAATTGAGCCAAAAATGGTCGTCAGGAACTGAGCCACTTTAGAGATGGAGTTGCTGAGGAAAAGGAGTATGGTAGATTTTTATCTCAGCGTTAGAGAGGTGGCGCATTGAAAAAAAGGAGACCGTTTTGGACATACTAGTGTTACAAAGGAAAGGGTTGAGTCAGCGGCAGATTGCCGGGAAGCTGGGCATCAGCCGTAACACAGTGAAGAAGTATATTGAGGATCCGGGATATTCGGAGCGAGTTCGGAACGAGATACGCCGTCCGAGTCTGCTGGATCCGTTTACGGGCAACATCGCTGCATGGCTGGAAGAAGACATGGAGTACAAGGCCACCTGGATATACGACCACCTTCGGCCGATGGGTTTTTCCGGGAGCTACGAGATCGTCAAGAGAGCAGTGCATGATATCAAGAAAGAGCGTCAGCAGATCGCTTACATGCGCTTTGAGACAGAGCCGGGGTATCAGTCCCAGGTTGATTTTGGGGAGTTCCAGTTTGAGCGAGCTGATGGAACTATTGGAAAGATTTATCTCTTTTCGATGATCCTGGGTTTTTCGCGGGGGCTCTATGCCGAGTTTGTCGATCGGTGCGATTTGCCGACCTTTCTGGATTGCCATATCCGGGCCTTCGATTATTTTGGCGGCGTGACCGAGGAGATTCTCTACGACCGGATGAAGAACGTTTTTATTCGGAAAATAGCCGGCAAGGACAAGTTCAACGACAACCTGACGGGATTCGCATTGCATTATGGATTCAAGCCGCGGGTTGCTCCGCCGTATGCCGCCTGGGTAAAGGGGAAGGTGGAGAGACCCTATCACTTCATCCGGGAGGGATTCTGGCGGGGTTACGGGTTTATCTGCCGGGAGACGGCCAACAGAGACCTACACCAATGGCTTCAACTCAAAGAGCGGCGGATTCACGGAACGACCCATGAAGTAGTGTCGGAGAGATTTGAGCGGGAGCGTCCGTACTTGCAGGCATTGCCGCCGCAGGCGTTCGACACCTCCTGGCGGATCTACCGCACGGTCTATAAAGATTGCACCGTTCGTTTTGAAAGCAACAGCTATGTTGTTCCCCATGTCCTGGTGGGAAAGGATCTTGTCCTGCGCGTCAAAGAGAGAACCATGAGGATCTTCGCGGATGACCGTCTGGTGGTGACCTATGACATCCCTGAAGGCAAAGGGCATCTGGTTCAGGACACGCGATTCTACGAAGCGCTGAAACAAGATCGCGAGATGAACCGGCGGAAGTACGGCAAGAGCAGAAGCGGCAAGGGCCGCGCCAAATGCACGATCAGCCCGCTGAAACCGATCTACGACATGGATGTCGAGATCCGTTCTCCTCATGTGTATGACTGTCTGATCGGGGAGGTGAGGATATGAGCGATACCCTGGTCCTTGATCGCATCCAGATCAGCCTGACACGGCTGAGACTTCCCCGGATGGGAGAGATTCTGGAAAAAATGGTTCATACGGCGGAGCAAGGAAACAAGAGCTATCTTTCCTTTCTTGACGACCTTTTGGAAGAAGAGATTGGCTGCCGGGAACAGCGCCGGGTGGAAACCTCCCTGAAGATATCGGGACTTCCCTTCATCAAGAGCATCGACGAGTTCGATTTTACCTTTCAGCCGAACCTGGACCGGCAGAAAGTGATGTCTCTTTTCGATCTGACCTTTATCCAGCAGAAAGGCAACGTGATCTTCCTGGGGCCTCCCGGTTTGGGCAAAACCCATTTGGCCGTATCGCTCGCCCTGAAGGCCTGCCAGGCTGGTCTGAGCATCTATTTTACCACCATGGAAGACCTGATCGGAAAGCTGAAAAAGGATCATGGCGCAGAGAGGAAAGGGAGAGGCAGAGGTTACAACAAATCGGCGCTGGTGATTGTTGACGAGGTCGGCTATACGCCGATCGACAGAGAGGAATGCAATCTCTTTTTTCGATTCATTGCCAATCGGTACGAGAAGGCCAGCACCATTATCACCTCCAACAAGGCCTTCTCAGACTGGACCGAACTGTTTCATGATCCGGTCATTGTTACGGCATTCCTGGACCGCCTGCTTCATCACAGCGTTGTTATCAACATGCGGGGGCCTAGTTACAGGCTCCGTGGAAAAGCCGGAAAGGAGGGGGTGGAGTTGAGCCAGTTATGAAGACAAGGGTGGCTCAATTTTCACGACCGAAAATGGCTCACTTTTAAAAGACCGTTGACAGAAGCTGGGTTCATCAAAAATTTACTTTCAACAGACTGTAAGTGTTGGTCAAAAGTACCTCAGTGCAAATTTCGTAACGCATTATGAATTTCCACCCTCCTCATCCCTTCCCATTTCCTTCAAAAGCTTTTTCAATTTCCCTGCTGCAATCTCCGATGTCGTTCCCAGATATATGGAAGAGAATGACTCTGGCCCGAAATCGGCATCTTCGCCCCAGTACCATCCATTGATTAAATAGACAGCACCATGCTTGAGTAAGTATCGTTTGTGTGATTCCATTTAAAGATCTTCCTCGGGTCTTTTACCTGATAAATCTTCAAAACCATCCCGGGATTATTAAACTTTTAGAACCAGCGTTCCACTTCGATGGAAACCAGTGGCCCTACACAGATGCGAATGTTTGGACGGGATTTTAGGTTACAAGGGGGTCGCACCACTTCCGCACCACTTTGTATTATGAAGGCGCTCTTAGTTTTTTTACCAGAAACACAAAACGATATAATTGATGAAAGTAAGACGGAAAGTTATTATCTTAATCCAGAAACTTTTTGAATAGCATAAAT
>Ga0272444_10005251_pt1 | contig 11243 bp, 3 predicted proteins | sample SSMForm13_FD_201033 | JGI IMG/M metagenome (GOLD analysis project Ga0272444, IMG submission 201033) | Marine sediment archaeal communities from Little Sippewissett salt marsh, Falmouth, MA, United States - SSM-Form-13 | ecosystem: Environmental > Aquatic > Marine > Wetlands > Sediment ... | reverse complement strand
GAAGATCTCCGGCATATTGCGAGAGTTCAATCCGACCTGGGACAACTATCTGTACCTTCAGCCGGTAGCCGACATACATTTGCACACGCTCGGCGGTGGCGGTCTGGTGAACTACGTTTACGTGTTCGCGGCCCTCGGCTTCATCGTCCTTCTGATTGCCTGTATCAACTTCGTCAATCTCTCGACGGCCGGGGCCGAGCGGCGAGCCAGGGAGATCATGGTGCGCAAAGTCACCGGCTCGTCTCGGCGTCATCTCGTATCACAGTTTCTCGGTGAGTCTCTTCTGGCGGCATTCGCGGCGCTCGTTGCGGCATTGATACTAGTTGAGCTGTCACTTCCCAGGGTCAACGACCTGGTGGGCACTCATCTGGTTATCACTGGCAACCTTGAGCTGATCCTGAGTGCGTCCGTGATTACGATCTTCACGGGACTGCTTGCCGGCCTGTATCCGGCCGTTTGGCTCTCCGGCTTACGGCCCGTGGTCATCCTGCGAGGCGATAGCCCGCTGGCCGGCAGGCGAAGCCGACGAGGTCGGACAGGCGGACGTCTGTTGCCGCATTGGCTTACCCTGCGACGGCTGCTGGTCGGTTTCCAGTGTCTGGCAACGGTCGTGCTGCTTATCGCGGCGTCAGTCGTGTCGCAGCAGCTCGGATTCATCAGTCAGAAGGATCTCGGCTACGACAAGGAGCGAGTTCTGGTTCTGCAAACCTCCGGCGCTCTCTTTGCGAAGTCCGGGGCGGTCAAGGCGGAACTACTGCGTCATCCTGAAATCGCCGCAGCCAGCATGTCGTCCGGCAACATGCTGACATGGAATAACTCATGCGGTGTCGATTGGACAGGCAAGCAGGAAGGAGATCAGTTCGATCTCGGCTTTGCCTACGTCGATCAGGATTTCCTGACCACCATGCAACTCCGGATGTCCGAAGGCCGCTTTTTCGGCGCCGGGGCCTCGCCTGAAGGCTCCGGAGTCGTAATCAACGAGGCTGCGGCGCGTGCCATGGGAATGGACGACCCCCTGGGCAAAAAGATAACGATAACCTGTGGCGATCCAAAACCTGCGGAAGTCATCGGAGTAGTCCGCGACTATCACACGGAGTCGGTCCACGTACCGATCCGTCCCTTCGCCTTGCTCCCGGCCCGGAGCGGTAGCTATATGCTGATCCGCCTTGCCGCGGGTGATCTCAGCTGCGCCGTTGACCTGATCGCCGAGACCGTAAAGGGGGTCGTGGCCGATGATCCGGTAGAGTACAGTTTTCTCGACGATGACCTTGATCAGCTGTACCGCTCAGAGCGTGTCGCCGGCACGCTGGTCGGATGGGTTACGGTACTGGCCGCGCTTGTCTCCTGCCTGGGTCTGTTCAGCCTGGCGGCGTTCTCGACGCAACGCCGAACTCGTGAAATCGCCGTGCGTAAGGTTCACGGTGCGACGGCGGCCCGACTCGTGTCGCTGCTCGCGAAGGAGTTCATTGTCATTGTTGCCATTGCCAACGCCGTGGCCTGGCCGGTGGCTTATATCATTATGCGCCGCTGGCTTGATGGTTTTGCGTTCCGCGTCCGAATCGGGCCGGAGTTGTTCGTGATGGCCGGTGCGCTGACCCTGCTGGTCACCATCCTGACCGTAGCCTTTCGGGCTGTCAAGACCGCCCTGGTCGATCCCGTAGATATGCTGCGCAGTGAGTGAGAAGGAAGACTCATGCTGAAGAACTACCTCACTGTCGCCCTTCGTAGTATGTGGCCGCAGAAGGGCTACACATTGTCGTGGGTGTTGAGCAGCATGATGAGACCGAATCGCGGTTGTATCGGGCCGTAGGACGGGCGATCGCTGCAGCCCGTATGGACACCGTGGAAACCTTGCGGAACAGATAGTTGGGTGTTTGACCTATAAAACGGGTACGTCGCCGTCACGCCTGAAGCGACGGCGACGAGGTCACAAAGGATGGGTTATGGTTTGGAATTATCTGAAAGTCGCACTGCGGGGAATCGCCCGCCAGAAACTCTATGCGCTGATCAACATCTTCGGTCTCGCCACCGGCATCGCCTGTGCGGCGCTGGTGCTGCTCTATGTCAACGACGAATTGACTTTCGACAACTTCCAGGAAAACCGCAACAGCATCTACAGCCCGGTCAGCCGCTTCTACGCCGAATCATTGGGCCGGGAACTGGTCATACTGCCCGGCCCGGCGGCGGCTCCGGTCCTGGCCGAAAACATCCCGGAGATTGTCGATTTTGCGCGATTCACGGTTGAGAGTGCGCCGGTCGTATGCGAGGGAGAGGCCTATCGCGAATTGTTGACATTCGCCGATGCTTCGTTTTTTGACGTCTTCTCGTTCCCGGTCGCGTATGGGGCCGACAATCGTCTCCTCGAGGATCCCGGCGCTGCCGTGCTGACACGGGCCAGGGCGAATGCCCTGTTCGGGACCGAGAACGCGGTGGGCATGGCTTTCACGGCGCAGTTCGGTGCAACGCAATACTCCTTCACGGTGCAGGCCGTTGCCGAAGACCCGCCGAGTAACTCCGGCATTACGTTCGACATCCTCGTCCCGCTCGTTCGCCTGAACGACATTTACGGACCTGACTGCCTCAATTCCTGGCGTTACTCCGGTGCGAAAACGTATCTGCTGGCCGGGCCGGGTGTGGACAGGGACGTACTCGAGCCCAAGGTGGCCGCTGTTATGGCCGAGCACATCGATCCGGAATACCAACCGTACGAGATCGTCGCCTTCAGCCGGCTCCACCTGGATGAAGCGTGCCGCACACTCGCTACGCGAGTGAGTAACCCGACCTACTCAAAGGTGCTGGGCAGTATTGCCCTTGCGGTGTTGCTGATTGCCTGCGTCAATTTCGCCACATTGTCCATGGTTCGTGCGTCCGATAGGAGCCGTGAGATCGGTATTCGACAGGTTGTCGGCGCGGGACGAGGCCCGCTAGCCGTCCAGTTCTGGACGGAGGCGATCGTGATGGCGGTGGTCGCACTGGTACTGGGTGTTGTGCTGGCGGAGTTGCTGCTTCCCACCTTCAACAGTCTCGCCGCGAAAGACCTCTCACTGGGACCCGGATCGGGCGCAGGCGTGTGGCTGGGTTTGTTGGGTCTGTGCCTGGTGACCGGACTCGTAGCCGGCGGTTACCCCGCCCTGTATCTCTCACGCCTGCGACCGGCGGCGGTATTCGGAAACCGTTTGAAAATCGGCGGGGCGAATTTCGCCACCCGGCTTCTGGTAATCCTCCAGTTCACCTTGTCAGTAGCTTTGCTGGTCTCCATGTGGGTTATGTCCGAGCAGCTTCATTATCTTCGTGCGGCCGATACGGGGTACGCAGACAAGATGCTCCTCGCGATATCAGCCAACACGGATGACGCTCAGCGGCTGTACGAACTGTACCGCAACGAGATAATCGATCACTCCTCGGTACTCGGCATGGCCGCCACCGATGCCGCATTCACCGGACGACATGTAACCAGTATGACTTTCTTCGAAGGCGACGAGGAGTGGCGTGTCAACTTATACCGTATCGACTATGACTTCCTGACCACGGTAGGTGTCGAGTTGGTCGGCGGCCGCAATTTCTCGCGCGAGCATGCCACTGATCGAGACGAAGCCATCCTGGTGAATGAGGCACTGGCTGAGAGAGTAGGTTGGGAAGACATTCTCGGGAGACAATTCCGCATCGGTCGGGAGCAACGACCTGTCTCGGTTATCGGGGTCGTCAAGGATTTCCATTACGCCAGCATGCATTACGACATTCAGCCGATCATGATGCACCTGGGATCGGAGGCGCCGACTCTCTACTTCTATGTGCGTATCAGCGAGGACGACATCCCGGCCACGATAGCTTTTCTCAAAGATAAGTGGAAACGAGTCGCACCCAACCTTCCCTTTGATTACCACTTCGCGGACGAGCAATTCGACCGTATGTACAGCGCTGAGGAACGCTGGAGTGGGATCGTGACGTATGCCTCTATTCTCGCTCTGATAACGGCTGCCCTCGGAATGGTAGGCATTTCGGCCCAGACGATGAGAAGACGTCGCCGGGAAGTGTGCATTCGCAAGGTTCACGGGGCTTCGGTGTCGACCATGCTTCGCATGCTCTGTCGCGAATATATCATTCTGGTAAGCCTGGCCGCCCTCGCCGCCTGGCCGATCAGCTATTTGTTGATGCGGCGTTGGCTGTCCGGGTTTGCCTACCATGTGAATCTAAACGCCTGGGGCTTCATAGCCTCCGGTCTCATCGTCCTCGCCGTAGCACTGGCCGCCGTGGCATATCAGGTGATGCGAACGGCCCGAGTCAACCCGGCCGAGACGTTGCGGCACGAATAGCGGCACACACGGCTGTCGCGGCATACTCGAGATGCGGCATCCCTCCGGTCGAATCAGATTGACAATCACGAGCGGACTCTGTATAATACGTCAGAGAGTCCTATCGCGGACATTCTGACAGCTACCAATCACAACACTATCCACGCAGATGATTGCCGCGGCGAGCGTAAGGTGTGCCTCGCCGGGGGATGACTGCGGCAACTGCGATTTTGGAGGGAATCTCGCATGAAGTCGATCTGTGTACCCATAACGCTCGGTCTTCTGTTTCTGGGGGCGATGAGCTTTGGCGGGGAGAAGCCGCCGTCAGTCTCCGCGTTGATTGAAGATCTGCGCAGTGGCAGGATCACCGTGCCGTCGTATGAGGAAGGCCTGTCCATGGGGCTGTTTGTCGACAGCTCCTGCGGCAACATTGACTGCGACGACGAGGGCAAGCACAACCTTGCTGACGTCACAGCGTTCATTTTTTACCTAATCTCTAACCAGTATTCGATACCTCCGCCGATGTCGGCAGCCGACATTGACTGGTGCGGTTCCATCAACCTCGCCGATCTGTCGGTGCTATTTAAGGAGGTGTACGATCCCCCCACGTCCGGCTTCTGCGACGGCAATGTTAACTGTGAGTTTGCTCCGAGCGGGGATACGGTTGCGCTCGTCGTGGACCATTGGCCGACAGAGAGCTGGCCGTGGCTCAAGCTGGATCTCTACTGTCGCAACACCCAGCAGCTTCATGCCGCCTCGATGGGCATCAGCTGGGACAATCCCAATCTGATCCTGGACAGCGCCGTTACACATGTCCCGTACGATACATTTGGACTGGGTCTGGTCGACGGCAGCGTGGCCCAGAGCAACACCAACCAACGGTTCCAATACCAGGGGTTTGTCAACTACGCGAGCACCGGCATCATGCCCGGCCGCGGCATCTGGGCCAGTTGGTACTTCCACCTGAGCAGCTGGAACCCCGGCGATTCAATCGTCTTCGATACCTTCCAGTACACTGATGGTACGGAGTACCTGTTTTGCCGGCCGCCCGGAACGACTGAACTCGCGTACCGGCCAGTCTGGCGCGGCCCGTTGGTGGTGCCGTTCGTTGAGGAAGGCACCGGCGATTTTGACGGCAGCGGCGGACTGCCCGATATCGTAGATGTCATGAACTTCGTGGACTACCTTTTCCAGAGCGGAGAGGGTCCAACGTATTCGCCCATGGCTGACCTGGACAGGTGTGATGACATCGATGTTACCGATTTGCGCTATCTGGTTGACTTCATGTTCGGCACCGGACCGCCACCAGGCGAGATACAAGCGAATTGCGACTACCATCCTGACAACGACACTATCCGGATTCAGTATGTTGAAGGCACCAATGACCTTCGCTGGATGGACCTGTTCGGGCGCAACACGCACCGGCTGATGGCCGTATCGATGGGTTTTACCTGGGACAACCCCGGTCTGCGACTTGACAGTGTCTATACGCCGCCGTTCATCGATATGGCATTCGATAATGGCCCGTTCTTTTTCGAAGACAACGATTTGGAGACATCGAACCTGAACCGGCGCTTCCGTTTCTCCGGCTGCGTGGTCGACAGCGGCAACGGTATCGGCATCGATTCCACGAAGAGCCGCCTCTGGGCGCGGTACTACTTCACGCTGCTCGATAAGAGCATGCAGGACAGCACCGATATCGACACCGGCAGCTTCGACGACGGCAGCCAGTACGAGGTGTCTCCGGATGATACGTCCGGATATGACCCGAACTGGCATGACGCGGGGGGACTGCCGGGCTGCTGCGGGATTTACACCGACGGTCTCACCGGCAATGTGGACTGCGATGCGGATGGGAAAAGAAACCTGGCCGATATCACCAAACTTGTGACTCGCGTGTACCTCGAACCGCCCCCGCCGGACGGCGACGGTCCGTTCCTGTGCTGCGAAGCGAATGGCAACACCAATGGCGACCTCGAGGGCAGGATCGGTCTGTCGGATATTACGGACTTGATAAGCAGAGTGTATACGAATCCTGAGATCGAAACCGCCGACTGTCCGTAACGGCGCCGCATGTCCATGACCGGCGCGGGCTAACGAATGTCCGGCACGGATGCCGGTGGGTGTCAAGTAGCCCAGCCCGCACCGGCACTTGGCCTCATTGAGGGCCGGCCGTGGGTCCGGCCCGTTGCCGCCGAATATCCTCGGGTCGGAGATTGCTTGACGCTTGCTGCCAATCACGTATATTCCGATTGGAAGCAACAAGCTGTTACATTCGAACTAACCCATCGTTAATCGCCAGAGATAGCCATACCGGTTGCAAGGGTTCATCTGCGGCCGGACCAGGTCAGGAGTTCATAGGTCCCAACGTCTCGTTGGGAGGGAGGCCCGTGTGAAATACGTTTGTGCGAGTTTGGCACTCACTCTATGCATTGTGTCGGTGGCGGCCGCCGACATAGTGACCACCTCACCATCTGCAAACCAGATGAATATGGCCGTCGACGTCGACATCACCGTAACCTTCGATGTCGACATGAAACCGAGCACCTTCAACGCGGACAATTTCCACGTCCACGGACTCGTTTCGGGAAGGCACTCGGGTAGCATCGGCTACGATGCGGGTACGCGCACGGCTACGTTTAACCCTACTCAGGATTTTGACCACGGCGAGTTGATACAGGTGATACTCACCACCGGCATAGCCGACACCCTCGGCACGCCGCTCGCCGCGGCATTCAACTGGGGATTCTACATCGACGTTGACACCGGTTGGGCCACCTTTGCCGTGGATTCGTCATACGAGGACGGAGTCGGCGAGGGCCCGGTGTCCATATATGCCGGCGACCTCGATGGCGACGGCGCGCCCGACCTGGTTACGGCCGGAGCCGTCGATGATTTGATTTCAGTCGTACTCAACGATGGCTCAGGTCACTTCACCGGCTCCGGCGGCTACTACCCCGGCGATGAACCATACTCGGTTACCGGTGCCGACCTGGATAATGACGGCGACATCGACCTGGTAGCCGCGGCGCACACGGGAGACAGCCTGGCCGTTCTCTGGAATGACGGTAGCGGCGGTTTTACCTACGGTCCTCGGTGCGGCGTCGGTAACGGCCCTATCTGTGTCGTTGTCAGCGACCTGGATGGTGACGGGTACCTTGACCTCGTCTCCGCCGACCGCGATGGTGACCAGTTGTCGGTGGTGCTGAACAACGGCGACGGCTCGTTTGCCTCAGTCGATGCCTACGACGGAGGGGAGAGTCCGTACGCCGTGGCTACCGGCGATTTCGATGAGGATGGTTTCGCCGATATCGCTCTGGCCGATCGAGGCGGCAAGAAGGTGTTCGTCTGGACCAATGACGGAGACGCCACCTTCACACTGTTCGATAGTATTGCCGTCGAAGGCGGACCGCGCTGCCTTGCCGTGACGGACCTGGATGCCGACGGGCATCTGGATCTTGCCGTCGGGCACGGCTTTGCGAATTCGTTATCGGTCTCATTCGGCGTCGGGGATGGCGGTTTCTCCACCGTCACCGACTACCCGGCCGGACAGCGCCCCCAGTCGATAATCGCCGCTGACCTGAACGGCAACGGCTATCCGGATATCGCCACCGCCGACAACTACAGCTATTCGCTTTCGCTGCTGTGGAACGACGGTACGGGTACAATGGACGTGGGGGAGAGTTTCGAGATAGCAACGACGCCGCAGGCGCTGGTTGCCGCCGACGTCGACGATGACGGTGATTTGGACCTGGCCGTCGCCGAATACGGCGGCGATCGTATCACTATCCTCTCTAACATCATCATCGCCGAGATTTCCACGACCACGCCGGAACAAAATGACCTGGGAGTAGCCGTTGACTCCGACGTCGAGGCTGTTTTCAAGTATGATATGGATGGCTCCAGCTTTGACGCCGGCAGCTTCGTAGTGCATGCCCGATCCACCGGTGTGCATGCCGGGGCGATAGCCTACGATAGCGCATCGCGGACGGCGACCCTCAACCCGACCAATGATTTCGGCGACGGCGAGATCGTGCGGGTGTCCCTGACGACGGGCATAGAATCCTACCATCAGTCACCATTGCAGGAAGGCCTGTGCTGGTCATTCACCACTGCGGTGGCCGGGGGTGCGGGCGAGTTCGTCTATGATTCCTCGTACGCCGTGAGCGGCGCTCCCTACGCCGCCGTTGCTGCGGATTTTGACGGTGACGGCCTGGTGGATATTGCCACCGCGAACTTCAACGGCGACAATGTCTCTATACTGACGAACGACGGCGATACGACCTTTGAGGCGGCCGTCAATCACTACATCGGCAACGGTCCGGCTGATATCTGCGCGGGCGACTTCGACGGCGACGGTTTGATGGACTTCGCAACCGTCAACTACAACTCGGCGAAGGTCGCGGTGGCATACAACAACGGCACGTCCTTCTCGACGGATTACTACACCGTAAGTACCGGCCCGTACGCGATCGTCCCGGTCGATCTTGACGGCGACGGCCGACTCGATCTCGCCACGGCCAATCGCACGGCCGACGATGTCTCGGTATTGCTCAACCAGGGTGGTCGCAGCTTCGCTGCGCAGACTACGTACGCGGTGGGCAACAGCCCGCGGTCGATTACCGCCGATGACTTCGACAACAACTGGCGCATGGACCTGGCGGTGGTCAATGTCGACGATAACACGATGACAGTCATGCTGAACAACGGCGACGGAACATTTCGGACCCTGACCTACGAGACGGGACTTGGCCCTTTTGCCGTCACCTCCGGAGATCTCAACCATGACGGCCTGGTGGATTTCGTAACGGCTAATGCCAATGCCGCCAGCCTGTCCGTGCTGATAAATCAGGGCATCAACCAGGGAAATGATGTTCTTTACCGCAGTGATTACACGGCGACCGCGGTCCCGTATGACGTGTGTGTCGGGGATTTTGACGGTGACGATAATCCGGATATCGTCACGGCCGACTACGGCACGGACAGCGTGTCATACCTGCACGGTCATGGCACGCACCTGTTCGACTTGCATGTGTCCTTCCCCGCAGGCAACGGTCCGAGAGGCGTCGTGGCAGCCGACGTGGATGGTGACGGTGATCTGGACATCGTCACAGCCGATGAACTCGGCGGCACAGCGACCGTCATCGAGAACCGACCCATTCCGGCCATTGCTTCGCACTCACCGCTGCGGGATGCTACGGCTGCCCCGGTCGACGCCGATATTACGGTAACGTTCGATATACCCATGGACTCGACCTCGTTTGCGGATTCGACCTTGGTGGTTACGGGCAGTATCACCGGAAGGCGCAGCGGAGCGCTCAGCTACAGCGAGGCGGATAGTACCGCGACGTTCGACCCCGATGACGATTTCCTGTATGGCGAGCGGGTTACAGTGATGCTCACGACCGGGCTTGCCTCGGACTCGGGCTACACCATGGCGACCGGCTACTCCTGGAGCTTCACGGCCGCCGTCGATCCGACGACACCGGGGACGTTTGCCCCTCGTTACAACGTCGCTGCCGGTGATGAACCACGAGCGTCAACAGTGGCCGATCTCGACGGCATCAACGGTCCGGACTTGATATCGGTGGACTTCTCCAGCGGTAATGTCGTGGTATCGCTCAACAATGGCGACCGCACCTTCGCTGCAGGGGTCATGTATGCGGCAGTTAGCTCCCCCACCAGTGTGTCGGCCGCCGATCTTGATGCCGACGGTTATCCGGATCTTGTTGTTGTGGGTTACGGAACGACCAACGGAAGGATAGCCGTACTCATAAACCAGGGAGATGGTTCATTCGGCGCTTCCACCGGCTGTGATATCGGCGGATGGACCTACGATGCTTGCGCCCTCGATCTCGACAACGATGCCGACCTGGATGTAGTCGCGTGCAACTACGACGGCGGAACGGTGACCACGCTGTTCAACGATGGGGACGGCGTGCTGACAATAGGCTCATCACCGGCCGTGGGTTCCGGTCCGATCTCGATCTGTGCGGGCGATATGGACGGCGACGGGGACGCCGACGTCGCGGCGGCCAACTACGGTGATGGCGACGTAACAGTGCTTCTGAACGACGGCCAGGGTGTGCTCACGCCGTTTCAGGATTTCCCGTGCGGATTGACCCCGCGGAGTATCGCGGCTGCCGATGTCAGCGGCAACGGGCTGGTCGACTTGTTGGTGGCTAATCAAAGTCTGGATAGTATCACCGTCCTTAAGAATGCCGGGAATGCCAACTACAGCAACACCAGCCGGTTTGGCGTCGGCGCATCGCCCCGCGGTCTGTGTACGGGTGACTTCGACGGCGATCAGGAAATGGATGTCGCCGTGAACAACAGCGGTTACGATAATGTCAGTGTTCTGTTCAACACCGGTACCGGGAGTTTCGCCGGTGAAACCCAATACGCGGTTGACAGGAATCCGCTCTGGCCGGTCGCCGCCGACCTTGACGGCGATGGCTGGCTTGATATCGTTACCTCTAACCAATCCGGCGCCAATCTGTCAGTGCTGTATGGAAGCGAGCTTTGTCAGGTAACGGCCGTATCTCCTGAGGCAAACACCTGCGCGGCGAGTCCGGCGGGGTTGATCTCCGCCACGTTTGATCATGACATGGATTCAGCCGGAATCGTCGGCGGAAAGGTCCAGGTGATCGGTTCGTGTGGCGAGCCCATCGACGGCACCGTTAGCTACAGCAGCCTCGATAGCACCGTGACGTTCGAGCCGACCGACAGCCTGCGGCGAGGCGATCAGATTCATGTCACATTGCAGCAAGGCATCAGTTCGGCAGACGGGGTACCTCTGGCCGACCCCCGGAGTTGGTGTTTTGTGGTTGATGTCGTCGACGGCGGCGGTGACTTCTTGAAGGATGCCTCGTACGCTGCCGGTCCGGGCACAGCGGCAGTCGTAATCGCTGATCTGAACCAGGACGGTCATCCTGATCTGGCAACGGCCAA
>Ga0272444_10005249_pt1 | contig 11247 bp, 5 predicted proteins | sample SSMForm13_FD_201033 | JGI IMG/M metagenome (GOLD analysis project Ga0272444, IMG submission 201033) | Marine sediment archaeal communities from Little Sippewissett salt marsh, Falmouth, MA, United States - SSM-Form-13 | ecosystem: Environmental > Aquatic > Marine > Wetlands > Sediment ... | reverse complement strand
TGTCGGGCAGCCACTCGCACTCCAGCGGCATGTAATCACCGGCGGGCATGTCGCTCGTCACCACCGGGATATCGACCGCGAAGTGCTTGATCTCGCCCAGATCGAGCGACGTGTCCTCGTCGAGCTCCGACTTGTGGAGGGTCACGTCGAACGTGTACGCGTCCTCTCCGTCGAGCCCCACGGTGACCGGCGCCGGGAAGTCGTAGTGGACGTCCTCGACGCAATCGTAGTGGGTCAGCTTGAGGATCGGCTCATAGTCCGCCGGGCCGTCCCAGCCGTCCCAGTTCGTGGCAACCGACGCATCCGTCGCCTGGAACTCGATGCAGTTGATGCAGTCCTCATCAGGAGCGATGGACACTCTCGCCACGTTCCCTTCGAGGCTGCTGTAGTCGTCGTGGATATCCAGGTCGGGGCGGATGAGCGCGAAGTAGAGACGGAAGGTATCGCTCGTCTCAGCCATCGTCGTTTCACCCACCGCACCGGTCCACATGCCGTTCGTATCGGCCGAATCGTTGTAGATCCGGACCCACCCGTCGTAGTAACCGGCCGGCAGCGTGTCGGTGTCGATGAACACATGGAGCGACTCGATCTCCGAAAGCTCGAAGAACTCGTCCATGGCCTCGTACGGGTTGTAGGCCCGTCCGATCGAGATCGACGCCGTCGGATCCATCGGCCCCGATACGAACTCGTACTGAGCCTTCACGTTGAACATGTCCACGTTGCCCTGCGGATCGCCGGGCAGCGCCTCCCACGGATCCCTGAACGGCGACGCCACGAGGCCGTTGATGTCGTTGTACTCGTCCTCGGGCGACGTGTTCGGGTGCGTGTTCGGATTCGCCACCAGGAAAGTGCCCGTGAGCGGCACCAGCGGCTCACCGCACTCCCCGTCGTAATCCGGCATACCCGGCATGCCGACCAGCACCATCTCGCCAGGAAGCGGCTCGAACGGGAAGCCGTCGTAGGCTTCCGGAATCGAGGACGGTCCGACGCCCTTGACGTATCCGTCATCGTCGTAGACATCGATGTCCTCGCACTCGTCGACCCAGACCTCGACGCCGATGACGTCATAGGCGAACTGATCCGCCTCGTCCGTATCCTGCAGCAGGAACACCTTGCCGCGGTAGACGCCCGGCTGAACCCCATACGGGAGATCGACCGTCAGCGTGTAGACGTACGGATTGAGACCCTGGTACAGGTCCTGCGTGTCGGGTACCACACTGAGGTAAGTGTACGGCACCCAGAGACTCGCGGTGTCGATTCCTGCCGGATAGGTGTAACCGCTGCCAGGCAGTCTCGAGATCCACTCGAGCGCCGTCCACGCCGGATAGACATCCGGCAACACGGGGCACTCCGAAGGACCGTCGTACACATCCGGGTTCCGACCCGGCATGGTATTCCACGCGTTGAACGTCCCGACAAGAGTCTCACCCGGGCACGTCGGCTCGAACTCGATCACGTTCTTGTCGACGTCGCCTCCGCCGTTCTCGATATCCAGATCGCAGTCGCCGCAGAAACGATTCACCGGGTCGGTGTTGTTTGTCATCAACTCGGTGTAGTCGTCGACGCCGCCACGGTCGGTATCGACCAGGTTCGGGTCGCTCTCATCGTAGAGCGTCGTATCGGGCGGCGGGTACACCGAACAGTCCAGAGTCTCCTCCCAGAAGTACGAGAGACTGTCGAACGGCGTACCGGGGCCAACCCGACCCGGCTCAGGCAGATTGAAGTAGACGGCGCCGTCGTGATTGACGTCCTCGCCGGTAGGCGCGTCGTCGCCGAACACGCCGCCACCGTCGATGAGCCCGTCGCCGTCGGTGTCTTCGTTCAGGACCATCGTGGTGTACTGCCCGAGGTCCACGACGTCGTAGACCGCGCCGCCGTCGTACGGATCAGCGGCCCACGGGCTGCTCCAGCCGGCCGGCATGGCCTCCTGGAGACCGTACTCGAGACCGTCCCACAACAGGTCGTCGTCGCTGTCGTCATCGAGCGCTTCCCTGAGTCCGTCGCTGTCGTAGTCCGCGCGGATCGCGAGGGAAGCCTCCCAGATGTTGACCTCGAATCCGTCGAGGACACCATCGTCGTCGGTATCGGCGTCGAGAGGATCAGTCTCGTCGGCATCCAGGATGCCGTCGGCGTTCAGATCCTCGTCGTTGTCCCACAGCGCATCACCGTCGCTGTCCTTGAGCCGCGGATCCGAGTTCGCGCTTCCATCGAGCGCGTCCCACATCCCGTAGTCGGGCGCCGTGCCCGGCGTCGGCGGGTTCGTGGGGAACGCCCACGGAAGCGACGGATCGTCCGGGCCTTCTGCGATCGGACCGGTGCGGGCCAGCTCCAGACCGTCCGACAGACCGTCGCCGTCCGTGTCGTAGAGCTTGTAGTGGGTCGGCACCGAGTTGGAATCGCTCATGACGATGTGGAACCACTTGTGGTGGTACTCCTCACCGTCGTAGAGCCCGTCGTTGTCCCAGTCGGAATCGGCGTAACCCTCGATGGACGGATGCGTGTCGTGGGCCATCTCGAAGCGGTCGCCGAGGTAGTCGTTGTCGATGTCACCATCGAGAATGTCCGGCAGCGTATCGCCGTCGGCGTCGGCCAGCGGGCCGCTCTCCCAGTCCTCCATGCCGTCCCAGATCCAGTCGTCGTCGGAGTCGACATCCATGATGTTCGGGATGCCGTCGCCGTCGGTGTCATCGTACTTCGACTCGACCTCGTCGGGGATCAGCCCATCGGACAGGCCGTGAGCGTCCGGCACGCCGTCACCGTCAGAGTCGGTGCTCATCGGGTTGCTGCCGTAGGCCCACTCGTTGCCGTCTTCGTACCCGTCGCCGTCGCTGTCGGCGTCGCAGGGATCAGACCCGAACGCCAGCTCCGTCTTGTCGTTCACACCATCGCTATCGGTGTCGGCAAGAACGGCCGAGATGCAGACAGGCGGATCGATCCAACCGTCATAGGACTTGTTGTACTCGTACCCGTCGACCAGGAAGTCCGGGCCGAACGGACCGATGTAGCACGGATCGACCGAAGTCGTGCAGGAGGCACTCGGAGCGGTCCACCAGTCGGTGTCCCTGTCCTCGGGATTGAGCTCGTCGTCCGCGAAGTCCCACTCACCGTCCTGATCGGCGTCCTCGACCCCGTCCTCGACGTCGTCGAAGTCGGTGTCGGGGTTCCGCGGATCGGTGAAGGTAGCGTCATCGGCGTCCGCGATGAAGAGCCTCGAGGGACCACACCACAGCGCCGAATCGCAGTCGAGCGGCGCCCCCAGGACGGGAGCAGTCAGGCCGACCTCAACGCCGTCCGGAATGCCGTCCCCGTCGGTGTCCGGATCTGCGTGACAGGGAGCTTCGTCCTCGTCCCAGTCGCCAATGACACCATCAACGTCGTAGCCCATGAACGCGACCTCGAGACCGTCGAAGATGCCGTCGTCATCGAAGTCTGCATCTCCCCAGTCAGGATCGACCACGAAGTCACCACCGTAGCGACCGGGATCGGGCTTCCGGTCCCCGTCGATCAGCCAGTCGCTGTCGTCGTCCCAGTCACGCCAGACCGGGACGTAGTACATCACGGCACCCACGATGACGTAGTCGTCGTCGTGGTTGTTGGCGTCGCCAGGAGCGTTGCTCCACGGCGTTGCCATCACGTCCCGCACGTCCAGCGAATCACTGATCCCATCGTAGTCGGTATCGGGCGTACGCGGGTTCGTCGTCGCCCAGAGGATCGGCGCCGCCGGATCCACGGCGAAATGCGTCAGCTCGTAGTAGTCGCTGAGGCCGTCGCCATCGGTATCCCAGTTCCCCGGATCCGTCGCGTACGGGATCGTCGTGTCCGCCCTCGAGTGGATGACGAACTCGTCCGGATCGAACCCGCCGAAGTGCGACGGGTGCAGCTCCTGCCCGTCCATCAGCGAGTCGCCGTCGCAATCCACGTTGTCGTCGTCGAGACCGAGGATGTTCTCCTCGACCGAGTAGATGCCGTCGCTGTCCGCGTCCGTAGGCACGAACGTCTCACCATCCAGCCAGTCGCGGGCGTCCAGCGGGTCACTGCCGACCGCCACCTCGAGCGCGTCGGCGTAGTGATCGCCGTCCGTGTCCCTGTCGCCCGGGTTCAGCGGACCGACGTGCCACGCCGGATGCTCAGCACCGACGTGGTACTGGTACGTGTACTCCGTCCGGTCGCGGAACTCGAGCATCTCGTCCGGAAGCTCCCAATCAGGCCAGTCCGAGTCGGGATCGGCCCAGTTCGGAATCCCATCGGAGTCGGGATCCTCGTTGTTCTCGATATAGGTGTCGTACTGCACGACGCCATCCGCATCGAGATAGCTGATCGGTACTTCCTCGCCGTCGTGGATTCCGTCACCGTCGGTATCGGCGCACAGCGGGTTCGAGTGCACCGTCGGATCCCCGCCCCAGACCCAGGTAAGAACCTCGGTCCCGTCGTCCACGCCGTCGTCGTCCGAGTCCGGATCATCGGGGTCGGTGCCGTGCACCAGGACCTCAACGCCGTCCTGAAGACTGTCACCGTCCGTGTCGATCGAGAGAGGATCCGTCCCGAAGACGTGCACCTCAAGACCGTCACCCAGACCGTCTCCATCGGTATCCGGATTGTTCGGATCCGTCAGATACCGTCCACCCGTCCCCGATTCATCCCCGTCCAGGAGACCGTCGTTGTCCGAGTCCCAGTCCAGCGCGTCGTACATGTTGTCGGAGAAGAGCATTCCGGCCGGATCCACGGTGTCCGGCGCGTGCCAGCCGTCCCAGTCGGTGTTGTTCATGATGTTCTCGTACTCACCGACCATGGTCTCAGCCACGCCGTCGCCGTCCGTGTCCTCGTTCCGCGGATCGAGCGGCTGATAACGCGGACCCCTGGGGCCGCTGTACAGCCCGTAGAACTCGATGCCCGGCGGGATTCCGTCCGTGTCGTACGGCGAATCCGGATCCGTCGGATCGCTGTCCGTGATGTTGACCTCGAGTCCATCGTCGAGCCAGTCCCCGTCCGTATCCCCGTTGTACGGATCGGGATCGCTGGCGTCCGGCAGACCGTCGTTATCGCTGTCGAGATCGAGAGCGTCGATCAGGCCGTCCTCGTCGTAGTCCGGACCGTACGGAGGCTCGGTGCTGTAGGGAAGGCACCAACCGAACTCGTCGGTCTCGTCCGGATGCTGCAGTTCCTCCGTGTCGCTGAGCCCGTCGCCGTCGGTGTCGGTGCTGTTCGGATCGGTCTTGTAGACCGAAAGCTCCCAGCCGTCACCGACGCCGTCGCCGTCGGTATCTACGAAGTCCAAGCCGTCACGATCACCACGCACGACGAAGAACTCGTAGCCGTCGGAGAATCCGTCGCAGTCGGTGTCGTAGAGAGTCGGGTCGGTCTCATGCTCGAGGGGAGGCTCACCAACGTCGACAACGCAGTTCTTGTTGGTGTCCTCCTCGTTGTCCTTGAGACCGTCGTTATCGCTGTCGCGATCGAGGGCGTTGATCATCCCGTCATCGTCGGGATCCTCGCCGTCCTCGTTCCCGGCCCAGTCCATCCGGCCGTCACCGTCCGTGTCAGGATCCGTCGGGTCGGTCCCCATCGCCACCTCGTACCCGTCGTACGCCTCGGGGTCCGTTCCCGCGTCACCGTCGTCGTCCGTGTTCGCGTCCAGCGGATCGCAGTCCCACGCGGCCTCCATACCGTCGATCAGACCGTCGTCGTCTGTGTCCGCGTCGTACGGATCGGTACCGACGACATGGTACTCGTCGTCATCCGACAAACCGTCGTTGTCCGAATCCGCATCGAGCGCGTTGATCAGGCCGTCGTCGTCAACGTCCGGATCGCCGGGGCCACCCTCAATGTACCCCTGCTCCCAGCCGTCACTCATGCCATCGTTGTCCGTGTCAGAGTCGGCCGGGTCTGTCTCGTAAAGATCGACGATTCCGTTGAGGTTCACGTCCTCATCGACATCGTCTATTCCGTCACCGTCGTAGTCGGGACCGGAGTCGACGGGAATGCCGTGCAAGATTTCGATTTCGTCCGGCATGCCGTCGCCGTCAGTGTCCCACTGCGCGAACGCGGCCGGTGCCAGGAGAAGCAGGGCCACCGCGAGAGTCAGGATTGCGGTCGGGAGCGCAACGCCCATCCGAATGCCGCGCCCTCGCCGCTCCCACGTCTCCACAGAGCGGTTCACCGTTCTCATCAGACAACCTCCTGAACTATTGGGATTCCCACGTCCTGCCTTCCTGAGACCACGGAACGCCGCCCGGTCCCACGCCGGGCTATATCTCCCAGTCCTAATCGTCGTCCACCTCCTATAGTAGCAGGATAAGCCACCTCGCGGGCGGCCCTCGCACGCGGAAAGCCCCGTGCTCCTCTTAACATACCTGTCCTGTCGACCCAACTGACCGTACTCCGGGGCAATCTAGCACAGGCCCCTGAAATCTGTCAACATCGTTTTTGGTGCACGTTTCGTGCCTATGCGGCACTCCAACTCCAGCGGTTCCTTCCAGTTACGGCTCTCACGTGTTGTCCATCTGACGCTCTCTCACCCTCTTCCGCCTGATCCGTCATCGGTCGAAGAAGCCCACTCACGCCCCTAGCGCCTGCCCACGACTCTGCGCTCAATCAGCGTGCGCGTGCCGACCATCTCTCCGTTTCGTATATACGCGCGGGCCACGCGCTTCCCGATCCCGCAGATCACCTCGTAGTTGATCGTTCCCGCGCGCTCGGCCACTTCGTCGACCGTCAGCTCAGAGTCGCCCTGAGAACCGAAGAGCACGACCTCGTCGCCAACCTCCGCCTCGGGAACGCCTGTCAGATCGATCATCGTCACGTCCATCGTTACCCGCCCGATGATCGGCGCGCGATGCCCCCGGATGAGGACCTCACCCGCATTCGACATCCTGAAGCTGTATCCGTGCCCGTATCCGACCGGCACTACCCCCACGGGCGTTGCCTCGGGCGCCACGTAGGTTCGTCCGTAGCTCACGCCGTGACCTGCCGGCAGCTCTCTGATCTGTGCGATCCGGGACTTGAAGCTCATCACCGCCCTCAGGTCTGCCCCGGTCCCGCACCCCCGAGACGGGCGAAGCCCGTAGACCATCAGACCCGGTCGCACCATGTTGAGGGGAGCCTCGAACGACGAGGCGACTTCGAGCACCGCCCCGCTGTTGGCCGCGTGTCGGACAGGAACGTCGATGCCCTTCCTCCCCAGCCCGGACAGAACAGCACCGAACTCATCAAGCTGCGCCTCGGTGAATTCCGGGTTCTCGTCGGACAAAGGGAAGTGAGTGAAGATCCCTTCAAGCGCAAGACCCGGCAGGCTTGTCACCGCTGAGATGAACGGGAGAGCCTCCGCGGCACCGATCCCGCTTCTCCCCATCCCCGTGTCGACTTCGACGTGGATCGGGCAGCTCTTCGATCGCGCGGTACATGCCCTCGAGAGTGAGCGTGCCACCGCAAGGCTGGGGACCGTGCAGCTCAGGTCGTACTCGACGACCCCCGTCGTCTCCTCCTTCATCGGAGGACTGAGGATCAGGACCGGCGCCGCCACGCCCGCCTGCCGAAGCTCAATACCCTCGTGAAGGGTAGCTACGCCCAGCATCGACACGCCGCTCTCAAGCGCCGACCGAGCCACTTCGACCGCCCCGTGCCCGTAGGCGTCGGCCTTGACCACAAGGAGAATCCGGACGTCAGGTCCCACTTCAGACCGAACGACCCCGATGTTGTGCGTCAGAGCGTCGAGATCGATCTCCACCCACGTCGAGAACCGCACTCATCTCCCCCAGTCGACGCCGCCCCGGCGTCCAGCTCTCTCACCGGCCACAAGGCTGTACCTAGTAGCACAGCACCCCCCGCCCCGCAAGGTCTTTCCGGCTCGGGGTGCTTTCTCTCGGTTGTCAAGGACCGACGGCCCCCGCACGCAGCGAGGCCCAAAGTACAAGCACGCCGCCCGGTGGTGCCCGAAGCGGCCGCAAAAGTCCCACGGTTGCCCGAATGGCTGCAAGGCCCGTGCCAAGGGCATCTTCCAGGCGCGACGTCCCTCTCTCGAAACCCCGTCACCACACGCAGCTCCCCGGCCCGGCCCGCCCAATTGCCTACCCCACTGCAAGTTCCGCTTGCCTTGCTCCGCCATCTCAGATAGAGTGGGGTTGCCGATCGGTAACTAGTATTGTCCATTTTATCGACTAAATACTCTGTCTATGTTTCCGGCATCACATCCCGCTGAACCTGCAAGGAGCGCAACGTGACGGAGGAACGTGCCACACGGAAGTTCGACGAGCTCCTGGAGCTGACGCGGCACCTCCGCTCTCCCGCCGGCTGCGCCTGGGACCGCGCCCAGTCGATCGACACCCTCCGCCCACATCTGGTCGAGGAGTTCCACGAGTGCCTCGAGGCCCTCGACGCCGGCGACGACGAGCGCTTCGCCGACGAACTCGGCGATCTGCTCTTCCTCATCGTCTTCATGGCCGCCATCGCCGAAGACGATGGACGCTTCAGCCTGGCCTCCGTCATCGGAGGAATCGATCACAAGCTTCGTCGGCGTCACCCGCACGTCTTCGGCGACCTCCAGGCCTCGACTCCGGATGAGGTCCGGAGCCACTGGGAGACGACGAAGCTCTCGGAGGAGAGCCACGCGCATCGCTCATCGATCCTGGACGGCCTGCCCGCTGCCATGCCGGCGCTTCTGACCGCACGGAGGATCCAGGAGAAGGCCGCCGCGGTCGGGTTCGACTGGGCCGACATCCGATCCGTCTTCGCCAAGATCGATGAGGAAGTCGACGAGCTCCGCGGCGAGCTCGACCACCCTGACTCGCCGGGCGTTGCCGAGGAGGTGGGTGATCTTCTCTTCGCCGTCGTCAATGTCGCCCGGTTCCTCTCGATCGACCCGGAGGCCGCCCTCAGGAAGACGAACCTCAAATTCCGACGCCGTTTCTCTCTCATCGAGGAGCGATTCCGAGGAAGAGATCTCCGGGAGGTCGGACTCGAAGCAATGGATGTGGTCTGGGAGGAAGCGAAGGATCTCGAGGACTAGGTCGTGCCGCCGCGAGGCCCGCGACGACGATGCTCGATGTAGTCGTCGAGGATCTGCCGGTGGTCGAAGGCCATTGGATCCGGCAGGGCGCGGAGAGAGAACACCCGGGCGGAGGCCGCGTCGTCCCCTGCCCGCAGCTGCCCGTGGGCGTCCGCCGTGAACACAACCGTCAGCGTGTGCATTCGGCAGTCGCGCCGCGGATCCGAGTAGACACGGAACTGCGCCAGATTACGGACGGCCAGACCCGTCTCCTCCCGCGCCTCCCGAACCGCTGCGTCTTCCGCAGACTCACCGTAGTCGATGAAGCCCCCCGGAAGGGCCCAGCCCTCAGGGGGGTTCTTTCGCTGGACGAGCACGACGCCGTCACCGTGCGTGATGATGACGTCGACCGTCGGGACTGGATTCCTCGGTCTCTCTTTGCGCGGTGTTATCGATCCGGACATCCGTCCTCGTCCTCGAAGCCGTTCAGATCCTCGGGCTCGTCCGGACACATGTCGCGCTCATCGACGATCCCGTCACCGTCGTTATCGAGGTCGGGAACGCCGTCGTTGTCCTCGAAGCCGTCGACGTCCTCAGGCAGGAGCGGCGCTCCGTCGTCGATGTCGGGAACGCCATCGTTGTCGTTGTCCCGATCGGGACAGCCGTCACCGTCATCGTAGCCGTCGTGATCCTCCGGGAGTCGGGGGCACCGATCGCGGAAGTCCGGGACCCCGTCCGAATCGGTGTCGGCGACAGACACGGGCCAGCCGTACGACAGCCGCACCGTCGCTTCCCAGTCCGGGTACGCGTTGTGAGGATCGAACTCCGGGGTGTTGCGGTCGTTCCCGGACACGGCGACCGACATCGCGGCCGTCAGCGCCAACGCGTCGCCGAGGTGCACCCGGACCCCGGGTGTGATCGTGAGCGGGTTCTCCTTGAGCGCGACGAGCCCGCGATCGCGCAGCATGTCTCCGCGGAACTCGGTGAAGAGGTCGACCGCGCGACCCGGGAACACCACGGCGGCACGCAGGATAACCGCGTCGTTGGCGGATGCGCCGCCGCTGCCGGAGGACGGCGGATATGACGCGGGGTGAAAACGTCTGCCCGTCGACTCGCTCCTGTGAAATGCCCATCCCGCGTTCAGATGAAGACGAAGGGGCGCGGTGTCGGAGAAGTCGGCGGTAGCGAGCAGCGCCATCTCCGCGTCCGGCCGATTGCCGCCCCCGAGGAAACAGGTTGCCCCGGAGGTGTCCGCGACCGACAGCTTCCCGTCGACCGGTAGGCCGACGCGCGCATCGACAGCGAGGGCGAGAAAGCTGAACGGAGTCGGGACCGCGAGACGCGCGCCGACGACGGGATTATCGAGTCCGGTCGTCTCGACGACCTCGCCCGAAACCTCCCACGACGCGCGGCGCACCGGGATGTCGAGTCCGAGCGAGAGCCAGGGCGCGACGCCGTAATCGGCCGCCAGACAGACGCTCGCGTAGTCCCCGGAACCGGTATCCAGGCAGGCCGACAGATCGTAGGACTCGAAGTAGTGTCCGGTCACGGAGGCGACCAAAACGCCGGGGGTCGTCAGCCGCGCGGAGCGGACGAAGGTCAGTGGCTCACCCGCACTCAGATGCTGCGCGCGCGCGGACGGCGCCTGGCAGGCGACGCAGAGCACGAGTAGCGTCACGGCCCACGATCGACCGACTCGGCTTCCCGGGTGACCTTCCCGGCACGTCATTCGTCCTCGTCCTCCCCCATCGTATCGCCGGGCGCCTCTTCGGTGTCATCCCCTGCGGCGTCGCCGGACGCCTCGCCGCCGTCCTCTCCCGCGGCTTCGACCGACGCCTCGTCGCTGTCCTCCGCTTCTCCCGCTTCGCCCTCCCTCGATACCTCGACGTAATTCATCCTCAGCTGATAGAGAACGTGATCGAGAAGCTGTCGCTCATCGTCGTTCAGATTGCCGTCTGTCTTCCTGCGCATCATGTCCAGCATCTCGATGCTGTCGCGGGCACCCTCGAGCCTCACCTCGACATCACCGGTCACGGGATGCGCGATCTTCCCGAGCTGCTGCATGGCAGCCGCTTCGAAGGTCGCGATGAGCCGGAAGAAGTAGGCGTCGATGCCGGTCCTCTCCGCTTTCGTATCGGCCATGGTGATCCTCCCGCCAGTTCGACCTCTGCCCATTCTAGCTGAGTCTACGGTTCGCCTTCGGACCCGTCAACGCCAATCGGGCACAGCGGCCATCCAACGAGATCGTGCCGCCCGACGGGCGGCAC
>Ga0272444_10005248_pt1 | contig 11247 bp, 8 predicted proteins | sample SSMForm13_FD_201033 | JGI IMG/M metagenome (GOLD analysis project Ga0272444, IMG submission 201033) | Marine sediment archaeal communities from Little Sippewissett salt marsh, Falmouth, MA, United States - SSM-Form-13 | ecosystem: Environmental > Aquatic > Marine > Wetlands > Sediment ... | reverse complement strand
AAAAATACGCTCTACTATATCCGGGGCAAAGGCTACTATGAGCAATACAAAAACAACGGTGAGGCCGCTTCTTACAATATACCCGCCGAGGCACTCTTCGATGAAGATTCCACCTCGGTCGATCTGGTCCGTCAGAGATGGGTGACCAAAAACCAGTATGGGTGGAATCCGCGGCTCGAGTGGGATCATCACCGGGGAACGATGACTGCCGGAGCCTCTCTCTACTATTTTAACTCCGAGCACTGGGGCCAGGTAACCTGGGCCGAGAATCTCAAAGAAACGCTCATTCCCGGACACCGCTATTATGAACATTTCGGCAAAAAATATTCGGCCTCGGTCTACGCCCTTGAGTATTTCTCACCGGCTGAGCGGGTTCGCCTGATGGGTAATCTCCAGCTCCGATATCTTAAGTATGATTTCGATCAAAATGAAATCGGAGCCATGCCCGGCTACCAATACGATATTGACTGGCTGTTTCTGTCACCCCGCCTGGGTGTTACTTTCCTGCCGACCGATGGCTCCGACATTTATCTTAGCCTGGCGGTGGCTTCCCGGGAACCGGCCGATATGACCATCTACGATGCCGGCGATGTCAACGCTGTCCCGCAACTGCAAACCGAATCCATTGAGATCGGCCCCGGAGGCGATACGTCCATCACCTTCGGCGACCCGCTGATCGATCCCGAACGCGTCTATAATATCGAACTGGGCGGCAATATCCGCGCTGAGTCTTATAAACTCGGCGCCAATCTGTACTGGATGGAATTCCGCAACGAAATTATTCCCGAGGGCGGCCTCGATGAGCTTGGCCGACCCCGCATGGGCAATGCCGAGCGCTCGGTTCATGCCGGGCTGGAGCTCGATGGAAACATGAGACTCCCACGGAATATTACCCTGTCAGCCAACGCCGCCATCAGCTATAATCGGCTCCGCGAATATACTGTTTACAAGGACACCAATGGCGATGGTGAGGCCGACCTGAACCTGGATTATTCGGGGAATCCCACTCCCGGCTTTCCCGATTATATCGTCAATGCCATCCTCGATTACGACAAGAATCCCTTTCGTCTGACATATCGCTGGCGGGCTGTCGGCCGTCAGTATGTCGAAAGCGGCCAAAACGACAGCCTGGCCATCGGCGATTACATGGTTTCATCTTTGTCCGGCTCCTTCACCCTCGGGGGGCTGGGCGGTTTTGGCCGGTTAGTCCTTTCGGCGACAGTCAACAACCTCTTCAACGCCAAATACGAACAGGCCGGCTATGCCTATGAATGGGGCGGTATGCTGTTTGGCGAATATTACGTGGCCGCTGAAAGAAATTACTATGTACAATTACAATGGGAGCTTAATTAAGATTATACTTGACTGCCTTTGATATTGCCATAATCATCGTCTACCTGGCGATGCTTATCGTCATCGGGATAACCCGTAAGGCTGGTCGATGGGATTCCGCCACCGCCTTTATCCTCGGCGGAAGAACCCTGACTCTTCCGGCCTTTGTGGCAACCCTGGTTTCCAGCTGGTATGGGGGGATTCTGGGCATCGGCGAATTCAGCTACCTGTATGGCATCTCCAACTGGCTGGTGTTCGGCATCCCATACTATCTTGCCGCTCTTCTTTTTGCCCTTTTCCTGGCCAAAAAGGCCCGCCGCGCCGAGATTTTGACCATCCCGGATCGTCTTCACAAAGCCTACGGGTGCCCCGCCGCCGCCGCCGGGTCGATTATTTTGTTCCTGATGACTCTGCCGGCCGCCTATATTCTCATGCTGGCGGTTCTGCTGAAATTTCTCTTCGGCTGGCCCCTATGGACCGGCGCCCTGGTGGGAACTCTCTTTTCGATTTTTTATGTCTATCTGGGTGGCTTTCGATCGGTTGTGCGAACCGATCTGTTTCAGTTCTTTTTGATGTTTGCCGGCTTCATTATTCTATTTGTCGCCCTCAATCTGGAACACGGGGGCTTTGCCTTCCTTGTTGAAAATGTCCCGAAAACACATTTTACCTGGCATGGCGGCAACAGCGCTTTCTACATTGCCACCTGGTATGTGATCGCCCTGGCTACCCTGATTGAGCCTACCTTTTATCAGCGATGCTATGCCGCTCGAAATGAATCGGTAGCCAAAAAAGGAATTCTTATCTCCATCGTATTCTGGCTCGTCTTTGACTTTTTGACCACCTCCTGCGGTCTCTACGCCCGAGCTCTCCTGCCGAACCTGGCCAATCCGGTGGCCGCCTACCCCTCTCTGGCCGCGCAGGTCCTTCCGCCCGGCCTTCTGGGCCTTTTCGCCCTGGCCTTGCTGGCTACGGTAATGTCCACCATCGATTCGTATTCCTTCCTGGCCGCCTCTACCTTCGGGCGTGACATCATCTGGCGACTGTTTCGTGTCGGGGAAGAGGAAATTACCTGGTACACCCGTCTCGGTCTGGTATTCTCAGCCACCCTGGCCATGATAGCTGCCCTTTATTTCGAATCGGTGATCGATATCTGGCATCACTTCGGATCGATCGGCACTCCGGCATTACTGATTCCGCTCTTTTTCGCTTTCCACGGGCGGAGGCGAATGACCTCAAAAGCAGCCCTGGCTTCCATATTAATTTCGGCGGGGCTTTCTCTGGCCTGGCTTCTGTCCGGCTATTTGAGTCCATCAGGAACATATTGGCTGCGTCTTGAGCCTGTCTTCCCGGGATTGATCGTTTCGATACTTTTCTTTCTGGCGGGAAGCAAAAGGGTTGAAAATCAGACCTGACTGAGCTATAATAGGGGCGCAGAGTCGCTCCCCATCGACCTGCCACGAAAATAACACTGCCGCCAGTGGAGAAAATATGATTGAGACAAAACTTATTCAGGAATTTCTAAGAACCGAAAAACTCGATGGCTGGCTGATGGCCGATTTCCACGCCCGCAATAATATCATCGTCGACTTCCTCGATCTACCCCTGCACCTGACCCGGAGATCATTTTACTTCATTCCCGCCGAGGGGGATCCCACCGCCCTGGTGGCCAGCATCGAAAAAGACCGCTTTGTCCACCTTCCCGGAAAGAAAATCTTTTTTGCATCCTACGAGTCCCTGGAATCATCACTCCGGGAACTTCTCCACCGATACCACAAAATCGCCATGGAATACTCCCCGAACGGGAGATTGCCCTATATCGGTCTGGTCGATGCCGGAACGATCGAACTGGTCAGATCGATGGGGATTACCATCGTTTCCTCGGCCGATATTATCGCCTATTTTCAGGCCCGCATGACAACCGAGCAGATCAATACCCACCGGCAGGCGGCCGTCGTCGTCAATCATATCAAGGACGATGCTTTCGAGTTCATCGGCCGAAAACTCAAAAAGAAGCAGTTTGTCAACGAACGGATGGTGGTCCTTTATATTATGCGCCAGTTCGAGGAAAACGGTCTGAAGACCGACTTCCCGCCCATTTGTGCCGTCGATGCCAATATCTCCAACCCTCATTACCAGCCGACCGAGGCCGACTCATCGCCGATCAAACCGGACTCGTTGATCCTGATCGATCTCTGGGCCAAGCTGAAACATTCCCGTTCGGTTTATGCCGATATGACCTGGATGGCTTATGCCGGTCAGACTCTCCCCGAGGAATACAGCCGGATATTTTCGGTCGTCACGGGGGCCCGGGATGCAGCCGTTGAATTTATCCGGCGAACCTCCCCTGAAAACCCGGTCTACGGTTATCAGGTCGATGATGCCTGTCGAAAGGTAATAAACGAGGCCGGTTACGGCGAATATTTCTTTCACCGAACGGGGCACTCCATCCTCGAGGATGTCCACGGCCCGGGCCCCAATATCGATAATCTCGAGACCGAAGATCGGCGTAAGCTTCTGCCCGGTCATCTCTTTTCGATCGAGCCCGGAATCTATCTCGAAAATTACGGGTTTCGCTCGGAGATCGACTGCCTCTTTACCGAAAGCGGTCCCGAGGTGACCACGCAGCCTTTGCAATCCGAGATTATTCCTCTTTTGAGGTAACAGGATGTATTTCACGGCCAGGATGATACAGGAGGTGGCCAATCACTACGGCTATCCGCCGATCATCAGGCTGGATGCACCTATCAGTCAACAGGAATTCGATTTTATCCGCTCCACCCAGTCATTCGGCCGCTGTCATGATCTGACTTTTTATATTTTCAAAAATGACAAGATTATCGTTAATGCCAAGCACCATTATCCCCCGGGTCTTTTTCGGGCACCCTCGGGCGGCCTGAAACCGGGCGAGGATTTTCACGATGGTGCTTACCGTGAGATTTATGAAGAAACCGGCGTCAAGGTGGAACTGCGGCGATATATCCTGCAGGTACATGTCAATTTTCTGTGGGGAAAACGAGTTATTCCCTGGCGGTCGCATGTTTTCACGGCCCGCTATATCTCCGGCCGGCTTCGCCCGGTCGATATTCGGGAGATACGCGAGGTGGCTCTGGCCGACCTGTCCGATTTCGAAAAATACAAAAAAATCATCGGCAACCTGGAATCGGGCGGCCTTCACTATCGTGCCCGCCTGCACGATGAAGTCGTGCGCTTTTTGTGATATTCAAAGACCGTGGAAGGTCGACTAAACTGCCAAGCCTTAAACTCTCTATGTTCCCAGAGGAGCTTTCTTGAGCTGAATATCATCGATCCAGGCCGTCCCTGATCCCTCGATCACGAAATTGAGCCTGACCGCATCGGGTCTTTCGCCCTTGCGAAGCATAAAGAAAATCTCTTCGCCCGACCATTCATTGGTGCCGCTTAATGGCGTTGATAAATCCCGGGCGAAAAACTCCCCTTTCCCCTCGAAAACACACCACATCTCCAGATAAGCCCGGCCCTCGACATCGGCCGTCCGAACCCTGGCCTGATAGACCAGTCGAGCCTCTTCAATATCAAGCCCGGAAAGCTCATACAGCCTCAAAGTGGTCGGCTCCGCAACCGAGATTTTAAGCGAACCGTTACCATCGAACGAATGATCGCGGTCCAGTTCGACATTGGATCTGGTTATTAATCCTTTGAGATCATTGACCGCAAAACGGCGCAATTCGGTAGTCTCAACATCTGTCCGGGAACAGCCAGACGCCAGAATAATCACGGCCAGCCCCAAAAACATCAAAAGTGATTTTCGCATCATCGGTCGATCCTTTCCTTTTTATCATCTTTTCGGCCGATGACCGGAATAGGTTGAGGACAGGCCCGGGGAAGACTCTATTTTGCCTTGACACAAATCCTGAATTCTCTTGACTGCCGGGCGATTTTGGATATATTTACGGATTAATTTGAAATCAAGGAAAATGGGTTTATGAAACGCACATTTCAGCCGTCGAACAGAAAAAAACTCAATGACCATGGCTTCCGACGACGGATGTCGACTGCCGCGGGGCGACGTATCCTTTCCAACCGTCGCTCTAAAGGCAGAAAGAGGCTTGCCGTCACCGTGAAAAAAAGAAAATGATTTGTCACGGCATAGCCTGAAAAATAGGAAAACGATTCACGGCGTGCTTTGTTCAGGGAAGAAATACTCATCCGGCCATCTGGACTTATACTTCAGCCCCCCCTCAACCCGGCTGGAAAGCGACTACCGGGCTGCTTATCTGGTATCTGTCAGATCCGGCGGCGCGGTCAGAAGAAATCGTATCAGGCGGTGGCTTCGCGAGGATTTGCGGGACCTCCAGTCAGAACAGAAAATCCCGGGGGATTTTGTCATAAGATTCAAAGGATCGACGAAAGATATCAAACACCCGTTCATTTCAGGGGAGTTGAAGAACCTTTATCGCTCAATTGGTGCCGATGAATGCTAAACTGAAAATATTCGCGGGATTTCTGCTGATCATCATCATCCGGCTGTATCAATATACCCTGTCACCTCTCATTGGAAACCAGTGTCGGTTCTATCCCACCTGTTCACACTATGCCGTGGATGCCATAAAGGCTTATGGCCCCCTTCAGGGCGGCCGACTGGCGGCCAAACGTCTGCTGAAATGTCATCCCTGGCATGAGGGCGGCTTTGACCCGGTGCCTGAAAAGAAATCAATCGGGCCTAATGTGAGGTAATACAATTTGGATAAAAAGACAATTATACTGATTATTGCTCTCGGAATCCTGGTGATTTTCTGGATTCCAATCATGACCTGGCTCGGAGTCATCAATCCCCGGCAGCAACAACCGGCCGAGCAAAAACAGACAGAAACAGTCCAGCCACAGAAAAGACCTGACAGTGTTACCGAAACGGCGGAGTATGATCGGGATACTTCCGCAATCTCCCCAACTCCCGGACAGCCGACCGAAATTTCCGAGACGGATACAGCGACCTTTATCCCCGAGGACTCAATCGTTATCGAAACCAATAACTTCGAAATAACACTGACCAACCATGGCGGCGGTCCGGTCTCATTTAAACTGAAGAATTATCTTTATGCAAACGGCGAGCCGATCCAAATGCTGCCTAATTGCGAACAGGCAACACCACGCCTGAATTTCAATAACCGTTCCTATCCGGCTAATAAATTCGTTTATGAGTCCTCCGTAAAACCGGGGCGCTATTCGATAACCAGTGGAGAATATGAGGTAGCCTATACATACACGAATTCCGATGGCGGTCAACTTATTAAAAGATATCGCTTTAATCCGGATAAATATGATTATGAACTGATTGTGGAAATGGAAAATCGGGAGGCTCTTGGCTTTGAGAGAGAATATCTGCTGGAATGGCAAAATCCCCTCGAACCGACCGAAATAAACCTTGAAGATGATTATAACAACATGTGGGCCATGGCTTTAATGGGCGACGAGCGAATCAAGTTCGATGACTACACCAATAATATGTTCAAGGTTTCTCAGACCGGAGTCACCAACTGGATCGCCTCTCGCTCCAAATATTTCACGGTAATATTAATGCCGGATGGCGAAGCCGGAACTGGTGCCGTGGCAGAGGGATATAAGGAAAAAATTCTGGTCGAGGGTGAAAATATAACCGCCCGGCGGCTGTCTATTGGTGTCATGATGGAGCTTCCTTATGAAGCCCGGGTGGCCGACAGCTTCACCGTCTATGTCGGACCGGCTGACTACGAGATACTGGCCGAATACAACAACAAGACCGATGATATCGTCGATATCGGCACCACCCCCTATGTCGGCTGGATAATTAAAATCTTTGCCGTTCCGATCATGTGGCTTCTGCCCCGCATGTACAATATAATTCCCAATTACGGCCTGGTCATAATCCTGTTCGCCTTGCTGGTCAAACTGATTACCTGGCCGCTAACCAAAAAAGCGGTCCAGTCGATGTCCGCCATGCGCGAACTTCAGCCGAAAATGGAAGAGCTGAAAAAGAAACACAAAAACAATCCCCAGGCGCTTCAGCGTGAGACAATGAAAATGTACAAGGAAATGGGGGTTAATCCGCTCTCCGGATGTCTCCCGTATTTGCCCCAGATGCCGCTCTTTTTCGCCTTGTTTGCCGTTTTTCGCTCGACGATCCTTTTGCGGCAGGCCTCCTTTATATTATGGTGGGATGACCTTTCGCGGGGGGCCTTGTCGGTCACCGATCCCTATATTATCCTGGTTATACTTATGGTTGTCCTTATGTTTCTCCAGCAGAAAATGACCATGACCGATCCCAAAAACAAGGCTCTGATGTATATATTCCCCCTGATGCTGGGATTCCTGTTTTATCGCGCCTCAGCCGGGTTGGTGCTTTACTGGACATGTTTTTCTCTTTTCTCATTCCTGGAGCAAATAATCTTCAGGCGGCCGTCGCCCAAAAAGACTGAAGTCGCCACCGAATAAATCGGCCATGAAAAAAAAAAGAGATCTGCATATTATCGCGAGACAATAGCCGCCATTATCACTCCGCCCGGCGAGGGTGGCCTGGGAGCTGTCAGGATTTGCGGCGAGGCCGTTCCTGATATCGTCGACAGAATTTTCCGGCCGGCCGACGATAAGGCTTCCCTCCATCGCATGTTTCATATGTATTTCGGTTTTGCCCTCGACCGGGACGAAGAGATTATCGATCAAATAACTCTGGTCGAAATGCCCGAAGGTAAATCATATACCGGGCAGCGCCAGGCTGAAATATTCTGCCATGGTGGTCGTTTCGTTCTCACTCGCATCCTTAAGGAAATATTTTCTCTTGGGGCCCGACCGGCCGAACCGGGCGAATTTACCCGCCGCGCCTTTCTCAGCGGTCGGATCGACCTGGCCAGCGCCGAGGCGGTGGCGGATCTGGTCGCGGCTCAAACCGAATATGCCTATCAAACCGCCCGGCAGAATCTTCTGGGCTTTTTCTCCGAACAAATCGAGGATATCCGCCGTGAGGTGATAGCTATCCTGGCCGAGATCGAGGCTTCCATAGATTATCCCGAGGAGGGTTTGGAGGCGAAAACCAGTCGGCACATAATCGATTCGCTCGATCGGACAATCGCCCATATTGGGCGCCTGGTTGATTCATACAAAGCCGGCAGAATAATCAGGGAAGGTTATAAAATCGCTGTTGCGGGTCGGACAAACGCCGGTAAGTCATCTCTGTTCAATAGATTACTAAATCAAAACCGAGCTTTGGTGGCATCTCTACCGGGCACAACCAGAGACTATCTGACCGAGTGGATTGACCTCGATGGAATGGCGGTCTCGTTGACCGATACTGCCGGGATTCGGGCAACATCAAGCCGTCTCGAAAAGGCCGGGCAAAAAAGTTCAGAAGAAATCGTCGCCGAGGCCGATCTGATAGTCTGGATCGCGGATATATCGCGCCCCAAATGGTCAGGTGAACTTAAAAGCGATCTCGACCGTCTGAAAGACCGACAGAATATCCAGATAGTCCTTAATAAAATTGATAAGATAAAAAGGAAAAACAAATTAACAGATCCATCCGAATTACCGGCAGATCGCGGCGAAGTGGCCCTGATATCCTGTTTGACCGGAGCCGGTCTTGATGATCTTCGCTCAATGCTGATTGGACGAATAAATGAAACAATGCCCGATACCTCGGAGCGAATGGTTGTTACCTCTCTCCGTCATCAGGCCAAACTGGCCGAAGCACAAAAAAGCTTCACCAGGGCCTCCCAAGGAATACGTCAGGGGCAAACCCCTGAGTTGACCGCTTTTGATTTGCGCCAGGGAATAAATGAAATTGACGAAATAACCGGGAAAGTATATAATGAGGAGATACTGGATGAAATATTTTCGCGGTTTTGTATCGGCAAATAGGAATGTTTCACGTGAAGCATTATGATTATGACATAGTTGTCGTCGGGGGTGGTCATGCCGGAGTCGAGGCGGCCCTGGCCGGATCGAGGATGGGCCGCACGGTCGCCCTGGTCACCATGGACAAAAACAAGCTGGCTCTGATGTCCTGCAATCCGGCTATCGGCGGCGTCGGCAAATCACATATCGTCAAGGAAATCGACGCTCTCGGCGGATTGATGGCTCAGGCTATCGACGCCACCGGAATACAGTTTCGAAAACTGAACCTGTCGCATGGACCGGCTGTCTGGTCAACCCGCGCCCAGGCCGATCGTATCGCCTATGCTCGATTCGTCTCCCGCTTTGTCGCCGAGGATAAGAATATTACCCTGATCGAGGGTATCGCCGCGGAAATCATGGTCGAGCATGGACAGGCAATCGGAATCGTTACCGAAGACCGCCGAAATATCAGAGCCGGAGCCGTTATTCTTTGTACCGGGACATTTCTGGGCGGTCTTATTCATATCGGAGAAACCAAAATTCCCTCCGGCCGGCGAGGCGAACCGGCGGCTTACCAGCTTACCGAGTCGCTCCGTTTGCTAGGATTCGAGGTCGGACGCCTGAAAACCGGAACGCCGCCGCGCCTCGATGGCCAGACGATCGATTATTCCCACTGCCAGAAACAACCGGGACTGGAACCGATCCCTTTCTTTTCATATAAGACAAAACCATATCATATTGATCAGGTCCCCTGCCATATAACCAGTACCACCGACAAAACCAAAGAAATAATTATGGCCAACCTGACTCGTTCGCCGATGTTTTCCGGGCAAATCAGCTCAATCGGACCTCGTTACTGCCCCTCTATCGAGGATAAAATCCATCGGTTCAGTGACAAACCGCGTCATCAGATATTTCTTGAACCTGAGGGCAATGGTACCAATGAAATATACCCCAACGGCTTTTCGACCTCACTTCCCGAAGACATCCAATACGCCGCCCTGAAAACGATTACCGGGCTCGAGGAGGTCCAACCGACCAAACCGGGCTATGCTATTGAATACGACTATTGTCCGGCCTATCAAATCACTCCCTACCTGGAAACAAAACGTCTTGAAAATCTCTTTCTTGCCGGCCAGATAAACGGCACCTCAGGCTATGAAGAGGCTGGTGGACAAGGACTTGTGGCTGGTGTGAACGCATCCTTGAAACTGGCCGGCGAGCCGCCGTTTTTGCTCGACCGAGCCGAGGCATATCTCGGAGTGATGATTGATGATCTTATTACCCGCTCGACGACCGAGCCTTACCGCATGTTCACCTCGCGCGCCGAATATCGTCTGCGACTCCGTGAAGATAACGCCCGCGATCGGCTTTTTAAATACGCCCGAAAATACGGTCTAATCCCCGAAAACGATTATGAAAATTTCATGACTCTGGCCAGGCAAACTAAGAATGAAATAACCAGACTCCGCAAAACGGTTGTCCGTGTATCGGATCTGGATGGTCTGGCGCGTCATTTTATACGAAGAGAGCAGGTTTCTCTGGCCGACCTTTTGAAGGTTCCGGGGATCGCCTATCGGGACATAATTCCCTGCTTAAAGGCTGCCCCGACGGATATTCCGCCCAGACAGGAAACCATTGAGCGAATCGAGATTAACATTAAGTACGAGGGGTATATCAAAAAGCAGGAACGGGAGGTAGCCAAATTCCGGAAAATGGAAAATGAGCCTATTCCGGCCGATATGCCCTACCTGGCCTTATCGGGATTGCGAAATGAGGCCAAAGAAAAATTCAATCGGATTAGGCCGATCTCGCTGGGGCAGGCGGGGCGTATCGAGGGTATCACGGTGGGCGATATGGCGGCCTTATCCATTCATCTAAAGAAGTTCAATGACAATCGCTTACGCCGGAGCGAACAGGACTTTTAAGTGCCGCCTGAAGAAGCCGAACCAACTATAATCGATTCCAATCGAATTATTCAACGACATAATCTCAAAAACAGATTATCCCTTTTTTTTAACGTTCTTCTGGAAGAAAACCAAAAAATCAACCTTGTTTCACGTGAAACATCGC
>Ga0272444_10005247_pt1 | contig 11250 bp, 11 predicted proteins | sample SSMForm13_FD_201033 | JGI IMG/M metagenome (GOLD analysis project Ga0272444, IMG submission 201033) | Marine sediment archaeal communities from Little Sippewissett salt marsh, Falmouth, MA, United States - SSM-Form-13 | ecosystem: Environmental > Aquatic > Marine > Wetlands > Sediment ... | reverse complement strand
CAGCGTGCGCGAAAGTTCGCTGATGATGTTAAACGGCAGCATGATGAACGTCGGCTTCACATAGGACTTGAGGTAGCCGCCCACACCCTGTTCTTCAATGCCGAAGAACGGCACGGCCACAAACACGCACAGCGCGAGTGCCGCCGTGGTCGAGAGCGAGCCGGTCGGCGGCTCGTAGCCGGGAATGACGGTACAGAGGCTGGCGGCGGCGACAAACAGGAAGAGCGTGCCCAGAAAGCCGAGATATTTCTGCGGCTCACTCAGGCCTACCTCTTCAATTTGTTTCTCGATGCCGGTGACGACGATTTCCAGAAGGTTCTGCCAGCGGGAACGTTCCAGACCCGTGGATATCTTGCGCGTAATGACTTTGGAACCGACGGCCAGCACGAGCATCAGTCCCCATGTAAACACAATGGTGGCGTTGAGTTTGAAAAACCCGTGTTGCCAGAAGATCATCTCATCGGAACTAAGGCGCATGGTGGGCCTCCTGCGCCAAGTAAGTCGGTTCTTCCGCCGCTCGGGTGAACCACGTCACGATCAGGCGTGCCATGACAAATCCAAGGAGACACAGCAGCAGCCGCTCCCAATGACCCCAGGCGATAACATAGAACCCAACCAGGACAATGCTCGTCCGCAGCAGGAGACTTCCGAGAAACCAAATCGCCGGGTGTGTGGACGAAATGCCCTTGCGAACCGTCCACCAAAGGCCGCCGAAGAACATGGCACCGAGCAAAACGCCCGTCACCAAAGCCAACACCAGAGTCACTGTTTCATTCATGGTTATCCTCCTGTTCTTCTCGCATCTCCTTATCTTCCTTACTCACCCAATGCCAGGCATTCACACAGCCGAGACCTAGGCCGATGACCAGCAGCATCAGCGTCCAGGAGTAACTCCCCGGATGGCGCCTATCCAGCCAGAGGCCTAACGCTGCGCCAAGCAGCGTCGGGATCGCCACCGACCAGCCGATGAGCCCCATCATACCCAAGCCAAACCAGACGCCCTGCGCCGCGTGTCGCCGTGCCTTGAGCTTTCGCGCCGCTTTCGCGCCGACCTCCCGACTGAACGCAGTCCGGTCTTTCGTACTCTTGGTTTCCGATGGTTCACTCATGATGAAACCCCACTAAACGTCGGATGAGCCCGCTCTCCATTTTCGCCATCACCGAGCGCACGTTCTGCTCCCGTTCGTCCAGGTTCAGAAACTCCCGCTCCACCGCCTCACGTAATTGCTCAAGGTCCGTTCCGCCAATGGCGTTGCGTACGGAGACGAGCACGTCTAAGCCGGTCTTGACCAGCACCCCTTCATCCACGGCCACATAGACCTCGCCCTTTGCTTCGGTTTCATAGATCAGAATCCCGGGCGCGAGCGATGCAACGCAGTCTAATCGTCGCGGCAAGAGTCCAAACGAGCCCTCGCGAGTTTCCGCCACGATGCGCGACACGCCGGTTTTCTCGGCAAAGACCTGAAACGGCAGGAGGACCTTAAGATTCATGAGTGTCGGCTGCGGCATGTTCGATCTCCTGTTCGGGTTTAGGCTCGAGCTCCGACGGCAGCTCTGCCGTGGCGGCTGGTTTGTCGGGCGGGGTCTTCGTCAGGGCCTCGTCAATCGCTCCGATCATATAGAGGGTGCTCTCCGGGGCGTCTTTGAATTCATCGTGTAGAATACGCTCACAGCCGTCCAGCGCGTCATCAAGGCTGACAAGTGTTCCTTTGAGATTGGTGAACTGTTCGGTCGTGAAGAAGGGCTGAGTGAGGAAACGTTCCAGCCTGCGCGCGCGGGCGACGACATTGCGGTCCTCCGGTGCCAATTGCTCCAGGCCGAGCATGGCGATAATATCCTTGAGTTCAGCGTATTGCGCGAGTGTGCGGCGGATCTCCTGCGCCAGGCGATAATGCCGCTGCCCAATGATACCGGGCGTGGCCATTTTCGAACTGGACTGCAATGGGTCAATGGCGGGGTAAAGCCCCTCACTTGCGCGCTTGCGCGAGAGAACGATGGACGCCGAAAGGTGCGAGAATGTGTGTACCGCTGCCGGATCGGTAAAATCGTCTGCTGGCACATACACGGCCTGAATGGATGTGATGGCGCCGGCGTCGGTGTTGGCGATGCGCTCTTCCAGCCCGGATAGCTCGGTGCCCATCGTAGGCTGATAGCCCAGACGCGACGGCATTTGTCCCATCAGACCGGATACTTCCGAGCCGGCCTGGATGAACCGGAAGATATTGTCGATGAGCAGCAGCACATCGCGATGCTCGTCGTCGCGGAAATACTCGGCCATTGTTAGTGCGGCATGGCCCACTCGGAACCGGCTGCCAGGTGGCTCGTTCATCTGGCCGAAGATCATCACCATGTTCCGCAACACACCGGCTGCCTTCATGTCACGGTAAAGCTCCTCGCCTTCGCGACAACGTTCGCCGATGCCGCAGAAAATGCTGACGCCCTCCTGGTGCCCGATCATGTTGTGGATCATTTCGGTGAGCAACACCGTCTTACCCACGCCCGCCCCGCCGAATAGGCCCGTTTTGCCGCCGCGCTCGAGCGGCACCAGTACATCAATAACCTTGATCCCCGTCTCGAAAATCTCGGATTTGGTGGAACGTCGTGCCAGCGCCGGCGGGGCTCGATGGACGGTACGCCATTGGACATCTGTCGGCGCCGCCTGGCGGTCGATGGCGTTTCCGAAGACGTCGAACATTCGCGAAAGAATGCCCTTGCCGACGGGCGCCTTTAACGGCCCGCCCGTATCTTCCACCGCGTTGCCACGAGCCAGACCTTGCGTGGGTGTCAGCGCGATGCCACGCACGTGATGCGTGTCGAGTTGAGCTAAAACCTCAACGGCAATCTCCCTATCCTTTGCGTGCAGCAATGAGTAAATGGGCGGCAAGTGTCCATCGAATCGTATATCCACGACACTGCCGCGCACCGAGACCACCGTGCCGAGATTCGTTAAAGAGGTCTTCTTATTCATGTGTGCTCCGGCGTATCCACTGTCAGTGTGAAATAGGCACAAATCTTCTTCCGTCAGTGCTTTCTCCTTCTATGTTCCGTCCCGACTCCACTTCCAATCTCGAATCTCCGGCATGTCTTGGCCGTGTTTTTGGATGTACTGCTTATGATCGAGCAGTTTGTCGCGGAGGAACTGCTTGGCGTAAGCAGCACGCGAGCCCAAACTGGGCACGCGATCGATCACATCGCCGACTAGGTGGAATCGGTCGAGGTCGTTCAATACCACCATGTCAAAGGGCGTGGTGGTGGTTCCCTCTTCCTTGTAACCCCGGACGTGGAGGTTCTTGTGATTGGTGCGGCGATAGGTCAGACGATGGATCAGCAGGGGATACCCATGAAACGCAAAGAGGATGGGCTTGTCTTTGGTGAAGAGGACATCGAAATCCTTATCGCTCAACCCGTGGGGATGCTCACTCTGTGGCTGGAGCGTCATCAAGTCCACCACGTTGACGACGCGGACCTTCAGATCCGGGAAGTGCTGCCACAGGATCTCGACCGCCGCCAGCGTCTCCAGGGTCGGCACATCACCTGCACATGCCATGACCACATCGGGGTCTCCGCCTTTGTCGTTGCTGGCCCATTCCCAGATGCCCAGCCCGGCGGTGCAGTGTTGAATGGCGGCATCCATGTCAAGCCATTGCGGTGCCGGCTGTTTGCCGGCAATAATGACATTGACATAATCGCGACTCCGCAGGCAATGGTCGGTTACCGATAGCAGTGTGTTGGCGTCCGGCGGTAGATAGATCCTGATGATTTCCGCCTTCTTATTCGCGACGTGGTCCATGAAGCCCGGGTCCTGGTGGCTGAATCCATTGTGGTCCTGGCGCCATACGAGCGACGAGAGTAGGTAGTTCAGGGAGGCAATCGGCCGCCGCCACGGGATACGCTGGGTTACTTTTAGCCATTTCGCGTGCTGGTTAAACATCGAGTCAATGATATGAATAAACGCTTCGTAGCATGAGAAGAAGCCGTGTCGGCCTGTCAACAGGTAGCCTTCGAGCCAGCCTTCGCACTGGTGCTCGCTCAACATTTCCATCACGCGGCCATCGGGTGCGACGTGATCGTCGAGGGCAGTGATTTCCGCGGTCGAGCAACGGTTCGTCACCTCGAACACCGCGCCCCAGCGGTTCGAGGCCGTTTCGTCCGGGCTGAACACGCGGAAGCTGGCGGGGTTGAATTTCATCACATCCCGGATGAACTGACCCTGGACACGCGTGGCTTCGCCGTCCACGACCCCGGGCTTGGATACCTTGACGGCGTAATCGCGGAAGTCCGGCAGACGCAAGTCTTGTAGCAGGAAACCGCCATTGGCGTGCGGATTGGCGCTCATGCGACGCTCGCCTTGAGGAGGCAACTCCGCGAATTCGCAGCGCAGCTTGCCGGTCTTGTCGAACAACTCCTGCGGGCGGTAGCTCTTCATCCACTTCTCCAGAATCTTCACGTGTCCCGGATGACTCATCTCGCCCATCGGCACCTGATGGGAGCGGAAGGTGCCTTCAGTCGGTTTGTCATCCACCACCTTCGGGCCAGTCCAGCCCTTCGGTGAGCGCAAGATGATCATGGGCCAATGGGGACGGGTCTTGAATCCTTTGTCGCGGGCATCGTTTTGGATGCGATGGATCTCGGCAACCACCTTATCCAGCGTGGCGGCCATCAACTGGTGCATCTCCATGGGATCGTCACCCTCCACGAAATAGGGGGCATAACCGTAACCGCGAAGGAGCGATTCCAACTCATCACGGGGAATGCGGGCCAAAACGGTAGGACCGGCAATCTTGTAGCCGTTGAGGTGCAGGATGGGCAGCACCGCCCCATCATGAACCGGATTGAGAAACTTGTTCGAATGCCAGCTCGTGGCGAGTGGGCCGGTTTCCGCTTCACCATCGCCGACGACGCACGCGACCAGCAGGTCGGGATTGTCGAATGCCGCGCCGAAGGCGTGCGACAGCGCGTAGCCCAACTCACCGCCCTCGTGAATCGAGCCCGGCGTCTCCGGTGCGACGTGGCTCGGAATCCCGCCGGGGAAGGAGAACTGTTTGAACAGCCGCTTCATCCCGTCCTTGTCTTGCGAAATATTGGGGTAAACCTCGCTATACGTGCCTTCGAGGTAAGCGTTTGCCACGAGCCCAGGGCCGCCGTGGCCTGGTCCGGCAACGTAGATCACGTTGAGGTCATGTTCCTTGATGATCCGATTCAGATGAACGTAGACAAAGTTCAGCCCCGGCGTCGTGCCCCAGTGACCGAGCAGACGCGGCTTGATGTGCTCCAGCGCAAGGGGCTTGCTCAGCAGCGGATTGTCGTAGAGATAGATCTGACCGACCGATAGATAGTTGGCCGCCCGCCAGTAGGCATCCATCTTCCCGAGCTGTTCGGGGGTTAACGGTTTGTCCGTTACCTTCATCTTGCTTGTCTTCATGATCGTGCTTCCTTTCAGATGGATTACCCCACACATACATCCCGGACTACAAGTATGGCGTCAGCAATCGCGCAGCGCCATCGCACAGGCGAACCGGCAGTGAACGGCCATCGATCTCCTCAATCGTCACGGGATGGGCGGCCTTCCGTTTCGCCTCGAACAACTGATCAAGCTGCCGGGCGAGTTCGGTGTCATAACATTCCACGTTGAACTCGAAGTTAAGGCGCAAGCTTCGTGCATCCCAGTTCGCCGATCCCAGCAGTACCCAGCAGCCATCCACCAGCATGAGTTTCGAGTGATCAAATGGCGGCGGGGTCAGCCATATCCGGCATCCATGCTGGAGCACGTACGACCACATCGCCCGGGAGGCCCGCGAGATGAACGGCAGGTTGCTCCTCGCGGGCAGGATGATATCCACCTGCACACCACGCATAGATGCCAGATTGAGGGCCGATACCGCGGCGGGATCGGGCAGGAAATAGGGGGTCATGATCCGAACCGAATAGCGGGCAATCGAGAGGGCTCCCAACAGCGTCCAAAGAAGCTTCTCGAAATTCTCATCCGGACCATCGGGTACGCCTCGCGCCAACACCTGCCCCGCGCTTTCGGTTTTGGGAAACCACGAATCACCACGCAAGGCTTCGCCGGTCGTGAACAGCCAATCGTCGGCAAACACTTCCTGTAGTTGGGTTACCACCGGCCCCTCCACCCGGAAATGGATGTCCTGTACCGGATGCGACGGTTGGCGTTGCAGAGAATGTCCCACGCGAATATTCATGCCGCCGGTAAATCCCACACTTCCGTCTACGACCAGGATCTTCCGGTGTGTTCGCATGTTCATCGACATCGGATGCCACAAAGCAAGCGGCGGGAGAAACCGTGCATACTTCACCCCCTCTCGTCGCAGCGTGTGGAGAATGGTAGGCCAGGAATATCGAGTCCCCGTCGCGTCAATCAGCACGCGCACTTCCACGCCCCGGCGTGCCACCTCGCCCAGCGCCTGCGCAAAGGCCGTCCCGACTTCGTCCCGATCGAAGATATAGGTCACGAGAGAGACGGTCTGGCGTGCGTGCCGGATGGCTTCCAGCATGGCCGGATAGGCTTCATCTCCGTTCACCAACGGATCGATCCGATTGCCCGGCAGCAAGGGTCGCTCTACCATACCCCCAATGACCCGAGCCAGCATCTTGAGATGCTCTCCGTGGTCCGGCAGATGACGCTGCAGCTCTTCCGGCAGACATTCGGGTTGCGCCGCTTGTGCCCGGTACCGCTCCAGGTTCGCCCGCAGCAGAGCGGCCTTATGGCGAATGCGATTGACTCCGAAGATGAAGTACATGACAGCGCCGACCAGGGGTACGAACCAAACAAAACCCACCCAAGCGATGGCGGCGCGCGAGTCACGCTTGTGGAGGACCACATGCCCTGTCGCCAACACAGAGAGAAGCAACCCCAGTCCGATGGCAGCAACGTGCCAGACGTTGTGCACCAGATTACCAACGACCATCATCATTGCAGTCTGTCCCTGAGGTTAGTTCTCTTCGTCGTCATGGCCCGTTTCTTTTTCGCTTGGGAGGCCGAGAACGCGGCAGACTGTCCTGGCGATCATGCGTTCTTCGTCCGTGCGAATGACGCGGACCGCAACCCGGCCGGTCGTCGCGGAAACCACACCTTCATTCGCTACGTTGCGTTTCGCTTCGAGTTCGATTCCAAGGAATCCCAGCCCCTCACAGATCCGGGCGCGGATCGTGTGCGCATTCTCTCCGATACCGCCCGCGAACACCAGCGTGTCCAGGCCACCCAACGCCGCCGCGAATGCGCCGATCCATTTCTTGACTTGGTAGCAAAACAGGGCTACCGCTTCCGCCGCCCGCACGTCCTGCGCTTCGCAGTCGAGTAAGTCACGCATGTCGGGACTGGTCTCCGACACGCCGAGTAGCCCAGACTCGTGGTTGACCATTGTGTAAAACTGGGTTGTGGTGATCTGCTCCGTTCGCGCCAGATACGGTGCCAGGCCAGGGTCCAAATCGCCAGAGCGGGTGCTCATCACCAATCCTGCGGTGGGTGTAAAGCCCATGCTGGTATCGACGCTTCTGCCGTCTCGCACGGCGGCCAGGCTGGCGCCATTGCCGAGATGTGCGAGGATTACGCGACCAGTCGTTGCCGCCGGGTCGCCGAGACGGGCCAGTTCTTCCATCAGATAGGCATAGGACAGACCATGGAAACCGTAGCGCTGAACTCCTTTTGTGTCGAAGCGTCGCGGAATTGGCAGCAACTTGGCGACACGCGGCATGGTGTGATGAAACGCCGTGTCGAAACAGGCCACCTGGGGCAGTCTCGGATGACGCTGGCGGAACGCCTCGATCAGTTCAATCTCGCGCGGCAAATGCTCCGGGTCGTACGGCGTGATGCGATGCAATTCATCAATCAACTCCGGCGCGACCTGTTCCGGCTCAGAATACGTCATGCCATGTACCACTCGGTGTCCCACGGCCTTGACCGAAGCGAAAGCTCTCTGCGCTTCAAACCAATCCATCAGGAGACTCGCTGCCGATTTGTGATCCGCGCCGGAAAGGCTGCGACTGGCCTGCGGCTTTCCACCCAACTCGTGAAACGTTAGATTCGTCCCGCTCAGGCCGATACGGTCAATCTTCCCATAAAGCCTTCGCTCCAGCACGTCGCCAACCTGGTACAGAGCGAACTTGATGCTCGACGAGCCGCCGTTGATCGCCAAAACACAGGCTTGATTGAGTTTCTTCGCCATAGGGTATAAGCCTCGCGTGTGTTCGCCTTCTCAAGAGTTACGCAAAAAGCGTAACTCGGCGCGCAAACGCTCCACCTCATCGAGCAGATCGAACATGGTTTTAATCCAGGCTAGATCGAGGTCGTGAACGGTTCGCAATTGCTCGATTCTCCGCAGCGTATAAATCGCCTCTTCAGTGAATTCCATCACGCCATACGGTGGTTGCATGACAGGCTGTACTAGACCGGCACGATAATAGATCAAAATGGAACGGCGGGGGATACCCGCAAGATGTGCCGTCGCGTCGAGGCTGTACAAAACACCTGGCTTCGGCTGAAACAATACCAGCGATTGGGGTGGGGGGCTGTTTAGAACTACTTGTTTCCTCATGAGGTTCGCCTTGGATTGAAGTCTGAATTGTTGGCTAACTGTTCCCATAGTGTTCTTTGTTCCGGCTTTGGATGGGCCGGGACCTGGATGCTCACGACAGCATACAGGTTGCCTGGTTGGCCGTTGCGTGTGGGTAAGCCTTTTCCGCGTAAACGCAACTGCTGTTGGGCTTGGGTCCCCGCCGGAATTTTTAAGGATACCGTTCCATCTAGTGTGGGGATGTCAACGGTGGTACCCAGGACGGCTTCCCAGGGGGCCAGATCTAAATCGTAATACAGGTCGGCGCTGCGCACACGGTAATCGGGGTGCTGGGCGAATGTGACCCGCAAATAGAGGTTTCCTGGGGCACCTCCGGTAAGACCCTCCTGTCCCTTGCCTGCGAGACGGATGAGCTGTGCTTCCCGAACACCCGGTGGGATCTTTACGCTCAAGGTTTGCGTGGTCGATTTCCCGGTGTGCGGATCGATACGCTGCAACTGGATCGTACGTGTCGACCCGTGCAGGACTTCATCCAGCGTCACCAGGATGTCACCTTCGATATCCTGCCCCCGCTGGGGACCTGGCGTGCCGCCCATGCCGCTGGTCCAGGTTTGGCTGAAACCTCCGGTTGGACGACCGCGACTGCCGAAATACTGCTCGAAGAAATCGCTGAAGCCGGTGCCGTCGAAATGGAATTCCGAAGCCTCTTGGTAATTGCCATCGACTCCACTCCGTGGTGGCGGCGCCTGCCGTCCCGGATGGTTCCAGTCGGCTCCCAAGCGATCGTACTTACGCCGTCTCTCCGGATCGCTGAGGACTTCGTTGGCCTCGTTGATTTCCTTGAACTTCTTCTCGCCCGTCGTTTTGTCCTTGGCCACGTCAGGGTGATACTTGCGAGCGAGCTTGCGGAATGCCTTCTTGATTTCCTCGCCGCTTGCGTCTCGAGCCACGCCGAGGACGTCGTAGTAGTCCTTGAATTTAACGGGCATGGCTGACCCCAGAGAAATAGCTCAGATCATTCACAATGACCTTGGCGGGCCGAAAGACCTTGTTGTTACGGCAGTAGCCACGCTGAGTCACTTCGAGGATGATCTGATCGGGTTGGTATGGGTCGTGTCGCACGGAGATAGCCTCGTGCCGGTGGGGATCGAAGGGTCGCCCCATGTCCTCGACGGCCTCGATGCCGTGGCGGCCGAGCAACTGGCCCACCTGTTGCAGCGTTATCTTCACACCTTGGCGCAATGGTTCGGAGGAATTCGATTGCTCGGAGGTCAGGGCACGTTCGAGATTATCGAGAATGGGCAGTAAGTCGCGGATGAATGCTTCCTTTTCCGCCGCGGCTTGTTGCTCGGAATCTCGCTGGGTGCGCTTTATGAAGTTATCAAATTCAGCGGCGAGGCGTGCGTAATTGTCCTTCTGTCCGGCCAACTCCTTCTGGAGTATGGCTGGGTCAGCCGACGCCGCATCAGTGACTGAAGTGGGCGGATTCTGTGTATCGGTCGCCGAGCTTGGAGGTTTGGGACTGATGCCCGGCGAGCCTTCATTGACCTTTAGGATGCGTGGGCTAGCTGGTTTCATGGATGACCTCTTCGTTATTTTGCAGTCCGAACGAAGCCAGTTTTGCGCGCGTGGATTTGTAGTCTGTGTGAAGAATGCTTTGAATCCACAACCCTTCGGCGATCTGAACGAACATCGGAGTGTTTTCGATATAGACTACCTGCCGAGCTGGCGCCTGGCGCAACGGCGTGATTGGTAACTGTCCGGGGTCGTTATACGGGAAGAGGGCCTGCTGTGCTCCATCCTTGTCGATCACCTGGCGAAAATAGCCCTGACTATAGAGCAGCCCCACTCCGACCACCGGCACACCCAAATCGCCGGCTGCTTTGAGTTGATCACCGGCCACGTTGCCAAGCCCTCCCGAGTGAATCAGCAGGGCCTCGCTCAACATAAACTCCATGCTGAAGTACGCGACGCAGGTCAAGCGAGCCTTGGGGTGGTTTTGCTGAAACCACGCGGGTGTCTCCACCGCTTGCCGCCTGGTCTGCACCAGGCTATCAACGTTCTTGCGAAAAACGGGATCGGCCAACACGGGCTCGATCTGGTCGCGCGAGACCGTCTGAAGGACAACCCAGGGGTTGTGCGTTATCTCCCACAGTTCGGGATCGAGGTGCCGCCAGACTGTGTCGGTAGCATGATTCCACGACCAGCGCATGTCCAGAGCCAACTCCGCCAGGGAATCGAACCCCTCGATTTCCGTGGGCAGAAGGCTGCATATCGGATGGCTTACACGTGCTTGTGTGCTCATGGTTTCTTCTCAGAATTTGTTCCGGACCATATGTCTTCGATTTCCTCAGTCCGGTTTCTCAACGCATTCTGATGCAGCAACCGCCCCTTGAGATCCTTGGCCGTGAACGGACCGGTGTCGGCGATCAATTGACGGGCGGCCTCTACCTGCTCCCACACATTCCACAACAATACGCCTCGCACACGGCCGTCTTCTAAGTAGTAGATCACACCTTCGTCGTTGGGACGCTTCCAGTCCACGACTGTCTCCAAACGCGAATCCACTTCGCCCACTGCTTCGTATCCCAAATCGAACATGTCAGAGTAGAAGGACGGCAGGTGATGATAAGGTTCAGACGCGTCCGCCATATTCCAGCCAGCCAACCGTCCCATGGTATTGGCATTGTCCTCGTGTTCGACCCGGATGCTTTTCTCC
>Ga0272444_10005246_pt1 | contig 11252 bp, 11 predicted proteins | sample SSMForm13_FD_201033 | JGI IMG/M metagenome (GOLD analysis project Ga0272444, IMG submission 201033) | Marine sediment archaeal communities from Little Sippewissett salt marsh, Falmouth, MA, United States - SSM-Form-13 | ecosystem: Environmental > Aquatic > Marine > Wetlands > Sediment ... | reverse complement strand
CAAGGGGTGCGAACGATGCATTTCGTACCACGTACGCTCCGCGATCGCGGCGGGGGCCGTGGAAGACGAGATCCTGGAAGCGGCCTTCGTCGCCGTCATCATGGACGGAGGTCCCGCTCTGGCGCATATGGGTATCCTTCGCGCGGCGATCGCTGCGCATCGAGAGGAGACGGCATGAAGCTGATCCTGATCTCCGCCGATCCGGACGAGGTTCGCCGCCTCTACCGCCTCGGCGTCTTCGTTGGCGTCGCGAGCAATCCGAGCCTCGTCGCGCAAGCGGGCAAGCCGTCGGCGGATCTCGTCCGGGCGGTCCTGGACATCGTGCCGGATCCGGTGTTCATCCAGGTGACCGAACTGACGCCCGACGGGATGATCCGTGAGGGGCGGGAGCTGTCGTCGATCGAGCCGGATCGGGTCGTCGTGAAGATCCCGGTGACGGCGGCCGGGATCGAGGCGATCCACATGCTTTCGTCGGAGGGCATTGCCGTCACCGCGACGGCAATCTGCTCCGCCAATGAGGCGCTGTTGGCCGCGCGGGCCGGGGCGCAGTACCTCGCACCGTACATGGCCCGGATCTACGATGTTGGGGGCGACGGCTGCCAGGTCGTGGCCGACATCGCGGCTCTGGTCGAGCAGTATGACCTCCAAGCCGACGTGATCGCAGCGAGTGTCAGGACTCCGGAGGAGATGATGCTCGCATGGAAGGCGGGCGCTCGATACGCGGCGATCCAGTCGAACGTGATCTCGAAGATCTGCTCGAACCCTGCGGTTGAGGCGGCAACGGCGAAGTTCCACAGCGACTACGTGCAGGCGTTCGGAACCGAGGAGACTACGTGAGGAAAGGACGGGCAAGATGAAGTACGAACAGGTTCATGGTGCAAGGATCCCGGCGCTCGGCTTCGGCACCTTCCGGATGAAGGGCGACGAGTGCAAGCAGGCCGTGGAGAACGCAATCAAGATCGGATACCGGCATCTCGACACGGCCGAGATCTACGAGAACGAGAAGGCGGTCGGAGAGGGGATCGCGGCGTCGGGCATCTCCCGAGAGGAGCTGTTCATCACGACAAAGGCGTGGATGGACGACATGTCTCCTGACGGGCTCCGCAAAAGCCTCGACCAAAGCCTGCGCGATCTCGGGATCGACGTGGTCGATCTCTGGCTGATTCATTGGCCGAACCCGAAGTACGACGTGGAGGAGACGCTCGCGGTGATGATGGCAGAGGTCGAGGCGGGGCGGGTTCGACACTTGGGTGTCAGCAACTTCCCGGCTGCGCTGTTCGAGCGGGCGACGAAGGTGGCACCGATCGTCTGCAATCAGGTCGAGTACCACCCCTACCTCGCCCAGACCAAGGTCATCGATGCCGCCCGGAGTCACGACGCGATGGTCACGGCGTACGCGCCGCTCGGAATCGGGAAGTGCCACGCAGACGAGTCCCTGGCGGCGATCGGCGCGAAGTACGGGAAGACCGCCGCACAGGTCACGCTGCGGTGGTTCATGCAGCAGCCGCTGGTCGGGGCCATCCCGAAGGCGTCGGGATATGCGCACGCCGAAGAGAACTTCCAGATCTTCGACTTCGAGCTGTCGGCGGACGACATGGCCACGATCAACGGGCTCGCCCGGGGGGAGCGCATGATCGACCCGGAGTTCGGTCCCGAGTGGGACCGGTAGATCGGATGGAGCGAGCGGGATGAGATCCATACCCGACCCGCGTTCGGTGCCGACGCTGTACTTCATCGGTGTGACGACGGCCCAGTCGTCGATCATGCGGGTCTTCCCCCGGTGGGCGGAGGTGCTCGGACTCGAGGCGGAGATCGTCGGGGTCGACTTCGCGCTGCACGATCGCCCGGAGCGCTACCGCCGGATAGTCGAGCACATCAAGGCCGATCCGCTGTCGATGGGCGCGCTGGTCACGACGCACAAGCTCGATCTGCTCGAAGCCGCGCGCGACCTGTTCGACGCTCTCGGTCCCTATGCGGCCCGACTCGGCGAGGTCAGCTGCATCTCGAAGCAGGAAGAGCACCTGATCGGCAGCGCGATGGACCCGATCTCTAGCGGCCTGGCACTGGACACCTTCGTCCCCGAGGCGCACTGGGCCTCCGGGGCGGAGGCACTCATCCTCGGGGCGGGTGGATCGTCGCTGGCACTGTCGGTCAACCTGTTGGAGCGAGCGCAGGCCGGGAGACCGCATCCGCCCCGAATCGTGGTGACGAACCGGAGCCCGGGGCGACTCGAGGAGATGCGTCAGGCTCATCGGGGCCTCGATGTGGCCGTGAACGTGGAGTACGTCCACGCGCCGGTACCGGAGGAGAACGACCGGGTCTGCCTGGACATGGCCCCCGGCTCGCTCGTAGCCAACGCCACCGGCCTGGGAAAGGATCGCCCCGGCTCGCCGTTGACCGATGCGGCTCTGTTCCCGCAGGGCGGACGGGTGTGGGATTTCAACTACCGTGGGGATCTGCACTTCCTCGAGCAAGCAAGACGCCAGAAGGACGAGGCCGACCTGACGATCGAAGACGGCTGGACCTACTTCATCCACGGGTGGACTCGCGTGATCAGTGAGGTCTTCGGGATAGAAATCCCGACGTCCGGTCCGGAGTTCGACAAGCTGTCCGAGGTCGCATCGCGTGCGCGATCCGCCCCGATGACAGGAGGATAGCAAATGACAACGTACGAGGCACCGTTCAGCGTGTCGATCGACTTCGGCACTGGGGCCATGGAAGAAGCGGACCGGGTGATCATCCGCCGAGCATCGGATCTGCGGGGATACTACGCGGACGCCGAAGCGCTCGAGACGCTGATTGCGTCGGGGGATCCGGTTCACTACCGCGTCTTCGAGATGGCGGTCCCTGAGGTGGAGGGACACCTCCTCTTCTGCATGAGTATTCTCGAGCCCGGTACGGTCGGGGACGAATTCTTCATGACGAAGGGGCACTACCATACCGTCTCCGCCACTGCGGAGACCTACCTCTGCCTGAGAGGTCGCGGCTCCATGCTGACGAAGACCGCCGACGGCCGCTGGGACATGCAGCCGATGGAGGCAGGGCGGCTCGTCTATGTGCCTCCGCATTGGGCGCACCGCTCCATCAACACGGGGGACGAGCCTTTGATCTCATTCTGTGTGTATCCGGCTCACGCCGGCCACAACTACGGAGACATCGAAACGGAAGGCTTCCCGCGGCGCGTAGTTACCGGGCCGGGAGGAGAACCCACTGTCCGAGCCATCGAGACGTAGGCGGAGGGTCGTGCGTTGATGACGCGTGGACGTCAGGGTGCGGCGGCTTGGCAAAGCACGCGCGACGGGGCGCCCTCCATCGCCGCCCGAGATCTCAAACGCACGGCGCCGGTTCCGAAGGAGAGGTGGAATGGAGAAGCTGCGCAGTCTTGAACAGCAGTGGAGGCCGAAGCGTGAGGCAACGTATGGCGAACTCCCGTTTGCCGCTGCGACTCGGGAGAAGGTCCTGGATGCGATCGCACAAACTGCGTTCACCAGCCTCGCTGTGTACGGCAATTGCTGTCGCTCGGTCCTATGGGCCGTCCAGATCCACTTGCGGCGAGAAGACGCCTCAACCCTTCGGGCCAGCAGCGTTCTTGCCGGAGGTGTTTGTGGAAGCGGCAAGACGTGCGGAACCGTCCTCGGAGGGATGATCGCCATTGGCGAGGCTCTGGGGTCCGCGGACTTCGGGGACCTTGTGCGGTACGGGGCCGCGAACGCTGCCGCCGCCAGGTTCGCCGACTACATGCGTGACCTCTATGGCAGCACGGACTGCCATGACATCCAGAGGGCGATCATGGGATGGTGCTGTGATGACCCCGGGAAACTGGAAGAGTGGACGTCTGCAGGAGGGCCAACGGCGTGCGCAGGCGTTTCCGCCCAGGCGGCTCGGCTTGCCGCGAAGGTCATTCTCGAGCACACGGAAGAGCGGACCGGGTCCTCGGGATGACGGGTCGCTGAACCGCGTGGTAGGGGCGGGCCGGCGAACCCGCTTCGGCAAGGGCGGATCCACGAACGCGATATCGGCCGGAGGGCTCCTCGAGGCGAGTCCGTTCGCCGTCGGATCACAGATCCTGGGGACGCACCCCAGGAGGGTTCGTGGCGTGGTGAATGGGGGTGGCGGACCTCTCAGGCATCGGCGGTTCGGAGGCCGGATCCGCGGTGATCAGGCTCTTGAACATCACCCCTTCGCGAACGTAGGCGGTCATCGCCTCGACAGGCGAGTCGTGATCATCGAATGCGAGCCCCGTCATCAGCAGGATCGGGGCAAACAGGGGAATCTGGAGAAGGTCGGCGACCTCCGCGTCGAGAACCTCGGCCGCCTCGACACATCGTTCGGCGCGGGAGACGCGACAGCCGTAGCGCTCATGGAGGGTCCGAAACAGGCTGTCCTCGACGAATTCGCCGTCGAGAAGATCCGGGAAGCGCGTCGCGGGGAGCTTGGAGTCGCAGACCATCACGATCGGCTGACCGACATGGTGGAGACGGCGGATGTAGTGGAGCGGAGCCCCGGGCTCGGTGTCCAGTGCGGCAGCGTCCTCCTCGGTCGCTGCGATCGCGGCTCGTCGAACGAAACGGGTTCGATGATCCTCTCGCTTGCCGATCTCGTCAGAGAAGCTGAGGCTGTTGCTGAGAAGCGACAGCTGAGTCGGCGCCGCCCGTTGCACGAACGTGCCCCGCCCGCGCTTTCGAGTGAGCCAGCCCCTCTTGATGAGCTCCTGGATCGCCCGATTGGCGGTCGGCCGGCTGACGGAGAAGTGCTCGGCGACCGCTTCCTCGGGCGGAAACCGGTCCCCCGACTGGAGTGCGCGATCGCGGATCCCCCGCTCCAGAATCATGTACAGCTGATAGTACAGGGGGATCGAGGACGTAGAGGTCACGCCGCACCCGTAGGTGCAGAGCGTCTCGAGGAACTGCTCATAGTCGGCGGTTCGCTTCGCCATACGATTCCCCTTTCGCCGGAGGCCCCAACGATAGCATTGTTCTGACAATAGGACAAGTTGCTGTATTCACCTGAATCGGTCCGGTCTTGTGAGGCCGCATGTTGCGGGATTCTGTCCGAGTCCGAGCCCTGATGTCGGACGCGCGCGTCCCTGCAGCGGCTCTCCTTCCAGACGGTGTCGACCGCGGTCCCCAGGGCCTCGCCCCTCTCGGTCGGGTACTCATCCGAAGACCGCAAAGGCTCCGCGGCCGAGCAGTGCGACGACGAGGGCGATCGCGGTGGTTGTAGCGAGGACAAGGCCGGTCTGCGCGTTCCCGAGTTCGCGACGAAGGACGGCAATCGTCGCGATGCACGGGACGTAAAACAACACGAACAGTGTGTACGTCATCATCTGCCCGGACGTGAGAACCGATGCAACCTGCGCGGTCCCGAGGGCCTGGAACAGCATGACGAGGGACAACTCCTTGCGGAAGATGCCGAAGATCAGCGGGACGCCGAGGACGATCGGGAGGCCGAGGGCCCAGGTGAACGGGAGCGCCGCATAGTTGAGGTATCGGCTCACGTCGGCGTACTCGAGCAGGTTCATGACGATGGTCCCGAGGACGAGGAGCGGGACGGCGTAGCGGAGGAAACCGCGGATGTTCAGCCAGACCTTTGCGACGATGACACGGGCCGAGGGCAGCTTGTACGACGGGATTTCCAGGATCAGCCCGGGTGTGATGCGAGGGAAGAGGACGGTGAGGAGCTTCCCGGCGGCCGCAATGACGATGAGGTTCACGACGTAGAGCAGGAAGGCGAGGTGCGGACCGAGGAAGTAGCCAATCAGCCCGAAGATGATCGTCGTCCTCGCGACGCACGGGATCATCACGGCAAGCAACGCGGTCGCGAATCGATCCCGGCGCGAGTCGAGAATCCGGGTCGCCATCACCGCGGGAACCGAGCAGCCGTACCCGAGGATGAACGGGATCACCGACTTGCCGTGAAGACCGATCCGGTGCATCAGCCCATCGGCGAGATACCCGGCACGCGGGAGGTAGCCGATGTCCTCCAACAGGGCGAGACCGATCAAGAACGGGACGAGGTACGGCAGGACGATTCCGACGGCGCCGCCGATTCCCTGGATTAGCCCCTGGATTGCGAAGAACGCGATGTGATCAGGCGGGACCACCCCGGCGAGCAGCTCGATCGATCGGTCAAACCAGCCGACGAGCGGGCTTTCGACCAGCGATCCGACGGTGAAGACGAGGTAGAACAACCCGTACAGGACTGCGCCGAGGGTGATCACGCCGAGAACGGGGTGCATCAGGATGCCGTCGATTCGATCGCGGAAGGTCGTGATCGGCGAGCCGACCGTGGCAACTTGCTCGAACAACTCCATTCCCGCGTTGTGCCGCTCGGCCGATAGCACGCCTTCGCCGCTTCGACCTCGCCGATCGGTGATCTCGTCCCGCAGCGAAGAGGCCACATCGAGGAGATCCGGGGCATCCGCTTCGGTGCGGGTGAGGAAGAAGGGATCCGCTTCCAGCAGCTTGATCGCGGTCAGCCGAGGGTTCGCGGGCGACCGGCCGTGCGGCGCCTCGGCGATGGCGCCGGCGAGGGTGCTGATTGCACGTTCCACGTCCTGGCTGTACGAGATGGGCGGTGCGACGGTTCGCGCCCTCGCGACACGAACCGCTGCGACTGTCGCCTCCATCACGCCGGTCCCTCGTACGGCGACGGTCGGCACGACAGGGATGCCGAGACGCTCACCGAGCGCATCGGCATCGATATCGATCCCCTTGCGGCGAGCCTCATCGACCATGTTCAGGCAGAGCACGATCGGCAGGCCGAGCTCGAGGAGCTGGAGCGTCAACTCGAGGCTTCGGGAGAGGAGCGACGCGTCGGCGACATTCAGGACGGCGTCGATCGCCTCTTCGATCAGGAAATTGCGTGTCTCGGCTTCCGCCCGGTCGAGCGACGTCAGCGAGTAGGTCCCGGGAAGGTCGATCACCTCGACGCGGCGACCGGCGATCAGCGCCTCACTCTTCAGGTACTCGACTGTCGTGCCCGGGAGGTTCGACGTATTCGCCTTGTAGCCGACGAGATGATTGAAGATCGTGCTCTTCCCGCAGTTCGGCTGCCCAATCAGAGCGATGCGCAGCGTCTGCGATCGGGATTTGTCGGACACTACGACTCCTCACAGCGTGCGGCGCAGTCGGCACACCGTCCGATTAGCTCGAGGCGGTACCGCTCGACCTGGAAGCCGCGGGCCTCGGCCTGGGCTCGAAGCCGCTTCGGGGCCGGGACATCGACGACTCGGCCGCATTCGGAGCAGACCAGATGGACATGCTCGTCACCTCGGACCTCGTAGTGCCGATGGGCTTCGCCGAGCTCGCTCGCTCGGACGACGCCGAGCTCCTTGAGCAGGTTGAGCGTTCGATAGACCGTCGCGAGGCCGATACGCGGTCTCGTCTTCCTGGCGAGCCGATAGATCTCGGTCGCATCGAGGTGCGGATTCCGATCGATGATTCGCACGAGGAGATCGCGTTCCGGCGTGATGCGTCGTCCGGCTGCCCGGAGCGTTTCGAGCGCCGACGATCGAGCGCTCATCGCAGTCGCCTTCGTCGACGGCCGTGCCGCCGACCGAACCGACGGTCCGGAACCGGCGTCGCGGAAGAGGCTCGGCCCAGCGGCTCGACGAGAACGTGGCGTGCGATTCCACGGCCGATGGCCACCTGCATCCCATGAACGTCGACGAGGAGCGGCCCGTGGAACGCGCCGCGGCCGGACATGCGGATGGTATCACCCGTGTGAAGGCCGAGGTGGTTCAGTCGCTGGCAGAGGCCGCGCCCGCCGCGGATATCGATCACGCGCGCGTTGTCGCCGGGCGTCAACTGGTCGAGGGTCATAGCTAAATGATAACGATTCTCATTGTCAAATCAAGCGACGTGGGGTTGGGCGTGCTGGCGTGGCGGGGTATGCTCAGGCTTCCTGATGGACACCGACCGGTTGCGCGACCTGTACGATCGACTCCATGCGGCGTATGGCCCACAGGGCTGGTGGCCGGCGACCGAGCGATTCGAGATGATCGCCGGGGCGATCCTGACCCAGCGGACGGCGTGGCGGAACGCCGAACAGGCGATCGAGCAGTTGAGGGTTGACGGGCTTCTGTCGGTGGCGGCGATACATGACGCCACGATCGAACGCTTGATCGAAGCGATCCGGCCGGCGGGCTTCTACCACGGGAAGGCGAGGAAGCTGAAGGCGTTTGCCGCTCACGCTGTCGAGCACTACGGGGGCGATCTGGGTCGACTGTTTGCCGTGCAGGGCGACGTGCTGCGCCGAGAGCTGCTCGGTCTGCACGGCATCGGGGAGGAGACGGCAGACGCGATCCTCGTCTATGCCGCGGAGGTTCCGACGTTCGTGATCGACGCGTACGCACGCCGGCTGCTCGCGCGACTCGGCTGGATCGAAGGCGGCGAGCCGTACGAGCAGCTCCGGCGGATGTTCCTCGATCGACTGCCGCACGATGCTCGACGGCTCGGCGAGTACCACGCGCTGATCGTCCGGCACGGGAAAGCGCATTGCCGCACGGCTCCGATCTGCACCGACTGCCCGCTGCAAACGATCTGCGGCGGCTCGATCGGCGATTCGCTCCGAGACGCTGTGCGGCGGATGCCTGGGCGAACCGTCTAGACGACGATCTGCTTCCATCCGCCCGCGCGGAACTTCCAGACGACCGCCACGGAAAGCAGTAACCAGTAGATATACTCCCCGGTCCAGGCGCCGACCAGCCCGAGGCTGGTGCGCAGACCGAGGACGTACACCGTCGGCAGATAGCAGGCGACGCAGACGAATTCGGCGAGCATCGCGTAGCGGGTGTTCCCGGCGCCTTGAAGCGCCTGGGTGAGCACCAGCGCGACCCCGGCGAACCCCTGAACCAGGCCGAGGAGCATCAGCGGCGTTCGCCCGGCGTCGATGACCGTCGCATCGCTCGTGTAGATCCGGAATACCCAGCCCGGCACGGCCAGAAAGAGCAGGCCGAGGATCGCCATCGACCACGTGGCGAGACGCACCGCCTCCCATCCCAGCGCCTCGGCCCGATCCGGTTCCTTCGCCCCGAGGTTCTGGCCGACAAGAGCCGCCGCGGCCGTCCCCAGGCCGACCCCGACCATGATCGTCAGATGGTAGATCGAGCGGATCACATTCGACGCCGCCAGCTCCACCGTCCCGATCCGCGCGACGATCAGGAAGAAGATCGACCACGCCCCGTTCGAAGTCAGCCGCTGGAGCACGACGGGAATTGAGAGCCGCACGATCGGCTGCAGCCACTCACGGGAGAACCACGGTCGGCGCAGCACGGCGAATCGATAGCGGTAGTCCGATCCGATCGCGAGAACGGAGGAGTAGTAGAGTGCGCCGACGCCAAGTGCGATGGTCGATGCGATCGCGGCCCCCTGGATTCCGAGTCGCGGGAACCCGGCGTGACCGAAGATCAGCAAGTAGTCGAACAGGATGTTCGCCGCGGTCGTCAGGGCCGCGCCGACGAGCTGGTGTCCTGTACGGCCGATTGCTGCGAAGAACGCTCGGGCGGTGAAGTTGATCATCATGAAGACGGCGCCGAGGAACCGGTACCGGAGGTAGACGTCACCGGCGGCGAGGACCTCCGGATCGCTAGACGAGAGAGCGGCGAGAGCCCGGGCGATCCACGGCGCAGCGACCACGAGCGGCGTTCCAAGGGCGATCGCGAGAAGAACACCGGTATTGAAGACCTCTCCGCAGCGGGCTGGAGCCCCCTCTCCGAACCGCCGAGCGACGAGCGTCTGTACGCCGATGCTGACTCCCGACAGCGGGAACGTGATGGCGAAGAAGAGGACGCCTGCGACACCCGACGCTGCCAGCGGAACCGCGCCGAGCCGACCGAGCATCGCGGTATCGACGACCGTCAGGAGCGTGAACGTCAGCGTTCCGAGCGTCACCGGCGCTGCGAGGCGCAGGACGTCGCGCGACAGCGCCGCGCTCGGCAGCAGCCTGGAGATCCACCTCGTTCCGTTGTGCATCGAGCCTCCGGATCGCCTTCGCGACGTCCAGCGCGGCGAAGCCCCATTCTCGAACGTGGAGCGCTCCGGCGCAATGCTTCGGCTAGCCCTTGGCGATCGTCCCCGTGACGTCCGGGCCCGGGCCGGCTTCGGAGCCGCTTCGCCACTGCGTCAGCAGGACGCCGGCAAGGGTCACCGCGGTGCCGATGCCCTTGATCGGGGTCAGCGGAGCCCCGAGAAGCGTGATCTCGGCAATCAGCGTGATCGGCGGGATCACGTTGGCGGTGACGGCCACGCGCGTTGCCGTGAGGTGCGCGAGCGCGTAGTGCATCGCGAGGAACGCGCCGGCAGAACAGAAGACGCCGAGGAAGAGGACGTCGAGCATCGCCGCGGTGGTCAGGTCGCTCACCCAGCCGAGGCCGTCCGTCGCTGCGAGCGGACCGAAGACGAGCAACGAGAAGGCGAACTGGTAGAACGTCAGCTGCAGCGGCGTCACGCGGCGCAGCGCGTCCTTGATCAGACTCGTACGAGCCGCGGCGCAAGCGACGGCGCCGACGACGAGCAGGTCACCGAGGAGGCTGGCGCCGGCCTCGCCTCGACCGAACCCGATGATCAGGAGGACGCCGACGTAGGCCGTGGCGATCCCGGCCGTCTTTCGCCAGCTGGCGTGCTCTTGCCGTCGCGCGAACGCGATCAGATAGACGGCGATCGGGATGGTGGCGATGATCACGGCCACGTGACTCGGCTGGGTGTTCGCGACGCCGTACGTCTCGAACAGGAAGTAGCCGACCGGGCTGAGCGCGGACAGCCCCGCAAGGGTGAGAAGATCCCTTCGTGCGATTCGATGCGCGCCGCGCGGGACGGCGACGACCCCGAGGAGGATCGTGGCGAGAAGAAACCGAAAGAACAACAGCGAGAAGACGGGTACGACAGCGAGTGCATCCTTGATTGCGAGAAACGAGAGCCCCCAGACGAGCATCGAGAAGGAGAGGGCTCCGTAGACGCGGATCGCGGCGGACGGACTCAACGGGGCTCCTTCGATGCGGAGGATGGCGACGATTGTGCGACGGAGCCGCCGGCTGGCGCAACCGCTCGGCGGCGGAGAGGTGCGGTATCATCAACCGAACGCCGCATCCATGGATCGAGAGGAGGGCCGCTCGATGGCCTCGGTGATCGTCAATGAGAAGACGCTGCGCGACCTGGAGTTCGACCGCCTGAAGGCGGTCGTCGCCGAGCACGCCTCCTCCTCGCTCGGCGAGGAGAAGGTCATCGCTTTGGGGCCGACGACCGACCGAGGGG
>Ga0272444_10005244_pt1 | contig 11253 bp, 7 predicted proteins | sample SSMForm13_FD_201033 | JGI IMG/M metagenome (GOLD analysis project Ga0272444, IMG submission 201033) | Marine sediment archaeal communities from Little Sippewissett salt marsh, Falmouth, MA, United States - SSM-Form-13 | ecosystem: Environmental > Aquatic > Marine > Wetlands > Sediment ... | reverse complement strand
ACTTCCAACAGCAATTGAAAAACATGCCATATCCTTACCCGTAAAAAGGGTGATCCATCCGGGGTATTGTCACGGTTATTGCTATTCCTGCAGCGTTTGCACCCCATGAAGGACCATTGCCCCGGTCGTGTCCGTCAACGTGCATATAGCATTCAAGATAATGTTTTTGGACTGCGTTATCGGTCGAAAGCGGTATTGATTATACAGCTTCCTCCCTTAAGGCCTTGCCAAAAACATTATCTTGAACACTATAGAAGGTCGGCTGACCATTGATGGATGGACCCATTTTAAAAGCCTTTCTAGAAACTGGGGATCGAATTCAAAATGTTAGATGAAAACAAAACGCCAGGCGGGCCGTTCGACCTGATGGACGGTGCCGTGGGCGAGTTTCAGCAGATCCAGCAGGATGTCAACCGGCAGCGCGCCATTGCCGCCGATATATCCCGACCGATGGCGCAGCGGCTGGAAGCCTATGAGGACATCATCGATTCGGAAGTGGGGGATACGGCTTTCATCCGCGCCCGCAACATTGAGCGTGAAACCGGCCTGCACCAGATCTATTTAAAATTCGAGGGCGGCAATCCCACCGGCACCCAGAAGGATCGGGTGGCCTTTGCCCAGGCCATGGATGCCTTAAGACGGCAGTTTGACACGATCACTCTGGCCACCTGCGGAAATTTCGGCGTGGCCCAGGCCCTGGCCGCGTCCCTGGCCGGCATCCGCTGCGTGATTTTTATTCCGGGCACCTATCACACACGGCGCATTCAGGAAATGGAGCAGTTGGGCGCCGAAATCGTCCGTGTACCGGGTGATTATGAGGGGGCGGTCAACATCTCCAGCCAGCGCGCGCTGGAAAAAGAATGGTATGACGCCAATCCCGGCGGCAGCAACACCATGATGCAGCTCACGGCGTACGGCGGCATTTCTTACGAAATTTATGATGAGCTGAGCGATGCCCCGGCGGCAGTGGCGGCTCCCGTCTCCAACGGGACGACCTTTGCCGGGATTTACAAAGGATTTATCAGTCTATACCGTCGGGGCAAGACTTCGCGGATGCCCCGTATGGTGGCGGGCTCCTCTTTTGGAAAAAATCCCATTGTCCAGGCGGTGCTCAAAAACAAGGCCACCTGTGAAGATCTGGTTCCCGGAAAAATCCACGAAACCCGGGTCAACGAGCCGTTGATCAACTGGCATGCCATCGACGGCAACCTGGCCTTAAGGGCCGTGCGCGACACCGGCGGCTGGGCCGGCAATGCCACCGACAAGGCCATGCGTCGCTATTCACGCCTGATCCGTGAACGGGAGGGGCTTGATGTGCTGCCCGCCTCCACGGCCGGTCTGATCGCCCTGATCGAACATCATAAATCCAATCCACTGCCCAACGACCGCTATGTGGTTGTGCTGACCGGGAGGAAATCATGAACAAGCCAATCCACACCAATGGCAACGCCATCGTTTATTGCCAAGGCGCCTTTAACACCCTCAACGGAAAAACCGCCCATGGCCTGGTAAGATTCTGCCGCCGTTACCAGGTGGTGGCCGTGGTGGACAAGGCCTATGCCGGTCATGATGCGGGTCAGGTGCTGGATGGCGAGCCGGCGGGCATTCCCGTGAAGGCGTCCATCGACGCGGCCCTTGAAACCGCTGCTGCCGCCGGCAATCCCGCCTCTCATCTGGTGGTGGGCATTGCCCCGGACGGCGGCCGATTGTCGACCAGCGCCCGGCAGGACGTCATGCACGCCATCGACCAGGGACTCAACGTGGACTGCGGGCTGCACGATTTTCTAACCGAGGATGAGCAAATCGCCGCCCTGGCCCAAAAGCGGTCAATCATCATCCGCGATATCCGCAAGCCCCCCGAAAGGAACCAGCTGCACTTTTTCTCGGGCAAAATCGAGGCGGTGGACGCACTCAAGATCGCCATCCTGGGCACCGACTCGGCCGTGGGCAAACGCACTACGGCCTGGCTGATCGTCCAGGCGTTCGAACGTCTGGGATACCAGGCCGAGCTGGTCGGCACCGGTCAGACCGCATGGATGCAGGGTGCCCGCTACAGCATGATTCTGGATTCGTTGATCAACGATTTCGTGGCCGGTGAGATTGAGCATGCCGTGTGGTCGGCCTGGAACGACCTCCACCCCGATGTGATCGTCCTCGAAGGCCAGGGCAGCCTGATGAATCCCGCCTATCCGGGCGGGTTCGAGCTATTGGCTGCCGGCCGTCCGGATCTGGTGGTTCTGCAGCATGCCCCGGCCAGAAAGGAGTACGACGGGTTTCCCGGTTATCCGATCCAGCCCCTGGCCCGGCAGATCGAAGCCATCGAAATCCTGTCCGGCAAACCGGTGGCAGCCGTTACCGTCAACCATGAAGATCTCAGCGATGATCAGGTGCCGGCGGTCTGTGAGGCCATTGAAATGGTGGTGGGGCTGCCGACCCTGGACGTGCTACGGGATCGCGCCGACCGGTTGGTGAGCCTGTTGACCCCTTATCTCAAAGGAAAAGCCTGACCATGGCCGATGAAAAAATATCCAAAGCAAACACTGAAAATGATCCGCTGTCAGCTCTGGTGGTCTTTGACCGGCTGGAGGTGGGACCGGTCAAGCTGGAACCTAAACGGCTGGTGGCCCCCTATCGTCTGGTGACCGGCGGCAACACCGAGCAGACCGAGTTGATCTACACCTACGAAGAGGCTGTTTTCGATCCCGACACAGCCGAGTCGCGCAACCTGGCCGATATGATCGCTGCTCAGGTGGCCCTGAACTACGGCTTGTTCTGCCGCGAAATCGTCTATAACGGTCTGTTCGACAAAACCGACCGGCAGTTTCTGCGCGACATGGCGGAAAACACGGCCCGTGAAATCTACGTCAAAAAATTTCTGGAGCCCAACCCGTTTCTGGTGGGCGCCGTTGTCGGCCTTCCGGCAACAGTGGCCAAATCCTATCTGAAAGCCCGGTTGGTTTTTCCCCGTTCACCGCGGGTGGTGTCCCTGCGGCCCTGGCATCCCCATGCCGACCGCCACTGTGTGCTCTCCAGCGGGGGCAAGGACAGTCTGCTCAGTTTCGGCTTGATGGATGAACTGGGATGTGACGTGCATCCCATATTCGTCAATGAATCGGGTCGCCACTGGTTTACGGCCCTGAATGCCTACCGCCACTTTCGCGACAATATCCCGGGCACCGCCCGAGTGTGGGTCAACGCGGATCGCTTTTTCGCCTGGATGCTGCGCCGGATGCCCTTCATCCGCAAGGATTTTACCAGCCTGCGCGCCGACGAATACCCGATTCGGCTCTGGACCGTCGCGGTTTTTCTCTTTGGCGTGCTCCCCTTGATGCAAAAACGCGGCATCGGCCGCCTGATCATCGGCGATGAATTTGACACGTCCCGGCGGATCACGACCTCGGGTATCCGCCACTATGATGGCCTGTACGATCAGAGCCGCTGGTTCGATGACGCCCTAAGTCGCTATTTCATGCGCAAAGGCTGGTCCATCGCCCAGTTCTCGATCCTGCGTCCCCTGTCCGAGCTGCTCATCGAGAAAATCCTGGTCAAGCGCTATCCCCATCTTCAGGAGCACCAGACTTCATGCCATGCCACCCACAAAAAGGATGACCGCATACGGCCCTGCGGACGGTGTGAGAAGTGTCGCCGCATTGTCGGCATGCTGACCGCCCTTGCCGAGGATCCCACCCGCTGCGGATACACCGCGAAGCAGATCGATGCCTGCCTGAACGACCTTTTTGGAAAAGGGGTTTACTCCCAGGCATCGGCCGAAGCCGGTCAGCTTTTCTATCTGCTTTCACAGATCGAGCACATCAAAATTCCCGATGATGTGGTGCAAACGGTCAAGGAATATCCCGAAATCTTGCAGCTGCGCTTCGATCCCAAAGTGTCGCCCATAAACGGCATTCCCGCCGATCTGCGCACCGCACTGTATCGCATCTATCTGGCGTATGCCGACGGCGCGGTCGAAGCCAAAGGAAAAGGCTGGCAGCCGATCGACGTTTTCACCCATCCGGCCTTGAAGGCGCCCTATGCCTTTGATATGGGAAAAGAGCCCACGCCGGCCCAAACGGCAGCGGACGCATCTTCGGGCACCTACTTTTGGGGAGAGTTGTGCTGGCCCCAGGCCGCCCGGCGTCTTAATATCGTCGACACGGCCCTGCTCCCTGTCGGGGCGGTGGAGCAGCACGGTCCGCACCTGCCCCTGGACACGGACGCCTTTGACGCCGAATACTTGGCAAGGCAGGTTGCCGAGGGCTGCAGTGATCCCAAGCCCCTCGTCTTACCGCTCATCGCCTATGGTGTGAGCTACCATCACGAGGCCTTCAAGGGCACCATCAGCATCAACAACGACACCCTGGCCAACCTGGTTTACGATGTGGGCATCAGCGTGGCCAAAAACGGGATCAAAAAACTGGTAATCATCAACGGTCATGGGGGCAATGCGCCGTCTCTCAATTTCGCGGCCCAGCGCATCAACCAGGATGCCCGCATCTTCGTGTGCGTGGACACCGGAGAAACCAGTGATGTGGATGTGGACAATCTCATCGAAACCCCCAACGATGTGCATGCCGGTGAGATCGAAACCAGTACCAGCCTGGCCATCCGACCCCACCTGGTGCGCATGGACCACCTGCAGATGGAAGTGCCCAGCTTCACAAGCCGCTACCTGGATTTTTCTTCCAAACGCGGGGTGTCCTGGTATGCGCATACCCATAAAATCTCGAGCAGTGGGGTCATGGGCGATCCCACCAAGGCCAGCCGGGAAAAAGGCCAGAAAATGTGGGCTATGATGATCAGCCACCTGGTCAGCTTTGTGGACCAGTTGAAACAGATGACGTTAAAGGAAATCTACCAGCGCAAATACTGACGACTTCCTTAAGACACCCGATATCGGCGTTATACGGATCACCCGTCACTGCGGCGTACTTGTATGTACGCCGCATTCCTTGGTGATCCGAAAGCCTTGATCTCAGGCGCCTTAAGAAAGTCGTCCAAAAAACAAAAGCATATGAAAATAAAACGCATTGAAGCATGGCCGGTGGTCATGAAACTGGCCGAGCCGTACACCATCGCCTATGAAACCGTTTCCACGGCAGCCAATGTGTTCCTGCGCCTGGAGACATCATCGGGGATCATCGGGTACGGCTGCGGCGCACCGGATCTGTCGGTGACTGGAGAAACCGTTGATACCGTGATGGCCGCCTGCCAGGATGTGATCGTGCCCGCCTTCAAGGGATCGGATCCCTTGCGGCCGGCCATGCTCATGACGCGCATCCGCAAGCCCCTCAAGGCGCATCCATCGGCCATGGCCATGGCCGACATGGCTCTTTTCGACGTCATGGGCAAGGCCGCCGGATTGCCGCTCTACAAGCTTCTCGGCGGCTTTCGCACCCGCATGCGCACCAGTATCACCATTGGTATCCTGCCGGTTCAGGAAACGGTGGATCGTGCACGGCAATGGGTGGCAAAAGGCTTTAAAGCACTGAAAATCAAAGGCGGGATGGATGTGGACGCCGACATCGAGCGGTTGATGCGGGTACGGCAGGCCGTGGGTGAGAGCATCGAACTGCGCTTTGATGCCAATCAGGGGTATACGGAAAACGATGCGCTGCGGTTTGTCGACGCGGTCCGCACGGTAAAGATTGAGCTCGTCGAACAGCCTACGCCCAGGGCACGGGACGCGCTTTTGGGCCGCATTACCCAGGCAGTGCCTTTGCCGATCATGGCCGACGAAAGCCTCATGGATCTGAAGGATGCCTTTCGCCTGGCCCGCCGGTCACTGGTGGATATGATCAATATCAAACTGATGAAGGTGGGCGGCATCGACGAAGCCATGAAAATCAATGCCGTCTCACGCGCTGCGGGCATGGAAGTGATGGTCGGCTGCATGGACGAGTCGGCCCTGGCCATTGCCGCCGGCCTGCATTTCGCCCTGGCCCGGCCCAACGTCGCCTATGCCGATCTGGACGGCCATTTGGATCTTTTGGATGACCCGGCGGCCGGTGCGGTGATCCTGAAAAAGGGTGTACTCTACCCCACCGGACAGCCAGGCCTGGGATTCACCCCGGATCGCGGGTGAGCCCACAAAAGCGCCGATGCCCGTCGTACTCGTGCTTAAGAGCCTGTTTGGTAAATGATGAAGACGTATCTGAGAGTTTGAATATCACGCCAAATTTTGATATAATGAGCAGTGGTTCATATATGAGACGAAAAATATCACTGACCCGTAAACGGTTCGCGAACAGGAACATACCATGGCTCATATCGTCTCTCAATCCGCCTATCAGCGTCTCACCGATCGTCTTAACCGATTTCCTCAGGGGGCACCGCCGTCTGAACTGCTGACCCGTATCCTGATGGTACTGTTTGACCGTCGGGACGCCGAATTGGTCTCACTGTTGCCAATCAAGCCGTTTACGGCAAGGCAGGCAGCCCGTATCTGGCACCGACCGGAAAACGAGACCCGGCGGACCTTGGACCGGTTGGCCGACAAGGCCCTGCTGGTGGACATAGAAGTACACGGACAGATGAATTATGTTCTCCCGCCGCCCATGGCTGGATTCTTTGAATTCTCCATGATGCGCATCCGCAAAGACGTCGACCAGAAACTGCTGGCCGAGCTGTTCTACCAATACCTGAATGTGGAAGAGGATTTCGTCCGGGCCCTGTTTACCGATGGCCAGACCCAGCTGGGCCGCGCCTTTGTCAATGAAACCGTGCTTCCCGACCAACAGAGTCTGATCGTTCTGGATTGGGAGCGTGCCAGCCATGTGATCCAAACCGCCTCCCACCGGGGGATCAGTACCTGCTACTGCCGTCATAAGATGACCCATCTGGGACGCGCCTGCGATGCGCCCCTGGAGATCTGCATGACCTTTAACACCTCGGCCGCCGCATTGATCCGCCATGGTCATGCAAGGGCAGTCGGTGTGTCCGAAGCCCTCGACCTGCTAGCCCTAGCGCGCGACCATCATCTGGTGCAATTCGGCGAGAATGTGCGCCAAGGGGTCAACTTTATCTGCAATTGCTGTGGATGCTGCTGTGAGGCGATGCTGGTCGCGCGTCGGTTTGCCTTCATGCATCCGGTACATACCACCGGCTTTCTACCCCAGGTGGACAAAAACACCTGCAGCGGCTGCGGCAAATGCGTAGAACGCTGTCCAGTGGCAGCCATGAGCCTGGTATCGGCCAATGATCCGGAGCATCCCAAGCGAAAAGTGGCCCAGGTCGACCCTGAGCGCTGTTTGGGCTGCGGAGTGTGCATTGACGCATGTGAGAAAACAGAGAGTCTCCAATTAAAACATCGTTCAAGAAAAGTTCTCACCCCTTTGAACACGGTTCACCGCTCGGTCATCATGGCGGTCGAACGCGGCAAACTGCAGCATTTGATCTTCGACAACCGCGTGTTGTGGTATCATCGTGCGCTTGCCGCCGTGTTGGGTGCGATCCTGCGCCTTGGGCCGGTAAAACGGGCCATGGCCACCGATCAGGTCAAGTCCCGTTATCTGGAGACGTTGGCGCGACACTATTCATGAATGCCTAACTTTACGGGCCGCTCAATTTCTCAGCAATGTCTTGCCGATGGTTTGATCAAGCACCTGGCGCACCGTCGTACAAATTTGGTGCCGGAGAATCGGTTTATGCACAAACGCACGGATGCCAATGGCTTTGGCCCGCTCTTCATCAACCGTGGCACTGAAGCCAGTGCAAAGAATGATGGGAATATCGGCTCTGATTTTGAGCATTTCCATGGCCAACCGATCGCCGGTCAGTTTGGGCATGGTCAGATCGGTCAGGATCAAATCAAACTGGTGAGGATTTTGTTGAAAAAGGGACAGGGCATCGGAGCTGGTTTGAGTCGCCGTCACCTGATAGCCCTGGGTCTCGAGCATACATTTTCCAAGTGTGCATAGCGGTTCTTCATCATCCACCAAAAGGATACGTTCCGTTCCTTTGGGCAGTTCTTTCAGGGGCCTGGTTTCAATGGCCACGCGCCTTTCGATGGCCGGCAAAAACACATGAAAAGAAGAGCCTTTTCCCGGCACACTATAAGCATTGATAACACCGCCGTGGCTTTTGACAATGCCATGCACCACCGCCAGCCCCATTCCCGTTCCGTCCCCTTTTTCCTTGGTGGTAAAAAATGGATCGAATATCCGTTCCATAACCTGATGGGGAATACCGCAGCCGTCATCACTGACGGTCAGTTTGATATGATACCCCACCTGCAGTCCGGGGTGCCGGTTGACGAATTCAGCGTCCAATTCCAGACTTTCCAGCTCGACTTCCAGGGTACCGCCGTTTTCTCGCATGGCGTAACCGGCATTGGTGCACAAATTCAGGATCACCTGATGCACTTGGGTGGCATCGGCAAAAACATAGGCATCACTGTTGATGTGTGCTTTGATATCAATGGTCGCCGGTAGTGAGGCTCTAAGAAGCTTGAGGGTTTCTTTGATGATAATCTTGATCTGCACCGGTTTGAAAGACTGTTCCGTTTGACGGCTGAACGTGAGGATTTGAGAGACCAGATCCTTGGCGCGGTTGCCGGCCACGATAACTTGATGCAGGTCCTTTTGGATATCACTGTCATCCGGCAATTTTAGCTGGGCCAGCTCGGTGTACCCAAGAATTGCCGATAAAATGTTGTTGAAGTCATGGGCAATACCGCCGGCCAGGGTTCCAATGGCTTCCATTTTTTGCGTTTGCCGAAGCCTTTTGGATACTTTCTGGTCTTCATGGTGTGTTTTTATGCGGTCTACCAGTCGCCAGATGATCTGCACGAAAAAGGACATCAGAATCAGGCAGCCAAGCCCGCTGCACCAGAGAATCAAACGATTTGACCATGGCGGCTGGGCGGCATGGGTCACCCAATTGAGCGTCAGGGTCCATTGTTGATCGGCAACCGTAACCGGCAAGCGAACCGCACGGTGACCAAAACAGTCCTTTCCGGAAAAAATGGTCCCTTCACCGTCCAACAGGCAGCAGTTCAACTGATCGAGGTTAATTCCATCCATAGCCTCAGAGATGAGAACAGGCACGTCATAGACACCAATGGCCAAACCGAAAAATGCGTCTGCGCTGAAGATGGGAACCCGCAAAACGACACCATTTCCACCTTGACGCAGGGCAAAAGGCCCCTGAAGGGTTGCCTGCCGAGTATCGATGGCTTTTTTCACAAAAGGTCCGCGTTGGGCGTCCGACAGCAAAACGTTGGGCTGTGAAATCGTTATTTTATTTCCCCTGGCCGGGTAAACATGTTTGACACGCGTATCGCGATCTGCGAACTGAAGCGCACGGATGGGGGGATTGGCTTGAAGCAGGTGGGCGGCAAACCGAGAAAAACCATCCGCATTGGTCTTTGGATGGGCCGTAAAAAGGGCGGCCAGTGCCTCGACGGCATTGAGCCGGGCAGTAATTGAATCCTCGATACGCACCTTGAGCAGTTGAGCCGATGCGTTCAGTGCGCTTTCCCGGTCCTTGAGCCAGTCATGGGTTTGCCATCGATCCACAACGATCATAAGACTGATCATCATGAATCCCAACGTAATAAAAATGACTGTCTTCATGAAACCATCCTTGTCAAAGATTTTGGTTAATCTTCAGAACAGTATCATGTCCGGCAAGCTGAATCCGGAACGTACAGTCGGAGTAAGATACGCAGAAAGCGGTCAGATAATCACGCTCAAGATGAACACATACGATGATTTGCCACCAGTAAATCAGCAAACATACTGACACACAAGCAAATCCGCATCGTAAGAGCAAGAGAAGTGATGGGCTACCCTTTACAGTGAAAAGGCCCCTACAATGAAAAATTCAGAAGCGACGGTTGTCACGGCTTATAGCAAATAAGTGCATCAACCGCTGGTATTATTTTTTGATATGTAACATACATGTAATCATGTTGGCAACAATTGGAGCAAAATGATTACAGAACTATCTCAGGCTGAAAACAACACGGCCGGTTGCAGCCGTTTCCTGCCCCGTATCGGCAAGGCCGATTCGAGGCTCAACGATAAAAAGGCGGTGCCGTTCCACCTGGCCATGCTTGATGAGGTAATCCTTGGCATTCAAGGCACGCAGGTTCGCCAGATGGCGATAATCATTCTCAGTGACGGGGGTATGCTCACGCAGTAATTGTTCCATGATTGAAAGCGTCAGGTCTACCGGCTTTCCGCTGCTGTCCACCGGCGCAGGGATGTCGGCGGAATCAAACACCGAGCCGATCAGGGACACTCGCTCCTTAGCACTGATCGTAATATCTTCAAGCGGCACAGCACTTTTTCCTGATTTCATCATCTGCCGCAATTTCTTGGCCTTGAGCTGGTTTTCAAGCAAGATGGATTGCAGCCCTTGCCGGTCCGCCTGTGAAGCGGCCTCGCCCTTTATATCCAGGTTCAAGGCGGGCCGTTCAAACAAAATGGTGGCCAGCTTGTCCAACTTTGCGGAATTCTCTGCATTGATTACACTGCCGCCGGATTCAAATTCCAGGAAGCGCAATGCTTCGCCTTGTCCGCCGGCCAGATTGCTCAGGGCGGCAAAGGGAGAGGAAACGATTTTGACGATGAGGTTTTTCAGGACCGTCAGGACGACTTTGCCGACTTTAAAACGGGGATCGTCGAGACTGCCGCTCACCGGCAGATCCAACTGGATGTTTCCATCACGGTCCTTGAGCAGGGCAACGGCCATTTTTATGGGCAGGTCCACGGCATCCGGGCTGTCCACCGAATCACCGAGGGTCAGCTGGTCGATGGAAATGCTGTTCTTTCCCTCCAGTTTGCGGTTCTCCAAAAAATAATCCACATTGAAGGTCAGTTTCCCTTTTTCCAGAATGTAGCCGATGTATTTTCCAGAATAGGGCGAGAAGGGGCTTAGCTCAATATCTGAGATGTTCAGGGTCAAATCCACGAACGGGTTGTCGATCAGCGGATTGATCTGGCCGCTGATTTTCACGGGAGCATGACTGCCCCACATCCCCTCCAGAAGTACATCGGCCTTTTTTTCTTCAATGGAAGCAAGGCCGGATACCTGTCCGCTTAATTTTTGGAATCGTGCCCTGAAATTGGGTTTGATGAACTGGTCGGAAAGGTCCACATCGCCACCGTTGAAGTGAATTTGGCCGATCTGGATTTTTGGCTGGTCACTGTTGTCCCCCGCATTGTCAACCGTCCCGGTTGAGGCGGTGGACGGATCGTCGTTTGTTGAGGGGGCGACTGGTGGCTCAAGCATGGTGATCAGGTTCTACAC
>Ga0272444_10005242_pt1 | contig 11257 bp, 6 predicted proteins | sample SSMForm13_FD_201033 | JGI IMG/M metagenome (GOLD analysis project Ga0272444, IMG submission 201033) | Marine sediment archaeal communities from Little Sippewissett salt marsh, Falmouth, MA, United States - SSM-Form-13 | ecosystem: Environmental > Aquatic > Marine > Wetlands > Sediment ... | reverse complement strand
TCAGGGCGCCGACCGGTCCTCCGTAGACGTACCCGGAGGCGTTGACGATCTGCCCGAAGTACTCCCACGCCTTCTTGACCGCGGGGTGGGTCCACGAAATCTCGTGGTTCACCCACTGGTCGTACAGATCAGGACCGGCGGTTCGAAGCATGATGTCCTCGATCCAGTCGGTCCCGGGCCAGCCGGTCGCTGCGCCGGACTCGAAGCCGATCGCCCAGGGTGTCCCCCCGTCCGCGACGATCTGATTGCTGAGCGCGATCAGGCCTGGCCAGCTCGTCGGCACTCCGTATCCTCGAGCTGCGAAAGCCTTGGGGTTGTACCAAACCAAGCTCTTCAAGTCGGCCGCGATGAACAGGCCGTAAACGTGGTCGTCGACCGTTCCCAAATCAACGAACGCGGCCGGATGATCGGCGAGGTTCGCCAGGTCATCCAGCGCGACCAGCGCGCCCTGCTCCGCGAACTCCTTCATCTGACCGGGGTTCGGAAGTGCCGCCAGATCTGGAGGGTTCCCAGAAGCGACGCGAATCGGCAAGACGGTCGGCAAGTCTCGCCCGACCTCGTCGATAATGACATCGATTCCGGTTTCGGCTTCAAACGGGGCGATGACCGCCTTGAACGCGTCGAGCTCGTTTCCGCTCCATACCACGGCAATGGTCACCTGTTGGGCGACCGCTGCTAGCGATACCAATAGCGTGGCCACAAGGGCCAGACACCATCTGCTTTTCCTCATTGCACTCCTCCTCCTGTCGTTGTCGTCAACTTGATACGCTTCCGACGTCCTCGATCTTGCCTGATGCCTCCTTCGACTCCCATACTTCCTTCCGGCCTCAGCAGTTCACGAATCACCGCGATGGCCGCCTGTTGTGCTCCACTTGCTCCTCGCACCGCAGCTGACGTCACCTGGGTCATGCCGACGTACTCTCCCTGCAGTGCGACCTCCAGGTCTTCGGTACACCGTTGAACGAGAGGTGTCTCGAGCGATCCAAGGGATTCCGCGTGCACGACAACCCAATCAGGATCGACGAGCGGGATGACATGTACCAGCGAGGATGTCAGTCTTTCCGCGATCCGTCCGACCCTGCCGCTCTCCGATAGGTCGGCGAGTTCCTCGGCATCCACGATGGCCCGGTACAGAGCGCCGGCGTTCCCGTGGCTTCCTCGATAGACACGGCCACGGACGCAGAGGCTCGCCCCGATCCACATGTCACCGTCGAGACCGGGGCGCACCGAAAGGTAGAAAACGACTTGGTCTGTCCACCCATGTTGCTCGATCTCGGCAAGGGCCATGAAGTCCACGTCACGGTTGACCAAGACCGGCAGAGACAGCTTGCTCTCCAAGCTGCTCTCCACCGGCACTTGCTTCCAGTTCGGAAGATGACGACTGACAAACGTGACCCGTCGGTTGACGAAGAAGCCCGGGATGCCGACGCCGAGGCCGACCACGTGATCCGTTGGGATCTCAAGCCCAGCAAGCCAGTCTCGGATGAGCTCAGCGACTCGGGCCAGGGTTCCACGGGGAGTCTCCAGCCCCTCCCTCAGCTCGAGGCGGGTCTCGTGGAGAACCTCCCCCCACGCGTCTGCCACGACGAGGTCGGCGTTTGGCAGCTCGAGATTGAGTCCAAGGGCGAACCAAGCAGATTCGCAGACGCTGAAGACCTCCGCCGGGCGGCCTTGCTGCGGAGTCTTCGTGCCGCAGCTTTCGATCAGGCCGAGACCGCGCAACAGGCCCAGAGCTTTGTCAACGGTGGGCCGGGAATATCCGAGCTCCTCCTCGATCTCACGGCGAGTAAGCCCTTCAGGCGTCCACAATGTACGTAGGAGTATCCTCTGCGAATCCGTCAATGGCGTTTTGAAATTCATTAAGCAAAATATTACACTAATAGGGTCCATTTTGTCAAGTCGGCTCCACCTCCTCGGGAGATCCGGTCCATCGGGCCCCGTCCGAGAGCGCAAAGCGTTGCCTTCCCCTCCTGCGACGAGCGATGCCGAATCTGCGTAGCCCTACAGCTTCCTGTGCTTGCATCCGCGTGATCCCCCCCTGTATGATGTCGTGTACGCGCGAAGCTAGGGACAAGGAGCGACAATGGCAGAAGTCACGCTGACGAACATCACGAAGCGTTTCGGCGACTTCACGGCGGTGCAGTCGCTGAACATGGAGATCGAGGACGGCAAGTTCACCGTCCTCGTCGGACCGTCCGGCTGCGGCAAGACGACGACCCTCCGTATGGTCGCGGGGCTCGAGGAGATCACCGAAGGCGAGATCCAGATCGGCGAGCGCGTCGTCAATCGCGTCCCGCCCAAGGACCGCGACATCGCGATGGTCTTCCAGAACTACGCCCTGTACCCGCACATGGACGTCTTCAACAACATGGCCTTTGGCCTGAAGCTCCGGAAGACCCCGAAGGCCGAGATCAAGGAACGCGTCCACGAAGCCGCCGACCTGCTCGGGATTACCGACAAGCTGAAGAGCAAGCCGCGCGAGCTGTCCGGCGGTCAGCGCCAGCGCGTCGCGGTCGGCCGCGCCATCGTCCGCAACCCGAAGGTTTTCCTGTTCGACGAGCCGCTGTCGAACCTCGATGCCAAGTTGCGTGTGCAGATGCGCACGGAACTCGAACAGCTCCACCATAAGCTGACGACGACGACGATCTACGTCACCCACGACCAGGTCGAAGCGATGACCCTCGGGGACCGCATCGCGGTCATGAAAGACGGTGTCGTCCAGCAGTATGCGCCGCCGCAGCAGACCTACGACCATCCGTCGAACCAGTTCGTCGCCGGGTTCATCGGCAGCCCGGCGATGAACCTCCTGCCCGCGCAGGCGACGAGCGAGGATGGGCGCACCGTCCTCACCGGGACCGGCTATCGGATCGTCCTGCCAGCGGGGCGATCGGGGCAATCACTCCCGGAGCGCGTCATGCTCGGCGTGCGTCCTGAGGATCTTGACGGCCCGGCGTCCGACGCGGAGAACGCGATCCAGATGACCGTCGCAGTCACCGAGCAACTCGGTCACTCGCTCCTCGTCTACGGATCGGTCGATGACGCGCAGGTCGTCGCCAGCCTCGATCCGCACCGCAGGGTCGAGGTCGACTCGACGATACACCTCACCGTCAACCTCGACACGCTGCACGTCTTCAATCCGGAGACGCAGGAGACCCTCCTGTAGCGCGGCTCCATCCCAGAGCGGCCAGCAGGGGCGGAGGCAGGTCATGCGCCCCGTGGGCATGCGGTCGGATCTCATATCCACGGGTAGCCGGCAAGGAGGACCGCCGATGATCCGCATCGTCAATCGACCCGACGGCTTCCACGATGCGGTCTCGCGCATCAAGGACGAGTGGATCGTCTCACGTATCTGGGCACACGATCACACGGTCTGGGCTCCGATGCCGGACGAAATCGAGAATCGGCTCGGCTGGCTGCATTCCCCGTTTACGATGATGCGCGAGGTCGATCGGATCACGGCGTTTGCGGATGACGTCCGTGAAGACGACATCGAACGCGTCGTATTGCTCGGGATGGGAGGATCGAGTCTCGGAGCGGAGGCGTTCGCGAGGATCTTCGGCGCCGCCCCGGGCCACCCGGGGCTCATCGTGCTCGACTCGACCCACCCGGATGCCATCCGCGCCGTGGAGGAAACGCTCGACCTCGGTCGAACGCTCTTCCTCGTCGCCACGAAGTCCGGCACGACCACCGAGACTCTCGCTCTGTTCCGCTACTTCTACCACCGCGTGCGAGAGCACACGAGCGAGCCGGGAGCGCAGTTCGTCGCCATCACCGATCCCGGAAGCCCGCTCGTCGATCTTGCGGACCGCTGTCGGTTCCGGCGGACGTTCCTCAACGACCCGAACGTCGGTGGACGGTACTCGGCTCTCTCCCTGTTCGGCCTGATCCCGGCGGCCCTACTTGGCATCGATGTCACGACACTCCTCGAACGGGCGCAGCGAACCTCGATCGAGTGTGCGAAGTACCACGACCTCGCCGAGAACCCCGCCGTTCAGCTCGCCACGCTCCTCGGGGGCGGCGCAGCAGCCGGTCGTGACAAACTGACCCTTCGCACATCCCCCGCGGTCTCCGGTTTCGCCGATTGGATCGAGCAACTGGTCGCCGAGAGTACCGGAAAGCAGGGGAGGGGAATCCTGCCGGTCGTCGGCGGATCGCTCCCGGTCCCCGGCTTCTACGGCGAGGATCGTTTGTTCGTCTCCGTCGAGATGGCCGGCGACGCATCGAACGCGAAGGACCTTCCAGCACTTGTGACAGCCGGACACCCAGCGGGCACCCTCGAGATGGCGGATCGCTACGCGATCGCTGAACAGATCTTCGTTTGGGAGCTGGCCACGGCGATCGTCGGTCACCTGCTCGGAATCAACCCGTTCGACCAGCCAAACGTGGAATCGGCGAAGAGCCGCACGCGGGAGATGATCGACACCTTTCGGAGGAACGGGGCCTTGCCGCCGGGCGACTCGCGGCCGTTCTCGCTCGATGTTCTGACGACGGCACTCGGAGAGGCGGGAATCCGGATGGGTGACTACGTCGCGTTCCACGCCTACCTACCTCCGGACGCGCTGGCAACGAGGATCGGCGACGCGTTGCGTCAACGCTGCTGGGGACTTGCACACGCGGCGTGCACCTTCGGATACGGTCCACGGTTCCTGCACTCGACCGGGCAGCTCCACAAGGGGGACCGCGGGAACGGCCACTTCGTTCAGCTCCTCCGTCCGCCGGCGGAGGATCTGTCGATCCCGGACAGCTGTGACGCCCCTTCCTCTTCACTGACGTTTGGCACGCTGATCGCAGCCCAGGCGCTCGGCGATCGTCAGGCGCTCCTCGATGCAGGGCGGTCGGTGTGGACGTTCGACATCGGCCCGGACCTGGATGCATTATCTCGTGACTTCCCGCTGCACTCCGAGGCGGAGGCAGGCTTGGAGCATCGATGGACTACACGGAGCTGAAGCGGCAGGCGGCTCACCGGGCCGTCGAGTTCGTCGAGAACGGGATGGTCGTCGGCCTCGGCCACGGCTCCACAGCCGCGTTCGCCGTCGAGCGGATCGCCGAGCGCCTGCGATCCGGGGCGCTGGAGGGCCTTCTGTGCATCCCCTGCTCAGAGGAGGTTGCGCAGCACGCTGAGCGGCTCGGAATCCCACTCACGACGCTCGATGTCCGATCCGCGATCGATCTGACGATCGACGGAGCCGATGAGGTCGATGCGGGGATGAATTTGATCAAGGGCGGTGGAGGTGCGTTGCTCCGGGAGAAGGTCGTCGCCTGCGCCAGCCGGCGGGAGATCATCATCGTCGACGAGTCGAAGCTTTCGTCCCGTCTCGGCACCCGCTTCGCGCTCCCCATCGAAGTGGTCCCGTTCGCGCAGACAACGGAGGCCGAAGCGATCGAGGCGATGGGCGCCCACGTCCTGCGCCGCGGCGGAGACGACCCGTTCCTGACCGATCAGCGGAACATCATCCTCGACTGTGACTTCGGGCCGATCGACCGACCCACCGAGCTGGCGGAGCGATTGGACGCACGTCCGGGCGTCGTCGCGCATGGCTTGTTCGTGGGACTCGCAACCGACCTCATCGTCGCCACGGCGTCGGGAACCCGCCATTTCGTCGCGGGTGAGGAGCTATCGGGCATGATCGGTCCATGAGCGCGTCGGCCGTCGCTCTCGAGGCCGCTCGGGGCCGGTCGACACGAATTCGCCCCCGGCTCATCCCATGAGACTGGTACGATTCGAGGACCCAAACGCCCTGTACGACCGCGCCGCGGCACAGATCGAGCGACTCTGCGCCGCTGCGGTTCGCGAGCGCAGCGCATTCCACCTCGCGTTGTCCGGCGGGCGAACGCCGCATCCAGTGTACTGCAGGCTCGCTTCATCCTCGGCACTCGATTGGGGCCGCGTCCACATCTACTGGAGCGACGAGCGGTGCGTCCCACCGACAGATGATCGGAGCAACTACCGGGCAGCCTTCGAGGCGCTCCTTCGACAGGTCTCGATCCCGACCGGGAACGTCCATCGGATCGTCGGCGAGGCCGTGCCGGTCGACGCCGCCGACGGCTACGAGGTGGTCCTCCACGATAGACTCGGCCCGGAAGGAAGGCTCGATTTGATCCTGCTCGGCATCGGCGCCGACGGCCACACAGCGTCTCTCTTCCCTCGTGATCAGGCCCTCGCCGAATCCGATCGGTGGGTCGTGCCGGTGCACACGTCCGCGCGGCCGCCGTGGCGGGTGACGATGACGCTGCGATTGATCAACGCGGCGCGTAACGTCCTCTTCCTCGCAACTGGATCCGAAAAGGCGGAGGCCGTGCGATCCGTCATCGCGGGAAAGCCACTTCCTGCGGCCCTGGTGAACCCCGCCGATGGACGAGTCACCCTCTTCGCCGACTCGGAGGCTGCATCTCTCCTTCCCTGACACCTACGGCGTCAGGGAAGGAGGGGCGAGAACGGGAAGCCGAATGGCTTCCCGTTCTCGCGTTTGACGAGCCTCGTGCCTCGACGGTCCGAGGGTTCAAGGCAGGTGGCGCGTTCCCGCTTGGCCGATCGCCGAAGCCCGCGCTCGGATTGTCCTTGCTACTTCCCGTTCTCGCGTTGCATGAGCTTCCTGCCTCGACGGTCTGAAGCTTCGAGGCAGGGACGGGTTCCCGGATGGACCGGAAACCCGTGTCGGATGTGGCCTCGTCAGTCGGGTGAGTTCGCTACGTCACGCAACATGAGAACGGAGTGTGATCGCACGCCGTTCATATTCCTGCCTGCCCGAACGAAACCAGGGAGTTGCTCCTCGCGAGTTGGCTGCCACGCCAGACACAAGAAGGAGCGGGTCTCCCGCTCCTTCTTGTCCCTCCCCTACTCGCGGCTAGGCAGCCGTCCCTAGGAATCTTGCTGGCTCACTAGACACGAGAAAGGGGTGCACCCCGCGTCCCTTTCTCGTCCCTGCCCGATCGTAGATCGGGCAGGCAGCCGTCCCTAGGAATCTTGCTGGCTCACTAGACACGAGAAAGGGGTGCACCCCGCGCCCCTTTCTCGTCCCTGCCCGATCGTAGATCGGGCAGGCAGGCTACCACCGAACCACGAACCCGAACGACAGCTCCACCATCGGGTCGCCCAGCTCCCCCGATCGCATCACCACGTCCACGTTCGCGTTCAAATGCTCGTCCACCGCCAGATCGAATCGTCCCGTCGTCATCCCCCAGTCGAACAGCTTCGTCGATCCACCGGTGAAGTACGTCGCGATCCCCCAGCTTCCAGGCACCCCACAGCACCCCATCAGCGTCCCCGACAACCGCAGCACCTCCCAGTAGTCCGATTGCCCCGTCATCGTCGCGTTCTTGTTCGGATCCAGCGACGTCGCGCTCGCAAACCGCACGTCCCCGACGTCGCACTCCAGCCGCAGCCCGTACACCGTGAACCCTTCCAACCCCATGTCCTGCGCCCCGCCCACGTTCAGCTCGCTGTACAGCTGCATGCACCCGTACACCACCGGCCGCCATGACAGGCTCGCGGTCATCGTCTTCGCCGCTTCGGTCAACGTCAGACTCGCGTCCAGCTTCAGCCCCGGTAGGTGCGCCGACACCGGCAAGCCCGACATCGCAAACCGCGCCTGCTCGAATCCACCACACGCCACCGCGAACGACGCCGTCAGACTCAGCTCGCACCAGCTCCACCCGATCACCGTGTCGTCCCGTGAGAACACAAAGTTGCACGTGTCGTTTAGATCGATCCGCATCGTGTTCGTGAAGCTCAAGCTCCCGGCAACCCCCTGCACGTACACCGTCTGGTATGACGAAGTGATCGGTCGCGTCAGGTAGAACGTGTGCCGAACGTTCACCCCCTGCAGGGCGAACCCCGTCGTCGCCCGCCAGTGGTCGAACAGGTCCGCCGCACTCGGCGCATCCGGGTCGAACGCCAGCGTCGACGCAAGCGACACCACGCCCCCGTCCAGCTCCCCGTCGAACCGCAGCGAGTCGAACACCACCTGGCTCACCCCGCCGACCACCGCTCGACGCACTTGCGCCACGCCCTTCATCGTCAGCGCGCCGACCCGGTACACCTCGGTCAGCTGCGTCGCAAACGCCGTGAACGCCCCCGACTGCGGGATGAACGTCGCGTTCATCGACCAGTTCCCCGACAGGATCCCTTCCGCCCGTCGCGCCGTCACGTCGATCTGGATCGTCACCGTCCCGCTCGCCGTCTCGTCAAACGGGTCGATCACCGTCAGCGTCACCCGATCCGTCCCGACGAACCCCGCCGCCGGCACGTACGTCAGCTCGACCACCGCGTCGTGCGGGCCTTCGTAGAGGATCTCCTCCAGATCGCCGATCAGTACCCCGTTCTCCGGCCCGGCCACCAGCACGAACCGCAGCGGATGCGCTTGCGGGTCGTTCGGGTCGATGTCCCCGTCCTGGGCGCGCACCTCGAACGTCACCGGCGTGTCCTCCACCGTCGTGACGTACCGATCCTCCATCGTCGGCGGAACGTTGCCGAGCGTGCTCCATGCACACGCTGCCAGCAGCGCCGCTGCCAACCACAGCCCGCGCCGCGTCATTCCGCCTCCTCGGCTCAACCTACAGCAGTGGCACACTCGTCGACCAGCCACTTGCCGAACTTCTCGCACGCTTCGCTCCGCAAAGCACGCACGACGCCAAACGGCAGAAAGAAACCACTCCATCGCCCTTTCCGCCACGGCTTCCCGAAGGGAAGACGCGCCTCTCGCCCGCGCCCTATCCATGATCGGGCGCGCGGACTTCGATCGTCAACTCCACGGTCTCTCCGTTGCCCAGTGGGATGCTCAACAGGTACCTGCCCGCAGGCACCGGCCCCGTGTCCACCGTGATCACGTAGCGGTTGATCTCTTCGTTGAATACAACAGAGAGTACCACAGAGTACCCCGTTCCGTCTTCCAGTGAGAGAAGCAACACCGACGCCCACGCGGTGTCGGCGATCGACTCGAACGCCTCGGGAACGATGATCTTCAGCTGTGTTCCTTGGCTCACCGTGATGCCGGGAATTCCGATCTCTCCGACCACACACTCGATGACCAAGATGTCGACGTTCGCCGTCACCTCGTTGCCAAACGGGTCTGAGAACCGCACTCGGATCATGTCGCGGCCCGCGAAGCCGACGGCCGACGTGTACGCCATCGTGATCGATACCGATTCCGACACATCGAGCGTCGGCACGGTTCGGCCACCTACGATCACGCTGCTCGGAGGCATCACCGTCAGGTTCGTCACATCCACAGCAAGAACTCCATGCGACGGCCCGCTGACGATCGTGAATCCGAACGGGATCTCATCGGGATCGACATCGGCCCACACGTCGTAGGCCGTCACCGTGACGGCGACGGGCTCTGCGGAGCACGCCACCGCGCTCACGTCCTCCATCGTCACGTGGGAAGCCACGTAGAGCCGCACCGTCGCGACCTCGGTCGACACGTTGCCGCACGCGTCGCGGGTCCGATAGGTGAACTCGTCCGGACCGATGTAGCCGGTGTCCGGCGCGTAGCGGATCACCGTTCCGCCACCGCAGTTGCCCTCGGCGGACTCGACCGTCACCGTCCCATACGTCGGGGCGCTCACGATCTCGTGCAGGGACATCTCGGCACAGCAACCGGGGCAGGTGCCGCATCCGCCGCATGGATCGAATGGATGCTCGCAGTCCTCGCAGCTGCAGTTGTCGGCATCGTTCGCCAGCACGTCGATCCGGACCGGGGTGTTCTCCCGCGTCACCAACCGGTACACACCGAACCCGTCCATCCGGACCTCGACCAGCGGGTCGATCATCGCGCTCTCGTCAAGGACCACGTCTTGCCGCGGGTCGTCCCGCGGGATCGGCTCCGTCTCATCGTAGACGTGTCCGGTGTCGTTCCGGCCGTTCGGGTCGGCCGTCGACACCACCGTCACCGCGCCGTTGCCGCAGCAGTCGGTCGCGTTCACCGTCACTTGCACGATCGCCGGGCAGCTCGACACGCACCGCACCGCGATCTCGCCGCTGAAGTCCACCTGGCCCAACACGCACTGCGTGAACCGGACATCGGTCGCCTGATCGAACTCGACTGCTGCGTTGTTCGTCGGGTTCGTTACCGTGATCGTGATCCCGTCCGCGTGGACACAGCAGTTGTCGACCACGGTCCCGTCGAACGTCACGACCGTCTCGCAACACTCGTCGAGCACCACGTGCTCGTCGACCCGCAACGTCTGGATCTCCGGGAGGATGTCATCGCGGACCTCGGCGCTCTCCGTCCACTCGTGGTGGTTCCCGCCGCAGTCGGTCGCATCGATCTCCACTTCGATCGTCGCCGGGCAGCCGGTCAGCGAGTGGACGACGATCGTCCCGGACACGATCACCTCGTTGCTTCCGTTTTGCGTCGCGCTGATCGCGTTGTCCTTCAGCGACGCGTTCGTCACTGTTGGCGTGACGATCACGCTCGCTGCGTCGATGCAGCAGTTGTCACGCACCACTGCCGAAACCGTCACGACTTCCTCGCAGTTGCCGTCGACGAGTCCGTCGTCGGGTGTCAATGCGAAGCCGGAGATCGTCGGCAGCGCCTCATCGACCACTGTCACCGCGTCGCTCGTCGAATCGACGCTGCCACAGCAGTCGGTCGACGTCACGGAGAGGAGGACCGTCGCCTGGCCGTCGGTCAGCGCCGACAGCGTCACATCGCCGGTGATCCGCACCGCGTTCGCCCCTTCCTGCGTCTTGATCAGCGTGTTCGCCACCGTCACGTCGGCCGGATCGCTAACGGTGATGGCCACGTTGCTCTCGTCGATGCAGCAGTTGTCCTCGACCAGGATCTCGATCGGGAACGTCAACGAGCAGTCGTCGTCCATCGACTGGTTCGTGTCGGGGAAGTCGGTGATCCATGTGAACGTCGGAGCGGAGACATCGCTCACCGTCACCGAGTCGCCCGATGTGCTCGTGTTGTCGGTGCAGTCCTCCGCGTCGACGTCGAGATCGACCGCCGCGGGGCAGCTCGTCAGGTTCGACACGGTCACCGTCCCGGCGATGTCGACACGAGTTCCCGAAACCTGCGCCTTCGTCAGCGCGTGCGTCGCACTGACGTTCGCCGGCCACGTCAGTGTGAAATCGACGTCGGTGGCGTCGATGCAGCAGTTGTCGGTCACCCGAATCGCAATCGGGAAGGTCAGCGAGCAGTCGCCGTCCATGTCCTGCGTGCCGGTCGGGAACTCCTGAACCCATGTGATCGTCGGATCGGTCGTGTCGACGGTGATATCCGAGCCGTCGGCGAGCGTCGTCGTCGGCAGG
>Ga0272444_10005241_pt1 | contig 11259 bp, 10 predicted proteins | sample SSMForm13_FD_201033 | JGI IMG/M metagenome (GOLD analysis project Ga0272444, IMG submission 201033) | Marine sediment archaeal communities from Little Sippewissett salt marsh, Falmouth, MA, United States - SSM-Form-13 | ecosystem: Environmental > Aquatic > Marine > Wetlands > Sediment ... | reverse complement strand
CTTTAAATCAATGCACCTATCGATCCTTGTTTTAGGGAACCGGTATTACTTACCCTGATACGCCCTATCAGGCAAGACAATCTTTATAGGCTTGGTAAAAAAGCCCGAAATCCGCCATTCCGCGTCTTAAAATTTTGTCGAAATCGGCAATATTATCGGTGTTGACGATCATATTCACACTTTTTTGAAAGGCGATCATATGGTCCATGGTACGAAAACGGCGGGAAATCATGGCCACGTAAATATTGCGCCGGATGGCCATGTTGAGTCGTTCCAGGTAAATCAACACGCCATTGGTGTCAGGGTCTTTGGTATCAAAATACTCGTTGACCACAATCAGGTCATAACCGTGATAGCGCATGGTCTTCAACGCTTCACGGCTATTATTCGCTTCGGTAATGTGGTATTCGAGAACCTCCAAGACGGGTAGAATCGCTTTTTTGATCATTGGATCGGATTCGCACAAAAGGGCTGTTTTCCCCTCCTCTTCCACAAAATCAAAGGGCTTGTCCGATGCATCATAGCCTTCGCTATCATCCTCATCAAAGGCAAAAAAGTCATCCTCAATGACCGGTTGTTCGGGTGCAGGCGCCTCACTGGCTTTTGGCTTGACGCTGATGCGATTTTCACATTTGGGACACTTCAGGAATGCCGTTTTGTCCTTGGGCAGTTTTTCATCGGCAATGCGAAATTTACTTTGGCAGCTGTCACAGATAATTTCCATGGTTTCTCCAATCGATCCGTTGCGCTTGGGTAATGGTCAGATCGATAATGATTCATCAGGCGTTATCGTAATTACGGTCAATCTCAAGGTTTTCGATATCTGTGGTGGATTCACCCCTGGCACTTTTCACCCGGTCAATACCGCGGCCGGCCACCCCCTTATGGGATGCAAATGTCATGGCGGTTTCTTGAGATATCAATCCCTGCTCGTAAAGGCCGACGATATGGTCATCGAAAGTGGTCATACCAAAGGGACGGCCAGCCTCCATGATTTCATAAAAGGTTTTGCCTTCCGACTCACCGTTCAAAATGGCATCCTTGACCCGCAGGTTGGTTCCCAAAATTTCAAACGCAGCCACACGCCCGCCGCCAATCTTGGGCAGCAGCCGTTGGCCAACGACCCAGCGCACGGTGTCGGCCAACCTGATTCTAACCTGTTTTTCCTCTTCGTTGGGAAACATACCCAAAATACGGTTAATCGTCTGACCGGCGTCCACGGTGTGCAATGTGGTCAGCACCAGGTGGCCGGTTTCCGCGGCGTTGAGACCGATTTCCACCGTTTCCCGGTCACGCATTTCACCCACGAGAACCACTTTGGGGGCCTGACGCAAAGCAGCCCGAAGGCCATTGGCAAACGTATCAAAATCCGCCCCCAGTTCGCGCTGGTTAAAGGTGGCCTTTTTGTGGGGGTGTTGGTATTCAATGGGATCTTCCAGTGTCACCACATGGACCGATCTGGCCTCGTTGATCTCTTCCAGGATCGCGGCCAAAGAAGTTGACTTTCCTGACCCCGTCGCCCCGGTAACGAAAACGATGCCGTTGAGTTCCTTGCCGATTTTGTAGAATGTATCCGGCAGGTTCAAATCGCGAATGGTTGGTATTTTGGACTCCAGTTTTCGTAAGACAATGGAGTAGTGACCCATCTGGGAAAAAATATTAACACGGAAGCGTGCTTTGCCGGGCAGCGCATAAGAAAGGTCACACGAACCTGTTTCGATCAAATTTTCGGTAAGCCGTCGATCCTGATTGATCAAATTCAGAGCGAAGGTCTCGGTCTGATAGGGAGTCAGATCCTTGATCTCCGGCTTAATGTCAACGGGTACCAGCTCACCTGAGCTTTCCACCTGCAGTGGTTTTCCCACGGTAATATTGAGATCGGAAACATTGCTGTGGGAATCCAGCATGCGTGTCAGGATGTGATCGACTTCCTGCTTTTTCATAATTTCCTTACCTAGGCTTCAGTGAAATCGGTTGGCGGCGTTTTCAGCAGCGGCCTGAAACGTGATTTATCATTGGCTTTGGTATAGGCGTCATCAGCGGTGATACGGCCTTTGTTGTACAAATCCATAATCGCATCGTCAAGCAACTGCATGCCATATTTTTTTCCAGTCTGCATCATGGATGGCAACTGATGGGATTTGGACTCGCGGATCAAATTGCGCACGGCCGGCGTGGCAATCAGGATTTCCAATGCCGGCACCCGGCCCTTTTTGTCGACCCGCTTGAACAAGGTCTGGGAAATAATGGCCCGAATACCATCGGAAAGGGTGGAACGGATTTGCGCCTGCTCCTGAGCAGGAAAGACCTCAACAATCCGGTCAACCGTCTTGGGAGCACTGGTGGTGTGTAGGGTACCGAACACCAGATGGCCGGTTGATGCAGCCTCGATGGCCAGTGAAATCGTCTCCAGATCCCGCATTTCACCCACCAGGATAATGTCGGGGTCTTCACGCAGGGCACCACGCAAGGCGGCGCTGAAGGATTTGGTATGCAAACCGACTTCACGATGGTTGACCAGACACGACCTGCTTTTGTGGACAAACTCGATCGGATCCTCAATGGTAATAATGTGATCCGAACGGGTCCGGTTGGCTACATCAATAATGGCCGCCAAAGTCGTGGATTTACCCGAACCAGTAGGTCCGGTAACAATAACCAGTCCGCGTGGCAAGGAGGCCAACTTGGACATGACCGGTGGAAGCCCTAGTTGCTCAGCGGTTAAAATGGTGCTGGGGATCTCCCGAAATACGGCGCCAATGCCGTTTTTCTGCATGAAATAGTTGGCACGGTAGCGAGCCAGTCCTGGAATTTCATAGCCGAAATCCACATCGCCGGTTTCTTCAAAGAGCTTGACTTTGTCTTCCGGGGTAATCTCATACAGCATCTTGCGCAGATCATCGTTGTCAAGCACTTTGTATTTTACCCGCTCGATATCACCGTGGATACGCAGTGCAGGAGGCTGGCCGGAAAGCAGGTGAAGGTCGGACGCATTTTGTTCGTGCATAAGCTTAAAAAAAGCATCGATCTTGGCCATACGAATCTCCTGAATATTACGGGGTTGGCAACTGATCGCCCGTCGAATGCCCTCCTCAACCGACGGGAGCGGGCATCCGAGACAGACACATACTATCGATATATCGGTTGTCCGCCTTACTTGTTAAGCACTTTTATTTTCGTATCTTCCGCATCCAGGGATTCCATCCCTTCTTTGCCAACATCCAAAAGTTTGGTATGCGCATCAATAATCGATCTTATCTGCACTTCTATCTGAACGCGCTGACGCTTGAGTTCTGCAATATCTTCATGAAGTTGGGACAGACGACTGTGAGCCCGATTGAGAATTTTTTCAGCCTTGACCTCTGCATCAGCGATAATAATCTCGGCCGATTTACGGGCATTATCTTTCATCTGTTCGAGAATTTTTTGAGAATTGAGCATCGCCCGTTTGAACGTCTCCTCGCGCTCTTTGTATCCTTGCGTCTCAAGCTTCAAACGGCGGATTTCTTCTTCCTGTCGCTTAATGGTTTCCTGTAAATCCGCAACCGCATCGGCCGTGTGCTCAAGAAACCGATCCACTTCACGGACATCAAATCCGCGAAAGCGAACCTTGAATTGCTGTTGCTGAATATCCAACGGCGTGAGCTTCATGGAAGCACCCCTGTCTTTGACGGTATTAAATCATGGATGCAGCCATTCGTAAAAGGCTGTTCACCACAAATGCCCGCAGGAAAATAATCCCGAGGAAAATGATGATTGGAGAAAAATCGATTCCTCCGAAGTTGACCGGCAGTTTCGAGCGAACGGGATACATGATCGGTTCGGTGACATTATGAATAAATCTGACGATTGGATTGTAAGGGTCCGGATTCACCCAGGATAATACGGCACGCGCAATAACGATCCACATAAAGAGAAGCAATACAATATCCATCACCTTGGCTGCCGCCATCAGAAAATAACCTACAATATACATACAACGAAATTCCTTAACAAAAATAATTGGCCATTAAAGGGACATGTTAGGACTTACAACAAGGGAAAAATACGATCTTTTCCTCGGATTCGTCAAGGTTTTTCATGGAAGCGCAGGGATTCACAGGAGGAAAGGGGCCAACGCAATTCAGCCATTTGTTAGGGTATCTGAAAGCATCTGACCAAAAAGTTGGCCTGATTGCCCAGTTTGATCATCTATTTCACCCCATGGGCGGCGAGTACCGCCAACACCTCGGGGAAATCGATCCCCAGGCGTTTGACCGTCGCTACCGTTGGAATGCCGTTGGCCGTCCAGCCACGGCGTTTATAGACTGCATCTTTCAGGGTTTCATATTGTGATTCGCGATGCTTGCGCAGCTGGGCCACCTTCCAGGATGTTTTTTTCCCCGTGATATCGGTACCATATTTCTCTGCCAGTTCAGTATCGTATCGCTCCTGCCGGGATTCGTATTCTTGGTCGGTCACCGGTCCAACGGCGCGGTAAGGCAACGTGTCATGTGCTCTGGTACCATACCCCATCTTCAGGTTGAAAACGCGCTGAAAATTGTATACCGCTTCGCTCATGGCAATCAAATCATCAGGCGTGGCTTTTTTCCCGGTGACCGCGGTGAAATAATCAGCGTACCATTCCACGTGCTTCATCACCTTGGCCGGCTCCGGGGTATCCTTGTTATCTTCGGGAACAATGTCATTCCAGGGCAATTTGCAAAGCCCGCATAGCCCAAACCAGGTACGGAACATGGGAAACCAGTGCAGCGCTTCGGCCTTTTGCTCAAATGTCGGCATGAAGTTGTGCACCATGTCCAAAAAAATCAGCCATGCTTCATCGTGCTGAGGGCCCTTAAGGGCCAACCCGTACCCCCCTTGCTGCGCAAGGGACTCTTTGGTCATGTACTCGGAAAACTCCAACCCCTTGGACTCCATGCCAATATCCTGCATCACCGATTCATCGGCACCATACCGATCGGCAAAAATAGCCTTCATTTGACGGACCCCCTGGCCCACAATAGCACCCAACCCTTTGCCCGCGGCCATTTGGTGAATCAGTTCCAGTGCCCCCAACCGGTTGCCAAAGGAAAGGTCCATGCCACCGGTGTGCTGGCTGTTGATCAATCCTCGTTCATAGCATTCCATAACAAAGGCAATGGACGTGCCCACACTGATCGTGTCCAATCCATAGGCGTCACAGTAAAAATTCATTTCAAGAATCGTAAAAGGATCGAATATCCCCAAGTTGGACCCGCAACCGGCAATGGTTTCATATTCCGGTCCATCCACAAACACTTTTTGTCCCTTGTATTTTCCGGTAAGCGGCACAAAGTCCTTCACCCCATGGGCACAGGCGACGGTGCATCCCTTCCAGCAGCCATCGAACCCCGGATCGAATAACTTTTCAAATGCGTCCCGGCCGATCAAGGCCGCACGCGGATGGGATCCATACTGGAAATTGTGGGTGGGCAGCAGATCAAAATCGTTCATGATCGGAACCAGATGCGTCGTGCCAATCCGGGCCATTTCGTTCTGTTTGGGATCAAGCGCGACAATCTCTTTGGCATGGCATTTGGCCACGATCTTGAGCGCCGACAGATCGGCCGGATTGTTGGATTTCATCGAAACCTGTTTCCAGCGGGCGACGACTGCTTTGATCCCTTTATTGGCGAATACACTGCCGAGGCCACCACGCCCGGCTTGTTTGTAGCGTACCTGTTTACGGGCATTGTCGTACCAAGAAAAATTCAGGCACCCCATATGGGTATGGCTGCCTCCCGGTCCGGCACAAACCACTGAAATATCGCCTTTGTTACCATCCGCAAAATAGTCGGTGAGGGTCTGGCACAATGCGTAGGCATCGCTGGGAAGGTCGGGGATCTGCATCATTTGGATTTTGCCGTCCACACCATCAATGAAAATAACCGCATCCCCTTTGGTTTTGCCGTTAATCCGCAGCGCATCAAATCCGGAAAATTTCAGATACGGGCCAAAATATCCTCCCACATTGGAATCCATCACTGAACCGGTTAAGGGAGAAATGGCGGTAACAATGCTTTTCCCCGAACCAGGATAGGATGGCGTGCCCCCCATGGGCCCTGAGGCAATGCAGATAGCGTTGTGCGGATCATCCCAGCGGGTATCGCCGTCGACAGCTTGCCAGAGCAGCCATAGATCGAACCCTTTGCCCCCGGTTAATGTCCGTTTGATTTTCTCTTCAATGGGATGGATGGTCACCGTCAAGGTGGATAAATCAATGTCAAGATAGTGATCCGTGTAACCTTTGTCGACATCAGATCGTTGATAAGTATGTGTCTTGAGGTGTTTAACGGTCAATTGAGACATGGATGTCATCCTTATGCAGTATTGTTTATTTTACTAGTTTACCACACATTGGAAATCAGATGAATAGACGTTGCTCAATGATGACCACTTACACCAAGGTAAAATGACGATTTGGTAATCCTGACATCAGGTGGACGTAAGCTTTATGCCGTAGGGTGCAACCCGCTTAAGGTTAATTGCTTAGGCTTAAAAAAATCACGCTCCAGATCCAACAGACAATCCGCCGCATGGCCACATTCATGAAATGGCCTATTCCAAGTCATCGCATGACGGTTGGATGCGGCAGTATTTAAGGAGGACAGATGGCAAGCGTTATGATTATCGATGATAACCGTTCAACATCAGCATTTCTAAAAATGGCATTAATGCGAAACCGGCACCAGGTTCGACGGACTGAAGATATCAGGCAGGCCCTTTTTTCAAGCGCCAATGCAGCGCCAGACCTGGTACTGATTAATCAATCGCTAAAAGACTTTTCTGGCTGGAAAATTTTCAATGACCTGAAGCAGTCGGCTCCCGAGCTGCCGGCCATGGTGTATGTGCTGGAAGGCAATCGGGTTGATTCTGCCAGATGGATTTGCAAGGCCGTTGAAGCTGCTTGCAAGGAGGGCGATAAGCCCCCCACCCCGCCTGCAACGGCCCTGGCCCGGTTTGGCTCGGCAACCATGCTTTCCACTGCAAAAGTGAAACACCCTTTCCAAGGCAGACCATGACATGAAAACCATGAAAGGCAGACCATCATGGATAACACCGGCGGCCGGCCAAAACCGGTAAGGTTGTTGATCGAGGGGAAAGCCACCCCATTTTCAGACTGCTTGTCAAATGGTGGTGTTTTTTCAGGACAATGATAGTGCGCGGAGCTTGCGGTAAAGCGTTTTTCTGCCAATGCCCAGAATTTCGGCTGCACGCGTCCGGCTGCCCCCAACATATTGCAGTACCGCCAAAATATGCTGTTGTTCAATGGCCCTCAGCGACAAAAAGGGTTTGTCCGGCGCATTTTCCGTAATCTGGTCGGATAGCTCTTTAGGCAAGGAGCGTTCAGTGATCAAACCGCCTTCGGAGAGAATCAGGCCGCGCTCGAGCACATTCTGCAGTTCGCGGATATTTCCCGGCCAGTCGTAGGCCATCAGGCACTGCAATGCTTGATCGCTGATACGCGCCATGCGTTCACCGGGCCGCAGCCGGCCCAAGAAATATTCGATCAGCGCCGGTAGATCCTCTTTTCGATTGCGAAGGGGCGGCAAGGCAATTTTGAACACATTGAGGCGATGATACATGGCTTCACTGAAACGACCGGCTTCCACTTCGGCCTGGAGATCTCGGTTGGTGGCGCAAACAAAGCGTACATCAACCTTTTTTTCCTCTTTTTCGCCAAGCCGCCGGAAGGTCTGGTTTTCGATCACCCGCAAGAGGGCACTTTGCACCTCCGGAGAAAGTTCACCGATCTCATCCAGGAACATGGTACCTCGATGAGCAAAGGACAAAAGCCCCTCGTAGGAATCGTTGGCACCGGTAAAGGCACCTTTGCGGTAGCCGAACAATTCACTGCGTAACAGGTCCTTCTGGAACGTGCCGCAGTTCTTGGTGATCAACGGCAAATCGCAACGCTCGCTGAGCGCGTGAATCAACTGTGCCACCACGTTTTTACCGGTACCGCTTTCACCGGTGAGCAGCACCGGGACCTGGGTCGGCGCCACCTTGCGGATGAGAAAGCGAATATTCTCCAGGGCCTCAGAATAGCCTACCAGTTTCGGCGTCGACCGATCGGACTGGGCCTGTCGCAAAAGGCGATTCTCCCGTTGCAGACAGGTCCGCTGGTAGGCTTTTTCCATCACCAGGGTCAACCGATCCAGGGCAAACGGTTTGGTAATGTAATCATAGGCACCGAGTTTCATAGCCTGAACCGCGTCGTCGACCGCGCCGAAACCGGTAATGATGATCACTTGAACCTCGGGCGCCAGTTCCTGAAAATAGGTCAACAGGTCCATACCGTTGCCGTCCGGCAGTTGCATGTCCAACAAAACGATATCGAAAGCCTCCTGGGTAAAGGCCCGTCTGGCCTCCGCGACCGCTCCCACGGCCGTTATGCGGCGCCTGTCGCTGCCCAGTTCCTTTTCGATGAGGCGCCGGATAGAAGGCTCATCGTCAACAACCAGCACTTGAATGGTTTCGATGGCCGATGTCATGATTCCTCCGATTGCGTGTGGACCGGCAGTGTCACGGTAAACCGGGAGCCCTGTCCATGCGTGCTTTGCACACTGATTTCTCCCCCATGGGATTGAATGATATGATAGCAGGTGGAAAGGCCGATACCAATGCCACTGCCTACGGGTTTGGTGGTAAAAAAAGGTTCGAACAGTTTTGGAAGATTTTCCGGACGAATGCCGCAGCCGTCGTCCGCCACCTCCAGAAGCGCCCACCCGTCCTTGACCATACGGGTCCGAATGTCGATGTGCCCTTCCGGGCTGATGGCATCCAGGCCGTTGAGGATCAGATTCAGAATCACTTGTTCAAGCTCCGCGGTATTCCCCTGAACAAACGGCAATCCTTCATCAAGGTCCAGATTGATCAAATTTGCCGGATAATGCTTGAGCTTGTGGTGCAAAATGCGCAGCACATTGCGAACCAGGGGATTCAGACAAAGACGGGAAAACTCGGTGGTTTTCCGGGGACTGAAAGTCAGCAGGCTACGGACGATCCCGCTGCACCGCTGACATTCTTTGAGGATAATATCGATGTACTCCTCAAAATCGTTTTTCAGGTCACCGTCGGGAAGCATCTCGGAAAGCGAGGTCATCCGCCGCTGCAGTCCTTCGGCAAATCCTCTGATCGAAGTCAGTGGGTTATTGATTTCATGGGCGACGCCGGCGGCCAGGAGTCCGATCGTAGCCATCTTCTCAGCGTGATAGTACTTGGCCTGGAATTCTTTTTCCAGGGTCGCATCGCGTTTGACCACCAGGATGTCTGTTGGATGCCCGTGATGGTTGCGAAGCGGAGAGGCTGTCAGGGAGAAATGGCGATTGCGGCCGCCCACGGGGATAATAACGTTGGATCGACAGACCCGATTGGCGGACAGGGCCTTGCGCAGAATGCATTTCTGGCAAGGGTCATCACGACCCCGAAAAATTCGATAACACGGCTGATTTTCCGGATCGGGATGCGTATAGATGTCAAAAAAGCTATGGTTGACCGAACGAATCCGGTAGTCGGGTGAGATGACCGCGACAATATCCGTAATCCCGTCAAGGATGGCCTGAACATGCAACCGCTGATGTTCAAGCGCCCGGTTGGATTTACGCAATTCAGCCATTTTTTCCTGGACTTCTTTAAAGAAGCCCAGTTTGCTGTGCCCGAGTCCGATCAGGTCTTCAAGTTTTGGTTTTTGTCTCATTACCAGGATACCTTACAAATGTCGATCATGTCTTCGACCGTGGCCTCTCTGGGATTGGTCACCAGACAGGTGTCATAAACCGCCATTTCACATATTTGAGGCAGGACATCGGGATCATCAACGATGTCGCGCAGGCGAGTGGCGATGTTCAAATTGCTAAAAAATTCCTCCAGCCGCTCAATTCCCGCCTGGGCCGTGGCTTCGGCACTACCACGACGGCCGCCCAGGATAATTTCTCCAATCGCCGCCATTTTGTCCACGCAGGTGGGCATGTTAAAACGCATGACCGGCGGTAGGAGCACCGGATGAATCAGGCCATGGGCCACATCTAGCTTACCGCCCAGGCTGTGGGCCAGGGCGTGATCCAATCCCAAACTGGCGTTACTAAATGCCATGCCGGCGAATGTACCGGCGCTGGAAAGCTTTTCAAGCGCCTCCATGGAGCGGTCCTGAAGCGCGATGGGCAGGTAATTTAATATCAGATCGATGGCTTTCAGGGCCTGAATGTCGGTCAACGTCGAGGCGATGGTGGAAATATACGCTTCCACGGCATGGGAAAGGGCATCGATGGCCGATGAAATAATCAAATCGTTGGGTTTGGTGGTCAACAGCTGCGGGTCGGTAATGGAAATATTGGGCACCAGGGTCCGGCTGATAATGGACATTTTTACCTGTCGCTGCATGTCCGTGATGATCGCGAACTGGGAAATGTCTGCACCGCTACCGGCCGTCGAGGGCATAAACACCATGGGCGGCAGCGGCCGCTGAATTCGATTGGCGCCTTCATAATCCTGAACCCTACCCCCATTACTGGCCACCATGGCAATGCCCTTGGCCGCGTCCATGGGGCTGCCGCCACCGATGGCCATGACCACATCACAGCCCTCCTGCCGGTAGCGCTCGGCCCCCTCGCTGACCTGGTAATCCCGAGGGTTGGAGTTGACCGCACTATAGTAATGCCAAGCCAGGTGTTCCTCTTTAAGGATCGAAAAGACCCGCTCCACCCATCCGGCCTTTTCGAGCCCTTCATCACTTACCAAAAACACCTTTTCGGCCCCCATGCGATTGGCGCAAAGGGCCGCAAAATTCAAACTGCCGCGTCCGAATAGAATTTCAGGAATCGAGAATTTACGCACTTCCATGGGTCTCACCTCCTGCGCCGATGCGCTGCGAAGGGTATGCCACATGGCATAACCAATAATTTTTAGGTGGTTTGGCGCATACGCGTCCACAAACGGCCAAGTTGCCCGATATCGGACCGAGACAAACATTTATCCATAAAATATCAACCATATACCTGTCACCATTTTTTTTGGAGGCCTTGATCAAAGCCTGAGTTTATCAATTTCTGGACCAGCGCGACAGATTCGCCGGAGACCGCCTGTGTCAATTCGACCCAAAAGCGTTTTCATCGACGTGTCATCCTGCCCCGCCACATCCTCGATCATTTGAACAGATTTAACAAAAAAAGAACTGTTTAGCCACTGCAATCATCTTCATCAAAAATTTATAGATCGTTTTTTCAATTAGTTGTATGC
>Ga0272444_10005239_pt1 | contig 11259 bp, 9 predicted proteins | sample SSMForm13_FD_201033 | JGI IMG/M metagenome (GOLD analysis project Ga0272444, IMG submission 201033) | Marine sediment archaeal communities from Little Sippewissett salt marsh, Falmouth, MA, United States - SSM-Form-13 | ecosystem: Environmental > Aquatic > Marine > Wetlands > Sediment ... | reverse complement strand
CGAGGCCCTCCCGCAATGTCACGATCCCCCCTTCACACCCCTCCGCCCGAAAAGAATGTGTATGTGAAGGTGTTGGTGACAGGTCAAAACCGTGTTTTGAAGACTTGGAGGGCGGAAGAAACGGGCTTCTTGGTAGCGAAAGGTGTAGGGCGGGATTTTATATGCCGCCGTGATGCTGGCGGAAAGGCAAGGCGGGGTATAAGCCCCCCCTACGACAGGCAGGGACACCTTCATTTTGCCGAGGGGACTCGTGGGCGAAGGAGGAGGCCCCTTTCCTGGCGACCTGGCGGGAGGCCTTCGTGATGGCCGGGGTTGCGGCTGGGGGAAACCGCGGCCAGTCCCCGCCCTGAGAAAGATTTGAAAAATTGAAAAGGAAGGCAGGATCCATTCCTTCCCGCCATGGCGGGCACCCGGGGCGGGGATGGAACGCGGAGGGGGCAGGAATCCCTCGGCTGCAACCCTGTGCCATCACCAGGCCGTGAGACCGGGAGCAAGGAGAGGGGCACCCTCCGAAGCCGGCATTCCTCATGGGAACGTGCCTCAGTCCTGTCTTGTGCCGGAGGGAACGGGCTCGGGGAAGATCTTGCCGGGGTTGAGAATGCCGTGGGGGTCGAACGACTGCTTCAGGCGGCGCATGAGCCCCTGGACCGGCGGGGAGAGCTCCAGGTGAAGGTACCGGGACTTGGTGATCCCCACCCCGTGCTCGCCCGAAAGCGTCCCGCCCATCCGAATCACCTCCTCGAAGAGCGCCTGTACGATGCGCTCCGTGTTCTCGCGCTCCTCGGGCACCTCCGGGTCCAGGAGGATGTGAACGTGAATGTTCCCGTCCCCTGCGTGACCGAATGCAGCGATGGGCTGACCGTGCTCCCGGGAAAGGTCCTGCAGGTGCGCCACAAGGTCGGCCAGCCGGCTTCGGGGGACAACCACGTCCTCACTGACCTTACCCGGGCGCAGCGTCTGAAGGGCGGGAGAGACGTTCCGCCTTGCATCCCAGAGCCGCTCGGCCTCCTCCCGATCCCGGGCCTCCAGGAATCGGGTGGCTCCGGCTTGACGGACGATCTCCCGAACCCGCTCCGCATCCCGGGCCACGAGCATCTCATCCCCGTCCACCTCGATGAGGAGCAGGGCCGTTGCGCCTTCGGGTACAGCGATTCCCATGTCGTTGCGCACGCACTCGATGCACACCCGGTCCAGGAACTCCAGGGTCGTGGGGACGATCCGGCTTCGAATGAAGGCGGACACCGCCCGGACTGCGACAGCCAGGTCTTCGAAAAAGGCCAGCATGGTCTTCTTGGCCTCGGGCAGGGGGATCAGCCGGAGAACGATCTCCGTGATCACGGCCAGGGTCCCTTCGGAGCCCACGAGAAGACGGGTGAGGTCGTACCCCACCACCCCCTTGGCCGTAGCCACGCCCGTGCGAATGATCTCTCCCGTGGGGAGCACCGCTTCCAGCCCCAGGACGTAGTCCCGTGTCACGCCGTACTTGACCGCACGAAGGCCGCCGGCGCACTCGGCCACATTGCCGCCGATGGTCGAGATGTGGATACTCGCCGGGTCCGGCGGGTAGAACAGGCCGCGCTCCTCCACCGCCTCCTGGAGGTGGGCCGTGATGACGCCCGGCTCCACCCTGGCCACGAGGTTCTCTTCATCGATCCCAAGAATGCGCGTGAACCGGTCCATGGCCAGGACGAGCCCGCCCTGAACGGGCAAGGCCCCCCCGCTCTGTCCGGTGCCCGCGCCTCGAGGGATGACAGGGAACCGTTCCCGGCTCGCCAGGGCGAGGATGCGGGACACCTCGCGAGCATCTGCCGGGAAAGCGACGGCATGGGGCAGAAAGGTGAGTCGGGTGGCGTCTGAAGCGTGTGCGGCAAGATCGTCGGGCTCCGTGGTCAGGTGGGTGGGACCCACGATCTCGGCGAGGTCACGTAGCGTCGGTTCGGGAATCATGAGGACACGGGGACCCGGCTTTTAAGGGCGTGCTGCACGGTCATGGCGTCCATGTATTTCAGATCGCCTCCCATGGGGACACCCAGCGAGATCCGCGTGATGCGAACCTCTTTTCGGCGCAGGACGTCTGCCAGATACGAAGCTGTGGTTTCCCCCTCGGTCGTGGGGTTTGTGGCAAGGATCACCTCCCGAATGCCTTCGCGATCGATTCGGGCGGCAAGCTCGCCGATCCTGAGGGCCTCGGGACCGATGCCGTCCAGGGGAGAGAGCACCCCCTGCAGTACGTGGTATCGCCCCTGGAACACGCCGCTTTCCTCGATGGCCAACTGGTCCCCGGGACCCTCCACCACACAAATCGAACCGTTGGCCCGTCGAGGATCCCGGCAGATCGCGCAGGGGTCCTCATCGGTGAAGTTAAAGCAGGTGGAGCAGAATCGAATCCGGTCCTTGACGTCCAGGAGACTCCGGGCCAGGCCCTCGGCCAGGCTTCGATCCTCCTTCAGAATGTAAAGGGCCACGCGAGCGGCGGACTTTTGCCCGATCCCGGGAAGCCGCGTGAGTTGCTCGATCAGACGCTCGAGGGGCGGCGGGTAAATGCCCATGTTTCTCCATCTGCAGGTCCGGGGCGCGACAGTGGGCACGGCCGGAGAAACGACATCGACCCTTGCCTCCTCCACACCCCGACGACGTTCGCCGAGGCCCCCCTGCTACATCAGGCCGGGGATGTTCGGCAGGTTCATGCCACTCGTGAGCTTACTCATTTCCTCGTTGACCATCTCCTTGGCTCGGGTCAGGGCATCGTTCACCGCGGCCTGGATCAGATCCTGGAGCATGTCCACATCCTCGGGGTCCACCACTTCGGGCTCGATCCGAATGGAGACGATCTCCTGCTTCCCGTTGGCCACGACCGTGACCATGCCGCCGCCGGATGTGGCCTCGACGGTTTTCTCCCCCAACTCCTCCTGAAGCTTGGCCATCTTGGACTGAAACTGCTGCGCCTGCTTTAAAATGTTGCCCATGTTGGGCGTCCCTTTCCCTTTCACGTCGATTTCCTCCTTATCCCTAGGAGCGATCCGGTCCCTCGGCCTTGTCCTGGCCGGAGGGGACCTCCTCCCGAACCTCCCCCTGAAAAATCTGAAGCACATCCTGAACAGGCTTTGGAAGCTCTTTTCGGGAATCGGTCTCCTTTGCCTCCTTCTTTATGGATTTCGATTCCGTTTTCCCGGCCTTGGGCGCGCGTGCCCCGGTGATTCGCACCTTCAACGACCGACCGAAATAGGTCCCTGCAAACGACTGAAACCGCTCGAGCCGATCCGGGTCGTCGAGATAGGAGGAGGAGAACGGGTTTTCTCCCCGCCGAATCGTGAGCGTATCCCCGTCCAGGTCCACAAATCCCCAATCCCGAAGCACGTTGGCCATGGCCCGGTTTTTGGATGCCAGAAAGGACAGGAACCCCTCCCATCCTTCCCCCTGAACGGTCTCCGTCGGCGCCTCGTCCTTGGGTGCCGCGGACCCTCCACCACCGGACGCTGCGGGCTCTCGGACGGCGCCCTTACCGGATTCCTCGGAGGGCACGTACGGGTTCACGCCCCCCTCACCGATGCGCTGCTCCAGGTTCTCGAGCTTGGCCATGAGCTCGTCAAACCCCAGGATCTCTCCCATGTGACAGAGCTTGATCAGAAGGGCCTCCAGAATCAGCCGCGGATTGGCCGTGAACCGAAGATCCTCCTCCCGGCGAATCAGCAGGCCCAGCACCTGCTGAATCTTCTCCCGTCCCGCCGTCGCGGCCTGCTTCCGAAGCTCTTCCCGGTCACTCTCGGTCATGTCGATGATCCCGGCATCGGGGGCTACCAGGCTGACCAGGAGGTGTCTGAACTGCTCCATGAGAGACTGGTAAAACGTCTTGATGTCGTATCCCCGATCGTAGAGCCTCTCGACGAGCTGAATGCACGCCCCTGCATCTCCCTCCACCACGGCCCGCGAGGCCTCGAAAATCAGGTCGCGGTCCACGATCCCGAGGATGTCCGTGATCTGATGGTCCTCCACCTCAGGACCGGTAAAGGAGACCACCTGATCGAGGAGACTCTCCGCGTCCCGCATCCCGCCCTGGGCCTCCCGGGCGATCAAGGCGAGACCCTCTCGAGAGATCCGAAGTCCCTCGCTCTTTGCGATCTTCTCGAGCTGAGCCACGATCAGGGCCGGTGGAATCCGCTTGAAATCGAATCGCTGACACCGGGAAAGGATCGTGATGGGGACCTTGTGCGGCTCGGTAGTCGCGAAAAAAAACTTGACGTGGGGGGGCGGCTCTTCGAGGGTCTTGAGGAGTGCATTGAACGCCTCCTTGGTGAGCATGTGCACCTCGTCGATAATGTAGATGCGGTACCGACTCGACGAAGGCATGTACCGGATGTTTTCCCGAAGCTCCCGAATCTCGTCGATCCCCCGATTCGAGGCGCCGTCGATCTCCTGTACATCCACGGACGAACCGTTCGTGATCTCGATGCAGGAGCTGCATTGATTGCATGGGACGCCCGGATCTTTCGTCTCGGTGCAGTTCATGGCCTTGGCGAGGATACGGGCCACGGAGGTCTTTCCCACACCGCGGGCCCCGCTGAAGAGGTAGGCGTGGGCGAGCCGGTCGGTCTTGATGGCATTGACCAGGGTCCCTGTGATGTGATCCTGGCCCACGACGTCCTCAAAGACCTGTGGACGCCACTTCCTGGCAATCACCTCGTATGCCATAGCAGATCGTCCCTTACGGATCAGACCCTCGAACGGTCTTCATCCCGGTTTCGCCGGGGGCGGAATCGAAACCGGATGCTGGAGGGAGAAAAAAATGGCGGAGAGAGAGGGATTCGAACCCTCGGTACCGCGTTTATGCGGTACACGCGATTTCCAATCGCGCTCCTTCGGCCAGCTCGGACATCTCTCCGCGTCCACGCCCGGCAATTCCCGGCGTGATCTCGTGTGCTTTTCCGAATCGTCGACTACACCGACTCCCCCTTCATTCCGTTGTTCGAGCAGCCGTAAACAGGAGGGAAATCCCTCATCCGCCCCTGGAAGACGTGGCGGAGAGGGTGGGATTCGAAACTCCAAATCTAAACACAACGTGTTGATATCATTTTTACTTTTACAACTATTCCACTGAATTCGTATCCTACTTGACAGCGAATCATAAATCAAGGGGAAATAGGGGCGGTTTCCTCGATGCACACATCCGACTCGCCACCCGGGGGCTCCCCCTGTATGAAAAAGAACGTTGGAAACAGGCACATCCTGATCTTTACGAGATACCCCACGCCCGGCAAGGTCAAAACGCGGCTGATTCCGGCATTGGGACCGGAACGTGCGGCGCGGCTGCACCAAAGAATGACCGAGCATGCGGTGGGGGTGGCGCGTGAGGCCCGAAACGCCGCTGGAAAACGGGACCGTGTGGAGATTACGGTATTTTTCTCCAGTGCGTCCAGAAAAAGCGTGCGCGCGTGGCTGGGTGCGGACATCCAGGTTGCCCCGCAATCCTCCGGGAATCTGGGCGTCCGAATGCAGGATGCGTTCAAACGGGCGTTCGAAAGCGGCTCAGAGGCCGCCCTTTTGATGGGAACCGATCTTCCGACTCTCACATCCCCCATCCTCCTTCAGGCCATGAAGGGTCTCGAAGGAAGGGACATCGTTCTTGGACCGTCTGTGGACGGCGGGTACTACCTCATTGGAATGAAGGCGCTGCATCCCGCCCTGTTCGAGGCCAAGGATTGGGGAACCGATCGCGTCTACGAGCAGACCCTTCGCGCCATCTCTCACCGTGGTTGGACCCTGTCGGAACTGCCTCCACTCGAGGACGTGGATCGGCCCTCGGATCTGGCCCCCATTCGGAACGACTCGCGCTTTGAGGATGTTTTTACCGGACGTCCCGTGATCTCCATCGTGATTCCCACCCTGAACGAAGCGCCCAATATCGGGGACTTACTGGAGCGGCTCTTGCGCGAAGAGGCCGTCGAATGCATTGTAGCGGATGGCGGGAGCCGGGACGACACCAGAAAGATCGCGGCCCAAAACGAGGCCCTGGTGCTGGATGTACAAGGCGGGCGGGCGGTCCAACAGAATGCCGGAGCAGCGGGGGCCAAAGGACGTCTGCTGCTGTTCCTTCATGCCGACACCCTGCCGCCCGATGAATATGCCGACAGGATACGTCAAGCCCTGAGCCGCCCGTCCATCGTGGCGGGGGCATTTCGGTTCAAAACCAACGGGACCGGAACCGGGATGCATTGGGTCGAACGCATCGCGAACCTTCGCTCCAGGCTTCTGCAATGCCCGTACGGGGACCAGGGCCTGTTTCTGGAGAAGCGGGTCTTTCATGAAATGGGGGGGTTCGCTCCGTTGCCCATCATGGAGGACTTTGAGCTGGTGAGTCGCCTCCGTCGTCGAGGGACCGTGGTGACCCTGCCCTACCCGGCCGTCACCTCGGCCAGGCGATGGCAGCGACTCGGGGTGTTTCAAACCACTGCAATCAACCAGGTCATGATCGCGGGCTTCCTGTGCGGTGTGCCTGTCCAAACACTCCAGCGTCTCTATCGCGCGAGGGAGAATCGAAGGCAACCCCGAGGATCCTCCTCCGCATCCGGGTGAAAAGAAACGGCGCCCCGGTTTACTCTTCGCTTTTCATCCCCCGGCGGCCGATGGCGTAGGTGCCGATTTTGCCGAAAAAAGGCAAGATCAGAAGCCAGGGCAGGGTGAGTCGGGACGCATCCCGAAACTGGTTCAAGCCGATGGTCATGTCTTTATGCCCGTTTCTGGGCTGCGGGCGGTACGTGCCGCACAGGCGGTCCCACCAGGGAAGGCAAAATCCGAAGTTGCTGTTGGTCTCGAAAGGGAACACGGAATGGTGAACCCGATGCATGTCCGGGGTCACGACCAGAAGACGCAGCACCCGGTCCACGCCCAGGGGGATGTAGAAGTTGCCGTGGTTGAACATGGCGGTGCCGTTGAGAAGGATTTCAAACAGGATCACCGCGAAGGGCGACGCGCCCAGGGTGACGATGGCGCCGGCCTTGATCCCGAGGGAGATGAGGATCTCGATGGGGTGGAACCGGATCCCGGTCGTCAGGTCAAAGTCGAGATCCGCATGATGGATCATGTGAAGCCGCCACAGCACCGGGACCGCATGAAACATCACGTGCTGCAGGTAAATGATGAAATCCAGCGCCATCACCGTGAGCACCCCCTCCAGCCAGAAGGGCCAATCCACGACGTGGAAGATCCCCCATCCCTGCATCCCGACCCACACGGAAATCCCCACGGCACCGGCCGGCGCGAGCAGACGCAGCACGAAGCTGTTGACGAACACGATGCCGAGGTTCCTGAACCACCGTTTCCCTTTGGATGTGGTGAGGGCTCGGCGGGGTGCGAGCAGCTCCACCCCGGCGAGCACCAGAAGGATCCCCACAAAAAAGGCCATTCGAATCATGGCTTCGTGTTCCGTCACATAGGCTGTCATCGTCGTCGCTCCCGTTAGATCATCCCCCTCTTTCGATAGGCCCGGACCAGCGTCGTATCCAGAATCACGAACAGGGCCACGGGCAGGAAGAGGAAGATGAGGGTCAAAATCGAGGCCAGCGAACGATCCGAAGAGCTGAGCAGGGGAACGAGCTGGCCGGTAAAGGAAGGTACATTCCCGCCGCCGATCAGAAAGACCAGAAAGTACTCGGAGAAGGCCACCAGGAAGACCACGCTGCCCCCGGCGATGACCGCCGGCAGCAGGAGAGGCAGCTCCACCGCCAGCAGGATCCGCAGAGGCCTTGCCCCCAGGTTTCGAGCGCAGGCGCGATAGTCTCCCCCCAGGGTCTGAAAGCCGGCCACCAACGCCCGGAACATGTAGGGATAGCTGAACACGGCCAGAACGAGCACCACTCCGATCAGTGTATCGGCCAGAGACCATTGGATAAAGAGAAAATGCAGCCCCATGGCAAAGGTCATGGGAGGCACCAGGGCCGGCGTCAACAGCAGGCCCTCCAGGAGGGTCTTCCCTGAAAACGCCTTCCGGGCAAACACAGAGGCCGGCAAGAGGCACATGACCAGGGTGGTCAGGACCGTCAGCAGGGAAAACAGGAAGGACGAGCCGAGTGCGATCAGGGTCGGATCCTTGTGCTGCACCAGGTAGGTCACGGCCCGAAGGCTGAACGCTTCGGGCCAGACATTCGGAAAACGCCAGCCCGGAGCGAGGCTGCTCAGGACGAGCACGACCACCGGCAGGACGAAGAGCACAAACAGGAGCAGGATCAGAGAAAGGGGCTTCATACCTTGCGCTCGCTGCTTTCCAGTCTGCGGACGATCCCGGAATAGGCCATGATGAAGAACGCCGCAAAACAGAACATGATGACCAGGATGGCCATGGCCTCCGGCCTTCGAGCCAGATCCCGTTTGAAGTACAGGTTGTAGACATGGAGACTGAGCATGCCGGGGCGGCTTTCGCCCAGGACAAAGGGGATGTCAAAGGCCCCGAAGCTGTAGAGAAAGAGAATGATGAACGCGGTATGCATGGCCGGGGCGACCCGGGGCAGGACAATTCGGAAAAAGACCCTCGCCTTGGAGGCCCCGAGCATCCGGGCGGTTTGAATCTGCCGGGGATCAAAGTGCACGAGCAGGGCCATGACGAGCAACATGACAAAGGGCGTGCCCTTGAGGGCATACGCCAGGATCATTCCCAGCCCCCACCCGGAGTAGAGCACGTTGGGGAACTCGCGCAGGGTGTCGATCCAACCCACGGAGTGGGCAAGGGACGCCAGGATGCCCGACCGGCTCCATAGAAGCATCACAACGAATGCCACGGCGATGTGAGGCAGAATCAGGGGGATCTTGTAGACCAGGGCCGTTGTCTGAAGCCGGACCGGGAGCTTCCAGACGCCGTAGGCCAGCAGGGTGCCGACGGTCACAGCGAAGAAGGCCGATACCGCTCCCACCTGCAAAGAGAAGAGAAACGAGGCGTAAAAAGAAGGGCTGGACAGGAGCCCGGCATAGGCCTCGAAGCGCCCTCCATCATAAGGAACCGGCGTCATCCACCCGAAGGACTGGCCGACCGTGAGAAAGACGCCACCGCAGAACAGGGCCGCGTAGGGAACCAGCAGGGGGCAGAGCTTCAGGAGGGTTTTCGTACCGTTCATGCGCGACGGCTCCCTTGAATCTAGCGCAGCACGTGCTCTTCCCAGCCCTGCTCCAGGGCTTCCAGGTAGCGGGACGGGATCTCCGGGACCGCGACCGGCACCAGCTCGGCCGGACGCAGGGTGGCCGGACCGAGGTCCACGGCCTGGAAACGTTTTCTGTCGCGAGGGGAAAGCCGTCGCGGGTCCAGGGCCGGGAAGTCCCCCCAAGCGGTTGGGCGGTACTTGGAGAGCTGCGCGTCCACCGAAAGGAGGAAATTGGACAGGACCATGGCCCCGGCCTTGTTGGGCGCATTGAAGGGGATGGTCGTGTAATGGATGTTGTAAATGGAACCATCCTCGAGCACAAAGGTGCGGACCGTATCCGGATAGGTCCCCTCCAGGATTTTGTTCTGGGCATGAGGGGGGTGATAGGACATACCGAAAGCCACCTCTCCCCTGGCAAAGAGGGTGTCCAGCGTGGCGCTGTCCTTGGGATACGTCTGACCCTCCTGCCAGAGTCCGGGCTCGATCTCATTGAGCCACGCCCAGAGTTTGGGGCTCTGCCGGGCAAAAAGGTCCGGGTCGTAGCCGTCCAGATACTGCTCATGACCCCCGGTGACGGCGTAGAAAATCTGGCGGATGAATGCCGATCCCGTGAAATCCGGAGGCTGGGGATAGGTAAATCGGCCGGGATGGGCCCGAATCCACGCCTTCAGGGCGGCCACCGTCCTGGGCGGTGCATCGATCGCGGCGGCGTCGTACTCGAAGACGAACTGGGCCTTACCGAAAGGGGCCTCATAGCCCTCCACAGGGTATCCGAAGTCGTAGGCCATGCTGTCTGGATCGACGAGCTGCCGGACATTCGGGAGCCCGGAAGCAAAAGGCCCGAAGAGCAGGCCGGCTTCCTTGGCGTTCTTGAAGTTCTCCCCGTTGATCCACAACAGGTCGATGGTCCCATTCCGCTTACCGGCGGCCTTTTCATTGAGGAGCTTGTTTACGAAGACGCCGGCGTCCATGGGCACTCGGATGAGTCGGATGTTGTACCGTTCCTTCAGCTCCCTGGCCACATAGGTGTCCACCCACGCGTTGACATGGGCCCACCCTCCATACATGTACCAGCGAACCTCGGTGCCCTCGGCCTGCTTCTCGATCTCCTCGAAAGGCCTCTCTAAAAGCGGTGTTTTCCCGGCCTGGACCGAACCGGAAAGGACCAGAACGAGCCATGCGCCAAGCAACAAGGTAAGATGCTTATTGGGAAACATGCTTTCATCCTTTTGTTTCGAAGGGTTTCCATTTCAAAGCCACCCGCTCTCCACAACGGAAAGGAGCGTCCTGGCTGTACACGGAGTAGATCCTGTCCCCAACCCGGACCGTATAGGCCATGTAGTGCCCGGCAAAGGTCACCTCCTCGATCCGTCCCGGCCCGTCCTCGAGGGCCTTGATCTCCACGGATTCCGGCCGAGCCAGGATCTGATCGGAAGCGGACCGGTCCCCGTTGACCCCGAACAGGGAGAAATGGCTTTTCGGAATGACGTTCACGGGCCCTAGAAAACGGGCCACATCATCGGTTTCGGGACGGAAATAGACCTGCCGGGGGGTATCGAACTGCTGGAGCCGGCCTTCGAGCAGCACCCCGATCCGGTCCGACATGGCAAGGGCTTCTTTCAGATCGTGGGTCACGCTGACGGTCGGGATGCCGAATTCCTTTTGCGTGCCTCGAATGAAGCGGGCCGTTTCCATTTTCAGGTTGCGGTCCAGGTTCGCGAACGGTTCATCCAGGAGGAGGACCGCCGGGTTGACCACCATGGCCCTGGCGATGGCCACACGCTGCTTCTGACCGGCCGAGAGCCGGGCAGGGGACTGATCGCTCTTTTCCGCGAGATGAAAGTAGTCGAGCATGCGATCCACCCGGTGCCGGATCTCGGACTTGGGTAAACGCCGGGACTTCAGGCCGAAGCCCACATTCTCCCTCACGGTCATGCTCGGAAAGAGGACGTAATCCTGGTACACCAGAATGACCGGGTTCTTTCTTGAAATCGGCGGGGAAAACACCACTTCCCCGCTATCGGGCGATTCCAGTCTCGCGATGATTTTGAGCAGCGTGGTTTTGCCCACCCCGGAAGGACCGATGATGGAGACGAGCTCCCTGGGGCCGACATCGAAACTGATGTCCTCGAGC
>Ga0272444_10005238_pt1 | contig 11262 bp, 10 predicted proteins | sample SSMForm13_FD_201033 | JGI IMG/M metagenome (GOLD analysis project Ga0272444, IMG submission 201033) | Marine sediment archaeal communities from Little Sippewissett salt marsh, Falmouth, MA, United States - SSM-Form-13 | ecosystem: Environmental > Aquatic > Marine > Wetlands > Sediment ... | reverse complement strand
CACCCGGCCAAGCGCCAACTGTGCGGCTATGGCACCGGAGTGGGGGCCGCCACCGCGGCCAAAACCCCATCCGGCATCAGACGGGGGCGATGGGCTTCAGCAGGGCCCCCGTGTCTCTCGCGGGCTTCCCTCAGGTCAGTTCATCGATATCCTGATGGCGGATGATTTCTCCCTCGATCAGGTAGATGACCTCCTCGGCGATGTTGGTGGCATGGTCCGCAAGGCGTTCCAGGTGGCGCGAAATGAGCAGCAGGTTGATGAAATAGCCCGTGCGCTCGGGCTGCTTTTGAAGGGCGGCCTTGATCAGGTCATAGGCTTCATCTTTGATCCGATCGACCTCATCGTCCATCACGAGGACCATGAAAGCGAGATCCACATCCATGTTGACCAGTGCATCCAGGCTCATTTTGAGCATATTCTCGGCTTTTTGGGCCATCGGTCCGTAGTCGAAACGGAAATCGACGCCTTTTTTCTTGGCCAGGATTTCCACCCGCTCGGCGATGTTGACCGCCTGGTCTCCGATCCGCTCCAGATCGTTGTTGATTTTGATGACAGCGACCAGAAATCTGAGGTCCACCGCCACCGGTTGGTGCAGGGCCAGAATCTTGAGGCAATCCTCCTCGATCTCGACTTCCTTTTCATCGATTTCATAGTCCGTCTTGAGAATCGTGCGGGCGAGATCGGCGTCTATGTTTTCGATAGCCTCGGCGGCCATGCGCACGCGCTCTTCCACCATGCCCCCCAGGGTTAGAATCGACTTCTTGATCTTGTCCAGCTCTCTTTGCAGATGAACGGGCATCTGTTTCCTCCAGATCTTAAAAAGCGTTCGGCCAACACAAACCGGTCTCCGCCACGGGCCCTCGGCAGGCGTGGGCTTCGCGCAGAGACAAACTGCAAAGCGGCGCTATTTTGTCGCCCTCAGCCTGATGGGATGGTTGGGCAGTCTCCAAAATGAGTGGTTTGGCGGAGGGCGGTGCGAAAAGCCGCTTAAAATTCTCTTATACCGGAATTGTTAGCTTTTGGTTAGATTCGCGCTAAAAAATTTCCACCATACGGCGCCGGACTTCGGTTCCTCGGCCAGACCCATTTGTCGGTGCACAGCCCGCTAAAGGTCAGCGGATGTAACACCGGTGACGGGCCGAAAGGCGGGCCGGATGTGGCCTTGTTTTTTTCCGGAGCCCGTGGGCCAATCCTGTGGCGGTTGTCAGCTTGGCAGCTTCAGGCGGCCGCATCGTGTGCCGTCGGCATTTGCTGGTAAAGGCGCCAGGTCTGGTCAAAAGCCGCGTCAAAGGAGCGCTCGGCCATATAACGCCGCGCGGCCCGACCCATTCGGGCGGCCTTCTGGGGGGTGGCCGCCAGTTTCCGCATGGCCCTGGTGAGGGCTGCGACATCGTCGCCCGGGACCATCAGACCGGTTTCACCGGGCAGCATGTTTTCACAGGGGCCGCCCTCGTCGCTGACGATCACCGGCAGCCCCGAGGCCTGGGCCTCCATCACCACGTTGCCGAAGGTGTCGGTGGTGCTGGGAAAGACGAAAATGTCGCTGGAGGCGTAGGCGCAGGCGAGTTCTTCACCCGTGAGGTAGCCGCAGAAAAAACAGGGCAACCCCCGGGTGGCCCGTTTCATCTCCTCCAGGTAAGGGCCGTCGCCCACCACCAACAGACAGACCCCGGCGTTTTGGGCGGCCAATTCCTGGAAGGCCTGCGCCAAGAGGTGCAGGTTTTTTTCGCGCGACACCCGCCCCACGTAGAGCAGCACGGTCCTGTGGTCGATCTGGAAGCGGCGGCGCAAAAACCCGTTGCGTTTGGCTGGGTGAAACTTCTGAATGTCGATTCCCCGCGGGTAAACCTTGATTTTGTCCTCCCGGATGCCTTTTTGGACCAATTCGGCCCTGGTGTTTTGGGACGGTGCGTAAATCATGTCCATCTGGTCGTAATACCAGAGGGTGAATTTCCAGGTGAGATCCTCCAGCGCGTCATCACCGGTGAGAAAACGGGCATACTGGGGGAAGGCGGTGTGGTAGGTGCCGCTGATGGGCAGCTTGAGAATGCGGGCGATGGCCAGGGCGGCCAATCCCACGGGCCCAGGTGTTGCGCTGTGGATCTGATCGAAGTGGCTGTCGTGGCAGTATCCCAGGATGTCCAGAAAAGGCGGCAGGTGGAGTTTCTGCTGGGGGTATTCGGGCAGATCGTAAACCCTCACCGGCTTGAAATTGCGGGTCCCCTCGCCGAGCGCGTGCTGCCCCGGGTCGCAGGTGATGACCGTCAGGGGCTTGCCTTGACGACGGGCCGTGGCCACCTGTTGCTGCAGGGTGAGTGCGACGCCGTTGACGTCGTAGAACGTATCCGTGAACTGGGCCACCGCTTTTTCGGAACTGGCGGCTGTTGGGCTGAGCGCAAAGCGCCTCTCCACGGCCTTGCCCAGGCAACGGTCCTTGGTGAAATGGGCGTAGGCCAGAAAATAGGGCGCCATCAGGGTGTAGAGGCCGCCGGCGGAGCCCAGGGTTTGAAAGATGCGGAACAGGTTGGCCCCTGCCAGGTGGTTCAGGAGGTGATCGGCGGACTGGCAGACCAGGGCGTTGGATACCTGATTGACGAAGCGCTGCCAGGTTTTTTCCAGAGGGCGCCGCTCCTCGGCATCCGGCGTTGGCAGAAATAGCAGATCCGGGTTTCTCTGAAGCAGGCGGCGGGTTTCGGCCTTGATCTGGACGATCAGGGAGGGGGCGCCGGCCGCCGCTGTTTTGGGCCGCCGGCGGTACTGCCAGAAATGGTAGATGCGGGACACCAAGCCCCCGCTCTGGGGCCAGGTGGGGTCGAGGACCTGATCGAGAAAGTGGATCAGAAGATCCTTGCGGGCATAGCGGCCGAGGTTGAAGCGCTTTTTGTAGTACTGGTAGGCGATGCCGTACAGATTGTGGGCCATGGTTGCGGGGGTTGCGGGCTCCCCATGCACCTGGGCCCGATGGTTTTCGATGCCCGCGAAAAAGGCCGCTACCGAATCCGCCCCTTCCACCGTGGTGAAGGTGCGGGCGATATTGAGGCCGCTGTGGTCGTCCGAACCTCCCACCACGTTTTTGCGCCAGGGTTCCGGCCCTGTGGCGGCCACCTGGTGGCGCTCCTCCAGGCGCGCCATCTCGGCCGCCGTCAGACCGGCGAGAACCCGCCGGATGATCGTGTTGAGGCGCGGACTGCGGGCGCCGTTGAGCTCTAAGTTGCGGAATAGCAGCAGCAGCCGTTCGAAATGCGACAGCCTCAGCCTGTCATTCACGGCATACAGCGGGTGGGCAATGGCGTTGCAGATCCCGGCCCGGTTGAGATAGGCCACCAGTTCGTAGAGGTTGAAGCGCAGCCGCTGGCATTCCCGGTGCTGCGCCTCGGAGATGGCGTAGGCCAGCACATGCACTTTGCAGCGGTCCTCGGGAAAGTAGGCTGTGATCTCCTCGCTTATGAAGGTGTCCGGCAGGTGGGCGATTTCCAGGGCCCCCTCGATGGTGTTGTGGTCGGCGATGGTGACCAGCGACATCCCGCTTCGGCGTGCGTTCTGGTAGATTTTAAGGGGATCGGTGAAACTTTCCGGGCATCCGATTTTTTTCAGAAACCACTGGGAGGGGTGACGCGAAAAACGGGAGTGAACGTGAAGATCGACGCGCATATCAACTTCCTCCTTTTGCGAGGGGTGTGGTCCAGATCCCGGGGGCGTCATTGGCCCTTTTCCGGGCAGGCGCCGGTTGTGATGTGCTCGTCGCGGAGAGCCCGCAAGGCGCCCAGGATGAGATCGTAGGCCTGCTGCTGAAGCAGGGGATTTTCCTGACCATAGAGCCGCTGAATGCGCGAGGCCAGTTCGGCTGCGCTGCTTTTCAGGGGGTGGGGGTATCGGGAGGGTGCCATGAGTGCCTTTACGCTCTCGGTTGGGGTTGCGCGCAGGGTATCAGATCGGCGGTTAAGCGGGCATTAGGTGGGGGTTAATAGTTGGTGAAAAGAAGCCGCATTTGGGGTCTTAAACCGCCTGCGGCGGCGGTTTTCAGCGGGGTTTTAATGAAAATCAAACAAAGCGGGCCTAAGAAAGATGATGGGGCGGCCACCTGGTGGCGCCCCAGCCGATGCGGCGCGGTCGCCCGCAAACCTTTCAGCGTGGGAGGTGCCATGACCCTGCAGACCACAAAGATTTTCGTTCTGGACACCAACGTCATTCTTCACGACAGTTCCTGCATCTATCAGTTCGAAGCGCACGATGTCGTGATTCCCATCACGGTTTTGGAGGAATTGGACCGGTTCAAGCGCGGAAAGGAGATTATCAACTGCAATGCGCGTGAATTTGTGCGCGCCCTGGACACCCTGGCCGGTGAAAAATTGTTCAACGGCGGGGTGGCCATCGGACCGGGCCGCGGCAAGATCTCCATCTGCCTGGAAAAAGCGTTTCACCAAGACCTGCGCGACAGTTTTTCCGGCGCCAAACCGGATCACCACATTCTCAACACCGCCTATCACCTTGCGGAAAAGCACCATTTTCAGGGGGTCGTCCTGGTAACCAAGGACGTCAACCTGCGCATGAAGGCCAAATCGGTGGGGCTGATGGCCGAGGACTACACCACGGACCGGGTGCTTGATATCGCTGAAATTTACAAAGGACGCCGCACCGTCGAGGCCGTTCCCGGCGCCGTAATCGACCGGCTTTTCGAAGAGCCTTTCGATATCAGTCCGGAAGCGGTGGCGGCGCAGCCCGATTTTCTGGCCAACGAATTTTTGATCCTGCGCAATGGCAGCAAATCCGCACTGGGGATGTTCGACCGCGCCGCCGACCGAATCCGGCGGGTGGAAAACCGGGTCTGCTTCGGCATCAAGGGCCGCAACGTGGAGCAGTTCTTCGCCATGAACGCCCTTCTGGACCGCAACATTCCCCTGGTGACCTTGTCGGGCAAGGCCGGCACCGGCAAGACCCTGCTGGCCCTGGCCGCCGCCCTGGAGAACAAGCGCCACTATCGCCAGATCCTGATCGCCCGGCCCACCGTTCCGCTCAGCAACCGCGATCTCGGCTACCTGCCCGGAGACATCAACTCCAAACTGGATCCCTACCTGCAGCCGCTGTTTGACAACCTGTCAGTCATACAGAACCAGTTTCCCCCTGAAAATCCGCGCCACCGGGCCGTCAGGGAATACCTGGACGAGGAGAAAATCGTCATTACGCCGCTTTCCTACATCCGGGGGCGCAGCGTCGTCAAGGCGTTCTTCATCGTCGATGAGGCCCAGAATCTCACCCCCCACGAGGTCAAAACGATCATCACCCGGGCCGGCGAAGGCACCAAGATTGTTTTCACCGGCGATATTTTTCAGATCGACCATCCCTATCTGGACAGCCAGACCAACGGGCTGAGCTATCTGATCGAAAAGATGAAGGGACAGCCGCTCTATGCCCACATCACCCTGGAGAAGGGGGAGCGCTCGGAGCTTTCCGAGCTGGCCAGCGGCCTGTTGTGAAAGTTCCGTAAAAAAACCCCAATTTCCGCGTTGCGCTGCATCTCGAAGTCGCTGCGGCATACCGTAGTACGCCTCACGCCGCTGAGATTTGCGCGCCTTAAACTTGGCTTACGAAACTGTCCGATTTTTTTACCTTTTACCGGTCCATCTGTTGTGACCCGCGGCCCAAAGGGGCAGGGGTTTCTACGATCCATCGCAGCCGGGCGCTCTCCCGCGCCGCGCTGTTGACTTTGGGCGGATGGGGTCCAATTTTAGATACTAACACATCGTGGCGCGCGCTTTGGCGTCGCCGGCCACGGGAAAGGAGGACAGCATATGGCCTACACCTGTAAAAATTGTGGCGCCGTTGCGGATGCTCCGGGGCACCTCTGCAACCCCTGCGGGGACGCATCCAAGTGCAGCTTCTGCGGCGCGCCCCAGGTCGATCCCCGGCATGTCTGCAAAGACAAGCTGGCGGCAATGAAGTATGTCTGCGATGGCTGCGGTCGCGTGGCGATGGCGGCCGGGCACCTCTGCAAGCCCTCGCCCATCAAATAAACGTTCGCAACGGGGCGGCGCCGCCGCGGCGCCGCCCTCTTCACCCCTTTGGTCTGAACCCCCCGCATCAATGGGCTGCACCACCGGGGGCTCAGATGTCGTTGCGGCCCACCGGTCGTCGGGTTTCCTTGAGGAGGGCGCGCCGGTGTTTGGACGCGAGCCGCTTGCGGCGGGCGGCGGCGGTGGGGCGGGTCCGGCGGCGCACTTTGGGTGTGCGCGTTGCCCGGCGGATCAGCGCCACCAAACGCGCGACGGCATCGGCGCGGTTCTGCTCCTGGGTTCGGAAGCGTCGGGCGTCGATGATCAGAACCCCGTCGCGCGAAACCCGCGATCCATCCAGGACCGTCAGCCGCGCCCGCACCGCGGGCGGCAGGTCCTCGCAGGCCTGGATGTCGAAACGCAGTTGGACTGCGGTGGCCACCTTGTTGACGTTCTGGCCGCCGGGGCCGGATGCGCCGGTGAACGTCAGCTGCAGGCAGCTTTCACGGATGGCAAGCAGCGGAGTGATCTGAATCATAATCAAAATTCTGGCATAGATCGGTCTGGCAAGGCAACGCCTTTTCCGCCGGCCTGCGGGCTGGGCGGTCTTTTACCCCTTGCGTGAAAGGTAGTCACATGAAAATTCTGGGTATTGCGGGAAGCCCCCGCAAGGAAAAACAGTCGGGGGTCTACAAACTGGTAACGACGGTGCTGGAAAACAGCGGGTGCGCGTGGGAGTTGATTTCGCTGCGGGGAAAGTCCATCGCCGGCTGTATTGCCTGCCTGGGGTGTGTCAAGGACAACATCTGCAAGGTCGAGGACGACTGCAGCTGGCTGCGGGATAAAATCGTTGCGGCCGACGCCTACGTCATCGGGGCGCCCAACTATTATTCAGGCATCAACGCCCAGACCCATGCCTTTCTGGAACGCTGGTTCCAGTTTCGTCATCAGGAGGGCGACACCCTCTGGGGCAAGCTGGGGGTCGCGGTGGGGGTCGGGGGTAGCAGCGGCAAGATGCCCGCCGATGAGATCGAGAAATTTTTTCTCTACAATTTCATCGAAACCGTGGCCAAGGTCTCCGGTCAGGGCGCCGCCTCCTGTTTCAGCTGCGGCTTCGGCGAGACCTGCCAGGTGGGGTTGCCCCGCATGCTCTACGGCGAGGGCGTCCGGATCACCCCCGAGATGATTCCGGATGTCAGCCGCCAGCCGGCGGTGATGCAGGCCGCCGCAGACGCCGGCCGGCTTCTGGGCGAGCGCCTGGGGCAGGGCCACGACCGGGCCCATGTGACCCAAAAAATGAAGGCGGCGATGATGGCCAAATTGCAGGAGTCGGCCTGAGCCGCAGCCGGTCAGCCTTTAGATGGCGTGGGCATGAGGCGTGCGCGCGTCGTTGTTTGGAGGCAGCCGCCGATGGGCCATCGGGTTTTGGCGGCGCAGGGACTGGAGCGCCGCTTGAAATTTGCGGTAGCGCTCCTTTTGGCTTTTGACCGGTTTGGTGTTGAAGCGCATGAATTCAAGAAATTTTTTGAGGGTGAGCACGTACTGAACGGAAGGGTTGGCGTCGTCGGTCAGCGGAATTTTGCGCCGGTAGAGGAGCCGTTCCGCCGCGGTGGCCTCCTGCTCCACCAGGTAGAGGATTTCACTGAACCGGCGGTTTTCGATGGAATCGATAAAGGCCGCGAAATCGAAGGTTTCAGAAATCATGTCTTGCCCCCCGGTGAGTTCAAACTGTGGATTGCCTTTGATCCTCAACGGGCGGCATGTTAATCACCCTATGTTAGAATTGTGTTAGGATTTTTAAAAAGATGAGGACCGAAACCCGTGATGCCGACCTTGCCGCAAACCGAAGCTGCCCACCGGTCCAACGTGATCTTGATCGGCATGCCCGGTGTGGGCAAAAGCACCGTCGGGGTCTTGCTGGCAAAGCAGCTGGGGCTGTCCTTTCACGATACCGATATCGGCATTCAGGCCGCCCAGGGGCGCAGCCTGCAGGCGATCATCGACCAAGACGGGGAGGCGCGCTTTCGTGAGGTCGAAGAGCGCTCTGTGCTGGCCCTGGCCTGCTCCCGCCACGTGATCGCCACCGGCGGCAGCGTGGTTTACAGCCGCCGGGCGATGGCCCATCTGGGCGCCATGGGCGCTATCGTGCATCTGGAGCTGGATGCCGAGCGTCTGATGCTGCGCTTGAGCAACCTCAAAACCCGGGGGGTGCTGCGGGCGCCCGGACAGACCATCGCCGATCTCTGCCGCGAGCGCCAGCCGCTCTACCGCCGCTATGCTCACCTGCGGATCGATTGCCGCGACCGGACGCCGGACAGTCTGGTGACCTGTATCGTGGCGCAACTCGCGGAGGCGGGGTTGGCACCGCCGGGTTGACCCGCCGGCCGCCTTGCCGAACACCCACCCAGCACACCCCCCCTTTTTTCCCCGCTTTTTTAGTCTTCCCCCGATTCAAGAGATTTCTTTTTCTTTTGTTTTGATTACAAATTTGTTAGAAAAGTCGGAACGGTTTTCAGTTTTGTTGTGACTGCCCCACTTGGGCACTTTCTGGGTTATCTGCAATGCAGCCTGAAATAAAAAAGATTGAAGATATCTCGCTTCTCTACGAGATCAGCAAAGCCCTCAACGAACATTTCGATCTGAAAAAATCCCTCTATCAGGTGCTGGACATCCTTTCCAACACCATGGGCATGGTCCGGGGAACCATCACGATCCTCAATCCCTTCCGGGATGAAATCACCATCGAGGTCGCCCACGGCCTCACCCGCAGCGCCATGGAGCGGGGCAAGTACCGCGTGGGCGAGGGCATCACCGGCCGGGTGATCCAGACCGGCAAGGCGGTGGCGGTGCCCAAAATCAGCGAGGAGCCCCTTTTTCTCGATCGCACCGCCAGCCGCAGGAAAAGCCCCCAAAAGGAGGTCTCCTTTATCTGCGTGCCCATCAAGAAGAGCAGCCAGGTGGTGGGGGCGCTGTGCATCGACAAGGAGTTCGATGAAACCTATTCGCTGGAGGAGGGCAAAAAGCTGTTGATGGTGGTCGCGGCCATGGTGGCCAGCCATGTGATCAATCTCGAGACCATCCGCATGGAAAAAGAGCACCTGCGGGAGGAAAACCGGCGACTGCGCGAGGAGATCAAGAACAAGTACCGCATCACCAACATCATCGGCAACAGCAACAAGATGCGCGAGGTCTTTCAGATGATCTCCCAGGTGTCCAAGAGCAACGCCACGGTCCTGGTGCGCGGCGAAAGCGGCACCGGCAAGGAGCTGGTGGCCAACTCCATCCACTACAACAGCCTGCGCTCCAAGCGCCCCTTCGTCAAGGTCAACTGCGCGGCCCTGCCCGCCAACCTGATCGAGAGCGAACTTTTCGGCCACGAACAGGGGGCCTTCACCGGCGCCATCAAGCAGAAGCTGGGCAAATTCGAGATGGCCAACAAGGGGACCATCTTTCTGGACGAGATCGGCTCCATCGACCTCAACGTGCAGGCCAAGCTGCTGCGGGTCCTTCAGGAAAAGGAGTTCGAGCGCGTCGGCGGCCACAAGACCATCGCCTCCGACGTGCGCATCGTGGCGGCCACCAACAAGAACCTGGAGCAGGCCGTCGAGGAGGAGACCTTCCGCGGCGATCTCTATTACCGGCTCAATGTTTTCCCCATCTACATGCCGCCCCTGCGGGAGCGCAAAACCGACATCCTGCTGCTGGCGGATTTTTTCCTGGAAAAATATGCCCGTGAAAACGGGAAGGAGATCATGCGCTTCTCCACCCCGGCGATCGACATGATGATGGCCTACCACTGGCCCGGCAACGTGCGTGAACTGGAAAACTGCATCGAACGCGCGGTGCTGCTCTGCGAGGAGGGGGCCATCCACAGCTACCACCTGCCGCCCACCTTGCAGACCGGCAAGGAGTCCGACACCCTGCCCAAACGCTCCCTGGAGGAGGCCGTCGAGAATCTCGAGCGTGAAATGCTGATCGACGCCCTCAAGAACACCCGCGGCAACACCACCCAGGCCGCCGAACTGCTCAAGACCACGACCCGCAAGTTCGGCTACAAGGCCAAAAAATTCAACATCGACTACAAGCTCTATCGCTGATCCGGCCAACCGCGGTGCCGGCTGGGCCGTTCGCTGCGGCCGAGGCCGCCAAGCTTTGACGGCACAGGTGCAGGACCTCGGGCATTGCCAGCGCCCTGCCCCTGCGGCTGGCGGCTGCCCGGATTTGCGGCAGCAGGCGGGCCGCCTGGCTGCGGCTGATCTTGATCCCGGCGGCGGCCAGCAGATGCTGCAGGCCTGTGCTGCCGGTGAACTTGCCGATGACGAATGCGGCGGGCCCGCGGCCCACGGTCTCGGGCGCGAACGGCTGGAAGGTGGCGGCGTCTTTCAGGAGCCCGTGGACGTGGATACCGGACTCGTGTTGAAAGACCCCGCCCCCCGTAATGGGTTTGGCGGCGGCAATCGGGCGTCCGGTGATCTTCGCCAGGTAGCGGCAAAGGGGTATCAGACGCGCAGTCTGCGCTCGGCAGGCGCGCCCGGCCGCAAGCGGCAGGGCCGTGGTCAGCTCTTCCAGGCGGGCGTTGCCCGCCCGCTCCCCCAGACCGTTGAGGGTTGCGCTGAGCGCCGTGGCGCCGGCCTCCGCCGCTGTGAGGGCGTTGGCTGTGGCCATGCCCAGGTCGTTGTGGCCGTGAAACTCCAGCGCCAAAAACGGGCTGGCGGTCTGGCGCAGGCGGCGCAGGAGGCCTGCGACCCCAAGGGGGGTCGCGATCCCCACGGTGTCGGCCAGCCTCACCCGCTGGGCGCCGCAGGCCGCTGCCAGGCGCACGAAGCGGTCGAGAAAAGGCTTCTCCGCGCGGGTGGCGTCCTGGGCGCCCACCGAAACGAAGGCAAACTTGGCGGCGGCCGACGGCACCAGGGTTTCCAGGGCCTGGAGGACCCAGGATGGGCTGCGTTCCAGGGCCTGCAGCTGAATCGAAGACACCGGGAAGCTGATGTGGACGCCGTTGGTGCCGCAGTCGGCCGCGTGCGCGATGTCCCCGGGCGTTGCCCGGCACCAGCTGGTCAGACGGCAGCCCAGGCCGCCCTGCACCAGGTCCCGGATCTCCCGGCGGGCCGCGGCTCCCATGGCCGGGATGCCCACCTCGAGCTCGTCTATCCCGGCTTGGGCCAGCCCCTCGGCGATCCGGCGGCGCTCGGCCGGGCGAAAGGCCACCCCGGCGGCCTGCTCGCCGTCGCGCAGGGTCGTGTCGATCAGCCAGATATTTTTGGGAGGCCTG
>Ga0272444_10005236_pt1 | contig 11263 bp, 20 predicted proteins | sample SSMForm13_FD_201033 | JGI IMG/M metagenome (GOLD analysis project Ga0272444, IMG submission 201033) | Marine sediment archaeal communities from Little Sippewissett salt marsh, Falmouth, MA, United States - SSM-Form-13 | ecosystem: Environmental > Aquatic > Marine > Wetlands > Sediment ... | reverse complement strand
CTCCTGAAGTGGTCTCTATCTCTATGGTGCTTAAGTCCCTATTCATTTGGCTAGAGCCATCGAACAGTTTGGTGTATTCTCTAGCTCCTGTGAACCATCTGTTTGTTACATCGTTGAAAAGATAAATCGTTGCCTTGTCTTGGTCTACTCTGAATTTCACTCCCTGTCCTTCCAGAGTTATGTAGACTGCTCCGCTTGCAAGAATCATTATGGTCAGAAGACCTACTATGAACTTTTTGTCTATCTTCATACGTCAGTCACCTCGAAACTTATATTAGAATTCAAAACACCACCCGGAAAAGAATGCTCAGAAATCCTTATAGAATTCGGGTCGAAAGGTGTGTCGCTTGTGTCCACTCCTATCTGTTCAAGCTCTTCGGTGAAATTTATTGTGACTTTTACATTTATTCCAGAGGCCGTAGATTCGTTGTTGGTCATTTTAACACCAACACGATATTTCCAATCGGAAAAATTTTTGTCCCATTTTGGAACCTTTTTAAGACCAAGTTCTTGTGCAGGAACTATTATGTTAGCAGAAACTATACCGATAAAGCTAACAAGAACTAATGTGATTGCAAATATTTCTTGAATTCTCATTGAAACCACTAATTATACACATAATGAACAGCCACATAAACGGTATCGCTTCCCGAACCGAAATCAACATACAATCTGAGCTTCTTGTCGCTTTCGAGAGGTTCACAATAAATTCTTGTTCCATTCGCCGAAATGTATTGTTCACCAATCATCACGCCTACGGAAGCGGAATTAGAATCATCTCTCTCGTCCGATGTCATGGCTGTATCCTTTCTTCCAACAATGACGGAATTGCTCACGCTTCCCTTAGGGTAATAAACATCAACCCAAACAACATTCTGTGTGGTTCCTCTATTGAGTGTTATGCTTGCTTCTTTCGCAGAACCCGAATACGCAAAAGTCTCTTTCTGTGTGAATGCATCTTCATGGTTGGTTATTACCCGTGACGAGTCTTTTCTCCTTTCTCCTGTCGGTGTTGCCATTAAGTCATGCCATCCTTAAGCCCCTTTCGAAGCTGATTTCTAAGCAATGCTTCAGTCCCATCTGAATTTGGTGTGTCCTTAAGACCATCTGAGAGCCCAGATTTGGTAGTTATAGTGAAGTTTTGTGTACTCTGTGCCTGAGAGCTTGTGTCAAGCGTAACGTCTGCGTATTGCGTCAAATCTCCAGCCACATTGCAATATACCCTCACAACATCACCATTGTTCACTGAAGTTGCTATGTTTGCTACATCTATGAGGTATTTCCCTGAACCGTCAGTGTAAAAGTATGTAACGTCTTTGACTGTATCAGTGTTTTCTCCGTATTTCTGACTGACCATCCATACTCTAGCACCTTCATAATCGCTTCCGTCTACTGTGACTGTTCCCTTTATTCCGTAGAAACTCTTGGGTGTTGGCATTTAACCACCGAAATCCTTATCTTCTACTTTGAACTTGCCCTTTTCGTGCCTCCACTTCGGGTCACGATGTTCTGTCTCAGGGTCGTGCCATCCAAGCCTACCCTTGTGCATATGCGTAAGATTCACTTTTCCTTTGGACTTGTATGCCTTGAAACCGGAGTAATCTGCCATGTTTGTCTGTAGAGCCTGTGAAAAGTCATCGCTTTCATCTCTCTTGACATACTTTCTACCGAGGAACGCACTGACGGCTACGCAACCAGCAAGCCCGGAGCCGACAAGCGCTCCAAGGAGAGAGTTGTCGGTTGCAGGCGGACACTCTTCACAGTCCTCACACTCAGTGCAATCTGGACATACAACATTGCAGTCTGGGCATGTTGGACAATCAACATCGTCACAGTCATCACAAACCGGACACGATGGGCAATCCTGACAGTCTTCGCAAACAGGGCACACTGAATCCGTGAGGTCTACCGTAACGAATATCGGACTTCCCTGTGAATCTATCTGTTTCTTGACTACGCATGCGGAAGTGCCACTGCATTCCTGAACTGAAAGTTCTATAACATCTCCACTCTGCCATCCTAACTGGCTATTTGACCAATCATACAGCACGAAACCGGAAGCATCTGTGACTTCCACGAGAGTTTCTCCTGTTCTTTCGTTTGTCATCTGAACGTGATAACCGCTTAGTACACCTTCGTTGTTTATCTTCATGCTCACTGGCATAGGTGTGCTTATTGCCACTACAGCCACTCCTAAAGCCGCCAGAAGTGAAATCAAAAAGGGTATTACGTTTTTGTTTACCATGCTTCGTTTAACCTCCCACTCCATACAACATCTGTAGTATGATTGAAGTCACACCAGAACGCACCGCCCTTTGGAACAGTCTGGTTGTTCTTTGGTGGCCCGAATCCTCTTGCATATGTGTAGTAGTATCCATTGGTTATATTATGATATGACACGGTATTTGTGTATGCAGTGAATGTCGAAAGCGTTTCAAGTGTCCTGTCTGTGTATATGTTACCAACAAGTTTCCATATGCCGCCTGTGCTTATGTTCTCTAGCGTCTGGTTCTCGTATGTGCTTGGTAATGTTATGTTGTTCCTTATCAGAACACTGTCTGAGCTTGGATAAACATACATGGGAACTCCGAGTTCTATTGATGTCTCGTTGTTTGCGGCAGTATTTACCTGATATGTTATGAATCCCTGTGCGCTCTGATTCCATTTGGAAATATAAGAAATGCTAGAATGGTTTTGATGCCAGTGCTTGAAATCTACTCCTCTTCCTGTTATCTCAGCAAAAGACGTTGAGTTGTCTACATAAAGCGGTGCAATCAGATTCCATTTGTTTGCTTCCATAACTACTGCCATGAATGTATCGTTGTGGCTAGACCATCCTGTTTGTCCGGCATCGTCAGTCGCATATGCCTGAAGCACATAATATGCATTCCTTGTGAAGTTTCCGGGTTCTATGGTCACATTGCATGTTGGTGTTCTTGTTGTCAGTGAAGAAACACTTCCGGTGAATGAATCCTGATATGTCCAGTTATCTGACTCTAAATATTTGTACCAGAGCGCATAACCACAGCTTGCGGTGTTGTTTTCTGTTATCTGTGACGACATGAACGCTTGGTCGCCTCCAGTTGTGTTAGTAACCGTAAGGTGTGGATTTCCAGAGTAGTTAGCGACTACTGGCGTGTTGGAATCAACGAAGAAGTTATATCCTGTTTTTGTGGTTGCGTTAACTCCTCCTGTATCTATGAAAATAGTGAGATTTATTGCGGAAGAATCATCATAATATGTATCTATCAAGTTCGTTAGGTTGCCTTGCCAAACTGTATATACTGAAACATTGCTCATCGTGGTGTTATATGTGTCTCCTGTTGTGTTCAACCATGTTTGAACAGTCACATTGTCCGCAGTGCTATTAAGCGTGAAGTTGAACTGCATGTAAGGTGTGGTTACCCACGTTCCGTTACCTGATGTCGGCTGTGTAACTGTAACGAGAAAACTAGCTCCCATTACACTGCCTGCCATCAATACTACCATGCCAATACCATTACTGGTATTATTTTCCTGTCCATTTTTACTCCTGTAAATATGATTGTCTCCTAAAAGAAACAAATAAGGAGACTTATTTAGGTTGAATATGCATAAGCACATGCTTCTGCTCTCAGATACCTAGCTTCGAACCTAGCAGAGACCGCTATACCGACAATATCCCTGTTCTCTTGTTTATACTTCTCTATCGAAATCGGTCTTTTCTCAGCAAGGACTAGTGCGTGCCTTCTGTCTATGATTAATGCGTATTCGTATGTTGTCTGACCAAGTGCGGCCTGATTTGTCATAAAGACGTTCATGCCAGCAACTCTGCCTACAAGTCCTCTTTCAAAGGTTTCCCTTGAGCCGAGCTTATCCGCTTCGTAAAAGGTGTCTATGTTTCTCAGGTCTTCGGCATGTCCAGCGCTGACAATCATGTCTGTGCATGTGTATCCATCTGCTTCGATGAATTTCATCGTGGCATTGATGTTTGCTATTGTCAATGCTGTTCCTGAATTTGTGGTGTGAGCTGTTGTGTTTGCATCAGCGCCGTCCTTTATCTCTTCCATCAGCCTCAAGTCCATTTTCTTTGCCATCTGATAGCCAGCTTCCATGATTTGCCGTTCAACCATAGCAAACTTGCTATCCTCAATCATTTCTCTGGAAATCTGGATGTCTACTGTTCTCTTGATGGGCTTCAGGTTGAACGTCTCATATGCTTCGTGGCTCTTGAAGAACTCGGCTGTTTCTGCCGTGTCATCTACATACATGGAATCCTTCGTTGGAAGGTCTATGTCTACGGATGCACCGGGTATGCTGTCCGGGCCTACTCTAAGAGCTACAAGCTGAGTGCCGATGAGATTCTCACGGACTGCTTGTGTAAGCGTTCCGTATATCTCTGACTCTATCAACTCACTTTCCCCTGTCGTGGTTAAAAGCTCCTGCAATTTACTCATTTAATTCCTCCTGTTTTTGATTAATTTAATTGGGGGTTTAGGTGGCCCCTGCACCGTTACCAAGGTCGAATCTGCAAACAACGTATTCATCGTCTGCATTTGATGTTGTGAGCGCCTGACCGATTGGTCTTGCGCCATCCGCTGTATCGTACAGTTCAACTTCGTCTGCATCGGTATTCGTCTGGTCTGAAACCTGAAGAATAGCTCCAGCAGTTATTGAACCGTTGTTGACTTCCGTCTTGAAACGGAATATGCCTCTTGTGGCTACTGAGATAACTGCTCCGTTATCTCCATCCGTGAGTGCAACGCCGCAAACAGTGTCTTCATCTGCCGCCGCATCTGCCGCACTAACTAGGATACTTGCTGTTACTGCTCCTGTCGCTGAAATCTCTGCGCTAGACGTACACTTGACGAATTGTCCTGCATCAATGCCATCTGCCTCGCTGACTGTTGCGGTGAATGCACCGAAACCGTCTAATGAATTTACTACATATAGTGCCATTGTATCCTCCTCCTATTTTTAATATCACTTAATACAAAAGTTTCCCGTCTTCGTCTGTTCCCCAGAAATCTGTGAAAATCCCGTTTTTATTTTCGACTATTTTCATCTCAGGCTTTTTCTCAGCGACTTCTGGCTTGTCTACGACACCCTTGTTGTCTTCGAGCATCTTTTTCATCTCTTTCATCTGCTCTTCGAGCATTTTCACCTTGCTCTCTTCTTCTTTTGGCTTTGTGTCTTCCTCCTGCTCTGGTGTATCTTCTTCCTTAACTTTGGAAAGTTTTGTATTTTCTTCCTTGAGCTGTTCTATTGTCTTCTTTGCCTCTTCCAGCTCCTTCTGAACCTTTTCTGTCTCCATCTTCTCTACCTCCTGTTTTTCAATATTGTATTGTTCCTCTATCATTTGTGATATGGAACCATTCTTGACTCCCGGTATGGGAACAAGACTCAGTTCTAAAAATTCAATACCTTTAGGTGTTTTTACACCGTTTACATCGACATCTACATCTTCATAATCAGCACCTATTGATACCGAATTTATGAATCCCTTCTTCACTTTGTTCACTATTGAAACCTCATCCGTGTCAAGCTCCGCCTTGAAAGGAATGGAATTTTCCTTGAACTCCGCTTCAACGACACGGCCTACGATATTCCTCACATCTTTATTTCCATGATTTAGAAGCAATGGCGTTCCTATCATGCTTTCTGCGGCTGAACGAAGCTCTTCTGCTGTATAATTTACATTGTTTCTGCTGATACCAACATCTATAGCTGTGCCAACGATGTATGTTTTCTTGCTGTCTCCTATAGTTGCCTCTTCGCAAAGAATCGGTCTGGAATAATACAATCCCTTCAGCTTGCCTGTACTAGTGGGCATAATCACACCTAATATACTTTAAGGTCACATTGGGTATATAAATCAAACGCCTAGTTGCAGAAGAAATTGTAAACGGTTCCAGTTTCGTCTCTTTCTAAAATATTACCCAAAACCTGAACAAAATAGCCTTTGTTTTCCTTGAAATCATATACGCATGCAAGCAATCCCTGTGAGTGGAAACGGTTATGTTTTATCTCTTCATCGAATATTCTTTCATATTTCGAAATAGCAATCACCGAGTTCTTCCTTGTCTATCGCAGTATCATTTCTTTTTGGATTATCTGGAGGTTCGGTGAGCATGCCCTGCCAGAAGGATTTTCCCTGAGCTAACAGTTCGTGCTTAAAGACCTCTTTCCTGTCCCCTTTGTATATCTTCCACTTAGTAGAACAGTTCTCGTGGACGAAATCTGTCACATAATGCGGTACTCTAATCGTTTTTCCGCATGCTGGGCACTTCTTTTTCTTTTCCCCTCTGTCCGGGATTGAATTGTCCCCCAGAAGGTTCGACAGGCTCATCTTTCTCCTCCTCTGGTAGTTCTTTCAGTCCGAGTACCTCTCTTGCTTCGTCCTGTGTTATTATCTTTGGTGCGTTGTTCGTTCCGACTAGCTGTCTGAGAAGCCTCGCTCTCCTGAGTTCTATCTCTATGTTCATCGGATTCCATATGATTTGCGGCACATCTTCTTTGCCCAGAACCCGTGTGTAGAACCCCATTTCTATGTTTTTAGTCAAAGAATCCTGAATCGTCTTGACGTTGTTCTCAAGACCGCTTATCTGTGAAGCAGAAGCGTCATCTCCTCCGCTAGAATCTATCAGCACTTGAGGGAAGTATATTCCTGTGTTGAGCTGTGACTCGTTGTGGTTTATGAGATTTATCAAATCCCCGACACCCTTTCCTGCCTGTATCACGCTCTCTGACACATCGCCCGGAACCATCATGTCTCCGCCTACTTTCCTGTCTTCCAGCGCTTGCTTGAAATTGTTTATTTGTGTCGTGCTATACGGTTTTTCGGGCGAACCGCATTTGAATATCACCCTGTTTTCCAGATGGTATTTTATAAGCGGTTCTATCAGATTCTCTGTTGTTATCTTGGTTTCCAGCACCTTGATGTTGGGAGTAATCTCTGGGACACCATATGGTTCGCTTTCTATGGAATTCCACTTGAAATGGATTATCTCGTCCGGTTCGAATCTGGCTACGACATTGTTATTGGCCACCTGTATATAACCCATGAGCTGTCCTGTTGGTTTTCTCAAAAGTCTCATCGTGGTCACGGGAAGGAACTTGAGCTTCGTGTCTAATCCTGCGCCGACTGGCTTCACAAAGACGTTACCGAAAAGAATCTCCTCTTTGGTGAGCTGTATGAGAGAATTGTCGAAGTGTATCTTCCTTTCCCACTCTCTTATCTTTTCGATGTCTTTTTCTTCCCCTCTTAGCTTGTAACCTGACTGGACAGAGAACTCCGCCCTTGTGTTGACCGCCCTGAACACTTTGGGTACTTGTTTGTATGCGAGCATGTATAGGTTGTAATTGTATGGCACTTTCTTTATGTACTTTTTTTCTTCGTCTTTGATTAGACCATTGCCATTTATCAGTTCAGCGCTGGTGTCGTTGAAATCCACCAATCCCTTGTCGTTGCTGTTCTCTTTGAGCATTTCTGTTATGAAATTCTTGGTTTCCTTTATTTCAAAACCGCCGATTCGTTTCGCTGTCTTATTCTCTTCTTCCACAGAAAAAATATTTCTAACTCTTTCTCTTAGCGACATATTTAAGTATTATGACATTGGGTATAAATATCAATAATCACCCAACGGGAAAGATGGACGCTCGTTTCTGGTAGAAACGCCAAACACCGGACTGTCTGTGAAAACAGGCAATCCTCCTGTACCTCCTTGTGTTCCCTGATAAACCGCCAAAGCCAGCGCCCACACATAATCATCGTGCTGGACTTTTCCTTTGGACGGATGTCTGAAAGAAGTGTTTCCTGAATCGCTGACGACTCTCTGCAATGCGTGAAGCTGTAAAAGCAACGTCTCATTTCTTGGTATTTTAAGTTTTCCGTCTTCCATGAGCATCTTCAAATTGGCTATTATCTTCTCTTTGAACGGCTGTGTGAGCTTTTCTCCTACAAGGAGCGAACCCAGCTCGGACAGCATCTCTATCGTACCTTCACCGACACCAGTCTGGTCTACCACTATTCTGTCCACACCCCATTCTTTGTGATTCCTGAGAATGTACTTGGCTACTTCTTTGTAAGCCAGTGGGGGCTTGAATTCCTTTATGAACACCAGCCTGAAATCATAATCTTCCTTCTTGACAACTGTTATGACTGAACTATCGGTGACTTTTCCGTAGTCCACCCCTGCATATGTGGGAAGTTTGTCTTTCTCTACATTATTTTCCAAATCGTCATCCACACAATCCATCAATAATTCATAGCTGAAATAGGAGATTGCTTCGTCTATGAAGTCACAGCAGAATTCCTGCCTGAAGCTGAGTTCATCCGGCATGCCCTGTTTTATTATCTTTATCCTCTTCTTTATGTCCGGGCATTGTTGCCAAGGTATGTAATATTTGTTCCATCCGTTCTTCTCTGCGTTTTCCCAGAATTCATAGAACTTTCCTCTCTTGCCCTTGGGTGTTGATATCAGAGTAGCCTTTCCGCCCCTTGTTATTGATGGCATTATAGCCTCCCACATGGTTTCATCGTCCTGAAACATAGCGAATTCGTCAACATAAATCCTCGTAGCTGGTCTTCCTCTGACAGTTCTTGGGTTATTGGGAAGGCTCATTATCCTAGAACGGTTCTCAAATATAATCTCTTCTTTAGTCTCTTTGACTTCCATCTTCATGCCTTTTGGGAGTGAATGGAATGCGTTTGAGACGTATTTCATAACGTCAGTTGCGTTTCTCATTGAAGCAGAAACTATGATTATAAGTTCATTGGGATTGTAAATCGCATAAGCTAGAGCTTCCCAAGCTATCGTTTGTGTCAGACCTATCTGTCTTGATTTTACGACTATCCTGAAGTCGTTCATGTCATTCAGAAAGTCCTTCTGATATTTATAGAGCTTTATGGGCTTGTCGTTCAGCTTTATGCTGTTCTGGATGAATTTAGCTATGTTCATCCGAACCGCCTAGTGTGTTCATCCAATTCTTGACCCCATCAATTACTTTCTGTGTGACTTCCTGTGTCTCGCCTTCCACTTTGAATGTGTGTGTATCATCGCCTATCTTTCTTGTGAGTGAATAAGACACTTTGACATTGGGTTTGTTTGTCTTGGGTACATTTTTTTCTTCTTTGGTAAAGAATTGGCTTACTGATTCATGGTTTGTATCGAAATTGTAGAATGTCCTTCCGTCTTTTTCCTTCTTTTTGAAAGGTACTAATGTCGTATCACCCACTTTTAAACACTGCGGACATTTGCCGATAAAGCTGTTTATCCAGAATGTCTTCCCTGATAAATCAGAGACTTCTATGCCGAATCCGCCTTCCTTCCTATTGGCTATCCTCTTGATGTTTACCGTTTCCATATACCCTCCTGTATCTTTCTCTGGCCCTCTCTCTCTGTCTCTCCCTCGCTCCTTCGTCAGACCAGTATCTTTTAAACATATATTTCCTCATGTACTCCCTTCTGTTTTCCTTCCTGCAACTGGAACAGTATTTGCCTCTCTGCCTGTCTTTGTAAGCGTCTTTGACTTCTTTCTTCTTTCCGCACTTGTCGCAGATGTCTACGAATGCTCTTTGCGCCATAATTGTATCACCTTCACATTTCTATGCTTTTCGTCTTCCAATAAGCCTTTAGCACGACTTTTAGTAGTCTCGATTTCTATTTCTTCTCCAGTTGTCAAATCGACTATATCAACTTTCACTCTGGCTTCGTTTCTTTTCCTGTTTCGTTCCGCTTCAGTTATAAATTCATGTTTAATCTTTTTAAGTTCATAGCATATCTCGCACTTTTTCATCTCATGTTCCTTGGAATTAGCGGCTGATATGAATATTGCGTTTCTCTTGACTCTCATAAGATTTCCACAGCCCGGTATGTGGTATTTGAACCAGTTTTTCTTTATCGTCAGCATTCTTTCTCTCTTATTCATGGTTCTAACCTCTTTTTGAAGTAATTATCGTGTATTGTAGCCACTTTATCCCCACAATAGGGGCAATATAGTGGTAAGTCTGAACTGTTCCCTTTTCGGTCTTTTTTGACGCTGTAGAACGTCATGCACTTATTACAGCTTAATTCAGTCATTGATATTCTCCTTTCATTGTTTTAACACCATGAAACTTATCTATCAGCCTAAGCAAATTTCTTGCTTCTAGTATAGCCCAAAAGTAGTCTTCTTTGGTTGCGTTTTTATCCACATCCATAGGCAGTCTCAGTCCAACCACCCTATCTCTGAATTTTCTTATCCTTCCTTTGAGGTAGGGCGAAAGATTTTCTGGTATTTGCAATTCTATTATATGGTCTGCCGCACCGTAGAACCACCTCACATATGCTCTATCCTCATTGCCTATTCTGTTGTATGATTCTTTGTCTCCTTCTATGCTTCTTTCATGTGCTAAGAACAAACCCAAGTTATAACACAATCCTCTTCCGAATTCGCTCTTTGTCGTCATCCTTTCTCCTCCAAGTCTTTTTCTGTTAATCCTGCCCATTCCATGAGGGCTTTTACCGCTCCTGCTTGCATATACATTCTGCTTGTCTTTCCACATTGTCTCGCTGAAATGATGATTTTCCTTTCCAAAAGTTCCCTGCAAGTCTTTATGATGTCTTCTTTGATTTCTTTCACTGTGACTGCTCTTTCACTTGTTGTTAAGGATGTCGAAACATCGTAAGCATGATAACTTTTTCTCATATCTGCCAAATCTTTCAATGTCATCTATCCATCTCCTAAAAGTCTTTTTAGTTCTTTGATTACCGCATGTGCCTTTAAGAATCGGAACAGTCTCGTTTCTCCCATAGTAATTATGTTTCCATCCATGAATAGGTCGTTCATTTCCTTCTCCAGTTCCTTTATTCTGTCCTTTATGAGCCTTTCTATTTCCGAATTAATGCACCAATTCTTTGGGTCTGAATGCTCTACTTGACAAGTTCCACATGGTTCAATGTCCTTCAAGTTTTTTGGCTTCATTACTTCTTCCCCCCATGATGATATACGTTATACAGGTAATGCCTTCTGTACGTTTCCTGCTTTGGGTGTTTGACTTGTGGTTTCAACTTGTCCAGAGTTTTGTTTCTGTAGTTCATTCAGACATCCTCCACCAGACTAAATCGCCTTTGATTTCAGATAGTAAACTGCTTATTGTTTCATCTGTGGACATTGCAAATATGGGTATTGCTAAAAGTTGTAATATTGTCATAGTAAAAACAATCGGATGTAAAAATCTTACTTTGTAGTAGATAGTAGTTCCTTTTCTGTCGTAATATATTCCTCGTGTCTTCCATAGCAG
>Ga0272444_10005234_pt1 | contig 11265 bp, 7 predicted proteins | sample SSMForm13_FD_201033 | JGI IMG/M metagenome (GOLD analysis project Ga0272444, IMG submission 201033) | Marine sediment archaeal communities from Little Sippewissett salt marsh, Falmouth, MA, United States - SSM-Form-13 | ecosystem: Environmental > Aquatic > Marine > Wetlands > Sediment ... | reverse complement strand
CACCCGGTTCTGTAGGTTGAGAAGCAGGTTTTTGCAGGAAATGTCTGACCCAGGATTGTGGATTCCTGATGACAGGTCCTATGAAATTGCGCTTTAATCCGTTACAGGTTTTTGAGGGGAGCAGGTCCCCGGCCGGACTCTATGCCCGGCAGAAATGGCTTGGAGAGGCGGATACGCCTGCCTGGCAACAGGATTTCCAGAGAACCGTATCAGACCTCCTGGACGGGCAGGATCACGCCGGCTCATGGGATCAATCGGTCCTTCAAACCATTCAACGCCTCTTCGGCCTTCATCTTACCGTACGGGACCCGGCGCCCCCCATCCTGAGGGGGCTGGACTGGCTCATGGACCGGGCCCATCCACGCTCCCCGCGCATGAAGGAGGCGCTGCGTGAGGAGATCCGGACTGGATCTTTGAGAGGACTTCCCTTCACCCGTGGCCGATACGATCTGTTTGTGTGCGGAGCCACCCTCTTCTTATGCGCCATCTTTGGGGGTGAAAACCACACAGACGTCCTTGCGGCGTATGACTGGCTTGCCAATGTCTTGAGGGAGGATGGACGATGGGGAGGGTGGCCGTCCTCCAACAATGTCCTGCGGGCCTTTGTCGTCCATCCCCATTACAGCCGAAGCCCAGAAACTACAAAGGCGGTTGAGGCATTGGGACGTGTTCAGGACGACTCTGGGAAATGGGCGGACCATATTCCGTTCCACCAGACGGTCAATGCCCTGGCCCATCTCGATTCAACAGATGCGGATACCCAACTAAGCCGTGCCTTCAAACGGCTCTACCGTACCCAGAACGCGGATGGGACATGGGGACGGACCGACCGGGAATGGAAGACCTTCCTGACCATCCATGCGCTCAAGAACAAGGAAAAATTGGCCCTTTCCCCTGTCTGAGGAAGACACAGGGGAATTGATACCCCCGAAAAAGCCAATTTATCTGCCTCTGAACTGAAATCCGGGCGGGCCAATGCTCCTCTAAAAGGAAACCCGTACGCCCGCCATAGCTGTCATTCCCGGCATCGGATAACCGGGTTGATATTCATACGTCACATCGGTCAGATTTTCTCCAGCCACAAAGAGTTCCCCGTCCATATGAAGCGAGGTCACCGGGAAGAAATAGCTGATCTTTCCATTGACCAGGTAATAGGAGCCGATCTTGTCTGTGTTTTCCGCCCCATCCCGTCGGGCCTGGGAATTGACGTACATGTTGGAAACATACTGACTGTCCAGACTCAACTGAAAACGGCTCAGGAACCTCCAGTTGAGCCCGCCCGTGATCGTGGCGGCCGGCGCATAGGGGAGGTTGCCCGGATCTGTGCTCAGATAGGTGAATCCGCCAAACAGGGAAAGCCCCTTTAAGGGATAAACGCTCAAGGCCGCCTCCACCCCCCGGATCTTGTATGTCTCGGTGTTCTCGTAGGTCGGTGGAAATGGCGGCGGCGGGTTGATCACATATCGATCCCTTCCGTCATCATAAAAGCCGGTCAATTCCAGGAGGGCAATATCCTCAAACCGCTGACTCACGCCCAGTTCATAGTGGTTGACCTTTTCCGCGGTCAGATCCTTCCAGCTCTTGCCCAGGGCCTTGATGACCTCCTCGGACATGACCACCACATCCAGCCCCGGATAGAGGATGCCTCGGGAATAGCGCGCATGCACCTGGGTATCCTGGTAGCCCAAGACCACACCGGCATGGGGCGCCCATTCGCTCTCGAAATCACTGTTATCATAATAGCGCACCCCGGCGGATGGGATCGCATAAAGACCTGTTCTGTCTCCGAAGGTGTGACTGACCGCTGCATAGGGGGAGAGGATGTGGAAATCGTGACCCTTCCAGTTGTCCCACTTCCCTGTGCTGTACTGCTTGTTGTACTTCCCTTCGGTCTGCTCCCAGTCTAGACCAAGCGTCACCTGGCCGTCATCCCAGAGATAGAGGCTTTCTTTTGCCTTGAATCCGTAATAGGTAAATTCATTGTAGAGATTCGAGGTGACGCCCGGCGTGTCGCTGGGTTCATTCAGCCAGTCGCCATCGCCTTTGTTGTAGTACACCTTTAAAAAGCCGTCGGCCTTGTCAAAGCGGTTGGTGATCTTGCCTAATGTCAGCCATGACTTGGTCTTATAGGTACCCAGGCGCTCGGAAGGCGATGCCCCCACCTTGCCCGGGTCCTTTGCGGAATTGTCGTCCCACAGAGTGAATAAAGACACATCCCAGTTTTCGTTAACCTGATAACCGATCCGACCGTAGGCATCCATCAAACGGCCTTCTGCATCCTCCCGGTGGCCGTAGGAGCGTCGATATCCACCCCCCACATAATAGTCCACCTCCTCGAATTTGCCGCCCTGCTCGGCCGTGCCCACAAAGGTGTGATATGTTCCGCCCTGAGCCTGGGCCTTGGTGCGGATGCCTCGCGTCCGTTTCTGCTTGGGCACCAGATTAATGGCGGCAAAGGCATTGCCGAATTCCTCGGGTTGCGGCGATTTGTACACCTCGATGGCCCCGGCCGGATCGATGGTCATGAGATCCAGCAGCGGATGATTCCAGACGCTCATATACATGGGGACACCATCCACGTACATCTTGATTTCTGAACCAGGTCGACTGGAGCCGAATCCGCGTATGAACGCCGCACCGCCTTCGCCGCCGCCAAACGAACCGATCATATTGAACCTCGAAATGGTGACGCCCGGAGTGGTACGAAGGGCCGTCCCCAGATCCTGGGCATTCAGGTCCTCGATCTGCTGTTCGCCTACCACGGTCTTTTCTCCGGCATAGTTGTCCACGTCGTTTCCCTCAATGATAGGCGTTGCCACCACATGAACATCATCCAGCTTCAAAGGCTGATTGCATTCTTCGGCAGCCCACCCCTCGGTAAAAAACAGCAGGAGCGATGTCAGTCCCAGTCCTATACATCCTTTCTTCCATCTATCCATCATTCCCTCCCTAAAAAACCGATCAAATGGGGTCCCGGTTTCAAAGATCAGGCCCGCGGCGTATCCCCAGAAAAGAAAAGCCACGAGGGCCTGTCTTCCAACAGACAGCGCCTTCGTGGCTTCTTTAATGAATTCTTAGGTTTTATCCCTGCGCTACCCGATAGAACTTCAGGGAAGGCAGGTTGAATATGCTTCTTTCTTTTGCTTTCAGCGAGTTCAGCGACCCTTCGATGGGTCTAATCTTAACATATTTGAAAAGAGAACAATTAGCGATTTCTTGTCGCTATACGATCTTCAAAACGCACTTTCTTTACTCCAATCCGGTTGCGTGTGTCAACCCAAAAATCCATCTCGAAATCAATTCCATCGCCCAAAAGCCTTGACAGGAAGCCTCTTGTTCAGTAGCTATGCATATAATCCCCTATACTTCCTAGCCTTAAGATACACCCTCAGCACAGGGTGTGGTCTTGGGAACAAAAATGTGAGCCGTGCAATGTCAAAAGACAAAATTCCGATGACACAGGCCATCCGCGTTTTGAAAGGCAGCGGCGTACCCTATTCCCTTCATCCGTACGATTACCAAGAGAAAGGGGGAACGCGGCGGGCCGCCCAAGAACTGGGAAAGGATGAGCATCAGGTGATCAAGACCCTCATTATGGAAGACGAGAAAAAGGAGCCGGTGGTGGTGCTCATGCACGGCGACAAACAGGTCTCCACCAAGGTATTCGCAAGGGCCCTCAATGTCAAAACCATCCGGCCGTGCGATCCAGATACCGCACATAAGCATACCGGCTACTTTGTCGGCGGCACATCGCCCCTGGGACTGAAAAAACCGTTGAAGATCTATTTTGAAAAGACCATTGCCGACCTTCCTCTTGTCTTCATCAACGCAGGGGGGAAAGGTCTTCTGGCCCGCATGTCTCCTCAAGATCTAATCAAGGTACTGGATGCCGCCCCTGTAAACGTTGCTGTTTAGGAGCCGCCCGCCGGTTCATTTATGACAACCGTACCGAGATCGTTAGTCCCGGCCACCTGCCGAACAATCTAACGGTGAAAAAAATTCCGGCCGGCAATTCGAACATCCGCAATCTAATTCTGGTATCCTATGTGGCCAAGTCCTTGTTACCCATTTCGGCTCAAGGCTATTATGGGTAAAGAAAAAATGTTTGTCAGGGCGGCACCCGTACGTCATCCATGCGTTAGGGGATGTCAACAAGACAAATGACGTGCGGGGCCATGAATATATTACCTTTGACGACGATGTACAGCTGGCTGCGTCCACTTAGTGATCCAGACATTGCATCTTGTTGCTTTGCGATCTTGACAGAGGGGAAAAATTCATTGACAGGAAGCACGCCGTCCTGTAGTTATAAGGAGCAATATCGGCGGACCGAAGTTCGCCGCGTATAGACACATTGCAGGTTATCTCATAGCCACGAAGGCGCTTCACCCCAGAAGGGAAAAGGCGGTCGTGGCTTTTTTTGTGCGTTGAGGCTGTACAGGATTCAAAGCCGGCCCGCCTCAACGTATGCATACAGGAGAAAAAATGAAGAGAATCTGTTTATGGGTGGCGTGTATCATCATTTTGGGAGTACTCGCAGCAGGGCCTGCCGCTGCCGGGACCCTGACGGTGACGGATATGGCGGGTCGGCAGGTGACGGTCCCCTTTGATCCGGAAAGGATCATCTGCATCGGTCCCGGGGCCTTGCGTTTGATCGTGTATCTTCAGGCCGAATCCAAGGTCGTGGGCGTAGAGGATATGGAAAAGATGAATCCGCGGGGGCGACCCTACTGGCTGGCACATCCCGAACTCTGGAATCTGCCGCGGTGCGGTCCGGGTGGGCCCGTGAGCATCAATAAAAAGCCGGATCTGGAGGCGGTGCTGTCTCTGTCACCCCAGGTGATTTTTGTGACCTATATGCGTAGTGCCCTGGCGGACGAGGTGCAACAGACACTGGGAGTCCCGGTGATTGTATTGAGTTACGGTGGGTTTGCGACATTTGATGAAACCGTATATGACAGCGTGCGCCTTGCCGGTAAAATTGTGAACCGGGCGGCACGCGCCGAGAAGGTCATCGACTATGTGGAATCCCTGCAAGGCGATCTGGGCCGGCGAACCCGGGATATTCCTGCAGACCGGAGACCCACTGTCTACGTGGGCGGCATCGGGTATCGAGGTGCCCATGGAATCGGAAGTACGGAGCAGCACTATACCCCGTTCGAATGGGTCCATGCGGACAACGCGGCCCGCCGGCTCAAGGCAAATATAGGGACCCATGTATTTGCTGACAAGGAGATGCTTCTAAGACTGAATCCCGACATCATCTTTATCGACGCCGGCGGGTTGGCCCTGGTGACAAAGGACTACCAGAGGCATTCGGCATACTACCGGGGCCTGAAGGCCTTCGGCCATCGGCAGGTCTATACACTGCTTCCCTTCAACTGGTATGTGACCAATATCGGCACCGCCCTGGCCGACGCCTATGCGGTGGGGAAAATCGTGTACGATGATCGCTTTGAGGACGTTGAACCCGGTCGCATGGCCGATCAAATATACACATTTCTGGTTGGCAAACCGGTCTATCGGCATATGAAAAGAGAATACGGCGCCATCGGCCGGAAGGCGCCCTTTCTGAACTGACAGCATGTGAGCAAGAATGGAAAAGAAGTCTTCGTTTTTTGATACAAGAGCTGAGACCTGGGAGGGAACCTGCTATCCCCCCCCGGTACGCAAGCGTCTCAATGATTTGATCCGGGAATTCAAAGTAAAGACAGGCGAACGACTGTTGGACGTCGGTACCGGCCCCGGGGTTCTGTTGCCCTACCTTCACGAGGGGGTGGGTCCCGCGGGTCAGGTCTGTGCCTTTGACCTCTCCCTGGAGATGCTTCGCCAAGCCGATCAAAAACCGCGCGCCGTTCACGATATGCTCTTTCAGGGGGATGTCCACCACATTCCATTTGCAGATGGGGCCTTTGACCGGGTTATCTGCTTTGCAGCATTCCCCCATTTCGAGGATCCGGCACTGGCCCTTCAGGAGATGAGCCGGGTCTTGAGAACCAACGGCGTCCTTATCATCGCCCATCTGATGAGTCGCAGAGAGCTTACCGAACACCACGGGACCCATGAGACGGTTGCCCGTGACCTGTTGCCGCCCGCCCCTCTGATGGTATCCCTTTTTGCCGAAGCAGATCTCAGCCTGCCGGAGATTGTCGACATCCCCGGTCGCTACCTGGCCCGAGGCATTAAAAACAGGTAGGGCGTCTGCGGCCTCCTTTTCTGCGAAAGCCGGTTTTTACGTTTCTTCCCTTGATATTGAGGGGCCTTGCCCTATATAATATCCCGAACACGCAACAAATTCTCCGTCAGCAGGGGCTATCGCTGATACGTGCGTGAATCCATCCCAGGGGAAGGTAAGGCAGATGAGCGGAAAGAGCCAGGTGAGAAAGCGTCTCAAGCGGCTGACAGAGCATCTTAAAAAAGAGAACCCGCTGCTTGTGGACGTGGTCAACAATTTTCAGGAACTGGATCAAATCAGCCGTCAGATGGGATTTCTGGGCGGCGATGAGTCCTTTGCCCTCCGCGTGCCCTGGTGGCCGCTGATCTCCGTCTTAGGGGTCTATTCGTCGGGAAAATCCACCTTCATCAATGAATTCTTGGACTACAAGCTGCAGGCCACCGGCAGTCAGGCCGTAGACAACAAATTCACCGTTATCTGCTATACCATGGAAGACCGGGTCCGCGTGCTGCCGGGGCTGGCCCTGGATGCGGACCCGAGATTCCCCCTCTATAAGATCGCCGAGGCCATTGAAGAGGCGAGCCCAGGTGAAGGGGGCCGCGTCGATGCCTATCTCCAGCTCAAGACCTGCCCCAGCGAGAAGCTCAAGGGGAATATTGTGATAGATTCCCCAGGCTTTGATGCCGACGCCCAGCGCACCGCCACCCTGCGGATCACGGATCATATCATCGCCTTGTCTGACCTGGTTCTGATATTTTTCGACGCCCGTCATCCGGAATCAGGCTCCATGCACGACACATTGGAAACCCTGGTCAAGGGGACCATCCACCGGAATGATTCCAACAAGTTCCTCTACATCCTGAATCTAATCGACGTCACCGCCAGGGAAGACAACCCCGAGGACGTGTTTGCCTCCTGGCAGCGGGCCCTGTCTCAGTACGGCATGACCGCTGGAAAATGCTACACCGTCTACAGCCGGGAGGTGGTCCCCTCCATCACCGACCAAACCATCCTCACCCGTTTCGAGAGCAAACGGGACAGAAACGTTGCTGAAATCCAGGATCGGATCGAAGAGGTGAAGGTGGAGCGATCGTATCGCATCGTGGGGATGCTCGAGCAGCATGCCCGCATGCTGGAACATCAGGTGGTTCCGAAGGTACGTCAGTTCCTGGAGATGTGGCGTCGTCGGGTGGTATGGATGGACGGGGGTATTTTCATCGGCGCGGTCATTCTCTTTTTAGTCCTGACTCTCTGGCGGGGATATTGGGACGGCCTGACCCTGCGCCTTCCCTTTGGGAACACCATCCATGCGCATCCCTGGATCAGCTGGGCGCTGATTGCCGCAGTTGTGGTCGGGGCAGGGGCCATACATTTCTGGATCCGAAAAGGGGCAGCCGCGAGGATTTCGCAACGACTCATAGAAACCATTTCGGAACGGGAGGGTGTGCAACAGTACGCACGCGCGTTTCGCAAGAACAGCCGCTGGTGGCGTACGGTTTTTCGAAAGGCCCCCACGGGTTGGAACAAGCGGAAAGCAGCCCGCCTCAAAAAAGTGGTGGATGACGCCAACGGCTATATCCAGCGGCTTAACGACGTCTATACCAGCCCATCGGGTAAGGCGATCCCTCCTGTTGAAGCTCCCACCGAAACCTTCGAGCCCGCCGAATCCCCACCCCCGGTCATTCCTGAAGTTCCAGAGCCCAAGGAGTAAAATGAATTCAAGCGGGCGAGAATATCAGCTCCTTTTTTCTTGAATCGCCATCATCTTCTTGATGAAGGCGAGGTTCCGGTGGGCCTCATATGCAATGGGGCTGTTCTTCTGTGCCTGACGCATGGCCTCCCGAAAAAAGTGAGCGGCCTCCTCCAATCGGTCCAATTTTATTGCGGCGTATCCGGCCTTGAGTCGGAGGTCTGCATCCGGGCTCAGTTCGGCGCTCCGGCAATACGCGTCGTAGCTTATCTTGAATTTTCGAAGCCGGAAGGCAATGGCCCCCACGGTCTCCCAGCGATCGGAGGTTGGTTCAGCCTTGGCTGCGGATAGGGCAAAAGGAAGCGCCGTGTCGTACCGATGGCCGCTCAGATACGTATGGACCAGACGATCCCAGTCCTTGGGGGTGGGATGACCTTGCCAGGCCTCTTGGAGGGCGGACGCGGCCTTCATGGGGGTCCCGGCCATATGATACAGATCCGCCAATTCCTTCAGCAGGCCCGCATCCGGAGGGCCGAGACGGACCGCCACGGCCATGGCCGCTGCGGCCTTGGCATAATCGGATTGCTGGAGGGCGACCCAAACCGCCAGCCGCCAAACCTCGGGCTTTTCCGGATAATAATTCAGAAGGTGCCTGAGGGCCTTTTCCGCTTCCCCCATCTGTCCCAATTCCACATGGGTTTTCACCAGGGATACGAGCCACTTCTGATCCGGATTTCCGGATGTACAGAGGACCTTCAGGATGGGCAACGCCTGTTGAGGCTTCTCCAGAACCAGCCATAGCATGGCCCCTTGAAATCGGAGGCTCGGCGCTTCCCGGGGATGGATCAGCACGGTCCGTTCCATGACGGGTAAGGCCTCACGGTCCTTTCCCGCATCCACCAGGGCCTGGGCCAGACTCACCAGCCACTTCTGTTCCACCGGGTCCCTTTGCACACAGATGTGAAGAAGCGATATGCCCTTCAAACTGTTTCCTGCCTGCATATAGAGCATGCCGGCCCGGTAATAATGGTCACCTTTCCCTGTGATCTCCGCCGCCTTCTCCATGGCCCCGGCCGCCTTTTCAGGGGCGCCCAGCATGAGATAGCAGTTGGAAAGGGTCATGAACCAGTTGCCCAGGGGGGCGGGATGTCCTGCAAGACTTTCCAGAAGGGGCAGGGCGCTTTTCGGCTGATCCGCTTCCAGCCAGAGCCGGGCGGACCGGAACGTATGGTCCGGCTTTCCACTGATCCCGGCGGCCCGTTCCATGGCCCGGGCGGCCTCTGCCATGTCTCCGAGCCGAACCCATGTCTCGGACAGAAGGACCAGCCATTTCGCCTCGGGTCGGGGGCGTTTCGCCAACCCTTCCAACAGGGGAAGGGCCTTTCGAGGTCTGTCTGCCTGGAGCCAGAGGGTGGCGGCAGAATAAAAATAATCCGCTTTCTCGCTGATGCGTGCGGCCCGCTCCATGGCCCAGGCGGCCTGTTCAAAGTCCCCCTTGAGGATCCAGGCATTGGAGAGGGCCACCAGCCAATCGGCCTCCGGGTGAGCGATCTTGCCCAGGGGAACCAGGACGCGGAGCGCCGCATCGGCATTTCTGGCCTGGAGCCACATCAATCCGGCCTGGTACGCATGTTGGGGTTTGCCGCTCAGGCCCGCCGCCTTCTCCATGGCCTTTGCGGCATTCACAATTTCCTTTTTCCGGAGCCAGGCATGGGCCAGGGCCACAAACCATTCGGCCCTGGGCGGGGAGCGCTTGCACAGGGCCACAAGGTGAGCCAGCGCCTTATCGGGTCCCTCGGCATGGAGCCAGAGGACCCCTGCATTGTAAAGGTACTCGGATTGGGGGTCAATCCGGACCACCCGGTCCAGGGTCAGGGCCGCTTCACGGGTCTGGTCCAGGAGGACGTAGGTATTGGCCAGGGCCAGGAGCCAGTCGACCTTGGGGCGCTTGCGTTCGGCCAGTTCTTTCAACAGGGGAAGGGCCTTCTTGGGGCGGTTCGCGTCGATCCAGAGCCAGGCTGCGTGGAAAAGGAGCTTGGGATCCCGGTTGATCCTTGCGGCCCGCTCCATGGCCTCGGCCGTCTCCGCCTTCTTTTTCAGGGCCTTGAGGGAATTGGAGAGGGCCACGAGCCAGTGGGACTTGGGGGCGTCCGTGTTCGTCAGCTGCTGCAGCAGGGGGAGGGCCCTGGCCGGTTTTTCATCCTCCAGCCAGAAGACCGCACACTGATACAACTGCTCGGGGTCCTTAGACAGGGCATAGGCCGATGCCATGGCCTCGGCAGCCTTGCCGTTCGCTTTCAGTGCCTGGTGCGCCCGCGCCGTTGCCACATACCACTCGGCCTTTGTGGGGCAGACCTTGTGGAGCGGTTTCAGGAGAGCCAGGGCCTTTTCGGGTTCATCGGCCTCGATCCACAGCACCGCGGTTTGATACCGGGTGTCCGGGTCTTTCAGAATGCCCGCGGCCTTTTCCAGTGCCATGGCTGCCCGCTCGCGCTCTCCGGCAGCCCGATACAGGGACGCCAGGAGTTGCCAGGCCTCGCCGAAACAGGGATTCAGTTTGACCGCTTTTTGCACGTAACCCACCGCGGCCTCCGGTTTTCCGGCCTGCTGAAGAAAATAACCGGCATCGTAGTAGGGATAGGGGTGGCCTTCTTTCGGGTGCGCTTCCAGGTAGCGGGTCAGGATGCCGGCAGCGGCCTGGGCCTGGCCGGTCTCTCCCAGCTCTTCCGCGCGGGTCACTACGGAATAAAGGCTCTCGGGCATGGGAGCCAGTTCCCTGGAACAATCGGCAGGTCCTGCGGCCCAGGCTGCCATCCATGCAATAACCAGCATCGCAGCAGCAATCAAGGATATCCTCAACAAGTTAGCCATCACGCCCCAATTCAAATCGTATGGTCATTTCAACCCAGGTGTCCACCGTCCGCCCGGCCTTCTTTCCCGGTTTGAAGCGCCAGCGGGGCACGGTCTTGCGTACGGCCTGTTCAAAGACGCCTTTAGGGTCGGCATTTACGATACGGACCTCCCGGGCCTTCCCGTTTCGGTCCACCAGGAACTGAACCGTCACATACCCCTCGATGCCGAGACGCTTGGCGCGATACGGATAATGGGGTTTGAGGGCGGCCAGGCTGACCGGCTTCTGGTCCAATTCATCGATACCGAATCGCGTCTTGGCCGGTGCTGGCTTTTTAGGGATCGTGGTTCTGGCCATGACCCGTGGCGCAGGGGCCTTACCCACCTTGAGGTTTACTTTCAAATTCATGGGACTGGATTGGATGGGGAGGGCACTCAACGAAACCGTATGCAACGCGGGTTGTTGAAGCTGGGGCGGCTCGGGCGCCGGGGGCTCCAGGGATGGCGATTCCAGGGGGGGCATCTCCAGGGTTTCGCGAATAACCTCCGG
>Ga0272444_10005232_pt1 | contig 11267 bp, 5 predicted proteins | sample SSMForm13_FD_201033 | JGI IMG/M metagenome (GOLD analysis project Ga0272444, IMG submission 201033) | Marine sediment archaeal communities from Little Sippewissett salt marsh, Falmouth, MA, United States - SSM-Form-13 | ecosystem: Environmental > Aquatic > Marine > Wetlands > Sediment ... | reverse complement strand
GCCAAGAGACCGCGGATGAGGCTGAGGGAGGCGATGGCCTTGAATGCCTCCAACCCCGCCAGTGCGCCATGCTGTACCCCTGCCACCGTGTTGCAGAAGAGCAGCCCCGCGGCGATCATCAAGACGGGCGCCAGGTGCGGCGCGTGGATCGCGTGCGCAGCCAGGTAGGGCGATGCGGCCACGAGCACCCCGGCGCCGACAGCCGCAGACACTGTCGCCACAAGCAAGGACAGGGCGACACTCCGTCCGGCCCGCGCCGGATCGCTATTGCGGAACTCGGCCACGTGCTTGGTGGCGCTCAGCCCGAGCCTGAGGCCCACCAGGGCACCGAACATGCCCACCGTAGTGCGGACGATGCCCAGCTCCCCGAAGCCTGCCTTGCCAAGAAGCCGAGCCACGACGACAGAGGCAGCCAGCAGCAGCCCTTGGGAGATTGCCGTCCCGACGAGCATCCAGAACGCCCCCGTGGCAAACCGCGCGCGCAGCGAATCCGCCAGGAGAACTGCACGAAGCCGATTGACAACTCGTGAGAGAACGCTCACGCCTCTTCCGCCATCGCCTCGATGGCCCCCCTCATGCGCGCCGGCCGCGCGCCGCTTCGGGGTGCCGCCCCGGTCCGTCGCGGGGTTGGCCGGCAGCGGCCGGCTCACGCGCCGCCGTCCCCATGATGCTCGCCCGCTCCGAGTCGCTGAGAAGATCGGCCAAGCTGTGTTCCTCGATCAGGCGGCTGAAGAGCACCATCCGCCGACTGGCCGATTCCAGCGACTCGCCGACCGGCACGTCGCACTCGAGCCAGAGCGGCGCGCCGAGGTGTCGCTCGCGGACGGGCACGGTCATGTGGACCATCATGTCAGCCGGCACCGCGGCCTGCGCACGCCGCCAGATGAGCGCCTGTGGCGAGCCGTCGTGACGCTGCCACTGGATCCGCAGCGCGGCGAAGTCCATCTCGTCGGCCGCACTGCAGACCGACTCCCACCAACCGTCGAACGACACCGCCTCGTCGAAGTGAAGCGCTGCGTGCTCGTAGCACCGGTTCTGGCTCTTGGCGTCCCGGCTGATCATGAGCCTGCGTTTCAGGTGGGCGAGCGCCTGACGGAACCGCACCGTTCCCGCAATCCAGAAGGCCGCCGTGAGCAGGGCCACAACGCAGCAATAGACCAGCAGCGGAATCGCCCCGCGGGTCACGAACATGAACACGCCCACCCCCGTGCCCGCCAGCGTCACGGCGCACATCAGGGCCACGGCCCAAGGCGGCCTCACGCCCATCGCCACCAGGCGGTGGTGGATGTGGCCGCGGTCCGGCGCGGTGATTGACCGCCGCCTCAACACTCGCCGCAGTACGCTGAAAGCCGTGTCGAAGATCGGCACCCCGAGAGCCAGCGCAGGCAAGCCCAGCCCGACCAGTGTGGCTGACTTGGTCGCGCACATCACGCTGCCTGCGGCGATGGTGAAGCCGAGGAAGAGACTGCCGCTGTCGCCCAGAAAGACCCTGGCTGGATGGAAATTGAAAACGAGAAAACCGGTCAGGCTGCCGCACAAGGCCAGCATGAGCACGGTCATGATCGGCTGCCCAAGGTGAACGGCGAGCACGGCGATGGCCCCGCAGGCGATGAGCGAAATGCCGGCCGCGAGCCCGTCGAGCCCGTCAATGAGGTTGACCGCGTTGGTGATGCCGACAATCCACAGAATCGTCAACGGCCACGACAGCCAACCGAGCTCCAGCGTGACCCCGGCGACGCTGACCGAACCGATCCGGACGCCGAGCGCGCACACCAGGGCCGCAGCCGCGATCTCGACCAGGAGCTTCGCGCTGGGCCGCAGTCCGCGAACGTCATCAACGACACCACCCAGAAAGACGAGCATGCCCCCGACCAGCAGGGCGATCAGCCGCGCCTGCACCCTGCGGAACGCTTGGCCGATGACGTTGTCGAGCATCAGCACCAGCACGAGCATTGTGAGCGTGGCCGCCACCAGGCTCAGCCCGCCCAGCCTCGGTGTCGCGGAGCGGTGCACACGCCGCACGCCCGGCACGTCCATGATCCGCAGTGCCCGGGCCAGGCGGGCGGCGGCCGGCGTGGCCAGCATGGCCAACACCAGCGCGCCAAGGTAGACGGCAACATACGTTCTCATCAGTCCCGCCTCACATTGACACCGACGAGCTGTGCTCCTCCCGAGCGCTGGCCGTGGCCCCCTCCTCGCCCGCGCAGTACTCTGCGCGCCCGTAGTAGTCGGCACGGCCGTAGTAGCGGCCGTGACCGTAGTAGCCGCCGTGTCTCTCGGCATCCACGTCGTTGACGATGACGCCGATGATGTTGCCCGCGACGTTCTCGATGACCTCCCGTGCCCGCTGCGTCAGGTGGCGCGGCGTTTCGAAGGCCCGTACGACCATCAACGTCGCGTCGGCGTTGGCGGCCAGGATGCTGGCATCCGCGATGCCCAGACACGGCGGGGTGTCGAAGATGACGCGGTCGTAGCGGCGCAGCGCGTCGCGTACAAGCTGCTTCATGCGCGGCGAGTCGAGCAACTCGACCGGGTTGCCGGCTGGTCGCCCGCAGGGGAGAACGTCGAGATTCGGCACCCCCGTCGAGTACACGAGTTCGTTGAACGTGACGCTCTCTTGGCCGGGCTGCAGGTAGGTTTTCAGCGTTGCCCAGATCCGGATGTTGAAGACCTTGAGGAGGCCGACCCTTCGCATGTCGGTGTCAACGAGCAGCACCTTCTCGCCGCCGCGGGCCAAGGCCGCGGCCAGGTTGACGGCCACCATCGTCTTGCCTTCTCGAGGAATGGCGCTGGTGACCACCAGCCGCCTGGCGAGCTGGCCGCCGTTGCGGTGCATCATGCCGACACAGATCGTTCGAAACACCTCCGCGACAGCGGACCCTGCGTCGCGCAGACCCACGTGCTCGGGACACCGCTCGCCACGACGCTTCCTGGGCTTGACCGCGGGCACGAAGCCCAGGATCGGCAGGCTCAGGGCTTCCTCGATGTCCTGCTTGCTCTTGAGGGACGTGTCGAAGCGACTGAGCACCAACGCCAAGCCGATGCCAAGCACAGACCCCACCAAGAAAGCCAGAGCCAGGTTCGCCCGCTTGTCGGGTCTGATGGGGCGCTTCGGCACGCGGGCCTCGTGAATGGAGAAGACGTTGGTTCCGCCGCGTTCCACCTCCGAGGTCAAATTGATCTCTTTGATTCGTTCGAGGACGAGGTCGTAGAGGCGGCTGGAGCGGTCCGCTTCCATCTTCAAGATCGCGTACCGGGCAGTCAGCCGCCCGATCTCCTGCACGTCTGCCTTCTGCGCCTCGTAGGCCTGTCTCAGGCTGTGCTCTTCAGCCTTCGCCCGCTCGTACTCGGCCTGCATGGTGGTCAGAATGCGCTCGCTCTCTTCAGCGATGCTCTGCTTGAGCGCTACGATCTGACGCTCAACGGCCTGGACCCTCGGGTGATTCGCCAGAAACTCCTGGGCCAGCTCCGCACGCGCCTGCTGGGCCTCGGCGAGCTTGATGCGCAGGGCCCGCAGCGCCTCGCCGTGAAACAGTGAGGCCAGCTCATGGGTGCCGCCGCCCTCGGCCACCATCTGCTTCGTCGTCTCGTAGCCGGCCGCAAGGGTGATGCGCTTGATCTGCGCCTGCGTGACCGCCTCCTCCAGGCGGCCCAGCCGATCCAGGGCAGCGTTCGACGGACCCTCCGACTGATCAACCGCGATCAGGTCGCTCTCTTCCTGAAACCGCCGCAATGCATCGTGCCCGGCCCGGAGCTTGGCCTCCAAGTCCTCGGCCTGCCTGCTCAGTTCCGTCAGCATCCGTTCCGAGGCGCTGAAGTCGCGGTGTTGATTCTCCTCGATGTAGGCCTCGACGATGGCGTTGGCCACCTCGGACGCCCATGCCGGGTCGGTGTCCTCGTACCCAACATCAACGAGGCGGCTCTTCTTGAGAGGCGCCACGTACACGCCCCGCATGAACAGCGCCACCGGGTCGTCCACCCCCGCGTGCTCCGCTCGTCCGGCCGCCCCTAGCTCGCGGAAGACCTGCTCGGCCAAGTGGCGGTCCTTCAGCAGGCGGTACTGCGTCTCGTAGTAGTCTCGATCCGCCTCACCCGTCTCGAGGCCGTCATCGAAGCGTATCGCCGCCGGCTTCCGCGGCTCGATCATGATGCGGGCCGTGGCGCGGTAGACCTTGGGTCGTGAAAAGGTGTAGAGGGCTGTCAGCCCCACCGTCATCGCGAGGACAGCTAACACCAGCCACCGACGTGCCATCAGCACGCCTAGAAGCTGGCGCAGCGTCGGCTGATCTTGACGATCGTCTTGCTCCCAGAACATGGCAGTGCTTTTCACCTCAAGCAGTCTCGGGTTGCCTGTGCCTTAGTCGGGCACGAACAAGAAGCACTCGAGCGGACCCGGCCGCCACGCCGCGGCTCGGAACCTATCCTCCGCCTGCCTTCCGGGGCGCAAGCGGACGAGGGCTATCTCGAAGCGTCAGTCAGGGGCGCAACTACTGTGCCAACGCAATCCGCTACCTCCTTAGGAAGAGCTACTTCGCCGAGCAATGGCGGACCGTGTGGCGTTGTCCCCTTCTGCCGACGCGGAAGGGGAAGCGCAAACGCCGCTTGAATCTCTTGTGTTGCAGAAAGGCGTTGGCCTTGGCGAGAGACCGGCACGGCACAGCAGCGCGCCCGGGCGGCAAAAAGTGCCGGAATTGGCCTTTCCCCGACTCGTGGAGGCGGGCCGTCGGGGCGGGACAGCGCGAGCGACGGGCCGACATAGACGCGGGCCAAGCGTAATCAGATCGCAGCAGAGCCAACGGGAGGCAATATGCCACTCGGGGGACTCCCCGCGGGTGTGTCATGGTCGTGTCATCTTCCCTGACTGACTTGCGTTCCTCGAGCCCACCTGAGTTCATCCGAGCTCACCGCGGAATGCGGCGTTTTTCGACGACAGACGTTGAGAGGCGGGGGCACGGCCACTTGGGGAGTGACTGCCATCCTTCACTACGAACCCGGAGGTTGGTGGGTCGAGTCCAGCCGGGCGCGCTGCTCCGTTGCCTGAGCCCGGCCGTGTTCTCCGTCCAGACCGGCCCCCCCGCACCCGGGTCGCTCGCATCCGGCTCCTTGCCAACGCGCGGGTGCTCGGCGAAGCGGCCTCGGGATTGCGCGACGAGCGCGGCCAAGAGAAGCGCCGGCCACGATGATACATTGCAGCCGACCCAAAGGCGGCGGCTCATGCAGCACGGGAGCCGCGCCGCTGTCAGTCCGCCGACGTGAGCGCCGGCTCCCGTCCCGGGCGGATGTTGTGGGCGCCTTCACACATCGTGCGCCCGCCCAATTCCTCGCCGTGCTCCTTGATGTGGGCAAGCTTCTGGGAGGTGTTCTCGATGATGAACTTGGACTGCTTCTCGAAGTGGATGAACATCGCGGCGAGGTTCACGGCCGATTCGACCGCCCTCGGGTTTCGGAAGAGCACCTTGAGGACCAGCTTCCAGAGCAGCGGGCCCGTTGTCCTGTTGAACACCGCCTTGCGGCACAACCGCAGGAGGGCCCGTGCCGAGTTCAGGATCTTGCCCAAGGATGGCCTGTACTTGTTGACTCGGTTCAAGTGGAGGGCGGTGTACGCAATCCGCTCGTAATAGCGCTTCGGGTCGTAGATGTACTCGAGCACACGCACGTAGTCTTCCAGGATTGCGGACCTGGGCCGGGCGGTCACGAAATTCAGGCCGCTCGTCATCTGGTCAACTTCGGTACTGTTGTCCCGCTGCTTCGAGCCGTCCTCGAACAGCCGGCCTTCCCGTCTCAACCGCCTCGTGAGCTGCGTGTTCGGCAAGGCATACAGCATGCCGAGCATCGCCATGCATATCCCGGAGTCCTGAATGCACCGGATCAGCAGCTCGGCGGTCCGCTCCGTTTCGTTGTCGAAGCCGATGATGAAGCCGCCGTTGACGATCATGCCGTAGTCGTAGATCTTGCGTATGCTTCCGGCGAGCGACCTGTTGATGTTCTGCGTCTTCTGGGTCTGCTTCAACACGTCGTCTTCCGCTGTCTCCACGCCAACGAAGACATATCGGAAATCAACGTCCTGCATCATCTGCAGGAGCTCGTCATCGTCCGTGAACTCGATCGAGGCTTCCGTCGAGAAATAGAACGGGTACCTGTGTGCCTCGGACCACTCGCGCATGACGGGCAAGAGCCGTTTGACTTTCCGCTTGTTGCCGACGAAGTTGTCGTCAACGAAGTCAACGTGCCCGCGATAGCCCAGGTCGTAGAGGACCTGGAGCTCCTTGACGATCTGCTCGGGGCTCTTCGTTCGTTGCTTCCTGCCGTATAGCTCGATGATGTCACAGAACTCGCAGTTGAAAGGACAGCCGCGCGAATACTGCACGCCGACCTGAATGTAGTCCTTGAACCGAATGAGATCGTACCGCGGAACGACGGCGTGGGTCATATCCGGCCTGTCGGCGGAGTGGTAGGCACCGCTCGTGGCGCCCTTCGCCAGGTCTTCAATGAGCATCGGGATCGTGAGCTCACCCTCGCCCCGGACAAGGTAGTCGGCCGATTCGTACAGATTCGGTTGCGATGAGGGATCGGGGCCGCCGACCACGACGCGACAGCCGTGGTCGTGGGCCGCCTCGATGACGGACAGCACGCCCTGTTGCTGAGCCAACATGCCGCCCGTACAGACAATGTCGGCCCACTCGAAGTGCTTGTCCAGCAGCGGCTCGACGTTCGCGTCAACAAGCTTGATCTCCCAATGCTGTGGCAGCAAAGCCGCCACCGTCATGAGACCCAAGGGCGCGGCGGGGTACTTGGCGCCGACGATCTTGCAAACGTCAACATAATTCCAGAAACTGAACGCCGAGAACGGCGGTTGGACGATGAGGCACTTGGCCCGCTTGTCGAGTAGAGCCTTCACACACTGTCCTTCGTGTTGCGTTATGCGTTCGACACAGCTCAGGATGCTCGCGCCATCACAAAGCGCCTCTTCCGGGCCCTGCCCGACAGGGATGCCGCGCGAGCACCGTCGGTCGGCTCCGTGATGGTTACTTCAGGGCTCCGCGACTCATGGAGCGCCCTCGCTTCTCCTCGTGGTTGCGGCTGCGAACGATGATCTGCGGACGAAAGCCACGGGCCGCACGAGAGAACAACCACGAAGGGTAGCAGGCACCCCGGGCTTCGCGCAAGGCATTCCTGCGCAGGGGGCGTCGTCCCGCGCCAGGAGAAGTCCTCACCGCATGGGCATGCAGCGTGCCGGGGCTCCGAGCAGCCAGATCGCCCCCGCGCCGCGGGCGTCCCGACCCCCCGGCGCGGGGCTGAATTTCCTTGACGGTTGCCCGTCTCAATGACATGATGACCAAGAGGTGTTCCTGGTAGTCATGACAAGAGGACACCTGCCGGGCTGAGGGATGCACGCGGACTACCGGAGCAAGGGGAGGGACCCACTCCGCGTTCGGAACTGAGAACCCTGGGAGATCAAGACCGAGGCGCCCTGTCCGCGGGCTTCCTATGCCCAAGTCGCCCCGCGGACACGCGGGCTCCGTGTCCGCGCGGGCGCTCGAAACAACTGATCGCCCCGTCGCAAAGGAGGGAGCCATGATTTCGCTCAAGCACCTTCGCCGCACTGTCTTCGCAGTGCCTCGCCTCATCGGCCCGGCCGGGCTCCTTGTTGTTGTGCTGGTGTGCGCCGCTTCGCTGCCCGCCCAGGCCGCCACGCGGGCCCGCGGAGGACGGAGCGACACCATCACCATCGAGCCGACGCCGCTCTTCGATGAGGACGAGCTCAGCAGGCTCATCGAGAAGCCGTCCATCACCTTTAGCGCCGATCCCGCGCGAATCCCCAAAGGCGGGTCGGCGAAGCTCACCTGGCGTGTCGAGAACGCCGACAGCGTGCGCATCTCCTCGATCGGCAACGTGCCCACACACGGCACGCGCTCCGTCTCGCCTCAGAACAAGACCACCTACACACTGACCGCCACGGGCAGGAATACCACGCTCAGCAAGAGTGTGACGGTGGACGTGACGGAGCTGGCTGCCGTCATCGGCACGGTCAAGATTGTCACGCCGGTCCTGATGCTGGAGAACATCGTCTTCGATTTCGTCGCCATGGCGAGCAAGGCCAACTGGAGCGGCAAAGGGAAGCTGCAGTTCGGCGGCTCGAGCGGCACCAAGGGGTGGGTCAGGATGATCCAGAACGTCCGGGCCGAGGACAACAAGAACTACACCAAGGTCCTCCAAATGCAGCCGGAGATCAAGCCCAATGGCTGCATCGTCGGTGAGTACGGCGTCAAGAAGCTTCCCGCCAAGGCCCGCTTCGCGGCCACAGTCGGCTTCACGGCCAACCACGGCTCGCGCGACGGGGCGACGGTCTTCGTCTATGTCTTCGGCACTCGGGCCGGGAGCCGAACACCCACCAACGTGCCTGTGGCGGTGCAGAAAATCAGTCGGGACGGCAAGCTCGACACGATCGCGGCCGACCTCGCAATGTACGCGGGCCAAACGGTGGTCATACGCCTTCTGGTGCACGGCGGGAAGGACGCCAGGGACGACATAGTGCTGTGGATCGCGCCACGCATCATCAGGTAGACAACCATGCGAGCCGGGAAACGAGGAGATATGCGATGAACACGAGAAGCTTCATTGGATACGTCATGGCTGCCTCGGTGGCGTGCGCGCTGCTTCTGCCTGCGACGGCGCTGGCCACCACACACAGGGCCCCGCCCGCGGGCGGAGGCAAACCGACGGTGACTACCATCGAGGGGCTCAAGATGGTTCATGTCGCCTCCGGCGTGGGCGATGAGATCAAGCAGCGCGGCGGCGAGGGGCCGGACCCGAACCACTCCATCAGGCTCTCCGAAGTGCTGAACATCCCCGAGGCCGATCGGATCCTCGCCCTCAACGACGAGGTCTACGTGGACAAGAAGGAGGACTCGGGCTTCTACTACTACTGGCCGCGCAGTTACTCGCTCGCCCACGATCCGGACCTTGGGCACCTGTTCCGCATCCGCTACGGACTGGTCACCGGCGACAAGGAGGCCGACGCCGGCAACGTGGCCGTGTCGTTCACGCTCTCGGGCGGCTGGACAAAGGATGACTACAAGCTGCTCAAGCACCTGCTGAACAAGTACCTGGCCAAGCGCAGCCTGCCGGCGTGCACGGACCTGAACCCGTTGCCGTTCCATACCTGCGGCTTCACGTTCGGCGCCCAAGCCTACGGCGTGGGACCTGAGGCGATCTCCGTGCCGGCCCTGAGTGACATCGCCGGCTACATGGACGTCATCCTCACCACCGACGAGACGACGCTCGAATCGCTGAAGGTCGCGCTGCAGGACATCCAGGGCCTGAGCGGCAAGGTCAATCTCGTCACGGCCGCAGTTTCAGGCGAGGAGGACGTCGCCGGCTTCGCCATCCCTGACCTGACGGCGCGCGTGAGCCTGTGCGATCCACGCGCCTACCAGCGGGCGCCCTACGTGCGCAACGGATACTTCGAGAACAAGCACGACTTTCCGGTCCGCCTCAAGAACATCTGTTTCCTCGTCGAGGACGGCGATGATGTCCGACTCTTCGAGTATGACCTCGACAGCACCCTGGTCCAGCCCGGCAAGCGGGCGATGGTCAACCACAACCGCGTGCATCCCGCCCTCGCCACGTCCGACAACGTCATCCGCGGCTGGTACGAGTACCGGCTCGTGGGCGAGGCGGAAGACAAGGACGACGACGACGAGGTCCAGGAGTACCAGGAGTACTGGGACAAGGTGATGAAACGCCTCACCGTCGGCCTCGGCAAGAAGACGGTGAAGATCCTGACCGTCGAGGTGCTCGACGAGGACCTGTTCGACGAGTACGGCGTGGCGCTGATCAAGGTCAAGGTCCGCTCGAAGCATTTCGACCCGAACAGCAAGGACATGCTCAGAAAGACCTACGAGCTTGATGAGGACGAGACCGAGGTCGAGGGTGACCCCCTCTACTTCCTTGAGGGCGAGGAGGAGGAAGAAGTCTCGTACTTCGAGTACAAGATCTACATGGTGGATGCCGACGGCGAGGTGCACGCCGACAAGCAGTGGCGCCAGGGCATCGAGGACGACGAATCCATCTATATCGGCGCCAATCCCTTCAGGGAGCTGATCGGCGGACCGGGTGACGATGACGGCGACGGGGACGACAACGGCGACGACGAGTGACAACCCCGTCAAATGAATAGCGGCGCGCCCCGCCGCGTCTTTCTCGCGGGGGAGAAGAGGGCATGGAGCGGGATCGAGCGATAGGCCGGTTGATTCGCACCGCCTGCACGGCCGCGGTGCTGCTCACGCTCGCGTGCGCCCAGGCCGCGGCGCTCCCGCTGCTCACGCAGCGCGAGGAGATCGAGGGCCTCGTCATCTACGCCGACGACAAGGCCGCCCACATCTTCTACTACGTGCCGGGCCGCATCCAGCTCAAGACTTCCGACGATGTCCCCCACTTCAGCTTCCGGCGCATCCGGTACACGGGCACGAAGCTCATGGGCGACCAAGGCACCTTCCGCGGCCGGGGAATGCTGTCGTTCACGGTCGAGTTCGAGAACCTCGGCGCGCAGGTGCGCGCCGCCGAGAAGGTGCTCAAACGCCGCCACCGGCGCGCCCTGCTCAAGCCGATCGCCGTCGAGAAGGTCGAGGCGGAGCTCGTGTACGTCGTCATCGAGGACGGCGGCGCTGAGCGCGGCAGCGGCGAGCGAATCGCCGGCGGCATCTGGGCCGAGCCGCCGGCGGAGCCCCCGACCGAAGGCGCAAGCGCCGGACGCTGGGAATCGAAGAGCTTCGAGATCGTGCTCAACCCCCGCACCACGCAGGTCATGTGGGAGGCCTACGAGAAGGGCGGCGTGTTGCTGTCGCTCAACTACGCCGTGGTCGCCAACGGGGTAAGCGATCTCAACTCCCTGCCGCGCGAGGCGCAGCGCCGGCTCGACGAGCTCCGGCGCGCCGCGGAAGGCGCGGACGAGGAGTTCGAGGAGCCGGACGAAGCGGAGCTCGAGGCCATCGCCCGGACCGTGCAGTCGGGCGCCGTGCAGATCAAGGTGCTGCCCCAAGAGCACCCCGAGTGCTTCAAGAGCGTGGACCTCGACGCCAAGATTCCCGCCGGCTACGTCTTCCTCGACGTTTATTGCTACGACTTCCAGAACGACCCGGACACACCGATCGCCAAGAAGACCGTCGAGATCCGCGCCTACGGCATCGCCGGCGGCCGGCCGAAGGTCAAGGTCCACTTCCGGCGCAGCAAGCCGGACGAGTACAGCCAGTCGGTCCGCTTCGACC
>Ga0272444_10005231_pt1 | contig 11267 bp, 12 predicted proteins | sample SSMForm13_FD_201033 | JGI IMG/M metagenome (GOLD analysis project Ga0272444, IMG submission 201033) | Marine sediment archaeal communities from Little Sippewissett salt marsh, Falmouth, MA, United States - SSM-Form-13 | ecosystem: Environmental > Aquatic > Marine > Wetlands > Sediment ... | reverse complement strand
ATCCTAACCCCTTGCTCCGCCTGCATACCTGGCAATTTCCCCCGTGCGGGTTGATATTACAATTTGGTAAACAGAGCCTTGCGCGAGGCTCTTTAGCTTAAGCATATGATATCATGTGCTAAATCAAATCAGACGCGGTCTGGGGCGGGCGGTTTTTCGCTTGCGCCCTCCCCAGGGGCGCCTGGCCCGGGTTAGAGTGGGGCCATGCGGGTGTTGCATTTACATGACCGCCTTTCGGTCCGGGGCGGGGCGGAGCGCCATTTGCTCAGCCTGCTCCGGGCCCTGCAAGGCCGGGCCGAGACGCTTTTGGCGGTGGGGTTTGACGACCGCGGCCTTCCCCAGGGGGAGCGGCAGTATATCGGCCCCTGGCTCAGAGTCAAGGGCCTGGATCGGAGCGGTCTGAGTCCCCGGGGCGGAGAGGCGGCGCGGAGGCGTTTGCATGAGGCGATAGCCGCCTTTGGGCCGGAGCTGATCCACGCGCACAACATTATGGACCCGGAGTTGCTGGCCCTGGCCGTCCGGTCCGCGCCCACGCTGATGACCGTGCAGGACCACCGGCTTTTCTGCCCTGGGAGGGGCAAGCTCATGCCGGACGGCTCGTTGTGCGCCTCGCCCATGGGCCCGGGTTGCCTGGAGTGCTTTGATGATCCTGACTATGGCCGCCGCTTGCTGGCCCTTACCCAGGCGCGCCTGGCCGCGCTCCAGGTCATGCGCAAGGTGCTGGTGCTCTCAAAGTACATGGCCTCCGAGCTGGCGGCCGTGGGCGTGGACCCGGCCCGCATAAACGTGCTGCCGCCCTGGGTGGATCTGCCCATGGGCAAGGAGGCCCCGGCGCGGGAGCATCATCTGTTGGCCGGCCGTCTGGTGGGGCGCAAGGGGGTGGAGGTGGCCCTGAAGGCGGCGAAATTGCTGCGCCAACAGGCGCCCTTGGTGGTGGCGGGCGACGGGCCCCTGGCCGGGGAGGTGGCCAAGGCCGCCGCAGCCTCGGGGGGGCGGCTGGTCTATGAAGCCTGGGCGGATCGTGCTAGGATGGACCGGCTCCTGGCCGGGGCGGTCAGCCTATGGCTGCCCAGCTTGTGGGCCGAGCCCTGGGGCCTGGTGGGGCCCGAGGCCCTGTCCCAGGGCTGCCCGGTGATCGCCACGCCCGTGGGCGGGGCGGTTGAGTGGCTGCGCCCGGGCGGCCACGGCTTGGCCGTGGCCCGGGGAGACGCCCGCGCCCTGGCCGCGGCGGCCGACCGCCTGGCCGGCGACCCGGAGCTGGCCCATCGCCTGGGATCGGCGGGCCGGGCGTGGGTGAAAGAGCATTTGGAACAAGGCAGGCTCATGGAGCGGCTGCTGGACATATACCGACAAGTAATAGAAGGGGCTGCGGCGTGAACGGAGACCGCGACTGGGGAGCCGACCCCGCGGTGCGGGCCATGCGCCTGGTGTTCGCGGCCCTGGAGCGGGCCGAGGCCGGGCTGCTGGATCGGCTGGAGATCGAGCGGTTGGACCCGCGCTTGCGCGCCTGGCGGGAGCGGGCCCGGGACCGGTTCCAGGCGGCCTGGCCCCGGGCCCTGGCCCAAGGCCTGGCCCGCCAGCCGGACGAGGCGGCCTTGCTCTACCTGCTGGCCCTGGGCCGGGCCCTGGGGGAGGAGGGCGTGGAGCTGCCGGCCGGGGCCCTGCCCGACGCGCCGGAGTTGGCCGGGCTGGTGGAGGCGGCCCCATGATCCGCTATCGCCTGTTCGGCCGCTGCCGCATCTACCACGACCCGGTGAGCCCGGTGCTCAAGGCCCCGGCCCAGATTGGCTGGAGCTCCTTTTACCGCGACATAGATTTGGTCACCCCCCGCCGCCTCAAGGGGCCGGAGCTCCTCAAGCGCACCCGGGGTTGGTGGACCACGGACCCGGCCGAGATACAGCCGGTGGTTCAGGCCCACGGCCGCCTGACGGTGGGCTCGGGCGGCGAGCTGGTGGTGGAGTTGGAGAGCGAGGCCCAGGCTCAGGCCCTGGCCGAGGCGCTCAAAGAGAAGTTCGGGGACCAGGTCTTCCTGGCCCCGTGAGGGACGCATGAGCCACGAGCCGGTTATCCTGGAGCAGGACGAGGATGGGGCGTGGGTGGCCTTTTGTCCGGGCCTGCCCGGCTGCCTCAGCCAGGGCCGAAGCGAGGCCGAGGCCCGGGCCAACCTGGCCGAGGCCATGGAGGCCTTCCGCGAGTGCCTGGCCAAGCACGGCGAGGGCCTGGCCGACTGCACCGGCGAGGAGCCGGCGTGAGCGGCTGGCCGGTGGTCTCGGGCCGCGTGGTGGTCAAGGCCCTGGCCACCAACGGCTTTGAGCTCAGCCACCAAAAGGGCAGCCACATGGTGCTGCGCCGCAAGTGGCGGCCCCACCGCCGTCTGACCGTGCCCGACCATGCCGAGATGGCCAAGGGCACCCTGGCGGCCATCGCCCGGGAGAGCGGCCTGGGCCCTGACCGGCTCAAGCACCTGCTGGCCGCGGCCTAAGCGGGTTATAGCCCCATTTATGGGCCTTGAGGTTATATAATCAAATAAAAGGGTCCTCATGAACATGGACGGAGGCTGACATGGAAAGCGGCAACACGCCGGATCACAACGGAGACCAGGAACTGGAGCAGATGCGCGACCGCGTGGCCGAGGCGGCGGCCCGGCTCTATGAAAAGAAGGGGCGCGAGGCCTCGGTGGACGAGATCGCCGTGGCGGCCGGCATATCCACTCCGGTGACCTACCAGTTTGTCAAGAGACCGGCCGACATCATGCTGCTGATCATGGAGCGGCTGCAGACCAAGTTCTTTCAGGGGGTGCAAGAGGCGGTGGTGGAGGGCGCGCCCGCCCTGGACCGGCTGCTGGAGGCCATGGCCCAGTTCTATAGGGTGGTGGATTCGGACGCGGCCAAGGTGGTGCTGGTCTACCGCGACTCCCTGACCCTGGACAAGGCCGGCCGCAAGCGCATCATGCAGCTGGAGCGCGAGGGGGTGGATGTGTTCAAGAACATCCTGGACGAGGGGGTGGCCAGCGGCGAGTTCCGGGCCATGGACACCGACCTGGCCGCCTATGACATCGTCATGGCCGGCCACGGCTGGGCCCTCAAGTCCTGGCACTACAAGAAGCGCGGCCTGAGCTATGCCTCCTATCTATCGCGCCAGCAGGACCTGTTCGCGGCCATGGTGCGGGCCAAGTAAAGCCCGTGCCCATCTATAAGCGCATAGTCTGCTGCCTGGATTTCAGCCCCCAGGCCGAGGCGGCCTTTGCCGCCGCCCTGGCCCAGGCCCGGGCCGACCAGGCCGAGCTGACCCTGCTGCACGTGGTGCACTCCGGCGCGCCCCAGCTTCCCGGCGAGAAGCCCTCCGCGGCCCGCCGCCTGAGCCGGGAGGAGCTCAAAGCGCGCCTGGAACAGGAGATGGACCAGCGCTACGCACAAAAGGCGGGGGGCTATCCTCTGAGCGTGCGCCTGAGGCGGGGCCTGCCCAGCGTGGAGATACTGGACGAGCTGGCCCAGAGCGGGGCCGATCTGGTGGTCATGGGCGCCGAGGGCCTGTCCGGGGTGGGCCTGTTCTTGCTGGGCTCGACGGCCGAGCGGGTCAGCCGCCGGGCCCCCTGCTCCTGCCTGGTGGTGCGCACCCCCCGGCCAGAGGAGTAGGCCAGGCCTGAAAAACAGGGAGCTTTCTTGTAGCAAGTGGCGGGGTTTGTCCCCGCCATTTTCACTTTTAGCGGACTGAGTTGGTTTGGAAAAAAAGACAACCCAACTCGTCGTTGCGAGGAGCCGCTCTTGAGCGGCGACGCGGCAATCTCTGCCTGAAACATGGAATTTTTCCTGACCGGGGACGTCCGTAAGGAGCGGCAGAAGAAGTCGGTAAAAAAGAACTCTTTCCTCCGGGTAACCCCGACAACTTCCTGTTGTCGGGGCGCCGCAGGCGCAGGAGGCCCGGCACAGCGCCCCGCGCATTGACACCATCTCGCCTGAATCGCAGCCGCCCCCCTGCCTCCGGGCGCGGACAAACCCCGGGCCTATTTTTCATGAGACATGCGGCCTAAAAGATCAGCTCCATGACCCCCGGGTGGGCCTCCACCGCCCGGCCGATCACCGCGCCGCTGATCCCCCGCTGGTCCAGCATTTCCAGGGCCCGCTCCTGCTGGTCGGGGTCCAGGCCCATAAGCATGCCGCCCGAGGTCTGGGCGTCGGACAACAGGTCCACCAGAATCTCCTCGGGCTCGCCCTTAAAGCTCAGCTTGTGGGAGCAGAAGTTCTTGTTGGCGTGGCTGCCCACCGGCACCAAACCCATGGCGGCCATTTCCTTGGCCTGGGGGATGATGGGCACTGCCTCGGCCTGGATCTCCAGGCCCACCCCCGAGGCCTCGGCCAGCTCCAGGGCGTGGCCGATGAGCCCGAAGCCGGTGATGTCCGTGGCGCCGGTGACTCCACAGGCGGCCATGACCTCGGCGGCCGGGGCGTTAAGCGCGGTCATCACCGCCACCGAGCTGGCCACCGCCTCGGGGCTGGCCAGGCCGGCCTTGAAGGCGGTGTTGATGACCCCGGTGCCCAGGGGCTTGGTGAGCACCAGCACCTGGCCGGGCATGATGCCCGCGTTGGTCACCACCTTGTCCGGGTGCACCACTCCGGTGACGCTCAGGCCGTACTTGAGGTCCGTGTCCTCCACCGAGTGACCTCCGGCCAGCACCGCGCCGGCCTCGTGCACCGTGTCCATGCCCCCCTTGAGAATCTCGCGGAAAATCTCCACGGGGTGGTCCTTGACCGGGAAGCAACAGATGTTCATGGCGGTCAGGGGGCGGCCGCCCATGGCGTACACATCGCTCAGGGCGTTGGTGGCGGCGATGCGCCCAAAGAGATAGGGGTCGTTGACAATGGGGGTGAAAAAATCCAGGGTCTGGATCAGGGCGATCTCGTCGGTCAGGCGGTATACGCCCGCGTCGTCGGCGGTGCCCATGCCCACCAACAGGTCGGGATGCTCCTCCTGGGGCAGCCCCTCGAGTATTCTGGCTAGGTCCGCCGGACCTATCTTGGCGGCTCAACCGGCGGCGCGGGCTTTCTCGGCCAGCTTTGCTTCATCACCCATTGCTTTCCTCGTCGCCGGCTTCGCCAGCCACCGCTATGCTTTGTTGCCGGCGTCGCTCCAGCCTCGGCGTATGAGCATATACGCCTCCGGCTGTCGCTCGCCGGACGCCTCGCCTATCGGCGGCTGGCTGTGCCGGTCGCGCTTATGAATCGCATCTCGCGGATGCTGGTTCTCTTGCCGGGATTGGTCAACAGCTGAATCGTATTCCAAGCATCTCAAGATCAAATGGCACGGACCAGTGCTCAGCGGCGCAGGGTGGCCCTGAGGCGGTCGGGATTGAGCAGCAGGCCCAGGGCCTCCATGGGGCCGGGGACCACCACCTCGGCCGCGGCCAGGGCGGCGAAGGCCGCGCCCTCTGGCCCCAGCACCGCGATGCCCAGGGCGGCCGCGGCCAGCATGGCCGCGTCGTTGGCCCCGTTGCCCAGGGCCGCCACCCGGTCGGCGCCGAGTTGTTTCACGATAATTTCTTTTTGTTCTATCTCATCGCCCGGGGTGATCAGGGCCACCCGGGCGCACGGCCCCAGCAGGCCGTCGGCCGTGCCAAAGGTGTCGGCCGTGACCAGGTGGCAGGCAAGCGAGCGGCTGAGCTGCTCCACCGCCTCTTTCACCCCAGGGACCAGGGCTCCATCCAGGGCCAGGGTGCCGTTCAAGTCCAGCACCAGATGCTCCAGCTCCAGCTCGCGCCAGCCGGGTATGTCCACCTTGAGGGACAAGGTCTATTCTTCTTCCTCCAGGCCGGCCAGGCACAGGGCCATGAAGGCCTGGGCCGCGGGGGAGTGGGTGCGCTTCTTGCGGGTCACCAGATAGAACTGGCGCTTGAGCTTGACCTTGCTCAGGGCCACCTCCACCAGACGGCCCGCCTCCAACTCCTCTAGAATAGCCCGGCGGCTCAGGAAACCCAAGCCCACCTGGGCCCGCACCGCCTGCAACACGGCCATGGTGGAGCCCATCTGGGCCACGATGTTTATCTCGTTGGGGTCCACCCCGGCCCGCTTGATGGCCCGGGCCAGGAACATGCGGGTGCCGCTGCCCGGCTCGCGGAACACCACGGGCACGTGCTGCAAGTCCTTGGGCTCCAGGCTGGGGCCGTGGGGATGGCCCGGCCAGCCGGCCAGGGCCAGGTCGTCGTCCATGAGCGGGGAGAAGGCCAGACGCTCGTCCTCCACCACCGCGCCCACCACCCCGGCCTCCAGGTCGCCGGCCAGCACCGACTCGGCCACCTGACGGGTGTCGCCGATGCGCAGCACCACGGTCACCTCCGGGTGCAGCAGGCGGAAGCGGCCGATGAACCCGGGCAGCACGTACTGGCCGGGTATGGTGGAGCCGCCCACCACCAGCTGGCCCCGCAGACGGCCCAAAAAGGCGTCCACCGAGCGTTGGGCGTCCTCCACCCGCTCCAGGATGTCCTTGGCGTGGTCATAGAGCAGCTCGGCCGCCTTGGTGGGCAGTATCTCGCGGCCCAGCCGGTCGAAGAGCAGCACCCCCAGCTCTTCCTCCAGGCTCTTGATGTGGCCGCTGACCGTGGGCTGACTTAGGAACACCTCCTCGGCCGCCCGGGAAAAGGAACGTTTTTCGTATACTTTGGCGAATACCTGCAGCCGCCGGAGGTCCATGTTTTGTCCACCTGTCCTATCGGAAAAATAGATGGTCAATCATTGATTTGACCAAGGATAGCAGGCGGCCTGTAAGGGGTCAAGGTTTTGCTATCAAGATCGAGGGTTGGCGCAAACCCAACCTGGCCAAAGGCGGGTGCCGGGGTCGGGTCAAAAGCGGCCCCCCCGGGAGCGCAGGATGGACCACACCAGCCATAGGCCGATGATCCCGCTGATCAGGTAGCCCACCACCCCCAGCACCGGCAGGCCGAAGACCTTGGGCTCCACCCCGGTGGTGATGATCATGGAGCTGCCCAGGATCAGGGCGGCCACGATGAGCCCCACCGTGACCCGGCTGGCCCCCTCCTGCACCGCCCGGGTCAGGGGCACCAGGCCCTCGTGCTTGAGCTGCAGGCTCAGCTCGCCCTTTTCCAGCTGGGTGATCACCGTCTCCAAACGCCGGGGCAGCTCCTGCAAAAACCTCAGCCCGTCGGTGACGTGGCCCGCCACCCGGCGCATGATGGCGTCGGGCCGCCAGCGCTCGAAGTACAGCTTCCATATAAAGGGGCGCGTGGCCTCCACCGGCCGGAAATCCGGGTCCAGGGCCCGGGCCACCCCCTCCATCTCCAGCAGGGCCTTGTCGGCCAGGGCGTACTGCATGGGCACCTTGAGGTGGTGCTGGTGCATGATCTCCATCATGTCCAGGATCAGCTTGGCGGTGTCCACGGGCGCGTCCTTGGGGCCCAGCACCTCCTCCAGCAGGGCGGTCACGTCGCGCTCCAGGGAGGCGTCCGGGCCGCCGGAGGGCGCCACCCCCATGTCCACCCAGGCCCGCACCACCGCCTTGGCGTCGCCCTGCAGGGTGGCCATGAGCAGATCGCAGAGCACGTGGCGGTCCTGGTCGCCCAGCCGGCCCACCAGGCCCCAGTCCAGCATGGCCAGTTGGGGCCCGCCGTCCTTGTCCTGGGTGACCATGAGATTGCCCGGGTGGGGGTCGCCGTGAAAAAATCCCTTGAGCAACACCTGGTCCAGCATCACCCGCACCAGCTCCTGGCACAGCTCCTTGCCCCGCGCGGTGCCCGGCTCGGCCTCGCTCAGGGTCTGCCCTTGGATCAGCTCCATGGTCAGCAGATGGCTGGTGCACAGCTCCAGGGCCGGCCGGGGCACCCGCACCCGGCTGCCCGGGGGCAGGTTGGCCCGGGCGGTGCGCATGTGGCGAGCCTCCAGGGCGAAATCCAACTCCTGGCGCAGGGAGCGGTCCATCTCCGCCACCAGGGCCGGCAGGTCGTAGGGGGCCATTGCCTCCACTTCCTTGTCCAGCAACCGGGCCAGGGTGGCCAACAGCTCCATGTCCGCCCGGATGGTGCGAGCGATGTCCGGCTTGCGCACCTTGACCGCCACCTCTTGTTGGTTGTCGGCCCGCACCGCCCGGTGCACCTGGGCCAGGGAGGCGCTGGCCAGGCACTTTTCATCAAACTCGCAAAAGACCTCGGCCAGGGGACGGTCCAGGGACATCTCCACCTGTTTTTTGATGGCAAAGAAATCCAGGGGAGTCACCGAGTCCTGCAGCTTTCTGAGCTCCAGGGTCAGCTCCTTGGGCAGCAGGTCCGGCCGCTGGGACAGGAGTTGGCCCAGCTTGACAAAGGTGGGCCCCATCTCCTCGGCCACCATGCGCATGCGGGCGTAGACCCCGTAGCGCTGGGCCAGCTTTTCGCCGCCGGTGCGCGCCCCGGTGCCCTTGGTAAAGGGCAGCTCCAGCCGCTCCACCAGATCGGCGAAGCCATGGCGCGCCAGCACCATGGCCAGCTCGGTTATGCGGCCCAGGTTGCGGAAGGCCTCCAGCAAGGCTAGCCGGCCTCGCCGTCGCCGCCCTTGGCCTTGAGCTCGGCCAGCTCCTGTTCGGCCTTGGCCAGGCGCTGTTCCAGGCCCTCCACCTGGGAGCGCTTGACCAGGTCCAGGGAGTCCAGGGCGTTGCTCACCGCGCCGTTCAGCTTGTCGCCCCAGGCCTCGGCCTGGCGCTTGGACTCGGCCACCACCTCCTCGGCCATTTTTTCGGCTTCCGCGGCGCTCACCTCGCCCCGCTCCACCGCCTGCTGCATGAACTGCATGGCCTTTTCCTTGGTGATAACCGCCGCTCCCAGGCTGGCCAGCATCAGGTTTTTCAGGGTTTCGAGCATTTCTGGCTCCTCGGCCGCCGGTGGTAGGCGTTCGCAAGAAACTTGACGCCCCAGGCCTCCGGCCCATATGTTTAAACAATCAGGGTAAGTCGGATACGCCGCCGTTCCTTATCCCTCGCGTAATTCGTCCGGCGCCCTCTTGATCCATCCTAAATGGCCGCCCGGGCGGTGTCAATTTGGCCGTTTCCTCCGACTGGGATAGGAGGCTGGGTGATAAGCAATCCCTTGAAGCATGCGGGGCGCCTTTCAGTGGGAGCCAAGCTGGCCGCGGTTTTGGTGGTGGCGGTCTTTGGCTCCACCCTGCTGTTGGCCGGGGTGCAATCCTGGTTGTCCCAGAGGTCGGTGGAGGAGCATTTCCGGCTCCATGCCTCCAGCCATCTGCAAAGGGCCCTGCGCCTGATGGGCGCCCTGGGGGGCCGTGAAGGCGATCCGGCCCGGACGCTGCGCGCGGTCCAGCGCCATCCCACCATGCGCACCCAGGTGGGCCGGGGCTTCAAGCTGTTCGGCCTGGACCCGGAGGGCCGGGTGGTGGTCGAACCGCTGGACCCCCTGGCCATCCTTCCCCCGGAAAAGCTGCTGCGCCGCATGGCCAGCACCGCCTGGGGCGTGACCCGTTTTTCCCACCAGGGCCGCGAGGTGCTGGTGGCCTATGACCGGATGCCCAGCGGCGAGCTGATCCTGGGGGCGAGCGCCGAACCCTCTCTGCCCGAGGGACCCCTGGGACTGTCCCTTTGGGCGGTGTCGGTGCTCACCGCCGGGGTGGTGGCCGTGGTGGCCGCGCTGGCGGCCATACTTTGGGTGCATTTCTTCCTGTCCTGGCCCCTGGGCCGCCTGGCCGCCGAGGCCGAGCAGGCGGCGGCCGGCGACCTCACCCCACCGGACCCCCTGCCTCGCGGCGACGAGCTGGGCCGCCTGTCGCTGTCGCTGCATAACCTCTGCGAGGCGGCCCGGGCCATGGTCAAGAACACCCAGCAAGAGCAGGCCCGCTTCCGGCGCTTGTTCAACGACACCAAGGACGGGGTGTTCATGACCGGGCCCGACGGCAGCCTCAGCGACGTCAACCCGGCCCTGGTGGCCATGTTCGGCCTGGAGCGCCGCGAGCAGATGCTTGGCCGGTGTGCCACCGAAAAGTGCTTCACCGACCCCGAGGAGGCCCAGCTCTATCTCAACTCCCTGTGGGCCCAGGGCTATGTGCAGGACTTCCCGGCCACCATGCGCCGGGCCGACGGCAATGAGTTCGAAGTGCTCATCACCTCCACCCGGGGCGGCGAGGACCAGTCCCGCTTCGGCATCGTCCGCGACGTCACCCAGCTGCGCCGGGACCAGCGGGCCCTGGGCCAGAGCGAGGCCCGCTACCGCCGTTTGGTGGAAAACGCCCCGGACATAATCTACCGCTGGTCCTTTTTGGAAAACCGCTTTGACTACCTCAGCTCGGCGGTGGCCGATATAACCGGCCACAACCCCCGCCGTCTTGCCCAGGGCGAGTTGGAGGCGAGCCAGCTGATCCATCCGGAGCACCGCCAGAGGGTGCGCCAGCACTGGAGCCGCCTGCTCAAGGGCCAGCCCGGCGAGCTGGACGAGGCGGAGTTCATGATCATCGACGCCGCCGGACGCACCCGCTGGCTCAGGGACAAGGCCCTGTTGGTGCGCGACGAACTGGGGCGGCCGCAATATTTGGAGGGCATCGCCACCGAGATCACCGAGAGCAAGCTGCTGGAGCAGGAGCTCACGCGGGGCCGCCAGATGGTGGAGAGCACCCTGCAGGGCCTGCCAGCCGCAGTGATGGTCATCGACCGCCAGCACCGGGTGGTGCACTGGAACCGGGCCATGGAGGGGCTCACCGGCATGACCACCGAACAAATGGTGGGCGGCGACCGCCAGTGGCGGCCCTTTTACCTTGAGCCCCGCCCCATGCTGGCCGATCTGGTGCTGGACGGCGACCCCCAGCAGATCATGGAGCGCCACGCCAGCATGGAGCTCAAACGCTCCCTGCTCATCCAGGGCGGCCTGGAGGGGGAGGGCTTTTTCCCCACCCTGGGGCCCCACGGCCGCCACCTCTACTTCCTGGCCGCGCCCATCCGCGACCAGGACGGCAAGATCACCCACGCGGTGGAGACCCTGGTGGACCTTTCGGACAAGCGCCTGCTGGAGCGGGAGCTTCGGCGCCTGTCGGTCACCGACAGCCTCACCGGCCTGTACAACCAGCGCTTTTTTTACGCCACCCTGCGGCGGGAGATCGAGGCGGCGGCGCGCTACGGCCGGCCCCTGTCGCTGCTCATGGCGGATCTGGATTTTTTCAAGGCCTTCAACGACCGCTTCGGGCACCTGGCCGGGGACAAGGCCCTGCAGCGGGTGGCCCAGGTCCTGGAGGCCAATGTGCGGGCCATGGACCTGTGCTGCCGCTACGGCGGGGAGGAGTTCGCGGTGC
>Ga0272444_10005230_pt1 | contig 11268 bp, 7 predicted proteins | sample SSMForm13_FD_201033 | JGI IMG/M metagenome (GOLD analysis project Ga0272444, IMG submission 201033) | Marine sediment archaeal communities from Little Sippewissett salt marsh, Falmouth, MA, United States - SSM-Form-13 | ecosystem: Environmental > Aquatic > Marine > Wetlands > Sediment ... | reverse complement strand
GCTTTATCGTGGACCGGGGCCCAGGGGTGGATGTGGCCTACCTCTACGGGCTCATGGGCTGCCGGGGCGGCGGGGCCGGCCGTCTGGTGTTCAAGGACGTGAAGGTGCCCAAGGAAAACGTGGTGGGCAAGGTTGGCGGAGCCTATGCGGTGTTCAACACCATGATGATCCCCGAGCGCCTGGGCACCGCGGCCATGACCATCGGCGCGGCCAAGCCCGCCCTGGACGTGGCCACCGGCTACACCACCCGGCGCAAGGCATTCGGCCAGACCATCAACCAGTTCCAGGGCGTGAGCTTCCAGGTGGCCGAGGCGGCCATGCTCCTGGACGCGGCGCGGGCCATGGTCTACGCCACCTCCCGGGCGGTGGACTCGGGGGCGGACACCGCGACGACCCGCCGGCTGATCAGCCAGACCAAGAAGTTCGTCACCGAGTCGTGCCAAAAGGCGGCCAACCACGCCATGCAGGTCATGGGCGGCATCGGCTACACCAGCGTATTCCCGGTGGAGCGCATTGTGCGCGACCTCCGGCTGGCCTCCATCTGGACCGGCACCAACGAGGTGATGAGCCTCATAGCGGGTCATGAGTGGTACCGCGCCTACCACAAGGCCAAGGAGCGCGCGCCGCGCGACTACGCGGCCGACGCCGAGGCCGCGGGCCAGGAAGAGGAAATCATCTACGAGTGAATAGCCTGCTGGAGATCCTGGCCGTGGCCGTGGCCCTGGGCTGCGACGCCTTTGCCGTGGGCCTGGCCCTGGGGGGCCGCTTCGGAGCCCCGCGCCAGGTCTTCCGCCTGTCGTTCCACTTCGGCCTGTTCCAGTTCGGCATGCCGCTGGTCGGCTGGGCCCTGGGGGCCGGCCTGGCCGCGGTGACCGCCCGCTACGCCCCTTGGCTGGCCGCGGCGGTGCTGGTGTTCATAGGCGGCAAGATGGCCTGGGAGGCGCTGCAGCCGCCCAACGAGCGGGCCCACGGCATGGACCCCACCAAGGGCTGGAGCCTGGTGGCCCTTTCCCTGGCCACCAGCATCGACGCCCTGGGGGTGGGGCTCTCCCTGGGCATGGTGGGGCGCGACGTGTTCGGCGCGGCGGTGGTCATCGGCATCGTGGCCGCGGTCATGACCCTGGGGGCCATGAAGCTGGCCGGGCTGATGAGCGCCCGCCTTGGCCAGCGCATGGGCCTGGTGGGGGGAGTCATCCTCATCGCCATCGCGGTCAAGCTGGTGGCGTTCTAGGGCGGCTTCGCCTCAGTGCCTCTTGAGCAGCGCCTCGATTATATCCTTGAGCTGGTCCCGGCTCTGGGCCTGGCAGGGCGGCGGGGTCCAGCCCGGCGCAAAGCAGGGCGGGGCCGGACCCTGGTCCACCTTGGTCACGGTCTGCCTGATTTCGCTGCGGGTGGTCTGGCCGTCCTTGTCGGTCACCTCCTGGCGCACCCGTTTCTTGAGGATGGCCCCCTTCACTTCGGCCAGGCCCTGGTTGATCATGCTGTCGAGCACCGGGTGCCCGGTGTTCAGGGGCACCTCCATCAGCCAATCCCGAAACTCGGTGCGCGCCACCTGGTCCGTGGCCCATACCTCGATGTCGCGGACGATGCGGTACTCCCAGCTGGAAAACAGAAAGCTGGCCTTGAACCCAAAGTGGACCACATAGGAGTAGCGCCGAGTAGGATAGCCGCAGATGACCTCGCCCTCCCCCTCGCTCACCTTGCTGAAGCTGGTGGCCTCTATCTCCAGATTGGCCCAGCTCTTGAGCTTGCTCACCAACCCGCCCAGCGCCGCGGCCACATCCTGACTGGTCCATCGGGCGCACGCGCCCCGCGCGGGGTCGATGGAGTACCAGGTGCGGCCCGCGTTCCGGGTCAGGAGAAATCCCCCCACGTCGGGACCGGGCGGATCGCTGGCCGTCAGCAGGTACTGGGCCATGTCCCCCTGGCCGGTCAGGCGCAGGTAGTAGGTGTGGCCGGGCTCGCCCTGGCGCTGAATCTCCAGGGTCATGGAAACCACCGGAGCCGCTTCGGCGGCCAGGGGCCACGGCAACCCGCAGGCCGCCAGCAGCAGGCACGCGGCAAGCAGACGCCGGCCGGATGATCTGGTCATACTCTCCTCTCCCTCGCTCCCGCTATGCTAGGCCATGAGGCCGCCTTAAGCCAAGCCCCTTGCCCAAAGGCCGCGCAAAAAAGGAGGAGCCCCCGCGGGGCCCCTCCTTGAATTGGGCAAAGGTATTTTGTGGCAGTCTAGTCCACCTTGGGCCGGGGCAGCAGGCCCGCGCCCTCGATGATCTCCTTGGCGCGGTGCTCCCACTCGATGGCCATGACGTGCACCCCGGCCACGCCCTCCATGTCCTTGAACTCCTCAATCTGCTCGATGGCCATCTTGATGCCCTCGGCGCCCTGGTCCTTCTTGTCCACCCCCTTGAGCCGTTTGACGACCTCGGCGGGCACGTCCATGCCCGGCACGAACTTGGCCATGTAGTTGGCCATGCCCACCGACTTCATGGGCGTGACCCCGGCCAGGATGGCGCACTTCTCATGCAGGCCCTTGTCCACGGCCCGTTTCATGAACTCGCGGAACTTGTCCATGTTGTAGATGCACTGGGTCTGGATGAAGTCGGCCCCGGCCGCGATCTTCTTGGCCAGGCGGGTGACCCGGAACTCAAAGGGATCGGCAAAGGGGTTGGAGGCCGCGCCGATGAATATCTCGGGCGCGCCGTCCAGGTCCTTTTCGTTGAGAAACTTCTTCTCGTCGCGCATCTTCTTGAAGGCGGCCAGAAGCTGCACCGAGTCCAGGTCATAGACGTTCTTACTCTCCGGGTGGGAGCCGAAGCGCTGGTGGTCGCCGCTCAGGCACAGCACGTTCTTGATGCCCAGGGCGGTGGCCCCCAGGATGTCGGACATCAGGGCCAGGCGGTTGCGGTCGCGGCAGACCATCTGATAGTTGGGCTCCAGGCCCTGGTCGATGAGAATCTTGCACGCCGCCCAGGAGGACATGCGCACTACCGCGGTCTGGTTGTCGGTGATGTTCACCGACTCCACTATGCCCTTGAGGAAGCCCGCCTTGTGGCGCACCTCCTCGGCGTTGTTGCCCTGGGGAGGACCCAGCTCGCCGGTGACCGCGAAGTGGCCCGCGGCCAGGACCTTTTCCAGATTGCTGCCGGCCTTCATTGCTTAAGATCCTCCCTGACCCGCTGGCGGGGGCCGCCGTCGCGCGCGGTGAGCCAGTTTTTGTCGGGCCACACCCGCTCCAACTCCTCCAGCCGTCCCATGGCTTCCATCTTCTTGACGATCTGGTCCCACACGCAGGGCACATCCGGGCTGATCTCGCAGTTGCCACCGGCCGAGCCGCCGCAGGGCCCGTTCATCAGGCTCTTACTACAGCGGGCGATGGGGCACAGACCGCCGAAGTTGTGCACCAGGCAGTTGCCGCAGCTCTGGCAGCGCTCGGCCCAGACCCCGTGCTCCAGGGCCCCGCCGATAAAGGTGGTGTTGATGCCCGGAAACACGGCCACCCCGGGGTAGCGCTCGGCCACGAACTGGGGCCCCACCCCACAGGCGATGGAGACGATGGCGTCGTAGTTCTCGGCCACCTCGGCCAGCTCCTCGATGTACTCCGGGTCGCACTGGCGCTCCAGGGTCATCTCGTCGATGCTGGGCTCCTGGCGATTTTTCTTGCGGGCGATGCGCAGGGCGGTGGCCAGGATGCCCACCTCCTTCTCGCCCCCCACGTTGCACACGGTCACGCACCCCCGGCAGCCCAACACCAGGACCTTGGGACGGCCCTCGATCATGGCCAGAATCTCCTCCAGGGGCTTAGTGTCACCCACGATCATAGTGACTTTCCTTCCTCGTCAGCATGGTACGGGCCGTGTCAGGCCGCCTGGTCCGCGGCCACCGGGCTGGGGCCCAGCTCGCGGATGCGCTCGGTGAACTCGTTGGCCACCTGGGCGAAGCGGGGTCCCTCGGCCGAGCTCATGTTGTACATCTCGATGCGCTCGGGCTCGATGCCCAGGGAGTCCAGGACCTTTTTCACGTACTCCACCTTGCGGCGGGCCTTGTAGTTGCCGGTCAGGAAGTGGCAATCGCCCTCCATGCACCCGGCCACGTAGACTCCGTCGGCCCCGTCCTCAAAGGCCTTGAGCAGATGCAGGATGTCCACCCTGCCGGAGCAGGGCAGCTGGATTACGCGCACGTCGGTGGGATATTGCAGTCGCATGGAACCTGCCAGGTCCGCGGCGGAGTACGCTCAGTACTGGCAGCAAAAGGCCACTATCTTCGGCTCAAAGTCGGCGCTCAAGATCAACCTCCTTTTGGCGGGCCGCCGCGCGAGCGGGGGGTTATCGCAGGAATGGGCCGTGGCCCGCAATATTTCTAACCCATGGCCGCCCTCTCCTTGGCCAGGATCTGGGCGTCGGTGAAGTGCTGCAGGGTGATGGCCTTGCCCGGGCACTCGGCCGCGCAGGCCCCGCAGCCGTAGCACTGGGCCACCTCGATGTGGGCCGCGCCGTCGATGATCTTGGGCACCCCGTAGGGGCAGGTACGCACGCAGGTCAGGCACACCGAACACTTGTTGGGGTCCACCGTGGCCACCACGCCGCCCACCCGGATGACGTTCTTGGCCAATACGGTCAGGGCCCGGCCCGCAGCCGCGTTGGCCTGGGCGATGGCCTCGTCAATGGGCTTGGGATAGTGGGCCAGGCCGGCCTGGTAGATGCCCTCGGAGGCGAAGTCCACCGGCCGGAGCTTGGCGTGGGCCTCCAAAAAGAAGCCCTCCGCGTTGAGCGGGGTCTTCATGGCCTCGGCCAGCTCGGCCACCGGGTTGGGCAGGATGGCCGCGGCCAGCACCAGGCGGTCCACTTCAAAGCTGATGGGCACGCCCAGGATGTGGTCCATGGCCGTGACCGTGACTTGGCCGTCCCCGCTGCTCACCTGGGGCTTGTTCTCGTGCTTGTAGCGGATGAACAGCACCCCGGCCTCGCGGGCCCGCTTGTACAGATCCTCGCGCACCCCATAGGTGCGGATGTCGCGGTAGAGGATGTAGACCTGGGCCTCGGGGTTGGCCTCCTTTATCTTCAGGGCGCTCTCCACCGAGTGGGTGCAGCACAGACGGGAGCAGTAGGGCCGCTCCGGCTCGCGGGAGCCCACGCACTGGATAAAGGCCACCGAGCTCCAGTCCTTGGGCGCGTCCGGGTTGCCCCGGAGCTCCATGTCCAGCTCCAGGGAGGTGAGCACCGCCTCGTTGTCTCCGTAGAGGTACTCGGTGGGCTTTAGCTCGTGGCCGCCGGTGGCCAGGATCACCACCCCGTGCTCCACCACGGTCTCGCCCCCGCCCTGGGCGGTGATGCTGCTCACGTAGTTGCCCACGAAGCCCTTGAACGCGGTGAGCTCGCTGTTCAGGTGCAGCGTGAGGTTGGGCTGGTCCTGGACCAGGGCGACCAGCTCCTCCAAGTAGGGGGCCACCGGCTCGCCCTTCCAGGAGCTGAGCAGATAGCGGGCATTGCCGCCCAACTCGCCGCTCTTTTCCACCAGATGCACCGAGTAGCCGGCCACGGCCAGGTTCAGGGCCGCGCTCATGCCGGCCACCCCGCCGCCCACCACCACCGCCGCCTTGTTCAGCGGCAGCTCCACCTGGTGCAGGGGCTCGATGAGCACCGCCTTGGCCACGGCCATGCGCACCAGGTCCTTGGCCTTGGCGGTGGCCTTTTCCGGCTCGGCCTGGTGCACCCAGGAGTCCTGGTCGCGGATGTTGGCCATCTCGAACAGATACTTGTTCAGCCCGGCCTCGCGGATCGTCTCCTGGAACAGGGGCTCGTGGGTGCGCGGGCTGCACGAGGCCACCACCACCCGGTTGAGGTCGTGCTCCTCGATCTTGTCCTTGATCTTGTTTTGGGTGTCCTGGGAGCATGTGAACAGGTTCTCGTCCACAAAGGCCACGTAAGGCAGGGTGGCCGCGTACTCGCGCACCGCGGGCACGTCCACCACGCCGCCGATGTTGATGCCGCAGTTGCACACGAACACCCCCACCCGGGGTTGCTCGCCGGTGATGTCCTTTTCCAGGGGATAGGTGAGCTCCTTGGTCAGGGTGCCCCGGCTCTCGGCCAGGTCCAGGCTGGCCACGCAGGCCGCGGCCGAGGCCTCCATCACCGACTGGGGGATGTCCTTGGGCCCGGCGAACGCGCCGCAGGCGAAGATGCCCTCCCGGCTGGTGCCCACCGGCGCGAAGGAGCTGGTCTCGGTGAAGTTGTAGCCGGTCAGGTCTATGCCCAGGCGCTGCGCGGTCTCGATGGCCTCGGGCCCGGTCTGCAGACCCACGGACAGGACCACCATGTCAAAGTCCTCGGACAGGACCTGGCCGTCCTCGGTTACGTACTCGATGCGTAGGCGGTCGTCCTCCACCGGGTCCACGCTGTGCACCCGGGAGCGGATGAAACGCACCTTCTTCTCGTCCTCGGCCCGGTTGTAATACTTCTCAAAGTCCTTGCCATAGGTGCGCATGTCCATGAAGAAGATGGCCGTCTCCAGGTCGCTGGAGGCGTGCTCCTTGGCGATCACCGCCTCCTTGATGGCGTACATGCAGCACACCGCCGAGCAGTAGCCGTTGTCGCAGTGGTTGATGTCGCGCGAGCCCACGCACTGCAGCCAGGCGATCTTTTGGGGCTCCTCGCCGTCGCTGGGCCGCTGCAAGTGGCCCTGATAGGGGCCCGAGGCGCTGAGGATGCGCTCGAACTCCATGGCCGAGACCACGTTGGGGTGGCCTGCATAGGAGTAGGTGTCGAACTGGGTGGGATCAAAGCTGTCAAAGCCGGGGGACAGGATCACGCTGCCCACCTTGAGGCTCAGCTCCGAGGGCTGCTGGTCATGCAGCGGGGCCTTGGCCTTGCAGGCCTCCACGCACTGCAGACACTCGCAGCACACCCCGCAGTTGAGACAGCGCTCGCCCTCGGCCTGGGCCTGTTCGGCCTCCAGGCCCAGCTCGAACTGCCCGAAGTCGCCTTTACGCTCCTCCGCCCCGCGCAGGGCCATTTCGGCCCGGGGCGCGCTGGCGATGTCCAGGGGGATGGGGTTGAACTCGCGCTCTTCCTCGGGCCGAAGCTCGGGCTTGACCCGCCCCTCGGCCAGGTCCTGGCCCTCGAACTGGCGCAGCATGCTGCGGGCGGCCTCGCGGCCGGCGGCCACCGCGCCGATGGCGATCCAGGGGCCGGTCACCGCATCGCCGCCGGCGTAGACCCCCTCCAGGTTGGTGGCGTTGGTTATCTCGTCCACCGCGATGGCGCCGCGCGGGGTCAGCTCCAGGCCGTGGCCGTCGCCCAGCCAGGAGAGATCGGCCCGCTGGCCGATGGCGGTGATGACCAGGTCCGCGTCCATCTCGATAGTGTCGGACTCGTCGAACTCCGGGGCAAAGCGGCCCTCGCCGTCAAACACCCGGGTGCACTGCTTGAGCACCAGGCCCGTGGCCCTGCCGCCCTCGGCCTTAACTTCGAGCACGCCCCGGCGGTGCACGAACTTGATGCCCTCTTCCGTGGCCTCTTCGATCTCCCAGGGGCTGGCCGGGCACTCCTGCTCGGACTCCAGCATGACCATGGTCACGTCGGCCGCGCCCTGCCTGAGGGCGGTGCGGGCCGCGTCCACGGCCACGTTGCCGCCGCCCACCACGATGACCTTGTCGCCCTTGGCGGTCTCGTTGCCCAGGCTCACGTCCCGCAGATAGTCCAGGGCAGCCACCACCTGGCCGCTGTCCTCGCCCGGCGCGCCCAGCTTGAAGCTGGCCGGCGCGCCCACGCCCAAGAACACCGCGTCATACTCGTCGCGCAGGTTCTGGAAGGTCACGTCGTCGCCGATGGGGGTGTTGAGCTTGATCTCCACCCCCATGCCCTGGATCATGGCCACCTCGCCGGCCAGCACCTCGCGGGGCAGGCGGTAGGCCGGCACCCCGGTGGCCAACGCGCCGCCGGCCACGGGCAGGGCCTCGTATATCACCGACTTCACCCCGCCCCGGGCCAGGTGGTAGGCGCAGGACAGGCCGGCCGGCCCGGCCCCCACGATGGCCACCTTTTCGCCGCGCGGCTCGCACTCGGGCTGGGGCAGGTTGGCCACCCCCACCTCGTCGGCCACAAAGCGCTTGATGTCGCGGATGGCAATGGCCTCGTCCACCTCCAGGCGGCGGCAGGAGTCCTCGCAGGGATGGGGGCAGATGCGGCCGATCACCCCGGGCAGGGGCAGATCCTTCATGATGATCTTGAGGCTCTCGGCAAAGTTGCCGGTCTTGGCCATCTGCACATAGCCCTGCACGTTCAAATTTGCCGGGCAGGCCACCAGACAGGGGGCGCGGTCCAGCTTGGTGATGGCATAGGCATTGGGAAAGGCCTGGGCATAGCGCTTGAAGGTGGCCTTGCGCGAGCTCAGGCCCTCGTCGAACTCATTGGGCACGGACACCGGGCAGGCCTCGATGCAGTCGCCGCAGGCGGTGCAGGCCTCCATGTCCACGTAGCGGGGCTCCTGGTGCACCAAAACCTCGAAGTCGCCCGCCTGGCCGGAGATGGAGCGCACCTCGGCCTGGGTGATGATCTCGATGTTCAGGTGACGGCCGCACTCCACCAGCTTGGGGGAGATGATGCACATGGCGCAGTCGTTGGTGGGAAAGGTCTTGTCCAGCTGGGCCATGCGCCCGCCGATGGCCGAGGTCTTCTCCACCAGGTAGACGTAGTAGCCCGCGTTGGCCAGATCCAACGAAGCCTGCACCCCGGCGATGCCGGCGCCGACCACCATCACCGCTCCAACCTTATTGCTTGGCGCCATGGAACCCTCGTCCTTGCATGCGGTTTTAACCCGGGCGCGCCCCGGGCGGCTCCGCGGCAGCCAGCCGGGGCGGGCAATACACTACTTACTAATATACATAATTATTTACCTGGGAATGGTAACAGATTCCGCTAGCAGCCACTAGAAAAAAGCTCGCCCAGCGCGAGATCGAATTATTTCCCGCAGTTAACCTGAGTTAACCGATCCTGCCGCGCGTGAAAATGGGCGGGTCTTGAGAGCGGGAAGGCAAAAAAGGAGCCCGGGCCTGGGCCCGGGCTCCTGGGGTGTTGCAACCGTGGAGGCGTTTTTTAGAACACGCCCTTGACCTTGCCGGTCTCGGTGTCCACGTCCACCCGCCGGTAGGCCGGGTTGGAGCCGGTGCCGGGCATCAGGCTGATGTTGCCAGCCACGGGCACCACGAATCCGGCGCCGCCGTAGGTGAGGATGTCGCGCACGAACAGGCGCCAGCCCTTGGGCACGCCCTTTATGGCCGGGTTGTCCGACAGCGACAGGTGGGTCTTGACCATGCAGGTGCCCAGCTTGGACAGCTCGGGGTCGGCCTCGATCTTCTTGGCCTTGGCCAGGGCCACATCCGAGTAGTCCACGCCGTCGGCCCCGTAGACCTCCTTGGCGATGAGCTCGATGCGCTCCTGCAGTGGGGTGGACAGCTCGTAGAGCAGCTTGAACTCGTTGGGCTCGTTGCACGCGTCGATGACCGCGTCGGCGAACTCCAGGGCGCCCTCGCCGCCGTGCTCCCAGTGACGGCTCAGGGCCACGCGGGCGCCGGCCGCCTCGCCCAGCTCGCGCACCTTGGCGATCTCGGCGTCGGTGTCGGTGTAGAAGGCGTTGATGCACACCACCGGGTTGATGCCGGCCTTGCGCACGGTGTTGATGTGGTGCACCAGGTTCTCGCAGCCCTTCTCGACCCACTCGACGTTCTCGCCCTTGTACTCCTCGGGCATGGGCTTGCCGGGCACCGGGATGGGCGCGCCGCCGTGGCACTTCAGGGCCCGGATGGTGGCCACCACCACTGCGCAATTGGGCTTGAGACCGCTGAAGCGGCACTTCAAGTTCCAGAACTTCTCGAAACCGATGTCCGCGCCGAAGCCCGACTCGGTCACGTGGTAGTCGCCCAGCTTCAGGGCCACGCGGTCGGCAATGATGGAGCTCTGGCCGATGGCGATGTTGGCAAAGGGACCGGCGTGCACGAACACCGGCTGGCCTTCCAGGGACTGCAGCAGGTTGGGGTTCAGGGCCTCGACCATCCAGGCGGTCATGGCGCCGTCCACCTGCAGGTCCTTGGTGGTGATGGGGGTGCCCTGCTTGTTGTAGGCCACCACGATCTTGCTCATGCGCTCGCGCATGTCGGCCAGGTCCTTGGCCACGGCCAGGATGGCCATGACCTCGGAGCTCACCGCGATGCCGAACTTGGACTGCATGGTGAAGCCGTCGGCGCGGCCGCCCAGGCCCATGACGATGTTCCTGAGGCCCTGGCAGCAGAAGTCGATGATCCAGCCCATCTCGATATTGGTGGGATCGATGTCCAGCCGCTCCATGTTGCTCAGGCGCATCAACTGCTCGTCGGTGTAGTTGCGCTCGTGCTGCATGCGGCTGTTCAGGGCCACCATGGCCAGGTTGTGCGAGTTCATGATGGCGTTGATGTCGCCGGTCAGTCCCAGGCTGAAGGGAGTCAGCGGGATGCACTGGGCCAGGCCGCCGCCGGCCGCGGAGCCCTTGATGTTCATGGTGGGGCCGCCGGAGGGCTGGCGGATGGCCGCGGTCACGTTGACCTTGCGCTGGCCCAGGCCCTCGACCAGACCCATGGAGGACGTGGACTTGCCCTCGCCCAGAGGGGTGGGGGTGATGGCGGTGACGTCGATGTACTTGCCATCGGGACGGTCTTTGAGGCGGTCCAGGACCTTTTTGAAGTCAACCTTGGCCACGTAATGGCCGTGCGGCAGCAATTCTTCGTCGGTCAAGCCGAGATCGGCGGCGATATCCTTGATGGGCCGCATGTACTCTTCGGCTGCCTCCGCGATAATGTAGTCAGCATTTTCCCTGGGATCTGGCAGCTTGGGCATAGTGTTTTCCTCCTTCAAAGCAAAACGCGGCAATGGCAACGATCCGGCCCCTCGCCGGGATCATCCCGGCGGATAAAAACCGAACCATTTAGTTTCAAAACCTTTCTTCAGGCGCTATGTGGCGGCATTTCCGGCCCATCCGCGTAGGTTGCGGATATCACCAGTTATCTGGGGCAAATAGCACGTTTGTCTGGCCGCGTCAAGAGAATAAAGTCACAAGGGGGGGCCAAAGGCCGCCGCCGACCGCGCCTGGACCGGCAAAATCAGGCGCCTGGCTTTGGGGAGAAAATTTGACTAAACACCTGGACGATGATATGGCTGTCCGGTACCGAAGGTGGGCGGGGATTCCACCCTAGGGCAGACAATATTTTATTGAAACACCTACGCGTTTCAGGTATTAATC
>Ga0272444_10005229_pt1 | contig 11268 bp, 11 predicted proteins | sample SSMForm13_FD_201033 | JGI IMG/M metagenome (GOLD analysis project Ga0272444, IMG submission 201033) | Marine sediment archaeal communities from Little Sippewissett salt marsh, Falmouth, MA, United States - SSM-Form-13 | ecosystem: Environmental > Aquatic > Marine > Wetlands > Sediment ... | reverse complement strand
TCTCCAGGAAGAACACCGAGGAGGACAAGATCATCGTCGTAGGCAGGAAGGAGCGTGAGCTCTCGACTATGCCCAAGACGAAGGCGCTGTGCGAGAAGTGTGGGAACGACGAGGCGTACTGGTGGATGGTGCAGACCCGGGGCATCGACGAGAGCATGACCCAGTTCTACAGGTGCACCAAGTGCGGGTACACGTGGCGTGACTACAGCTAATCAATGTATTTTTATTGGGTCGGGTCTATCTAGAGTGCAGCATCGCTGCATATTCGAGTGGTTTGAATTTGTTTGAGGTTGAGGTTTCGCGGATCGATCCCTTCAGGAGCCTGGTGAAGGCGCTTAGCGTCATCGTGGAGGAGGGGACTTTCAACATGAACGAGGCGCAGCTGAAGCTGCTGGCCATGGATCCGAGCCACGTGGCCATGGTGGACTTCGAGCTGCCGGGCGGGTTCTTCGACAGCTATAGCTGCGAGGGGGAGCCGAAGCTGAGTATCAACATAAAGGAGTTTCTGCGTTTCCTTGACAGGGTTGACAGGGACGAGCAGGTCCGCATAGAGCTGAACACCGAGAAGGCGCGGCTGGTGATCCACTGCAAGCGTGGAGGTCACAGCAGGCGGTTCGAGATGCCCATTCTGGAGCCGTTGGACGAGGAGGTGCCTCAGCCCAAGATATTCTTCAAGGCGAAGGCCCGGCTGACGACGGACGCGCTGCGTATGGCCATAAGGGACGCGAGCCTGGTGTCTGAGCATGTGCGGGTGGAGGTGGAGGGCGACGTGTTCAAGGTGAACGCGGAGGGGGACATGGGGAGCAGCTTCAGCGAGTGGACCCGGGGGAGCGACGACTTGCTGGAGTTGAAGGTGGACGAGGACAGCAGCGCGACTTTCACGTTGAGCTACCTGAGTGATATCGCGAACGCGGCTGGGGCTAACAGCGAGGTGGCTACGCTGGAGTTGAGCACTGATATGCCGGTTAAGATGGAGTTCGAGATCCCTCAGGGTCGGCTGGTGTATTACCTGGCGCCGTGCATCGGCGTCTAGGCGCCCCTTATAGCTGGTTACTTACTATAAGCGTTCTTCGGTGGTTTTAGGCCGGGCGGTGACCTTTGTTTTTCCTTGCAACTAGTTACTTGTTATAAGCTTTTTTCCGTTGACTGGATTTAGATACTCAGGTGGGTCGTCTTACTATATTGGTTTGGGTAAGAAATATGTTCATCTAGTTCTACTTCTGTTGTAGGTGTTTTACGTGGTCTCCGAGGTCAAGGTGAGCAGCAAGTACCAGGTGGTGATCCCCAAGGAGGCGAGGGAGAAGGTGGGGCTCGGCAAGGGGGACACCCTCATCGTAGACGTGGAAGACGACGTCATAACCATGCGCAGGAGGCCCGAAAACTTCACGGAGTACGCTAGGGGCCTCCACAGGGACGTCTGGGAGGACGTCGACACGGACAGGTACCTGGAGGAGCTGCGGAGGGAGGGGGAGCGTCAGGGCTAGGGCTCAGCGTCGCCTCCGTGGGCCTCGACTCCATGTGCTTCATATACCTCCTGGAGGCGAACCCCGAGTACGTTGCCTTCACCGACGCCTTGCAGCTGGCTTCCTGCCTAGAGGCGGATGTGGATGCTTTCATCACCAACGACAAGAGCCTTCTGAGGGTGGAGAAGCCGAGGGTGCTGCTGATAAGCGATCTGGCGGCCCCGGATTAGGGCTCCTCCATCAACAAGGCTATATTAGGGGCCTGCCTTGGGCTTCGTTGACGGGCTGCTTGAACGTGTGAGGTGATGAGGTGTTTCCCGAGAGATACGAGGACAGCGAGGCGCCCCACGCCGACGCTGCCCAGGCGGTGTTCGCCGTGTTCTTCATATCCGTCTGGGCCGCAGACTCCTTCTGGCTGCGCTGGACAACGGCTCTCTCACGGACGGTCCCGGGCGTTGTACGCGCCGCGCTTTTCATATTACTAGCTCTTCTGGGTGGCAACGTGTCTTGGAGGGCTCATCAGCAGATATTCGGCGTCGATAGACATGAGCCCGAGCTGGTGGACTACGGGGTCTTCCGGCTCAGCCGCCACCCCATGTACCTTGGAATAATGATGATATACCTAGGGCTCGCACTATACTCCATGTCTGCGGCGTCCCTCGCTGTGTTGGCCGGCGTCTTCATCTTCTACGACTACCTCGCGTCCTACGAGGAGGCGAAGCTCGTCGAGTGCTTCGGAGACAGGTACTTGAACTACATGGGGAAGGTACGCCGCTGGCTCTGAGCCTCCACATATATCCTCCAAGCCCATTCTAGTCTCTTCTCTTGCCTTAATTTTACGTCGGCGCCGGTCCATGGAAGCTCTGAACAAGTTTCTAATAACCGTCAGGACATACCCCGTGACTGTTGGAGGACCAACCCGTGCCAGAGGTTAAACCAGACAGCGTCGAGGCCGCCAGAGGGCGTCTCGTGGTGGACGCCGAGATATGCATAGGCTGCAGGGCCTGTGAGGCGGCGTGCTCGTTGACCCATGAAGGGTACATCGCCCCCAGCCTGTCCAGGATCAGGGTGAAACGGAACCCCCTGAACGGACCCGATTTCACGCCCCAGCAGTGCCACCAATGCGTGGAGCCGGAGTGCATGGCCTCGTGCCCCGTGGGCGCCATAAGGATCGACGGGGACTCGGCGTACGCCGTCGTCGTGGACACGGAGACCTGCATAGGCTGCGGGAGCTGCGTGGACGCCTGCCCCTACGATCCCCCTAGGATCATGTTCGACGAGGCCAGGGGCGTCGCGTACAAATGCGACCTCTGCGGCGGACGCCCGGCGTGCGTCGAGAGCTGCCCCACGGGGGCCATCGTCTACGTCCACGGCGGCCACACGTGGATCGGGGATGACCCGGAGGGGCTCGAGTGAAGACGCACGGCTACGTCGGGAAGATCCTGCGGATCGACCTCACGGACGGCTCATCCGAGACGGTGCCGACGGAGAGGTATCTCCCGAGGTACGTGGGCGGCAGAGGCGTCGCCGCCAGGATCTACTGGGACGAGGTGCCCCTCGGCTGCGGGGCCTTCGACCCGGAGAACAGGCTCATAGTGATGACGGGGCCGGCGACGGGGTGCCTGGCCGTGGGGTCGGCGCGGATGACCATGGTGGGGAAGGCCCCCCAGACCTACCCCGTGGAGTCTTATGTGCGTTCCAGCGCCGGGGGGCACTGGGGGCCCGAGCTCAAGTTCGCGGGCTACGACGGCCTGGTGGTCGCGGGACGGGCGCCGGAGCCCTCCTACGTCTGGATCATGGACGACGAGGTGGAGGTCCGCAGCGCCTCGGGGTGTATCTGGGGCCTGAACACCCACGCCGCGCAGCGGCGGATATGGGAGAGGCACGGCGAAGAGGCGAAGGTGCTCCTCATAGGGCCAGCCGGGGAGAACCTGTCCCGGGTCGCCGTGGTGTCCAGCGACAGCAACGTGGCTTTCGGTCAAGGCGGATTCGGCGGCGTCATGGGCAGCAAGAACCTCAAGGCCGTGGCTGTACGGGGCACCGGTGGCATACGCGTCGCCGACCCGGAGGCTCTCAGGGAGCTGTACGCCCGCCTCAGCTACCTGAGCTCGGGGCCCCGCAGGGTGGAGGAAAGGGACCCTGGCGGCCGGAGGGTGGCGGTGGGCGGCTGGTCCGAGCACGCCAGGAACACGGCCGTCTACGACGACTACAAGGCGGGCGAAGCCCGGTGGTGGTACGAGGGCTGCTACTCATGCTCCATCTGCAACTGCGCCGCGGGCACAGGCAAGATCAGCGTCAGGTACCTGGACGGCTCGGTGCCGGCGGGGTCGTCCACCTGCGTCGAGTACGGCATATACATACCGCCGGAGCAGGGGTTCACCGGCGGCAAGATGTACGGCAGGGCCTCGGTGGAGGCGTCCCACCTCCTGGACATGCTGGGCCTGAACGCGTGGGAGTTCTACTTCACCATCAGGGGCTACTCCCCGGACCCGAGGCACAGCCCGGAGGGAGGCCCAAGGATGGACACGCTGGGTGGCCTCAACCTGCTTTACTACCTGCACGAGGCTGGGGTCCTGGACGAGGACAACACGGGGCTCCCCTTCGACAGGTTCGGTAGCAGGGAGTTCATAGTCAAGCTGTTGATGGACGCCGCGTACCGCAGGGGTTTCGGCGCTCTCCTCGCCGAGGGGCTGCCCAGGGCTCTGCACTACATGATGGAGCACCCCGGCGAGTTCGGGCTGGGAGAGGAGGGCGTCGAGGCCGTCAAGCTGGCGTACCAGCAGGGCTACCCCAGGGCCGGGCGCTTCGGCGGCTACCCGAGGCACCACCTCTTCTGCGGGGGCCAGGGCTGCGGCCGCCTCTACCACCCCCAGCTGCTGAGGTGCTGCGTAGACCAGGGCGACTTCTCGGTGCTCCACGTGAACACGGGTATGATGCGGGTCCCCGGCGTCGAGTACGGCTCTGGCGAGTACTGGAGGGTGGCGGGGCCCATGGCGGAGAAGTGGATGGGCGGCCGGGAGGCGTTCGACCAGTACACCACCGGGCACAAGGCGGAGGCCGCGGGCTTCGGGATGCTGGTTGGCATGGAGCTCGACTGCGTCCCCCTCTGCGACTTCAAGTACCCCCTCTGGTACTCGTGGCACACCAGGGACCTGAGGGGGGAAGACGAGGCGGGATGCAAGCTCCTCCGGGCCGTAACGGGGCTGGAGCGAAGCCAGAGGGAGCTGTACGGCATGATGGACGTCCTCTGCGACCTGGAGAGGGCCATAGCGTGCAGGGAGGGGCGGCGGAGGGAGGACGACTGGCTCCACGACCACGAGTTCCAGGGCATGGACCTGGAGGGCCGGCGGCTGCGACGGGAAGACCTCACGGGTCTCCTGGACGAGTTCTACTCTTTGAGGGGTTGGGACCCGGCGACGGGCGTCCCCACCAGGCGCAAGCTGGTGGAGGATGGCCTGGGTGATGTGTCGGCTGAGCTTGACCGCATGGGGCTCTACTCGTAGTGGCCTTGAGGGAGGGCGGGCTCACGCCCTCCTCTTTTTATATCCAGCCAGAGGAGACCTCCTCACGGCGACGGCGTCTCACGGTGTTGGCGCTGAACGCCGATGCAGGTGAGACGCCCCTCAGCGAGTGTGAGGAGTTGAAGGTAACTAAGTGGAACGGGGATAGGCAGGAGTACGACCCCGAGAAGATACTCGGCACCCTCAGCCGGTACGGCGTGACCAGCGGGGAGGCGGAGGAGGTGCTCGCCGAGATAGAGTCCAGGCTGGTCCCCGGCATCAGGACCAGCGAGATACTGGGGATCATGCACCAGAGGCTGGACGAGCTGGAGAGCACGGGCAGGCTTAAGCGGGACCTGAGGTCCGCCCTGGGGATGATGAGGTCGGCGCCGGACTTCGAGGAGTACGTGAGGCTCCTGCTCTGCTCGGAGGGGTACGACGTACGGCCCAACGCGGTGATAAGGGGCCGCTGCGTCAAGCACGAGATAGACGGGGTGCTGGAGAGGGAAGGCGAGCTGGTGTACCTGGAGACCAAGCACCACAGGAGGCGGCACAGCTACACGCCCTTCGCCGTGTCGTTGTCGGCTAAGGCCAAGTTCGACGACATCAGGAGGGGCTACGAGGAGGGGCTGAACGACTACGACTTCTCCCGTGTGCTCATAGTGTGCAACACTAGGATGACGGAGCACGCCAGGGTGTACGCGGACTGCGTCGGCATAGACCATGTGGGGTGGAAGGCCCCGCCGGGCAGGGGCATCGACGCCATGATCACCGAGGCCGGGGTTTACCCTGTTACGATGCTGAGGAGCGTCGGGCGGGGGGAGCGGGACGCCCTCTCCGAGGCGGGGATAGTGACCCTCCAGCAGCTGACTGAGTACAGGGGGAGGCCGCCGCTGCCCGCAGAGAGGTTTGAGGGTCTCCGGGGCGAGGCGGAGAGGGTGCTCGGCATCTAGCGGTTCATGTGCCAGTAGTTGCCTGTTTGGATGGTGGGGAGCGAAATATGAGCCACGCAACGCCCGGTCCAGTTATATGCGTCTTTTGAGTGTAAAGCGTTAATATTTTGGTGGGTTCCTGTTTTGGGGAGTTTTTACGTTTAGCGATGCAAATACCGGGTGTTTTCATCGGTTTCACTCGATGGGTTTGTGTCTTCCGGTTAACTTAAGGTATAATAGGGGTGCTCCTGTAGGTATATTTGCCCGAGTCGGAGCGAGTCAGCGGCTCAAGAAGCGTAAAGCCGTTGAAGCGCGGAGCAACAGAGATGGGCTTCAAATGAGCAACTCGGCTTTGGCTGAGAAGCACCATCATCTCCACGCGAGAACACTCGGGCACCTTGCTTTTAGGCACGTAACAGGTGTGCAACGATGCTTTCTTCGTGTCCAACAGGGTTGAATAATCCCCGTGGATGCCTCCGACCCTAAATAGAGTTTACTTGGGAAAGGCATATATTTTCGGTTTTCCGATAATATTTTCGGAAAACCGAAGATGTACTTGGAAGGAGTTCTCGGCAGCAAGACTAAGATAAACATCTTAGCGGTGCTTATCCAGAATCCAGACGAGGAGTTAATTGAAAGCGAGCTCGCTAAGCTAGCCGTCGTATCGGTGTCTGAGGTAAACAGGCAGATCGATGATCTCGTGGCCGTCGGGCTTGTCAGCCTCGTCCGGGTTGGCAGATCCAAGGTGTATCGGGTTAACCGCGAGCATTTCCTCTTTGAGCCGCTCCGGCTGCTCTTCAGGAGCCTTGGGGAGGTTTACAGGGAGATCGGCGCAGTTGTAGCAGGGTTCACAGGGAGCTTAGACGGAGTCCAGGCGGTGATTCTGGCTGGCAGCGCCGTCTCAGGTAACGTCAGAGAGGATTATGTAGGTGAGCCCAGCGACGTCGATCTGGTTATCGTCGTCGATTTAGGCGACCAAGTTGAGGCGGTTAAAGACAAGGTTCTGCGTTATCTCGGTGCCGAGGTTTTCCCGGTCTACGGAGTAAACGTCTACCCCATAGTTTTAACTACAGATGAATATATAGATGGTTTATCCGGGGACGTGTTCATAGAGGCCGTTCACTCGGAGGGGGAGACCCTGTATGGTGAGAAGCCGAGGAGGTTTGGCTAGGTAGGCTCTACAGAAGGCTGAGGAGTATCTGGAGTCTGCCCAGGCTAACATCGAGGCTGGTAGGCTGTTCCCTGCCGCCGAAGAGGTCTTCAGATCGGTTGAGAACAGTCTTGAGACTCTTCTTTATGGTCGAGGCGTTAGGAGGATCGAGTATCCCGGTTCGCGGGGCAAGTTTACTGGGCGTCTCGCTTTACAGTTCTTGGTTCGGGATAACCTAGTGAAGACTGGTGTGGTGGAGCAGCAAGTATATGACGAGTATATGAGACTGGCAACTGATCTTCATAGTGCCGGTTACAAGCCAGATACTAGGTTTAGTGTTGAAGAGCTGCGGGAAAATTTGAGGTTCGCGGAAGACCTGTAAACCAAGGCCAGATCGGTTTTACCTTAGAGCGGATACATGAGGCCGGGCGAAGGCTAGATGCGTCGGAGGCGGATAGCCCGCTAAGCGTAGACTAATGGGACGCTACCATCAGAGGGTGTCAAGCGTTTCCCTGACCCTCAGCAAGTTCACCTCTACTAGCCCACGCTTCTCTGCGCTCCCAGCCACGTCGAGCCAGGTCTCCATGAGTCCTGCGACCCTCTCCAAGTCTCGCCGTGCATCCCCTGGCTTCCCCTCCATTAGGCGCCTCAACGAGGAGCTTAGGCCGCTGATCACCCCAAGGACCAGCCGATTCTCCTGTGGCCTCTCAACACCGACCCGGCTCCGCATCACCTCCAGCATGCCTTCCTGTAGCGTCAGGGCCGCGTCGAGCATCTCCAGGGGGATCTTGAGGCCTACGGGGTAGCCCATGGCCTCCCTGTAGTAGCTGGCCGTGGCCTCCTGGAAGACCCCTACTTCGTAGACTAGGCTAGGGTGGGCCTTCAGCCCCTCTACGGCGGGGGTCTGTGAGACGTGGAGGGCGCGGTTCAGCATTATTTTGGCGTCCACCAGGAACCCGTCCGTGATGAACTGGGCGGCGTTGGCCGTGTAGTTCATCCAGTCGTTCACCTCCCTCTGGGCGTCCCCGGCCCTGGGTATGAGGACGTAGAGGAGGTACTCCATCTTGCTCAGCTCCCCGGCGAGCCTCGCCGGGTCGGTCCTGGCTGAGGCTTGATCCATTCCTGTCTGGAGCCAGATGCCTGCCTCCCGGTCCCGGTGGTCCTGGGACGCCACGAGGCTGAGGTGGAGGGCCCTTACGGCCTGGGGTTCAGTGTCGGAGTAGAGAGACGCTAAGGCGTCCGTGGCGGCGCCGCTGAGCATGGCGCTCTCCAAGGCGAGGCCGACGGCTATCTTCAGGGTTCTTGGATCCAAGGTGGATTCATCTTAGAGGCGCTCCGATTTCATTTAAACCATGGCCCCACGGTCCAGCTATGCCAGCAGCAGGTCTAGTTCATCGGCGCTCATGCCGCCGAGGCCGAGCGTTTCCATGGTGCGTTTCTGCTCCTCTCTGTAATCCCTCTGCATGATGGTCGATACGATGGTGATTATCGAGTCCATGTGGGGGGTGGGTATGCCAACTTGGGCGCCCAGCCTGCTCATGAACACCAGGCCGTACCCCACGTCCTCGTTGAAGTACCTGTAATCCAGGCTGCTCTGAGCCTTGATCCCCCTGTAGCCGGGGGCCTTCGAGTAGCTCGTGCTGTAGTTGTTCTCCGTCTGGTAGCCTTGAAGCATGCCCAGCTCGGGGTCTGGGAGCACCTCTACGCCAAGCCTCTCGGCGACGGCGACGCGCTCCCTGTCCACTGCTTCAACGAGTCTCCCCACGGCGGGGGTGACGCCGTCCTCGTAGAAGTAGAAGTCGCCGTGGGTGCGCTCGATGAGGCCCACGTTGCACAGGCTGATGGCCGGGTGGATTATGGGGTTCCCGTTCTGGAGGGTGGTCTGGAGGACGTTTTTCGCCGGCCTCATGGCCGGGTAGACACCCTTCACCATGTCGAGCACTTTCCCCGTGTTCCTGGCGGGGACCGCCGCGAGGAAGAGGCCGCCGCGGAGCTTGAGGTATACGTGGACCTTACCGGGCTCGGTTACGCGGACGGCGTATGGCAGCGTGTTGGTCTCGGCGACGACTATGTCTTCGTCCCTCACCGTTCTCCCGAGGCCGTTCTTGAACTCTATGCTGCCGCCGCAGCTGCTTGGGCACACGATGACGTTCACCCCCTTCCTGAGGTGGGGCTTCGAGGCCTCGGCGAAGGGTCTGGTGCTGTACGCGGGCCCGACGGCGACGACCAGCTCTGCGCCGTCGAGCGTTTTCTCGATGTCGTGGCCGGCGTAGCGGACCTCCGCGAACCCCTCCAGGTCTCCCTCGGCCGTTATGCCGCCTTTTTCCTCCGCTGCGGTTATGTTGGTCTTGAACTCCGGGAAATCGAACAACCTGACCTCGTGGCCATGGGCCGCGAAATCGAAGGCGGCGGCGCATCCGCCTCCGCCCGAACCTAGGACACCTACCTTCATGGGTATCTCCTATCCAAGCTTGCGTATCTTGTATGAAAAATTTTTGACTCCCATGTAAAAGGCATACTTTCGGGGTTCCAAAGATGTTTTCGGAAATCCGAAGAGGCGTACTGAATCATGTAATGGGTGTTGTGCTTGGCGGCGAGACGAAGGTGAACCTCTTGAGGACGAAAACAAAGTCTAGTGGGGGTACCCCTACCTGGTAGGGGTGGGGGTACTAGCTCTCTGGCAGGGGGGTTTCCAGGATCCCGTTGATGAGCAGAGGGTCTGGTATGCTGTATTCTCCGTCTTTTTCTACGAGGCTGGTCTTCACAAGTTTGTTTAGAATATCGGAGACGGTCGAGTTTGGAAGGCTTCGGTTTTCGCGTGCCTCCAGTATGGATTTTAGTTGGCTCCAGCTTGCTCTTCTTGTCCTAGCTAAATGGTTTAAGACCACCGCGTATCTAGGGGAGTAGTTCACCAGTTTAAGCGCCTCCCTCCTTGAGAGTTTTCCTCCTTCCGTCCTTACGCTGTCCACGATTCCTGTGTTCACCTGGTTTTCATCCCTGCACCGTGTACCGAAAAGTGTGAGCCATCCCACTATCCCGTTCAGATTTTGAACGGCGTAATCTAACACGTTTTGCTCTGGGGAGAGTCTTAGCTGCTTGAATCCTTCTCGGAGAAACTCCGTCGATTCCTCGGCGGTGAAGCCATGCATCTTGATCTCCGTGTAGTGTCTGCCGTATAAGGGGGAGTCGGGGTCGTCGAAGCCCAGGAAATCGAAAAGGAGTCCCATCTCGGAGCCTGTCACGACGAGGCGTATGTTTTGGTTGTAGTCTATGACGTGGGCGAACAGTCTGGGTATGCTTTTCTCGCCGCGGATGATCTGGATCTCGTCGAACGCCAGCAGGAATGTCTTGTCGTTTTCTTCGGCCCACTTGTCTAGGCTGTCGAATAGATCCGCGAGGTCTATTCCCTTGTTGCTCCAGTCTAGGGAGACCGAGTTGCCTAGGATGCTTACTCCATTGACGTGTCTCAACGCGTCGATGATGGTTGTTAGCCATCTCTTGTTGGTGTTGTTGAAGGCGGACTCGATTTTCTTTACAATGTCTGCGTGCGACGGGTTGAATGAGAGGCCTCTCAGGTCGAGCGTGATGTACGGCTGGTCTGATTCCTTTAACGCCACGTTCATGAAGGAGGTTTTTCCCGTCCTTCGCAGCCCAAATATGACTATCAGGGACGAGTAGCTGAGCGCCTTGGAGAACCTGTCTAGTTCCTCTCTGCGGTTGAAGAGGTCTTCCAGGTTCTCCTTGGGTTGGGGATCGAAGTACATGTAGGGGTACCCCTACTAGGTAGGGGTGGGGTACTAATAAACGTTAATTCTAATATCAGGAGGGTGCCAGTATGACAGATTTAAGTTTATTCTATTCGGTTTCATCATCTTCATCGGTTAGCTCCAAAATAAGGAATTCTTCAACAAGGTCATCATCTTCTTCATTCATGTCTTCATTGTTCTGGTATACTTTTTTAGTGTTCATTGGTATCGCGATAAAGAGTAGCACTAGTAATAGGACTAACAGCGGCCACATTTTCAAGATCTCTACTCCATCATTTTTTATTATCAAGGTTTATTAAAAATAGTGGGATGGCTTCTGTTCAAACAGATCGTCTGTCGATGATTCTTCATTATATAGATGAGTGGAGAGAGAAAGACCCTTATCTTGATGATAAGAAGGGGTTTTTGAGGTTCATCAAGTCTTGTGATCTTGGTTGTTTTAATGTAGGAGATACT
>Ga0272444_10005227_pt1 | contig 11269 bp, 10 predicted proteins | sample SSMForm13_FD_201033 | JGI IMG/M metagenome (GOLD analysis project Ga0272444, IMG submission 201033) | Marine sediment archaeal communities from Little Sippewissett salt marsh, Falmouth, MA, United States - SSM-Form-13 | ecosystem: Environmental > Aquatic > Marine > Wetlands > Sediment ... | reverse complement strand
GCAATCTGGACTACCTGGTGATAGACTCCCCGCCGGGAACCGGTGACGAGCCCCTGGCTGTAGCGCAGATGGTCGGTCGCGGCGCGCTTGCGGTTGTCGTCACCACGCCTCAGCAGGTCGCCATAGCGGATGTGCGGCGGAGCGTATCTTTCTGCAAGACTCTCAGCCTGAGCGTTGCGGGCATCGTCGAAAACATGAGCGGCTTGGTGTGCCCGCATTGTGGGCAGGAGGTGGAGCTGTTCAAGGTTGGCGGCGGGAAGGAACTCGCCGAGGAAATGAGCGTGCCCTTCCTTGGGCGGGTTCCTCTGGACCCTCAAATTGTCGCATCCGGCGACAGCGGCACGCCGTTTACCGCTTCGCAGGCTGACAGCCCCGCAGCCAAGGCGTTTGCGGGCGTCATTGAAACGATACTGAATTCCCAGGCGGGAGGGTGTGCCGAAAAGACCTGTTCGACCTGTTCAGCCTGTTCGACATGTTCGACCTGCAGCCAGGATTCCCAGCCCAAGGAGACCGCGAAAATGAAGATCGCCATTCCCACCGCCGAAGGCAAGCTGTGTCTGCATTTTGGCCACTGCGAGAAGTTTGCGATTGTGGAAGTAGATGTCGAAAGCAAGACCATCACCGCTACGGAGTTCCTGACGCCGCCCATGCATGAGCCCGGTGTGCTGCCTCGCTGGTTGCACGAGCAAGGCGCCAAAGTCATCATCGCCAGCGGTATGGGCCAGAGGGCCCATGGCCTGTTCGCCGAAAACGGGATAGAGGTCGTTGTCGGCGCGCCGAGCGAAACGCCTGAGAATGTTGTATCGGCGTACCTGGCCGGCACGCTGGAAACTGGCGACAATATCTGCGACCACTGACGCGTCGGCAGCGCCGGGTGACAGCAAAGGAAACTCGAAAATGTGGCTTGCGAAACTGTCCGGGCGGCAGCGGCTTGAATGCGCCGCCGCCGTGCTTGCCGCGACGGTCATCGTACTGATCGGCGCGACGAGAAAGTCCCAGCCACCGCCGGCTCCCCCTGGCCTGACCGTCGAGATGAGTATCAAGGAGATGGCTCCCCGCCTGGGTGTTACGGGCAAGAACCTTGCACGGGAATTGGGGCTTCCCCTGCACGGCGGTAAGGGCAGGCCCGTCCGGGTGTTTGGCATAACGCAAGCCGAGCTCGACCACGTAGCCGAGCATGTTCTAAGCCACCGTGGACCGGCCCTGAAATACTACATTCTCGCGGCGATGGTCCTTCTGGGCCTGGTCTATCTCGTCCGCCTGGGGCGTCCTGACGGATCGCCCGTGAGCCAGCGACGCACCTGGTATCCGCGATGGCCTTACCTGGTGGTGTTGGCGGCCAGCGTGGGGGTATGCGGTTTTGCCCTCGGCAAGTCGCCCAATCCCATGGAAGGCGCGGTCAAGGTCTTCAAGAGCATGGTGGGGCTGTATCCATCAATCGTCGAGAAGGCGTTGGCGCTGGCGTTCTTCGGCGCGCTTGCGGTGGTCGGCAGTAAGCTGATCTGCGGCTGGGCCTGCCCGTTCGGGGCCTTGCAGGAACTCATCTACCATTTGCCCATCCTCAAGAAGATCAAACGCAGGAAGTTTCCCTTCGTCGTAACCAACACGATTCGCGCGTTAATCTTCCTGGCCATGCTGCTCATGCTGTTTGGCTTGGTGGGTGACATGCAGGGATTTGTGCTCTACCACTATATCAACCCGTTCAATTTGTTCGATCTGGACTTCGAGACCATATCGGTTGTGATAACCATCCTGGTTGCGGTGGTGGTGTCGTTTGGCTTTTACAGGCCATTCTGCCAGTTCATCTGCCCGTTCGGCCTGCTTAGCTGGCTTCTGGATCGATTGAGTATCTTCCGCGTGAAGGTAGATCGCGACCTCTGCACCGAGTGCGGCGCATGCATCATCGCGTGTCCGCTGGATGCAGCCAAAGATCGCGTGGCTGGGAAGATCTTTCCCGCCGAATGCTTCAGTTGCGCTCGCTGCCTCAATGTGTGTCCCACTGACGCCATCAGCTATGGACTCGTCGGCATGAAGCGTGGTGATCCAGCGAAACCCGGCAATGATGGCGGTGGAGAACAATGTCAGTGACACCCAGTCCGAGTCTGGAACTCCTCGAGGCGACGCGAGCGAGAATGCATTCTCATTGTGTCGTGTGTGGCCGGCCCGGCCCGGTGGGATTGGGCGTGGCATTTAAGGTGCGGGAGGACGAAAGCGTGACGGCCTGCTTCGACTGCCACGAAAGCTTCGAGGGCTACGACGGCATGTTGCACGGCGGGGTCATTTCCGCCATCGCTGACGGGGCGATGACCAATTGCCTGTTCGCCCATGGCATCGTGGCGGTGACGGCTGAGATGAAGGTGCGATTTAGACACCCGATTGCGTTGGGCACATCTCTGATGGTGGCTGCGCGAATCACCCGGCGGTCCGAGCCGCTTTTTGTGGTCGAGGCGGAGCTCACCCAGTCCGGCCAGCTCAAGGCGAAGGCTTCCGGCAAGTTCATGGCGACACCCGGCGGCCCGCGAATGTGAAAAAAGAATATGGGGCAGGTCAGTCTCGTGGCTGCGGATTGTGTCGTGGCCAGGCCTGCCAATGACACTCAAAAGGAATTGAAATGACTGTGCGAATTCTCGGTATCTGTTGTAGTCCCCGCCAGGGCCAGTCCACGTTCAAGGCGATGGAGGCCTGCCTCGGCGCCGCTGAGGCGGCAGACGAGCGCGTCGAGACAAAACTGGTCGAGCTGGCCGGCAGAAAGGTCGGCCCATGCACCGCGTGCGGGATCTGCAAGAAGGGGCTGATCTGCGGCTGGGACGATGACTTCAGCGAGCTGATACCGATGCTGGCGGACCCGGCGGTGAAAGGAATCGTGATCGGCACGCCGGTGTATTTCGGCGGCATGACAGCCCAGTGCAAGGCGTTCATCGACCGCTGCGTGGTGTTCCGCCGCAATGGCTGGCTGTTTCGCGACAAGATCGGCGGCGTGCTGACGGTCGGTGGTGTCCGCAACGGCGGGCAGGAGTTGACGCTCCAGTCGGTCCGGGCTGCCATGTTGTGCCACGACATGATCTGCGTCAGCGAAGGCCGGGACTCCGCCCACTTCGGCGCTGCCCTGTTCAGCGGGGGCGAAGGCGGGATCGAGGCCGACACGACAGGCATGGAAACCGCCCATAACCTCGGCCGACGAGTCGCGGAACTGGCGGTGAGACTCCACGCCCAGGGGTGAGCGCGGGCACGTCGATACGAGATGTTTGCTTTACCGCAGCATGCAATAAAACGGGGCGGCCCCTTGATGGCATGGGCCGCCCCGCAGTTGTCCGCTGATGGATGAACACCTTTGTTGCCGGCAGACGCTCTTTGTCGATGAGTCCATGGCTCTCGCCGGCGCTCCGTGGCGTCTTCGACCGCAAACGTCCCAAAGCTGTTGACTCCGGCATGGTCGGTGAGGATAATAACATCCTTGCCGGTTCGCCAGGCCGCTCGCTTAGCGGTCAGTCAGGCGGCATCGCCCCCGGGCCCAAAAAGGCCCGCGCCACAAAGGGCGATGATATTCCGGCCATGAGCGCCCGTGGCGCAATTGGATAGCGCATCGGTCTTCGGAACCGAGGGTTACAGGTTCGAATCCTGTCGGGCGTAGTTTTGGTGGGGGCGAGGCGTGCTCGTGTTCGCCCATTCGCCCATTCGCCCATTCGCCCATTCGCCCATTCGCCCATTCGCCCATTCGCCCATTCGCCCTTTGCCCTTCGCTCAGCCGCCCAGCCGCCACGCCGCTTAGTCGTAGTGGCGATCTATCACTTTGTTGACCGTCTTGGCCCAGCGGGTGAGGTTTTCTGGATTGTTGGCGATGGTGCTGATGTCCTTCAGCACGAATTCCAATGTCGTGCCGTTGTCCTTGCAGGCTGCGCAGTAGTCTTCGATTTCCTTTTCGACCGGCTGCGGGTTGAACGTCGCCCCGGCCACGAAGGCTGGGTTCGGCTTGCCGGCCAGCACATAATCGCTGCCGATATTCTCAGCCGCCCGCCTCGCGTCGGCCCATGGCGTGATGGAGATCTTCCGCAGGTTCTTGAACCGCTTCCGCAGAATGTCGACCTTGGTGTCCATCGGTTCGCAACAGCCGTAGTAGAGCAACCCGCAATCGCCGAAGAGCTTCTCGTTATAGGCCAGGTCGAACTCGTCGTGCATCTGGGGCGATACCGCCGCGAAGATCTGCGCCGCGCAACGTCCCCAGACATCCTTCATTCTCGCGTGGCCGTCGTAATCCTCGGCTGGGAGGTCCCTCGTGCACGCCGCTGTGCAGTGCAGGAGAATCGGATTGGTCTCGAGCAGCCCAAGCTCCTCGTACTGCTTGAACGTGCTTTCGGCGACCTCCATGAAGCGTTGTGCGGTCTGGTGCATGAAGTCCGGTTTCATCGCCAGGTCCATCAGCAGGCTGCTTACACCGCGGAACATGGAGACCGTATCCCAGATATTGTACTGCGGGAGGGTGCCGGCCAGCTCGACATCCATCAGCCCGTCGAATACCTCGCTCGCCAGGGCGAGCGCATCCTCGGTGGCCTGTTGGTCGTAGGTTATTTCCGGGGTTTGCACCTTCGCCAGGTCTTGCTCGCTCTGGAGCTGGTCGACGTACTCGTGCGAGGCGATGTAGGCCCCGGTGTCGCCCTTGATCTGGGTTTCCTGAACGCGCATTCCGATGCCGGTGGAGCGGATTCGCCGGCGCACACGGTATTTCGGCGGGATGACGGTATCGACCTGGAAGTGTTCCCACTGGTACAGGGCCTTGCGCATCGTTCCCTCGATGCCCTGCAGCTCTGGCGCGCAGACGTTGGTCAGTGCAACGTCGCGAATCTCGCCCCAGGGGATCTCGTAGATCAGCACAACGGGCCGCACCTTTTCCAGGGCGTTGGTGGCGGCGTATCGCTCCATGCGTTCCTTCTGAACGTCCAGCGCCGCAAGCTCACTGTATCGCCCGGCCAGGGCGCGAATCGTATTCATGTCGGATGTGCTGATACTCACGTTGTATTCCTTTTCGCTGCAACCAAGGGGCATTGCCCCGATAGCGTCGCGCAGTCTGCCATCTCGGGCGGTTCCGATGACTCTATTGCATTGCCGCCCGGGGTCAAGTGCTTTCCAGTAATCGCCGAGCAGTCCAGGCCCCAATCGGTTGCCCGCAAAGGCAGATGAGGCGCCGCACCCGATTTTTGAGAACTTGCCGGTGGGTTACTCCATGACAGCGACAGGCTGCCTCCGTGCATCGCGGCTACGTGGATTCCGTTGTGCGATTGTCGGAGTAAAATGTGATAACAACTGCAGAAGCCCCCTCGGAGTGTCGATACGAAGTAGGTTAGATGGCTGAATCGCGACCCGGTCTCGGTAGGACGAGGCACAGGCCATGGGCGCAGGGCCGATGGCTGGGACGTTTGACGCAGATCTGTCGGTGGGAATGTTCGACGAGTTTGATGCTTTCTTTGGGCAAGGTGGGTTGCCCGGGAAGAAATCGTCAAGGGGACGATTTTGATGCATTGACAGTTCGGTCCGTCGGGGGGGTGGGATGACACAAAACGCCCGACGGGCCGGAACTCGTCGAACCAACCCACAGGCAAATGCGATGGCATAGCTGAACAAAAAGCCCCATTTCGTTTCAGGGCGGGAGTTCTTTCATGGGAAAGCAATATCCCCAAACCTACGATGCAGGGAAGCTTGAGGCCGGGCGACGATTCAAAACGGGAGGGAATCATGCTGCGATCAGATAGCGGACTTATGCTGGCGGGCTGGCTCGTCATACTCGTAATCCTCGCCGCCAGTTGCAACCGAACCCAACCGCCGCCGCCGACATTTCCCCCAGCCGGGCTGGCCGACAACGTTACTTATGTAGCCGACTCCGAAAGTCGCATCGTCCACCGTAGCGACTGTGAACATGTCGCCGAGATCAAGAAGGCCAACCGAGTGTCATTCAAGCTCTTGCCCGACGCCCTGGCCGAAAGATACACCCCCTGCAAACACTGCCTGGCCAGACTGCGCGCCGCCAACGACAAGCCATAGCATTCTGTTTAGAAAGCTATCTCTGCTGAGAGCGGCCTGGATTCCTGCGCGTCTGCGTCAGCATTAAAAGGCCTCGATCCTGATGCTGTTGGGGACCTGCGTTTCCTTCCTTGATGCGCGAAAACCCGGCTAGCTTTCGCGACGAGATCCATTTCCAAACGGACTGCTTGCCCCGCCCGAAGATGGCCCGTATAGTCCTATCCGTTACAGGTAGTTCGAACGACCGTGAGTGCGCCCTTTCCATACGCTATACGCACCATTTCAGATGTCAGCAGGCGATAGCGAACAACAACAGTTGACAGGCTAGGTCCAATGCAAAGGAGAGACAAATGCACGAAGTGCTGAACAAGAACTTGTTCCTGGTCAAGGAGCATGTCGGGATGTTCAAGGCCGCAAACAACTACGATATTCACGATCCGCAAACCGGCGAAATTATCATGGAGTGCCGCGAAGAGCGATTGGGGATGTGTACGAAGTTCCTGCGGTTCACCAAGTACAAACGAATGACCCCTTTTGATATCCAGATCAGAACTCCCGACGGTCATCAGCTCGTGAACGTCACCAAAGGCGTGTCCATATTCCTGTCAAAGGTGAAAGTCCTTGATGAGCGGGATCAGGTCATTGGCGGATTCAAGCAGAAGTTCTTCTCCATTGGCGGAGCCTTTACCGTCCTCGACGCCAACGACACTCCCATCTGCATGCTGAAGGGCAAATGGACTGGCTGGGACTTCAGGTTCATGGACGGCGAAATCGAACTTGCACACGTCACGAAGAAGTGGGCCGGCCTCGGCAAGGAGCTGTTCACCAGCGCTGACAACTACGTGCTCGAAATATCCGAATCCGTCCCCGCCGACAGCCCAGTACGACAACTGATCCTCGCAGCCGTGATGTGCATCGACATGGTGCTCAAGGAATAGCAGTCCGTTTAGAAATGGATTTCGTCGCGAGAGCGAGTCGGGATTTCGAGCATCAAGGAAGAAGACGCAGGCAAAGCCTTAGCTTTGTCGAGGCCTTTTAATGCTGCCGCAGACGCGCAGGAATCCAGGCCGCTCGCAGCCGAGATAGCTTTCTAAACGGGCTGATAGGGGTGTAAGACGTCCTTGTGCTCCTTGGACGCCTTCTTCTTGTCACTGGTCTGAACCGTGTCGATGACCTTGTTGAACGCCGCTACCACGTGGAAAAGATCAAAGACGATCTTTGCATGAGGCAAGGCCTCTTTCACCGAATTGATGTATGCACGCCACATGTCCATTGCGACCGCTTCCACACTGGCCTTTTGCTCCTCACTCATTCCCGCGAAGAAGGCATCGAGGGTCTCCTTCTTTCGCCCCTTGCCCATCCAGACCACACGTCCCGTGACGTAGTCGATCTGGCCGTACTCTTCCTCCAGGAATGCCTTGTCGATGTTCATGACAGTTTTCCAAGCCAGGCCGAAGTGCCGGGCCTTGTCCGCGACGCTTTGCCCGGTGATTCGTACTCGACGGAAGGGGAAGTAGTTTGTTATACTGAGCAATGACATCGGCATTCTCCTTGTTTAGTAAGTTCTGGAATAACCTATGAATACAAGGTAAGGGTGCCGATGTTTTGTCTTTGTTTCACCTCGTTCTGTGGCAACTGAGCGGGAGAAGCACCGTCATTAAAGGAGAAGATGAAATGAATAACATCCGATACTTCACATCACTGTTTTGTGCGATTGCACTCCTCACAGGGGCCACGTCCGTCGCCAAGGAGCATGCAAAGATAGAGCTCACGGCGAAGGGGAAGAAACTTGAGGCGAATTACACCGCGACACTGAACTCGCTGAGTGAAGAGATCAAGAGGGAACTGCCGGCTGTCGACGAAGCCAAGCTTGCAGCATGGAAGGAAGCACTCAAGGCGGAGGAAGGGCCTGCCAAGGAGGCAGCGGTAAAGGCCAAGGTTGTTGCGAAAATGCAGGCGGCAGCGGGCAAGCTCAGGAGGCTGGAAGAGAATCTGAAATACGCTCCCACGACGATTTCGAAAGCAAATGCCAGACTGCAGCGGGCTAAGGCAATGCCGGACAGTGACCCGGACAGGGCGCAGGCGCTGAAGTCGGCGGAAAGCTACCTCGCGAGCAGGCAGAAGGAGTATGATGCGCTCCCGGGCAATATCGAGAAGGCCAAGGTTGTTGTCAGGGAAGCGAAGGCAGGTCTGCCTTCAGCCATCAAGGAAGCAGAGGCAGCGAAGCAGGTCCATAAAAAGGCCATGGCGGCTACGTGGAAAGCCATGGATGCCCTGGGTATGAGCGGTGTACTGGGGAGTGATGCGCTGGACGGCAAGTTGTCGAAGTATATGGTCATCAAAGAAGCCACCCCGTGCGGCCTGGCAGAATTCGCTCAACAGAGCTCTGAAAATGTGAAACTGATCCAGCAACTCCTCGCAAATAGAGATCTGATGATTCAGATGCTGGTTGCTGACGGTTCCAATTCGGGAAAGTACGGCCAGGCGATGAAGGTCTACACGGATATACAGAAGGCCAGCCCCAGGGCGAAGGATGGAATCTTCCAGAAGCTCGCATTGGCTGTGAGCCTTGCGCACGCTGTGCCCATTACGCAGCGCAACGCTCAGAACGTCAAGGACGTCCCAGAGCTTGTTGACCCTGTGAAGAGGTACTTGAGCTACGAGAAGTGGTATCTGGATCGGGAGCTGGATCAGGGGTTCAAGGACCTGAGCGTTTGGAATCTTGCAATGACGGTGGATGGGAGCGATCCCGACGAGATCTACGCCTGGGGTCGGAAGATGCTCCTTAACCTGAGGCCGGATTGCATTCCGAATGATGGCGATACGTCGGTCTACGTCGATGCGGTCGACAAGGAGATCACCTACAGCAGCGCGGGCGTGAAAGACGACCTTCCCGAGGTGAACTTCATGCAGAATATCCTTGCCAATGGCGGGATTTGTGGGCGGCGTGCGTTCTTTGGTCGGTTCATACTGCGCGCGTTCGGCGTGCCCACTACGGCACGGAAGCAGCCCGGGCACGCGACGCTGGCGCACTGGCATCCAGACGGATGGAAAACGCGTCTGGGCGGCAATTGGGGGCGAGGTGCCCGCGGTTATTATTCAAGCATGAACCGGGCCAGGTCAAACCAGTATGGTGCGGACGTCAATTTCCTGGCCAGCAGCCAGGCTCGCGAAGATGCGACCGCATTCATGAGGGTCAAGAGAGCCCAATGGATGGGTGCGCTGGTGGGTGAGGCGTCAAAGCCGGGCCTCATTACTTTCAGTGGCAAGACCAGGGGCCCAGCGAAGAAAAAAGGCACAGAGATTGAGAAGCTTCTCTTCTGGAATGAGCTGGCGCTGTATGAGCAAAGGCGCATCATCGCCGGGTTGGATTCAGAGAGAGGGAAGTCGTCGAGCACTGCATCTGTCGCGGCGAAAGAGCCGGCGGCGACAGGCGAGGTCAGTGTCGATGACCAGAGCGTCATCACCATTCCTTCGGCAGCCTGCAGCAGTCCCACCGAGAGCACGAAGACCCTGTACCATGGGGGGCTCGTAGATCATATTGTCTTCGTGAAGAACAAGTCGGGAGACACGCTTTTGCATCTCTCTCGGTACAGTGCCGAGACCGACTCGTTTGAGTATACGTTCGATGCCCCCAAGGCAGGAAAGTACAAGCTTACGGCCAATGTGGTGACGCCGAAGCCAAGACAGCGCCTGTTAGCGTCGGCGAATGGCGGTGGGGATGTTGAAATCGCGCTGCCGTATACGATTGGTATGTGGGACAAGACTGCGCCGGTCGAGATCGAGCTGAAAGCAGGCAAGAATGTATTGAAGTTCCACGGCCCGGCGCGGGTGACTATCAAAGACTTCAAGCTGACTCTTAAGTAGGCGACGAGAGATGACGTTAGCAATCAAACGATGTGAGCAGAACCAGATTGTCTATCCGGGAATCTACAAATAGCGGAAAACTGTCGTGTTTAATCCGGCATCCCTCACGGGTCACATGGTGTTCCTGTGACACCTCAATCAGCCTGGCAACTGTTAACCTCCATCGCTTGCTCGATTATGTTATGCGGCAAGTACATGGGCGAAAGTGGGAAAGTGCGTAAAAGGAGAAATGGACAATGAGGTTACTCATCACGCTTTTGACTGTGTCTATCCTGTCTGCATTCTGTCAGGGCGGGCCTGTCGGCAAGGTTCAGCGAAAGCCGCTCAAGGTCTATATCCTGGCTGGCCAGTCGAATATGACGGGAATGGTGTCCAGCGCCACGCTTGAGCACATCAAAATGTTCCCGGATACCGCGAAGGAGTTTGCGGATCTGTTCGACAAAGACGGCAAACCCGTTATCCAAGACGATGTCTACGTGTCCCAATGGAAAGAGAAGGACAGCGGAACACTTGCACCCAGGTACGGTGGCGGAAAAGGGGAGAGGTTCGGCCCCGAGTACGCATTCGGCGTCTACATGCACAAAAAGCTCGAAGAACCGATCCTGATCATCAAGACATCACTAGGCGGATCGTCCCTCAGCTACCGTTTCCGTTCGCCGAGTGCCGGCACGTGGACGCCACCGCCGGGACACCCCGACCTGATCAAGAAGGAAGATGTAAAGCTCCCTATACTTCCGATTCCAACGAAACTGGATTTGCCAGATGACTACACCCCTGAAAAGCCTCATGCGTTGCTTAAAAGGCATATGGGGCTGAAAAGCTTCAAGGGCGTCGAGATCGGCAAGGTCAACGACATATTCCCTCTCTACGTACTCAATGCCCCCAGGCAGAAGATCAAGGGCGACCCCTTCCAGAAGGGCGACCTGATCCTCGGCGTCGACGGTTCGGGGCTGCGCGACGACCCCGTCGAACACTGGCGCAAGGCCTTTCACAGTTCCATGACGATCGATGGCGACTGGATGATCACGATAACGCGATGGCGCAAGGGCAAGATAGAAACCTTCGACTTTGATATCTGCGATACGATCGAGGGAGGACGTGCAAGACTCCCGGAGCACATTGAGAAGATGAAGCAAGCGGCCATCGAGAAAGAGAAACAGAGAGGCTTCTGCTACCGGGACATGATAGCGCATGCAAAGATGGTACTTGCAGACATCAAGAAACACTATCCCGCCTACGATCCCAAGGCCGGATTTGAAGTCGCCGGTTTCGTCTGGTTCCAGGGCTGGAACGACATGATCGACGGGAGCGTCTACCCCAATAGAGACAAGCCCCGCGGCTACGAGCAATACACCTGGCTGCTCGAGCATCTCATCAGAGACATACGGAA
>Ga0272444_10005225_pt1 | contig 11269 bp, 10 predicted proteins | sample SSMForm13_FD_201033 | JGI IMG/M metagenome (GOLD analysis project Ga0272444, IMG submission 201033) | Marine sediment archaeal communities from Little Sippewissett salt marsh, Falmouth, MA, United States - SSM-Form-13 | ecosystem: Environmental > Aquatic > Marine > Wetlands > Sediment ... | reverse complement strand
GGGCGTCGAGCCAGCCCGGCGTGACCAGGGTGTCGTTGTTCAGGAACAGGACGACCTCGCTGTCGGAGGTCCCGGCTCCGGCATTGCAGGCCGGGCCGAAATTGCGGTTGGTCTCGAACCCCAGATAACGGAAGGCGTCGCCGAACAACTCGCGTCCCAAAGCCGGGCATTGGGCGGGTGTGTCGTCGATGGAGGCGTTGTCCGCCACCACCACCTCGAACAGGTCCGGATCGGTTTGGCGGCGCAGGCTCTCCAGGCAGGGCGCGGTCAACTCCCATTTATTGAAAACGGGGATGACGATGCACACCGGCCTGGTCATAAGGGCCTCCAAAAAAACGGGACATCACGGCCCCGCCCCGGGCGCAAGCCCGAAATGAAACAATGGGTTTCAATCAAGCCGTGGCGCGGATGATGCGGCAAAGCCTGCATCATGCGTGACACGGCCACCTTCTAACAGATGCGCGGCAGCTGCTCGCCCTCCAGCATGTGCACCATGCGCCTGCCGCCCATGGGCGTCTCCATGATCACCTTGCCCGCGTTGTCCGCCGTGACCTCGCCGATGGCGGCCGCGCCCGCGCCCAGGGGATCCGAGCGCATGAGCGCCAGGGCCGCCTCGGCCTTGTCGCCGGGCAGGATGCAGATGAGCTTGCCCTCGTTGGCCAGATACAGGGGGTCCAGACCCAGGAAGGAACAGCCCGAGGCGACGGCGGGATTCACCGGAATGTCGGCCTCTCGCAGCAGAATGCCGGCCCCGGACTGGCCCGCGATCTCGTTCAGGGTGGTGCCCAGGCCGCCGCGCGTGGGATCGCGCAGGACGTGAATGTCGCCCACCTCGTCCAGCAATCGCTTGATGAGCTTATGCAGGGCCGCGCTGTCGCTGAGCACGTCGGTCTCGAAACTCAGGCCCTCGCGCTTGGCCAGGATGGACAGGCCGTGGTCGCCCATGGTCCCGGAGACCAGCACAACGTCGCCGGGAGCGGCCCGGTGGCCCGAGGGCGGCGGGTCGGCCACCACGCGGCCGATGCCCGTGGTATTGATGAACACCTTGTCGGCCATGCCCTTGGGCACGACCTTGGTGTCGCCGGTGACGATGGGCACGCCCGCGTCGGACGCGGCCTTGCCCATGGAAACCACGATGCGCTCCAGCAGGGCGTAGTCCAGGCCCTCCTCCAGGATGAAGCCGCAGGTCAGGTACAGCGGCTCGGCCCCGAGCATGGCCACGTCGTTGACCGTGCCGTGCACGGCCAGGGAGCCGATATCGCCGCCGGGAAAGATGAGCGGGTCCACGGTGAAGGTGTCCGTGGACACGGACAGCGGCCCGTCAACAGGGTCCAGCAGGGCGGCGTCGTCCAGCCTATCCAGATAGGGATTGGAGAAATGGGTCTTGAACAGTTCGCCGATAAGGCGGTGGGAGGCCTTGCCTCCGCTGCCGGCGTCCAGGAGAATCTTCTTTTCGGCCACGGATGGGTCCTTTGCGGATTGCGGGTTCGGCCTAATCCAGGCGGTATTTGTAATAGGCGGCGCAACTGCCCTCTGTGGACACCATGCACGGGCCCACGGGATTGCGCGGGGTGCAGGCCTTGGCGAACAGCGGGCACTGGTCGGGCCGCAGCTTGCCCTTGAGCACGTCGCCGCAGCGGCAGCCCGGCAGGGGCTTGACGTCCTTGAGCTCCAGGCCCAGGCGCTTGCAGGCGTCGAAATGGGCGTAGGCGTCGGAAAAGGCCAGGCCCGAGCCCGGAATGGTCCCGATGCCGCGCCACAGGGCGTCGCAGGGCTCGAAGACATCGTCCATGATGGACATGGCCTTGGGGTTGCCCGCCTCGGGCACGATGCGCGCGTACATGTTGACCACCTCGGCCCGGCCGTCGTTCTTCTGACGGATCAGCTCCAGCAAAGCCCGGAGCAGGTCCAGGGGCTCGAAGCCGGCCACCACGGACGGGATGCGCATCTCTTCGGCCAGGAAGCCATAGGCGTCCAGGCCGATGATTGCCGAGACATGGCCGGGCAGCATGAGCGCGTCCAGCTTGATCTCCGGGTCCGAGCCCAGGGCGCGCAGGGCCGGCGGCACCAGCTTGTGAAAACTGATGACGGAAAAATTGTCCACGCCCGCGGCCTTGGCCATCTTCACCGTGGCCGCCACGGTGGGGGCCGTGGTCTCGAAACCGATGCCCAGGAACACGACCATGGTTTCGGGATGGGCCTTGGCCAGGGCCAGGGCGTCGGCCGCGGAATAGACGATCTGCACCCGGGCCCCGTCGGCCTGGGCCTTTTTCAGGTTGCCGCCGCCGGGGCCGGGCACGCGCATAAGGTCGCCGAAGGTGCACACGATGACGTCGTCGCGGGCGGCCAGTTCCAGAAACAGGGCCACCTCGGCGTCATGGGTGACGCACACGGGGCAGCCCGGCCCGGACACGTGCACCATCTCCTCGGGCAACAGGCTGTGCAGGCCGCTCTGGAAAATGGCCACGGTATGGGTGCCGCAGACCTCCATGAAACGCAGAGAGCCGTCGATCTCGGCCCGGATGCGATCAAGCACGCTCCGGCAGAGTTCCGGGTCCTTGAAACTGTCCAGTTCTCGCAAGTCGGATTCCCCTTTGCCTGGGTGGGATAAGGCGTATCGTGCCGGGAGAGGGCTTGATACCGCCAATGGACCGCGAGCGCAAGCCGGGCCTTTCCTTTTCCGGCCGGTATTGGTAGCCTCCGGGCCGTGGGACGGACAGGGACGAGGAGCGAGGATACGGCCATGGAGCAACCCAAGGACAAGGCCCGGGGCGGCCAGGAGGGAAGCGGCCCCGCGTCACACGGCGCACCGGGCGCCGCCCCCTTTGCGCCGCCCGAGTACGACGCGTCCGCCAACCACTGGCCCGTGCCCTCCGAGCAGATGTGCCAAGAGTTCTGGGACCGCTACCTCATGCCCGAGCATATCCGCCGCCACTCGGCCATGGTGGGGGACCTGGCCGTTGCCATCTCCGAAATGTCCCTGTCCAACGCGGCCATGAACGGACGGGTGAACGTGGACGAGGTGCGCGCCTCGGCCCTGCTGCACGACCTGGCCAAGGCCTACACCATCCGGTACGGCGGTCAGCACGCGGCCCTGGGCGCGGCCTGGGCCCAGGATTTGACCGGCAACCCGGCCATCGCCCAGGGCGTCATGCACCATGTCTGGTGGCCCTGGGAGGTGGACCCCGAACGATATTTCCTGCCTCTGGCCGTGCTGTACGCGGACAAACGGGTGCGCCACGACGCCGTGGTCTCCCTGGGGGCGCGCTACAGCGACCTGTTCGAGCGCTACGGCAAGACGCCGAGCATCGTGGAGCGCATCAAGATGTCCCTGGCCCAGGCCAGGGCATTGGAAGAAACGTTGAGCGACCTGGTTGGAGAAAACCTGCATGCATGTGATTTTGGTAGCCGGCGGCTGGTCCAATGAACGCGACGTGTCCCTGTCCGGGGCCAAGGGCGTGGGCAGGGCCATCGAAGCGCTGGGCCACGACCTGACGGTCGTGGACCTCTCGGACGGCTTCGGCGACCTCATCGCCTCGGCCCGCACGGCCGACTTCGCCTTCATCAACCTGCACGGCTCCCCCGGCGAGGACGGCCTGGTCCAGGCCGTGCTTGACTCCGTGGGCTGCCCCTACCAGGGCACGGGTCCGGCCGGATCGTTCCTGGCCCTGCACAAGGCCGCGTCCAAGTCCGTGCTGCGGGCCAAGGGCCTGCCCACGCCGGACTGGGACTTTTTGCCCGCGCCACCGCCCGGGGACTGGCGGCCCACGGTGGGCTATCCCCTGTTCGCCAAGCCGAACATGGGCGGCTCCAGCGTTGGCATGCGCCCGGTGCGCACGCCCGGGGAACTGGGCCCGGCCCTTGAGACCATCTTCGCCATGGGCGAGGAGGCACTGCTCGAAGCCTTCGTGCCCGGCCGGGAGATCACCTGCTCGGTGCTCGACGGCACGCCCCTGCCGCTCATCGCCATCCGCCCCCTGGGCGACTCCGAATTCTTCGACTACACGGCCAAGTACACACCCCAGATGGCCGAGGAGATCTGCCCCGCGCCCATCGAGCCCGGCCTGGCCCGGCGCATCGGCGAACTGGCCGTGGCGGCCCACGAGGCCCTGGGCCTGGAAGGCTATAGCCGGGCGGACTTCATGGTCCTCGACGGCGAGCCCACCATCCTGGAGGTGAACACCCTGCCCGGCATGACCCCCACCAGCCTGCTGCCCCAGGCCGCGGCCGAGGCGGGCCTGGATTTCGAGAACCTCATCGCCAGGCTCATGGAACTGGGTCTGGCCCGCGGCGGCAAGGCATGACCACGTCCGCCCTGGGTTCCGCCCTGCTCCGCGCCTACGACGCGGCATGGCTGGCAGCCACGCCGCTGCTGGCCCTGTCCCCGAGGCTGCGCCAGGGCCTGCGCCAGCGCCTGCTGAGCGAAGGCCCCCTGCGCCGTCCGCCGGGCTTCGCGGACATCTGGATCCAGGCCGCGTCGGCCGGCGAGGCCCACCTGGCCGCCGCCCTGCTGCCGGCACTGCCCCCCCTGCTGCCAGAGAACACGAAACTGACCGTGTGCATGACCTCATGCACCCGCCAGGGCCTGGACATCCTGGACGCGGCGGCCCGCGACGCCCGGGAGGCCCTGCCGCACCTGACGCCCCTGACGGCCTATTTCCCGTTCGACCGGCCCTCGCTCATGGACGCCGCCCTGGACCGGCTCCAGCCCAAGGCCGTGGTGCTGCTGGAAACCGAGCTCTGGCCGGGCCTGCTGGCCTCGTGCGCCCGGATGCGGGTGCCGGCCCTGGTGATCAACGGACGCATGACCGCGCGCAGCCTGGCCGGCTACCTGGCCGCCCGGCGCGTGTTCAGGGCCGTGGCCCCGCGCCGGGTGCTGGCCACCACCGAGGCCTCGGCCACGCGCTTCGGCCTGCTTTTCGGCCATGACCGCGTGGAACGCATGCCCAACATCAAGTTCGACCGTTTCCTGTCCCAACTCAACGGGACCGGGCCGGACCGGGCCGACAGCGAACTCGCCACCCTGCTGGGCGACGCGCCCCTGGCCGTGTTCGGCTCGGTGCGCCGCGAAGAGGAGCCCCAGGTGCTGGCCGCCGTAAAGGCCCTGCTCACGGCCAGGCCCCAGGCCGTGGCCGCCCTGTTCCCGCGCCACATGCACCGCCTGGACGCCTGGCGCGAACTGTTGGCCGGGGCGGGCCTGCCGTTCGCCATGCGCTCGCGCCTGGGACCGGGGCTGTCCGGACCGCCCGCGCCGGGCACGGTCATCCTCTGGGACGCCTTCGGCGAGTTGTCCCCGGCCTACGCCCTGGCAAGCGCGGCCTTCGTGGGCGGCAGCCTGCGCCCGCTGGGCGGGCAGAATTTTCTGGAGCCCCTGGCCTGCGGCGTGGCCCCGGTCATCGGACCCCACTGGAGCAATTTCGATTGGGTGGGACGCGGCATCGTGGACGCGGGCCTGGTCTACGAGGAACCCGACGCACACGCCGTGGCCTCGCGCATGGCCGCCCTGCTGGCCCGGCCCCGCTCGCGCGCGGCCGTGATCAGGAAAACCGCCGCCTACGTTTCCGAACACGGCGGCGGGGTCGGGGTTGCCTGCGAGGCCATTGCAGAGTACCTGTAGGCCCGCGCGGGAGGCTTGGGGGCATCACCCCCGCGCGATCATCTTCTGGGGAGAACGACATGCCGGATCTGCCGCCCTGCCTGGGCGTCATTCCCGCCCGCTACGGCTCCAGCCGTTTTCCGGGCAAGCCCATGGCCGACATCGTGGGCCGTCCCATGTTCTGGCACGTCTACCAGCGGGCCATCCAGTGCCCGCTGCTGGGCAAGGTGCTGGTGGCCACCGACGACCACCGCATCCACAACGAGGCCCTGCGCCTGGACGTGCCCGTGCTCATGACCTCGGCCGACCACGCCAGCGGCACGGACCGCGTCCTGGAGGCGGCCGAGGCCCTGGACGCCCCGGACGAGGCCGTGGTGGCCAATATCCAGGGCGACGAGCCGCTGCTGGAACCGGCCATGCTCACGCAACTGCTGGAGCCCTTTTCCGACCCGACCATCGAGGTCACCACCCTGGCCCGGCGCATCAGCGCGGCCGAGGCGGCCAGCCCCGATGTGGTCAAAGTGGTCTGGACCAAAGGCGGTTCGGCATTATATTTCTCGCGGGCCGTCATCCCCTTCGACCGCGAAGGAGACGGCGGCCCAGACGGAACGTACTGGGGCCACGTGGGCCTGTACGCCTTCCGCATGCGCGCGCTCAAGCGCTTCACGACCCTGGGGCCCAGCGCCCTGGAGCGGCGGGAACGACTGGAACAACTCCGGCTGCTGGAGAACGACATCCCCATCTACGTGGTGCCCACCCGGCACCATACCCTGGGGGTCGACCGCCCGGAGGACATAGACAAGGTCATCGCCATCATATCGGAGAACGGGAAATGAAAACCATACACGCCCCGAAAGCCATACTCGCATTGGAAGACGGCACCTGGTTCGAGGGACGGTCCTTCACCGGCCCCGGACAGGCCGGAGGAGAGGTCATCTTCAATACCGGCATGAGCGGATACCAGGAGGTCCTCACGGATCCCTCCTACGCCGGCCAGATGGTGACCATGACCTATCCGCTCATCGGCAACTACGGCGTCAACCTGGACGACCTGGAATCCTCGCGCGTCTGGGTGGAGGCCTTCATCGTCAAGGAATGCTGCGCCGAGCCCAGCAACTGGCGGGCCACGGCGTCCCTGCCCGACTACCTCAAGGACCACGGCGTCATGGGCATCGAAGGCATCGACACCCGTGCGCTGACCCGTCACATCCGCATCAAGGGCGCCATGCGCGGCATCATGTCCACGGACGAACCGGACCCGGACAAGCTGGTGGCCATGGCCCGCGAACTGCCCACCATGGAGGGTCTGGGACTGGCCGACAAGGTCACGGCGAGCCGGCCCTTCGTGTGGCGCGACAACGCACCCGTGCCCGTGGAGCTTACCGATGGGAAATACGACTGGCCCGGCCCCGGCCCCCGGGTGGTGGTCTACGATTTCGGGGTCAAGTGGAACATCCTGCGCCTGCTGGCCGACCAGGGCCTCGACATGCTGGTGGTGCCGTCGAGCTTCACGGCCGACCAGGTGAACGCCCTGGCCCCGGACGCCCTGTTCCTGTCCAACGGCCCCGGCGACCCGGCCGCCCTGACCGGCGTCATCGAGAATCTCACCCGACTCGTGGACGCCTACCCCACGGCGGGCATCTGCCTGGGCCACCAGTTGCTGGGACACGCCCTGGGCGGCAAGACCTTCAAACTGCCCTTCGGTCACCACGGCCTGAACCATCCGGTCAAGGAAATCGCCACCGGGCATATCGAGATTTCGTCGCAGAACCACGGCTTCTGCGTGGACATCGACACCGTGCCCGACGTGGAACTGACCCACGTCAACCTCAACGATCAGACCCTGGAAGGGTTCGCCCACAAAACCAAGCCCATCCTGGCCATCCAATACCATCCCGAGGCCAGCCCGGGCCCCCATGACAGCCGGTCGTTCTTCAGGCGTTTCAGGGAAATGGTGCGTCGGGAAACGGGACGCTAGACATTTTCTAGAAATTTATTATATCGTTCCGTAACCATCCCGCCACAGGCTACCGGGAGTGCGCCCATGTCCACAGAGCTGATCAAGGCCAGAACCAAGCTCAACAGCGTCAACCGCTACGTCAAGCAGGACAAGCTCCTCCCCGCCATTCTCTCGATCCACGACGCCCTGAAGCTCATCCTGAGCACGCCGCTGCTCAAGCACGAAAAAAAGGAATTCGCCACCACCCTGGACAAGGTCCTGTTCCAGCTCAACGAGGACGACGGCTTCCGCAAGGTCTGCCCGCTGAAGCTGGAATACGAGGAGGGCAAGGAAAAGGAACTCCTGGAGGCCCTGCACACCGTCCTGGAGGACCTCCAGGGCGAGGCCACGGACCAGGCCAGGCAGATGCTCCAGGCCCTGGACGACTACAAGGCCGGGCTCATGCAACGGGCCCACAACCTCATGGAGCGCGGCAAGTTCAAGGACGCCAAGACCATCTTCAAGCGGCTCATGCTGGAGAATCCCGACGACACCGACCTGAAGGTGGAGATCGGAGAGGCCTTTCTCAAGTACGAGCGCTACCAGGACGCCCTGGACTTCTTCAACGAGGCCCTCAAGGACTTCCCGGAAAACGTCCACCTCTACAACCGCATCGCCATCGCCCTGCGCAAGCTGGAACGCTACGACGACGCCGAGACCTACTACAAGCAGGCCCTGCGCTACGTAAAGACCGACCCCGGCCTGCTCTTCAACATGGGCCGCATGTACATCGACTGCAAGCAATGGAAAAAGGCCTACGTGGTGGCCAAAAAGGCCCTTGAACTGGACCCGGAATTCGATCACGCGCGCAAGATGCTCACCTTCGCCACCAAGAAGATCAAGGCCGACTCCAAAGCCTGCAAGGCATGATCCCTTGCCGGCGGCCCGCCCGCACGGCGGCCGCGCATACCCGTCAGGCCCTCGGCAGCTTCCTCCGTCAGCCACCTGACGGGTCCCGCCCCGGACCGTAAGCGTTCGGCCCGATAGCGCCATTAACACCCTGTCATAATAGACGAAAGGGCTTCGGCCCGCTTCTTGCTCATTTTCTCGCGCACGGCCGTGTCCATGACGGACCCGGCCCCAAGACGCGAGAAAACGCATGTCCACGCATTCCCGGCACGCCGATCATGTCCGGCACGCCGACGTCCTGGTCCTGGGCGCGGGCCTGGCCGGCCTGCGCGCGGCATGGGCGGCCAAGGAGGCCGATCCACCGGCCAAGGTGGCCGTGGTCGGCATGGCCTCCGGGCCGTCCGGCTCGTCCTTCGCCAACGCGCACAACGTCCTGGGCATGATGGTCCTGTCCGACGACAAGGCCCGCCAGGATTTCACGGACAGAGCCCTGGAAGCGGCCACGCCCGGTTTTGTTGACCCGGCCCTGGTGCGAACCCTGGCCGAGGACAGCCTGTTCCGGTTCTGGGACCTGGTCCGCCTGGGCGCGCCCCTGCGTTCCGACGGCATCGGCGGCCTGAATCTCCAGCCGGCCTGTTTCGCCCGCCACGCCAAACGGGCCGTGGTCCTGGACGACATGGGCCAGACCTTCGATCTGCTGCGCCGCCATCTCGAGGACCTGGGCGTGACCTTCATCCACGGCGAGGTCCTGGACCTGGCGCGCGACGAGGCTTCGGGCCGCGTCTGCGGCGCGCTGCTACGCGGGGCCCATGGCCCCGAAGCCGTGTCGGCCGGAACCGTGGTCATGGCCCTGGGAGGCCCCGCCCCGCTGTTCGCCTGGAACATGGCCGGGCCGTCCAACCCGGGCACGGCCCACGCCATGCTGGCCAAGGCCGGGGCTGAACTGGTCAACGAGGGATTCATGCAGTTCATGTGGGCGTCGCTGTCCACCCGGCGCGGCTGGCCCGTGTGGGAAATCGCCCGCCGGGACATGCAGGTCATCGCGCCCGACGGGCTGCCCGACAACCTGCCCCGTTCCGTGGCCGAATTGTCCGCCATGCGTTCACAACACTGGCCCATCGCCCACGACCGGGCCGACACCGCCCTGGACGCCTTCCTGTTGTCGCGGGCCGGACATGACGGCGTGGTCGAACTGGTGGACCAAGACGCGAGCACCCTGCGCCTAGTGCCCATGGCCCACGCGGGCAACGGCGGGGCGCGCATCGACATCCACGGCCGGACCAACGTGCCCGGCCTGTACGCGGCCGGCGAATGCGCCTCGGGCATGCACGGGGCCAACCGCCTGGGCGGGGCCATGGTCCTGGCCACCCAGGTCTTCGGAGCCCGTGCCGGACGGGCGGCCGCGCGCGAGGCCCGGGAATCGGCCCCGTGTCCCGAAACCGCGCGGCAGGCCCTGGCCGAGGGCATGATCCTCAATCGCCGAGACAACGATACCCGCCCCGGCGGCCCTCCGCCCCTGACCACGGCCATGCACCGCCACCTGGTCATGGCCGGGAACGAACAGGCCCCCGCCATCCTCGAACAGTTGGAGCAGGCCCGACGCTCGACCCGGAACGGGGCTCCGGGATCGCCAGGCGAGCGCGCCCTGGAAGCGGCCTGCATCCTGGTTCGCTTTTTGACCCGATCCGCCGTATACCATGTCGAAAACGACGGGACCGACAGCGACATGGCCGCCGCCTGACGCACCCGACGCCATCACGCCCATGCGCATCCTGATGATCGCCATCAACGACCCGGCCGGCACTGCCATCCGCTTTTGCCGGGCCCTGGAGACGCACGCCGGACACCGCTGCCGCCTGGCGACGCTGGAAACGCGCTACACCCACGGTTGGGAAAAGGATATCCACGTGCCCGACCTGGACGAATCCGGCCTGGACGAACTGCGCGACCTGCTGGCGCACAGCGACGTGCTGCATTTCCACATGACCGCCGACGAGCACACGGCCCTGGGGCCCCGGGGCTCCCTGGTCCCGGCGGACTTCATGCACGGCAAGGCCCTGGTGCACCACCACCACGGCCATCCCGACTTCCGCGACAACAAGGGCAAGTACGCGGCCAAGTACGCCGCCCTGGGCCGGGGCAACCTGCTGGTGTCCACGCCCGACCTGCTGCGTCTCTTGCCCAAGGCGCGCTGGCAGCCCAACCTGGTGCCCGTCAACGACCCGGCCTATACGCCGGGCGAACGAGACGAGGCCTACTGGGACGGCCCCCTGCGCCTGACCCACTCGCCCACGCGCAGGGACCTCAAGAACACCGACCAGTTGACGGCCATGGTGGATGAACTGAACGCCGACGGCGCGTCAGCCGGATCGGGCATCGAGCTTGACCTCATGGACGACGTGCCCCACGCCGAGTGCCTGCGCCGCAAGCGCTCGGCCCACGCCTGCTTCGACCACATGCAGGGCTACTACGGCATGTCCAGCCTGGAGGCCATGAGCCTGGGCCTGGCCACCCTGGCCGGGCCCGACGAGCACACCCTGTCGCACGTGCGCGAGTTCGCGGAAACAAACGAGACGCCCTGGATCCTGGCGCGCGACGAAGACGAACTGCGCGCCGCCCTGGCAGCCCTGGCAGCCGACCCGGCCCTACGGCGCGAGGCCGGCAACAGGGCCCGGGCCTTCATGCTCGATCACTGGAACGACCAACGGGCCGCGGCTCGACTGGCGGACTTCTACGAAAACCTGAACTAGCCGGGCAAAGGGCGTCTGGTCGCCAATCGTCAATCAATCGAAACGATAGCCGAACGCGGACAGATCGCGGCCGTA
>Ga0272444_10005224_pt1 | contig 11273 bp, 8 predicted proteins | sample SSMForm13_FD_201033 | JGI IMG/M metagenome (GOLD analysis project Ga0272444, IMG submission 201033) | Marine sediment archaeal communities from Little Sippewissett salt marsh, Falmouth, MA, United States - SSM-Form-13 | ecosystem: Environmental > Aquatic > Marine > Wetlands > Sediment ... | reverse complement strand
GATGGCGGAAGAGGCCGAGCCCGCAGAGGTGGCGGAAGAGGCCGAGCCCGCAGAGGTGGCGGAAGAGGCCGAGCCGGAGGAAGCGCCAACGGCTGAGGACGCGCCCGAGACCGAGGAAGAGCCGCCGGCCGAGGAGTAACCAGTACGCCTCGTGTGCTTTGGCTCACTGCACCCCGCACGGCGTTGCGGTATGCTGGCGACGCTTGTTGTAGTGACTGGGCCGAGTTCCTTGTACCTTGCTTCTGGCCCCTTGTATTTGCGGGTATGCCGACCAGTCCTGTAACGCCAATCTCAAGATGATGCTGAAATATGGAGTAAACTGATGCATAACCTGATACCGATGGTAATTGAAAGCACCAGCCGTGGTGAGCGCGCCTTTGACATCTATTCCCGGCTGCTCAAGGAGCGGATCATTTTTTTGGGGATGCCGATCGACGATCAGATTGGTAACGTGGCGGTGGCGCAGCTTCTCTTTTTGGAGCACGAGGATCCCGAGCGCGATATCTACTTGTACATCAACAGCCCGGGCGGTGTCATTACGGCCGGTCTGGCGATCTATGATACGATGCAGTTTATCCGCCCCGCGGTCTCGACCATTTGCCTGGGGATGGCCGCCAGTATGGCCACGATCCTGCTCGCCGGTGGAGCGCCCGGCAAGCGCTATGCGCTGCCCCACTCGACCATCCACATTCATCAGCCGATGGGTGGCGTCACCGGTCAGGCGATCGATATGGAAATCCAGGCTCGTGAGATTATGCGCCTGCGCAACGTCATCAACTCGATCCTGGTTAAGCACACCGGCCAGCCGGCGGAGCGCATCGCTACGGATACGGACCGCAACTATTACATGTCGGCGGAGCAGGGTGTCGAGTATGGTATTATCGACGAGGTGCTCAAGCCGCGCGAGATCGAGTAATACGGAGCATTGTTCATGCCTATGCCCGCACCACCTTCTGGACACTACCGCTGCTCGTTCTGTAACAAGAGCCAGGATGAGGTCGATCGCCTCATCGCCGGACCCGATGGCGTCTCGATCTGCGACGAGTGCGTAGGGATCTGCGCTGAAGTTATCGCCGAAGAACGGGCCCAGAAACAGACCAAGTCGACCTTCCAGATGAGGAAAATTCCTCCCCCTAAACGCATCCGGGAGCTGCTGGACGAGTACGTAGTGGGGCAGGAACGGGCGAAAAAGGTCCTCTCCGTGGCAGTCTATAACCACTATCGGCGGGTTTCAGTCGGCGCGCGGGTGGACGACGTAGAGCTGCAAAAGAGCAATATTCTGCTCATCGGTCCGACAGGCAGCGGCAAGACGCTGCTGGCGCAGACGCTGGCCCGGATCCTCGACGTGCCCTTTTCCATCTCCGATGCCACCGCGCTGACCGAGGCCGGCTACGTTGGTGAGGACGTGGAGATGATCCTGCTGCGCCTCATTCAGTCGGCTGATTTTGACATTGAGCGGGCGCAGCACGGTATTGTCTATATTGACGAGATCGACAAGATCGCCCGCAAGTCCGGTGACAATCCCTCCATTACCCGCGATGTCTCTGGCGAGGGTGTTCAGCAGGGTCTGTTAAAGATTATCGAGGGCGGGGTGATCAACGTCCCTCCCGTTTCGGGTCGTAAGCATCCGCAGCAAGAGTTCATCGAGCTCGATACGAGCCACATTCTCTTTATCTGCGGCGGGGCCTTTGTCGGCCTGGACGAAATTGTAGCTGATCGGATCGGTGGCAAACATGCGATGGGCTTTCATGGGGCCACTACCCGTGAAGAACGGGAAGCCGCTGCCCAGCGGCTCTTGCATCAGATCGTACCGGATGATTTGTTGGACTATGGCCTGATCCCCGAGTTTATCGGCCGGCTGCCGGTCATCGCCGCACTTGAAGCGATGGACCACGATATGTTGCTACGCATCCTGGTCGAGCCCAAGAATGCCTTGGTGAAACAGTACCAAAAGATGCTGTCTCTGGATCACGTGGACCTGGTCTTTACTCCCGATGCGCTGGAGGCAGCGGCCGAGATCGCCCTCGGCCAAAGGACTGGGGCCCGCGGCTTGCGTACGGCCCTGGAGGGGGTGCTCTTGGACGTGATGTACGAGATTCCTTCCCTGCCCCAGGTCTGCCGTTGTATCATCAACGCGGAGGCGATTCGGGGCCAGGGCAAGCCTATCTTGCAGACTGGCAGTGAGCCCCAGCAGGAGTCGGTAGAGCTGGAGCAGACGGCTTAGAGCGCCTAACAAAACTCCAGGAGGAGCAGCCTAAAGGCTGCACTCCAGATGCGCAGGAGGATTTTGGAGTGCGGGCTTCAGCCCGCCTAGTTTTAGGGCGGTTTTGTAGGTGCTCTTAATGTACGGAGGAGAGTGTAATGGAGCCCAGAAAGATTCTCATCGCTGATGACGACCCCAACGTCGGCCGGCTGCTGGAGGCCAGTCTGGAGGAGATCGAAGGCGTTCGCTTTGAGGTCGTCGCGGTTCGTGATGGTCTGGAAGCGATCAATCGCTTTCGCGAGGATGTTTACGATCTGGTTATCCTCGACGTCATGATGCCCTATATCGATGGTTTTACGGCTTGCCGGACCATTCGTAAGGATTCGGACGTTCCGGTTATCATTCTCACTTGCCGGGATGGAACGGAGGACGTCATTCAGGGCTTTAAGCTGGGCGCCGACGACTATGTGACCAAGCCGTTTCGTATCGGTGAGTTGCAGGCACGGGTGGAGGCGATCCTGCGCCGGTCGGGCAAGGGACAGTTTCGGCATACGGTCAGCGCTCAGGTGGGGGAACTGGAGATCGACCCGCGTCGCCACGAGGTCGTCGTCCGGGGGGAGGAAGTGCAGTTAACGCCGATGGAGTTTGAACTGCTCTACTTTTTGGCTTCCCATCCGGGGGAGGTATTCAACCGGGCAACCCTGTTCCGCCAGGTCTGGGGCCGCGAGTACGAATACGGGCGCGAGACGAACCTGATCGACGTCTGCGTACGCCGGTTACGTGAAAAGATCGAATGGAACCCTTCCCAGCCCGAGTACCTGCGCACGGTTCGCGGGGTGGGCTACAAGATAGAAGCGCCATAAGCATGCATGTCCGTCGCCTGCAACTCCAGGGTTTCAAAACTTTTGCTGGCAAGACCACCTTTGAGTTCAAGAGGGGGATTACAGCGATTGTCGGTCCCAACGGCTCGGGAAAGAGCAACTTGGCCGACGCGCTGCGTTGGGTGCTGGGCGAGCAGAGCTACTCTACACTGCGCAGCCGGCGGACTGAGGATGTGATCTTTAGTGGCAGTTCCTCGCGTGCGCCGCTGGGGATGGCTGAGGTTTCTCTCCTCTTGGACAACGAGGACCACTACTTTGACGTGGACTTTCCCGAGCTCGAAATTGCGCGCCGGGCCTATCGTTCGGGGACGAACGAATACCTGATCAACCGCCGGCGGGTCCGGTTAATGGACGTGCAGGAGGTTTTGGGGGGATTGACATCCTCCTACGTAGTCATTCACCAGGGTTTGGTGGATGAAGCGCTCTCCCTTCGTCCGCACGAGCGGCGTGTCTTGTTAGAGGAAGCGGCCGAGGTCCATCACTATCACGAGCGCCGGAACAAGGCGGAGGATCGGCTCAAGAAGACGGCCGTCAATATGACGCGCGTCTCGGACCTGAGCAACGAGTTGGCGCCGCGTCTGCGGGTGTTGGAGCGGCAGTCCAGGCAGGCGCGGCAGCGTGCTGAACTCAACGGTGAGTTACACCAGGCCTTGCGGGCCTGGTATCGTTTGTTGTGGGAGGAGGCTGCAGGTACGCTGGAGTGCTCCCGGCAGCAAGAGTCAAGCGCCCAAGCGAAGCTGACCGCGACCCGGAGTGCCTTGGAGCAGGCGAACCGCGAGGTGGCTGTGCGGCGTGAAGCGCTGCAGGAGGTGCAGCGCCGGCAGGAGGAACACCGGCAGCAGGAGACAGCGCTGCGTCAGCGGGAGACTGCGTTGCGCCAGGAGTTGGCGCAGGTGGAAGGGGAACGGCGGGCTCTGGAGCGCTACTGTGAGGAGTTGACGTCCGAGATCGGGCGTTGGCGCCAGGAGTTGAATCGCCACGCGGAGCGGCAGCAGGTAACGCTGGAAGCGCACCAGGACTTGGAGTCGAGGACGGGGCAGGCGCAGGATGAGATGCAGCACCGGGAGGTAGCGCTGCGCGAGGCCGAGACGGCGCTTCATAGAGTGCAAGAGGAACGCCAGGGGGCGCAGCAGCATCTCCGGATCCTCACGACCCAGGCGCAGGAAGCGGAACGCCGTCTGGAAGCGGGGATTGCCCGTCAGGAAGCGTTGGTGCGCGAGGAATCCGAGCGGCAGGACCTTTTCAGCGAACTCCGATCCCAGCGCGAGCAGGTCGAAGCGGAGCGCCAGGCGGTCACTGGCCAGTTGGCAGAGCAGACGCTCGATTGGGAATTGCTTCTGGCCCGCGTGGAGCAGCTGCGGGGTGAGGTGGCCCAGGCGCAGGAGACGCATCGGTGCAAGATTGCCGCGCTGGAGCAGGCCCGTGTGCGCCTGGCGGAAGACCGCGCGCGTCTGGAGTCGCTCTCGCGGAATGGCGCCTTGGGCGATGGCGCTTCTTTTTTGCAGGAATGGTCGCGCTCCGAGGCCCGGCCGGCTCTGCGTGCCGCGCTCGACGACCTGGTCATTCCGTCTGGGCTGGAGGCCGCCGTCGAGGCTGCCCTGGGGACGCACGCCGCGGCCCTGCTGGCCGCGGATTGGAAAGAAGCGGTCTGGGCACTTGATGCGTTGGTGGGGGCCGGGGCCGGCCGGGCGACGTTGCTGCCGCAGGAGATTCTCCGTCCACCGGAACGTCCCCCTGAGCTCGACCCTGACAGTGAGGGGCTGCTGCTCGACCACCTAAAGGGCCTGGAGGCGGATCCGTCTGTATTGTGGTCTCTCTTGGGGCGTGTTCTGCTCGCTGCTGACCGTGAGGCCGCCCGTCGTGTTGCGGCCCGCTTGGCGCCGGGCTGGACGGTGGTTACCCGGCAGGGTGAGGCGCTCACGGCCGAGGGCATCCTTCGGGGGGGGGTGCGTCCGGCCGGCCGGGGGACCCTGGCCCTGGAACGCGAACGTCAAGCGCTGGTACGCGCCGTTGCCGAGGCGGAGCACGCCTGCCTAGAGGCGGAAACAGCGCAGACCGATGCACGGCAGCAGCGCGCCGATCTCGAGCAGACGCTGGCCGACCTTCACGGCCAGCGCGAGGAGATGCGCTTGCTGCGGGAGGGGCTTTTGCGTCGCGGTGAGGAGCTGGACCGCGAGCTCGCTCGGATTGAGGGGGATGCTGGCCGCCATCAGCAGCGGTTGGAGGCGCTGCAAGCCGAAAGGAACCAGCTGGAGGCTGAGCGGCTGGCACAGCAGGAGCAGCAGTTGCAGGTCCAAGGCGAAGAGGGGCCTTTGCAGAAACGCCTGACGGCGCTCGAGGAAACGGAGCAAGAGGCTCAAGCTGCGTATACCCGTGCCCGTGACCGCTGGCAAGAGGCGCGCACCCTGTGGGCCGTGGTCCAAAAGGAACGAGAGAACCAGCACGCCCTTGACGAGATGGCCGCGCGCAATGCCCAGCGTTTGGAGGAGCAGATCGCCGAAGGGGAGCAGCGCTTGCAAGCTGCACGGGAACAGATGGCTTCTTGGGAGGCGCGGGCCACTGCCCTGCAGCCGGATATCGTTCAAGTTGCGGATGAGGTGGCGGCCCTACTCCAGGCGGTCGAGCCCGCCTCTTTGCCTCTGGATGAGCTAGCGCACTGGGAGGAGGAGGCGGCTCAGCGGCGGCAGGAGGTGTTGGAGGCAGACGGGGCGGCCGCGCGCGCCAACGTCGATGTGCAGCGTCAGGAGGACCGGCTGCGGGAGGTGCTGCGACGGGGTTTGGCTGATCTGGGGCCGCAGGCGGATGCCTACGGGCAGGCCGGCGAGGCCTTTATCGAAGCGTTGCTAGAGGAACCGCCGGAGTGGTCCCGTGCGCCGCTGGACACGACGCGGCCGGCTGAGGATTGGGAACGGCGCATTGCGCAACTGCACGAAGAGATCCGGCGTATCGGTCCGGTTAACCCGCTGGCAGAGGAGGAATATCGCGAGACGCAGGACCGCTATGACTTTTTGCAACAGCAACTCCAGGACCTGGCCGATGCCTCCCGTTCTTTGGAACAGGTGATTGCTGAGCTCGACCAGGCGATGCAGGAGCGTTTCGAGGAAACGTTCGCCGCCATCAACGCCGAATTCCAGGGGTACTTTGCCCGCCTCTTTGGCGGCGGCTCTGCTTCTTTGCGCCTGGTACAGTTGACGGATGAGGAGGAGGGGTTAGCCAGTATGGGGGTCGAGATTATGGCCCGCCCACCGGGTAAGCGGGCTCATAGCCTGGCCCTCCTCTCTGGTGGGGAGCGGGCGCTTACTTCGGCTGCGTTGCTTTTTGCCATCCTCAAGGTCAATCCCCGTCCGTTCTGCCTGCTTGATGAGGTGGATGCGATGCTCGACGAGGCCAACATCGGCCGTTTCCGGGAGTGCCTGGAGGAGTTGGCTACCGAGACCCAATTCATTGTCATCACCCATAACCGGGGCACCGTGCAGGCCGCCAATACCCTCTACGGCGTCTCTATGACTGAGGATGGTTCCTCGCGGATGCTGTCGATGCGGTTGGAGGAAGTATAGGTTCTTTTGCTTCTCAAAAGAAAATCTGCTATAATAGCAGCACGTTTCTAGGCGAGACTGACTACAAGGAGGAACGATGACCCGACTGAAAACGTCGCTCGGGCAGTTTGGGCTCATCGGTGGTATCTGTCGATCAAGCAGTGACTGCATCTTTGTCCAAGAGCCCTCGCCGGTCTCGCCTGCTGCGCGTCGGAAGGGAAACCTCTACATTTTGGCCGAACCCGCTGCGGAGGGAACCCGCGGATATGCAGCCGCCCGTGATCTGTGTGTCCAGATTGGTCGGTCCTATTACGCGGCTACCTCTCCCAGCATTACGACCTGTTTGTCACGCTCAATTCGGGATGCCAACCGGGACCTCTTTGCGCACAATATGGAGGTCTCGGGCCATGAAAAGATCACGATTGGCATCACTTGTGCCGTGGTGCGCGGGGAAGAGCTCTTTATCGCCCAGGTCTTGCCGGGCCAGGCCTATATTGCGCATCAAGGGGAACTGCAGGCCTTTCCAACGAATCCTTCATGGGATCCGGCGATGACTTCTCTGCCGACGGTCGTGCGCCTCTTTGCCGTCGGTTGGTCCGATGATGTGGCCATCGAGTTCTTTCACAGCCCTTTGCAGTCCGGGGACAGTTTTTGTCTCTGTACGAGCAACTTGGGCCGGGCTTTGGGCAAGGAAGAGGCTGAGCAGGTGCTGCTCTATCAGAAACCCGCCGACGTCGCGGAGCAGCTCTATCGCCGGGTCCACCAGCTGGGTTTTGGCGAGGCCCATGCCATTGTGGTTGAACTGCAGCCGGCGATCAGCCGGCAAGCGGCTTCCTTCTGGAGTGTAGCTGGCCTGCGGGAACGCCTGAAGCTCGCTGGCGAATCGGTGGTGGCTGTGGGGCCCTTCCTTGCTGGGGAGTTTCGCCGCCTCTTCAAGCGACCCAAGGCGGCCGGCACGCGGCGGCCTCGCAAGCGGGCCAAGCCCAAACCCCGACCGGCGCCACCGCCCGAGACACCCCCGCTGGCACGCCCCAAGCCGCCGGAGCCGTTTCCCAAGGCGGTCCTTTTGGCGATCCAAAAGCTCTTTCGGCCCAAGTCGCCGTATCCGACTCTGGAGCGGCCACGTATGCGTATCCGCGCGCCCAAGGAAAAGCGCAATCTGACCCCTTATTTTCTGGCTGCTTTTGCCGTTATCGTCCTGGGCGTGCTCACCTTTCTCATCATCCGCGGCACCCAGCAGCGCCAGGAGGCGCTTCTGACCCAGCTGCTCGAGGCGACGAGCACCAAGGTCGCTGCCGCTGGTCAGGCTGTGGACATTATTGAGGCCAACCGTATCCTTGACGAAGCCGAGAGCGAGCTCCAGCAGGCCCTGGACTCCAATCGGCCTCAGCCACGTATCGAACTGGCGTTGCGCGACCTGCACGCCGAGCGCGATCGCATCAATCACGTCGTGCGTTTTCAAGAGTTGGATCTTGTTGTCGATCCGCGCATCTTTACCGCGACGATGAACGCCCAGGGTTTTGGCGGGGCCTGTACGGATTGCTACTTTACCGATCTGGTGATGCTTGGTGAGAGTATCTATTTGCTCGAAGGAGAGCGGGGCACTGTTTACCTTTACTCACCGCTGACAAGTGAGGTGAGCCCCGTCATCTGGCCGGGCAAGTTTGTCGATGGGCGCACAGTGGGTTCTATCCTGGCCATCTCGGTCCTGGAACGGCCCCTGGACTGCATCCCGGGCGAGACGACCGAATTGTGGCTGGCCGCAGTGGATGCCGATCGCTGGCTCTACCTGTATTACCAGGGGCAGTGGGAGGCCTACGTCCTGGCCAGTGAATCGTCGTGGGCGGACAATGCGCTGGACCTGGAAGGTTATGATGGCAACATCTACGTCCTCAAGGGTGAGGCCGACCAAGTGCTCAAGTATTATTGCAATGCTTACGAACTGCGGCCCGAGTCGTGGATCAAAGACCCTCGCCAGGTGCGGATGGCCGACACGGTGGATATGGTCATCGATGGTTCGATATATTTGTTGTTGAAGGATGGTACGGCGCAGGTGCTGCTCAAGGGCGCACTCGAGCGCACCCTTTCGTATCAGGACTACAAGGCGCGCATCTATCCGCCGACGGTCATCGCCGGGATGATCTACACGGATTTGGAGAGCCCGTACCTTTATGTGACGGACCGTTACGTGGGCCGAGTAATTCAACTGCGTAAAGACGGTCAACCACCCTTTGTGCGCGACCTGCGCGGCCCGAAGGATGCCGCGCTCCAAGAGCTCGAGGCGGTGGTGGTGCGCGAACGCCAGGGTGTGGTGTACCTGATCGCCGGAGCCAGCCTGTACCGGGGGATTTTGCCTCCACCGGAGGCCGAGACCGTGCCGACGACCGTCCCCATGACCCCAACCTTGGAGCTGGAACCGACTTTGGCGCCGTGATTGAAGTGAAGATGGCGGAGAATCGATGTCCTCGTCCTCTCTGGGCGACATGCTGCGGGAACGCCGCGAAGAGCATCGCTGGTCACTGGAAGACGTAGCGCAGCGCACGCATATCCGGCGCGACTATTTGGTTGCGTTAGAGGAGGGGAACTATGCGGCGCTGCCATCCGATGTACACACCCGTGGTTTTGTGCGCAACTATGCCGAGGTATTGGGCCTTTCTACGCAAGAGGCCCTGAAACTCTATGCTCACGAATGCGGCGACCCCGACTTGGTTTCGGTTGCTCCGCTTGTGCCTCCGCCCAAACCCCGGTCCTTTACCTTGCCCGGTCTGGGCTTTGCGGCGGCGGCGACCATTGCGATGGCCGCTTGCGCCTACTGGATTATCTACGGGCTGTTGAACCCGGCCGTCCCTCCACCGACACCGACGCTGCCCCCGCCTACGCCGACCAATATCCTGCCTACTGCAACCCCTACGGTGCGTGTCCTCCTGAGCCCGCCGACTACTACGCCGACCGAGCTTGCCTCCACGCCGGGGGTCTACGATGGCGTCGAGGCAGTCTTTGAGGTCACTGCGAATTGCTGGCTGCGGGTCGAGGCCGACGGCGTGAGTATTTACGAAGGCATTCTTAGGGCGGGAACGACGCGGACCTTTACCGCGATGGAGGAGCTGCGTGTCCGGATGGGCAACGCGGGTGGGGTGCGGGTGACGCTGAATGGGCAGGACCTTGGTGTGCAGGGGAGTTCCGGGCAGGTACTCACGCAGGTGTGGACGGCGGAGCCATGAAGATCGCCCTGGGCCAGATGGACGTTCGTGCCGGCCGGCCGGCGGAGAACTGGCGTCATGCCGAGCGGTGGGCGCAAGAATCGGCTACCCAGGGTGCCCAGCTTCTCCTCTTTCCCGAACTTTGGTTGAGTGGTTTTGACTTGTCCCACGCGGCGGACCATGCCCGAGCGTGGGAAGCGGGCGACCGCGCGCGCTTTGCAGTGCTGGCGCAGGAGACCGGGCTGTATCTGGGCGGATCGGTGATCGCGGAGGACGATAAAGGCCGCCCGGCCAACACCGCGGTGCTTTTTGCTCCCCAGGGAGACCTAGTTGCCTCTTACCGCAAGGTCCACCTCTTTGCCCCGATGGGCGAGACCCGCTTTCTGGCCGCCGGCGAGGCGACGCCCTCCTTTGACCTCCCCTGGGGCCGCACGGCCCTGGCCGTCTGCTACGACCTGCGTTTCCCCGAGCTCTTTCGGCGCTATGCGGACGCCGGGGTAGCCGTCGTTTTGCTCACCGCTCAGTGGCCCATCCCCCGCATCGAGCATTGGCGCATCCTTCTCCGTGCCCGGGCGATCGAGAATCAATGCTTGATCGCAGCGTGCAATCGGGCCGGTGAGGACGAGGACGGGACAGTTTTCGGCGGCCACTCGGCTGTCATTGCGCCCCACGGCCAGGTTCTGGTCGAGGCACAAGAAACGCCCGATCTCCTCCTGGTTGACGTGGATCTGGAGGAGATCGGGCGGATACGTCGCGAGTTTCCGGTTCTGGCGGACCGACGCCTCTGAGTGCTAACTCCGCCGCCTTCCGCCCCCCACGAGTGAGACAAAGTAGAACAGCTGCATGACCGACGTCAGCAGCGCAGCGACATAGGTCCAGGCGGCGGCGCGGAGCACCTTGCGAGCGCCATCTACCTCTTCGGGCACCACTAGGCTGCTATTCTTGAGCATCTCGATGCCCCGCCGGCTGGCGTCCAGCTCGATCGGCAGGGTGATCAAGTAAAAGATGGCCGCCACGGCAAAGAGAGCGATGCCCAGCCAGGCCAGGGGCGTCAAGTTGATGATCACGCCGAGCAGGACCAGCCAGGGGCCGGCGCGGGATCCGATGTTGGCCGCGGGGACCAGGCCAGACCGCAGGCGCATCGGCCCCCAGTTGCTGTGCTCCTGGTGGACGTGCCCCACCTCGTGGGCGACGATGCCCAGTGACGCGACCGAGGCGTTTCGGGCTACGCCGGCCGAGAGCCGTAGTGTGTCCGACCGCGGGTCATAATGGTCAGTCATCTGGCCCGGAGTGCCTTCTATCTTGACCTCGCCCAGATCGTTATAGAGCAGCAGGTGCTGGGCGGCCTCGGCGCCGGTGACGCCGCGGGCGTTGCGTACCTTGGAGTAGCGCTTGTAGGCGCTGCTGACCATGGATCCGGGCGACGATCCCCAGGATCAGGGCGGGCAGGAGA
>Ga0272444_10005223_pt1 | contig 11274 bp, 11 predicted proteins | sample SSMForm13_FD_201033 | JGI IMG/M metagenome (GOLD analysis project Ga0272444, IMG submission 201033) | Marine sediment archaeal communities from Little Sippewissett salt marsh, Falmouth, MA, United States - SSM-Form-13 | ecosystem: Environmental > Aquatic > Marine > Wetlands > Sediment ... | reverse complement strand
CTGCGGGAGCGACCAGGTGGTCGATCGGCTCGGCCGCGCCGATCCGGCGGCGAACCTCGCTCGACGACACGGCCACCAGGGGCGTCTCCAGCACGTCTGCCAGGAGCCGGTCGGCCACCTGGTCACCCACGACGGCACGCAGCGCCGTCAGGCGGCCCAGTTTGATCCCGGGACGGGGCAGCGTGATGATCCGCGCCAGCGACACAATCTCCGACGCGCGGTACCACAGGTGCAGGTCGCGCAGCATGTCGGCCCCGATCACCAGCAGCAGCTCCGCCTCCGGGTGCGCGCGGTGAAGGCTGTGCAGCGTGGTCACCGTGTAGCTCGGGCCGGCGCCCCGCAGTTCGATGTCGCTCACCTCGATCTCCGGGTCGTCCCCGACGGCCAGGCGGCACATGGCCAGCCGGTCCGCCGACGGTGCCAGACCAGCGGCGGTCTTGTGCGGCGGGCGGGCGCAGGGCACGAGCAGCAGCCGGCTCAGGCTCAACTCACCGATCACCGCGCGGGCCAGGCGGATGTGGCCCACGTGGATCGGATTGAAGGTTCCGCCCATGATAGCGATGCGGTTGCCCATGGCCGGACCATAGTCCCCGACCGCGGCAGTGTCAAGTGCCTCGGGCCTTCGAGTCTTGCACTGGCGGGGAGGCGCTCCTAAGATACTGGGGACCGATTCCTGGGGGAAGCGGGTCGAATGCCAAGACTTCCTGCTCTGGTGGCCCTGGTGCTGTGGGGCGTGACCCTTCACGCGGCCGCCGCGCTCTGCGCTGAACCGGCGGAGGCGGACGCGACGGCCGGCGTCCGGAGCCGCACTCCGGCGCCGGCGGAGAACGGTACCGAGGATCCCGCGACCGGCACCGACCAGGCCCCCCCCCCGCCCAATCCGTTCGGCGGCAGGCAGGTCGGCGAGCGGCCTGACGCCCTGTCCGGCGTCATCGAGCTGTCGGACGGCACCCGGGTTCCGGGCGACATCTACGGCACGCGCGGGCAGGGGCTTCTGGTGCTCGACCTGGCGCGCGAGAAGAACAAGTGGCGCCGCGTTCCCCTCGGCGCGATCCTCGCCGTCGACACTCAGGTTGACTGGGAGCGCATGGACCGCGAGTGGCGATTCAAGACCGCCGGCGACCCCGAGAAGGTCTACACCGGCAAGTCGTACCCCAACCGCAGGTACTCCTATCGCCTGACGCTTCGCGACGAGACGCAGATCCGCTGTCGCATCAAGGGCGTGCCCGTCTACGTGCGGCCGACTGGCGACAAGCCCCGCCTGTTCGTCCTCCACGAGCGGCACAAGGGCAACGTCGGCACCACGCTCAAGGACCTCATCTACGTCAAGGCGGTCCGTTTCGGCGACGAGCTCCGGCGCAAGGTCGAGGAAGAGCTGCGCCGCAAGGCCGAACAGGAAGCCGCCAGGAAGGCTGCCCAAAAGGCCGCCGAACAGGACAAACCGCGCCCCGAGAACGCCGCCGGAGACAAGCAGGGCGGCGACGACGGGGGCGGAAACCAGAACCTGAAGGACAGCCCATGAACGTAGCACACTTCGATGCCTTCTCCGGCGCTGCGGGCGACATGATCGTGGCAGCGCTGCTCGACGCGGGATGTGACCTGGCGGCCATCGAGTCGGCCCTGGCTCAGTTGGATGTCGGCCACTATCGGTTGGAGGCCCGCAAGGAACCGCGCCACGGCGTGGCCGCCACGCGCTTCATCGTCCACCTGGAGCACGGTCACGACCATCACCACCGCACGTGGGCCGACATCCGCCAGATCATCGCGTCGGCCGACCTGCCCGGCGCTGCGGGCGAGCGGGCCACGGCCATCTTCACGCGCCTGGCCGAGGCCGAAGCGGCCGTCCACGGCACGTCGCCCGAAGCGGTCCATTTCCACGAGGTCGGGGCCGTCGATTCCATCATCGACATTGTCGGCGCCGCGGTCGCGCTGGAACTGATGGGCGTCCGCCGCGTCACCTGTTCGGCCATTCCCACCGGGAGCGGCACGGTCCAGTGCGCGCACGGCGTGCTGCCGGTTCCCGCGCCTGCGACGGGCGAACTCCTCAAGGGCGTTCCCATCGCCCCGCCGCCGGGACCGCAGACAGACGAGCCGGCCGGCGAACTGACCACGCCCACGGGCGCAGCCATCCTGACGGCGCTGTCCGAGGGCTACGGCCCGATGCCCGCGATGACCCTTCAGGCCGTCGGCTGCGGGGCCGGCACCCGCGAGGGGCGCGCGGCACCGAACATCCTGCGGGTCTTTATCGGCGACGCCCCGGGCGACGACGGCCTCGACGCCGACGGGCTCTGGGTGGTCGAAACAAACCTCGACGACACGACGCCCGAGGTGGTGGCCGACGCGGTCGGCCGCCTGCTCGACGCCGGGGCCGCCGACGCCTACACCGTGCCGGTCATGATGAAGAAAGGCCGCAGCGGCATCCTGCTGGCGTGCCTGGTCCACGACGACCGGCGCGCCGCGTGCGAGGAGATCATCTTCCGCCACACGGGAACGTTCGGCCTCCGTCGGCACTGGGCCACGCGGTCGATGCTCGCCCGCGCCCACGAGACGGTGGAGACGCCCTTCGGATCGGTGCGGCTCAAGGTGGGGCGCCGGGGTGAGTCGGTCCTGCGCGTGTCACCGGAGTTCGAGGATTGCCGCCGCGCGGCCGAGGCCGCGGGCGTCAGCGTCCATGAGGTCATGCAGGCCGCCCTGCGCTGCTGGGGTGGAGGTGAGAGGTGAACGCCCTGTTGGCCGCCGCTGTGAACGCACTTGTTCGGGGGCAGCCGAGCCCGGTGCCTGCGGACCCGGCCGCTCCGGTCGCCCCGCCCCTGGTGCCGCCGGCGCCCCCGGGGCCGGACGGGCCGTTCGCCGTGGTCCTCCAATGGGCCGGGGAGAACGCGGCGCCACTGACGATCACGGCCGTGGCCATCGTCGCGGCGATCTTCGTCGCCACGTTGGTCGCCCGGCGGGTGACGCGGCCCATCAGCGACGAGGTACGCCGCCACAAGGCCCGGCGGACCATCGCCTATGTCGCGGAGTTCCTGGCGCTGCTGGTCATCGCCCTGGTGTGGGCCGGGCAACTCAACTGGCAGTTGTGGTTCGGGCTGGTGTCGGTCGGCCTGGCCCTGGCCCTCCAGCGGGCCATCCTCTGCCTGGCCGGCTGGGCCCACATCACGTTGCGCCACCCCTACGAGATCGGCGACCGCATCCAGGTGGGCGCCCTGATCGGCGACGTCATCGACGTGAGGCTGTTTCACACCTACCTGCTCGAGGTGGGCAACTGGGTCGATGCCGACCAGTCCACCGGCCGCGTGGTCCACATGCCCAACAGCGTCGTCTACACCCAGCCGGTCTACAATTACACCCAGGGCTTCCCCTACATCTGGAACGAGATCCCGGTCCTCATCACGTTCGAGAGCGACTGGCGCCGCGCGAAAGCCCTGCTGGAGGCTATGGTCCACGACGAGTCGCGCGACATCACCGAGGAGGTCTCGCGATTCATCAGCCGCATGAGACGCGACTACCCGATCCGCTACCACAACCTGACGCCCATCGTCTACACCAGCGTGCGCGACTCCGGCGTGCTGCTGACCATGCGCTACCTGACGAACGTCCGCGAGCGGCGCAAGACGGCTGCCGAACTCCACGAACTGATTCTCGACGCCTTCGCCCGGGAGCCGCAAGTCACCTTCGCGTACCCGACCTACCGGATGTTCCGCGGGACGGGCCTGGCCCCTGCCGGGCCGGGCACAGCGCCGTCGGCCGGGTGGCCGAGCGACGGCGAGGAAGACGAGGACGATGGCCTGTAGCTGGACATGGCTCGCCGATGAAGGTTCCACCGGGGGCGGCCTCGGCCAGGTGTTGCTCATCATCGCGGTGGTCGGCGGCGTCAGCCTGCTGGCCCTGGTGATGACGCGCCGGCGGTTCGCACGCCGCAGTGCCGGGGCGCCTGCCCGCCGGCGCGAGGCCGGCGACCCGTCGGGGGTCTCTCGCGACGGCGGACAGCGCCGCCTCCAGCAGAGCATGCAGGCCCTGCTCCTGGAACTGGAGGACCTGTCGCGCGAGATCAACAGCCAGGTGGACACGCGGCTTCGGGCGCTGAACCTGCTGGTGCAGGAGGCCGACGAGAAGATCAAGGAACTCCGTCGCCTCCAGGGACTGCCCGAAGGCGAAGGACCGGTGCCGCGTCGCATGCCCCCGCCCAGGCAGGAACCGCACCCGGAGGTGACCAGCGAACGGTACGCCAGGGTCTACTCCCTTGCCGAGAAGGGCTACAGCGTGGTCGAGATCGCCACCGAGATGGAGATGATGACCGGCGAGGTGGAACTGATTCTCGCCCTGCGGCGGACGGCCCCGCCTGCGGCGGAGGACCAGGCGTGATCGTGCACGTGGTGATCCTGGCCTTCGGGGCCTGTGTCCTGGCGATCTGGGTGTCGCGGCACGTCATCCTGTCGGCAACCCGGCGGACGCAGATGACCATTCGCCCGGGCGACGCCGCGCCGCTGCCGGAGCCCGCCCCGCGGGTCAGCATCGTGGTTCCCGCCAAGGACGAACAGGCCAACATCGCCGCGTGCGTCCAGACCCTGCTCGCACAGGACTATCCCGACCTGGAGGTCATCGTCGTCGATGACCGGAGCACGGACGGCACGGCCGAGATCGTTCGGGCGATCGGCGCGGCCGACCCGCGGGTCCGGCTGGTGCAAGTCGGTGAGTTGCCGCCGGGGTGGTTCGGCAAGCCGCACGCCATGACCTCGGGCGCCCGGGAGGCGGGCGGCGAGTGGCTGTGGTTCGTCGACGCCGATTGCCGCCAGGCCCCGGGGAGCCTGCGGGCGGCGCTCGCCCACACGCTGGCCGCGGGCGGCGATATGCTCAGCCTGTGGCCCCTGCTGGAGATGAAGGGCTTCGCCGAGAACCTGGTCCTGCCGCTGTGCGGCAGCATCCTGGGGCTGTACTTCCGGCCGCAGCGGGTCAACGATCCCGAGAGCAGCGCGGCCTTTGCCAACGGGCAGTTCGTCCTGGTTCGCCGCAGCACGTACGAGGCCGTCGGCGGGCACGCGTCGGTCCGCGACAAGCTGGTCGAGGACATTTCATTCGCCCGGGTGGTCAAAGGCTCGGGCCATCGGCTGCTCAATGCCGTGGGCTTCGACGTCTTCCACACGCGGATGTACGACAGCTTGGCCGGCATCTGGAGGGGATGGACGCGCATCTTCTCCGGCGCCTGGCCGCGCCCGTGGCCCATCCTGCTGGTGGCCCTGCTGGTGGTGCTGGTGAGCGCGTCGCCGTTTGTCCTGACGATCGCGGCGGGAGTGATGGCGGCTCGGGTTGGCTGGGCCGACGCGTGGCTCAACGCCTTGGCGGCGCTCGGTGCCGTGCAACTCGCTGTCATGGCGACCGTGCTGGCCCGCTACTGCCGCATGATTCGCGCGCGGCCGGCCTACCTGCTGCTCTATCCCGTGTCGATTCTCATCGTCCTGGGCATCCTGGCCAATGCCCTGGCGATGGGGCTGGGCCTGACGAAGGTCCGATGGCGCGGCACGACGTACCACAAAGGCACCAGCGTTTCGTGAACCCCAGGGAGATTGCTCGTGACGGACATCGCGTACCGCGAACTCTATGCCCCGGCCCACTTCGGCAACTCGTACGAGGTGATGTATCCGCGCGAGATGCGCCGCCTGCTGGCCGAGGCCCGGCACTGGGGCTTCAACGCCTACGGCGACTGGTTCGACGCCGCCGATCTGCGCAATCCTTTCGATAATCCGCGCAACCACTACCTGTTGCCGCAGGCCCTGTTCGAGCGGAAGGTCTCGCACTACCGGACGGCCGGCGACCTGGGCCTCGGGCTGTCGCTCCTGATGACGCCCAACCACGTGTACCTGGACCAGCTTCGCGACGACCTCCTGGCCGACACGTCCGACGACCGCTACTTCGGCCAGTTGCTGTGCCCGTCGAAGCCCGAGGCGCGCGAGGTCATCCTGCGAAACCATCTCGAGTTGTTCCGGATGCTGCACGATGCCGGCGTGGACATTGCGTCGCTCGTCTTCTGCCCGTACGACTACGGCGGGTGCGCGTGCGAGCGGTGCCGACCGTGGATCGTCACGTTCGGGCGTCTCGCGTTGGACATCGTCGAGGCGGGCCGGGGCGTTTTCGGGGACGTCACGGCGCGGCTGGTCGGCTGGTGGTGGACCGAGGAGGACCACGCGGCGTTTACCGCGTGGGCCGACCGCGAGGCGCAGGGCCGCTTCGCTTCCATCGCGCGATGGATTCCCTATGGGCAAACGGCCCCCGAGATGACCCGCCCGGCGCCCGCGGGCTGCGAGTCGCACGCCTTCGTTCACATCGGCTACAGCGACGTGGCCGAACCCCGTGACGTCTACGGCCCGTGGGGACCCACCGTGGCGCCCGGGCGTCTGGGTGCTACCGTGCGCGACCTTGCCGAGGCCGGCGTCAGCGGGTTCAGTGCCTACAGCGAGGGGGCCTTCGACGACCTGAACAAGGCGCTGCTCGCCGGGCTCAGTTCCGGCCGGTTCGCGTCGGCCGACGAGGTGCTGGAAGCCTACGCCGAGCGCTATTTCGGAGCCGCCGGTCCGGGCCGCGCGGCCTGGGCCGCCTGGATCGCCCGGTGGGGCGACGTTTCCGGCGTGGACGTCGCCTCGGCCCGGGCGGAGTTCGACCGCCTGGCCCCTTCGGCGCGGCCGTCATGGAGGCTGGACCAGCTCGCGTCGAAGCTGCGGCTCTTCGAGGCCCACCATGGAGTGCTCGGTCGACCGCGATGGGGCGACGAACGCCTCGCCGCCGCGCAGCGATTCTTCGCCGAGCGAGAGACCCTGCAGCGAAGCATCTGGGGGCTCGGCCTGGTCCGTCACTGCCTCAACGAGCGGTTTCATCAACCCGCATGGTATGACGAGTGGGTGGCTCACACCGGCGGGCGGACCGCCGCCGGGGGCGTCGACAACGACGAGGCCTGAGAACCGTGGCACCCGTTTTCAGATGTGTTCTCAGGCGTTCATCTTTTCCCGCAGTTCCGACCAGTCCACCTCGAGCGCCTGCTCGGGGCAGATCCGCTCACACTGGTAGCACCACATGCACGCGTCGCTGATGACCGGGCAGGGCTCCAGCGTGATGGCCTGCGCGGGGCAGGTCCGGGCGCAGGTGCCGCACCGGGTGCACAGGTCCTCGTTCACCGTGATGGGCGGCAGGAAGCGTTTCATCCGGCCGCCCTGCATGACGTGGCTCAGCAGGAAGTACTTGCCGCCCACGAACCGGTACTTGGGCAGGCCGAAGCGCCGCTCGTCGCGGAACCACCGGCACTCGTTGGCCAGCCGCTCGCCGAAGTCCTGGGCTTGGCCGAGTTCCTGGGCGTCGGGGTGGCCCCAGGCGCGGAAATCGTGGAGAAACATCGGGTAGGTGTCGTAGCCCGGGCAGGAATAGCTGTTGACCACCGTGTAGCCTCGCGCCGCCAATTGCTTCTGCATCCGCCGCAGGGTGTTCACCGGGTGGCCGCCCTGGGTGAGAAAGGTGAACGCAGGCTTGCGGTGGGCGCGGGGCAACCGCTCGATGAAGCGCCGCACGACGACCGGTTCCTTGTAGTAGAAGACCGGCGTGCCGATGCCCACGACGTCGTACCGGTCGGCGTCGCCCGGGTCGGCGGTGAGCAGGTCCGACAGTTGGGCCTTGACGCCGTGGGCCTGCAGGCCGCGCACGACCGCCTCGGCCACCTGCCGCGTGTTGCCCGTCTGCGAGAAACAGACCACCAGGGCGCTGACTGAGTCGTCGCTCATCGCTCATTTCCCCCTTGTGAGTTTCCTGGGCCGAATCGTTCGATGAACCAGTCCGCCAGCTCCACGAACACCGGCGTCGGATCGGCCTCGAACTCCAGCGTATGATGTGCCTGCTCGTACACCTTGACCCGCTTGTCGCGCGAGCCGATGCGTGCGAAGTACGCCTGGGTCCGCGCGTTGTCGATGATGGCGTCCCTGCCGGCCAGCGCGAGAAAAACGGGTGCATGAATCCACGGTGCGGCCCAGGCGATGAACTGATCGAGCCGCCGGCTCTCCGAGAGGAACCGCGCGGTGGCGTCCCGCAGCGCCAGCGGGTCCTCCCTGAGGAACTCCAGCCAGCGCGGCGTTGCCGTGAACAGATGCGGATCGGCCAGCGGAATCTCGAATCGCTGCTCCGGCCGCTTGCGGACCAGGGCCCGGGCGATCTTGGCCTTGACGTGCCCCGGGACGTCGCGCTGCGGGCAGATGCCCGGGCACAGCAGGGCCACGGCGGCATACCGTCCGTGGTGCATCGCCGCCAGGGCCGCCGCCAGCTTGCCGCCCCAACTGACCGCCAGCAGCCCGAGGGGCAAGCGGCGCCCGGCGGGCGCGCGGCAGTCGGCCAGCGCCCGGGCTTCCAGGTCGGTGACGTCGCGGGCCAACTGTTCCCAGTGGCGGCAATCGCCGCGGTCGGCTGCGTTCAGGCCGCTGCCCCGGCGGTCGGGCAGGTACACGGCCATCCCAGCCTCGGCCAGGTGGCTCGCCGAGGCGGCGTACCAGCCCCCGTGGCTCTGGATGCCGTGCAGGTAGACCACGACGGCCCGGGGCGTTTGGCCGACGGGCGGCATCCACCGCCGGACCTTCAATTCGGCCCCGTCGGCTGCGGTCAGCGAAAAGATCTCGGCCTCGCTCATCGCGGGCAACCATACGGTCCGGCTGCGGTGAAGTCAAGTCTTGCGGCACCGCTCATCCGGGCTGCGATGGGCTTTGCAGCGGCGCCACGCCGACGGTACAATATGGGCATGGCTTCGGAAATCGAGGCAAAGGTTCGCGTCACCGATGCCGCCGCACTGCGGCGGGCCCTGGAGTCCGCGGGGGCGGCGTACCGCGGCGCATGGGTCGAGTCCGATGCGTTCTTCGACCATCCCGACGAGCGGCTGAGGAAGCACGACACGGCCCTTCGGCTGCGGCACAGGCGGCCGGTGGACGCACCGGCGCAGGGCCTTGCCGCCGAGACCGGCACGGCGGGCGGGTCGGCCCTGCTGACCTACAAGGGGCCGCGCAAGGCAAGCCACTTGAAGGTCCGAGAGGAACACCAGGTGACCGTGCCCGACTCCGAGGCCATGGCGGACATCCTGCGCGGCTTGGGTTACCGGCAGACGTTCTGCTACGAGAAGCGCCGGTGCATCTGGCACCTGGCCGGTTCGGAAGTGACCCTCGATGAGATCCCCGTGGTCGGCACCTTCTGCGAGGTCGAGGCGGGCGACGAGGCAACCGTGGACCGGCTGCTCGACGCGCTGGGCTTCGCCGACGCGGAGCGCCTCACCGACAGCTACCTTCACATGCTCGTCCGGGAGTTCGGCGGGCGTGCCATGGGCCAACACATCATGCTCGACGGCCGGGACGTGTCGGCCGGCGATTAATCTCCCTCGGCCTGCTCCTGGGATTCGGTCTCGAGTTCCTCGAGTGTTTCGTCCCAGGCAGCTTCCAGGAACCGCCGCAGGTATCCCTTTTCGTAGAAGGTCTGTATGGCCTCGCGGGTGCTCTCGTGGTCCATGCCCCAGATGCTGGCCCGGAGGTCCTCAAACGTGATGTCGAGTTGGATCACCAGGACGTTGTCGACCGCCAGGCCGATGGGCAACTGTCGCCAGAAGTGCTGGCTCAGCGAGTTGACGCCTGGCCCGCCGACGCTGATCACCGGGCAGTCGTCGATGCCGTCCTCCTCCAGGTACCACAGGTCGCTGACGACGATGCCGCACTTGGCCGCGTCGGCCCCGCCGTAGCGGTCGATGTGGCTCTTCAGGAAGTAGGCCAGCGGCCGGTCTTTCTGTTCGGCAGTCAGGTTGCTGCCGGTGACCAGGAAGATGGCCTTCTCCAACGGGTCCTGTGCCATGGGGGCTCCGCTCCGATGAACAACGTGCCCGACCCCATCGCCATTATGATGCGATTGCCGTACCGCGGCAAGTCGCCGCGAAGCGCCGGGCCGACAAATGTATTGCCTTCTGCCCCCAATCGATTACATTGGTGGGTCGCAGGACACTGAGGGGACTATTGGCTTGGCACGGCACGCCCGACACTACGAGTCGCTCTACGACGAGCGGTACTTCAACGGCAACCGGTCCTTCTTCTACCGCCTCACGGGCGGTTACCGCGACCTGAAGACGGTCTTCGACGGCTACGCTGCCGACGTTCGGCGCTACGCCTCGGGCGGCCGGCTGCTCGACGTGGGCTGCGCCTTCGGCTATCTGCTGCAGAGGTTCCAGGGCGATTTCGAGACGTTCGGCATGGACGTCTCGGAGCATGCCATCGCCCAGGCCCGCCGGACGGCGCCCGAGAGCACGCTGCGCGTTCACAACGTCCTCGAACCCTTTCCCTTCGACGATGCCACGTTCGACGTGGTGACCATGACCGACCTCCTGGAGCACGTGCCGGACACCCCGCGGATCCTGGCGGAAGTGGCTCGCGTCAGCCGCCCGGGCGCGCTGCTCTACGTCACAACGCCGACCCGGAACCTGGTTCGGCGACTCGTCTACTGGATTCCGGACCTTATGGAGCACCACACCAACCTGCTGTCGTTCCGGCAGTTGGGCCGCTACCTCGACGAGGCGGGGTTCGACACCCTGGAACGGTTCACGTTTCTGAACGCCGTGTTCAGCCGGCGGTTTCAGAACGGCGCCGGGCCGGAGCAAACCTACGTCGCCCGCCGCCGCACATCCTGAAGCCGTTCCCAGGAACATTCCGCCGCATGGGCACCGTGCCCGGTCAGCGCCCGCCGCGCTTGCGACGCTCCAGGACTTCCTCCGGCGCGGGGCGGCGAACGTAAAGCGGTTCCAGCAGATCGGCCGCGCTGTGTTCGCCCCTGAGATGCATGGCCCAACCCAGCTGCGCCAGAACCGATGCCCGGGGCAGCCAGAGCGACCGGTCGGCCTGGGGCCGGCCGGTGAACACGTCGGGGTAACGCTCCAGGGCGTCGCCGATCAGCACGGCATCGGCCGGCAGCTGCCGGACGACCTCCTCGGGCGGGGCGACGGCCTCGGGCCCGGTGGCCGACAGGTGGCCCTGGTCGTCGCGGTTGTAGGCGGCCCAGTAGACGCCGCCGCGCTGAGCGTCGGTGACGGCCGCCACGTGGGTCGCGTCGGCCGGGGCGTTCTGGGCGATGACCCGCAGTGTCGGCACGGCAACGGCTTGGGCCCCGGTCGCCCAGCAGACGGTCCGGGCAAACATGGCGGCGATCCTCAGGCCGGTGAAGCTCCCCGGGCCGATGCTGACCGCGACCAGGCTGATCTGCCGCGGCGTCCAGCCCGCGGCGCGGACC
>Ga0272444_10005221_pt1 | contig 11275 bp, 13 predicted proteins | sample SSMForm13_FD_201033 | JGI IMG/M metagenome (GOLD analysis project Ga0272444, IMG submission 201033) | Marine sediment archaeal communities from Little Sippewissett salt marsh, Falmouth, MA, United States - SSM-Form-13 | ecosystem: Environmental > Aquatic > Marine > Wetlands > Sediment ... | reverse complement strand
GATAAGGGCGGGTGTGGAGGCGACCTTTTAAATAAAAATGAATGCAAACAAATTGATGAGGAGGAAATGTACATGAAAAGAAAGGTGTTATTCCGGGTCGTTCCGGGCGTGCTTGTCGCCTTTACGGCGCTCTTCTACGCGGGGTGTACGACGGAGGAATCGGACAGCGCCGGAGGCGCCGTTTATATCGTGGATTCCAACCAGGGACGTATCTACACCTTCGATCCGGCCACGGGCGTTGCGTCCTCAACACCGCTCCTGACGATCGGGCAGAACGCATCGGGCGCGATCTACTTTTATAACGATATCGGGTACGTGTGTGTTGCGTCATACAACAACACGGCCCCGGGGGTCTACACTTTCGACCCGAACGCCGCGGTTCCGACAGCGACGCGGATTGGCGATGCGATCAGTGCCGGTTACATGGCTTTCTACAGCGACACCAAGGCGTACGTTACGGCCCGTTCCTGGGGCGTGAGCACGGGCGTGTACACCTTCGATCCCTCGGACCCGGATTCCGGGCTTACGGGCCCCCTGGAAGGCACCACGAAGGCCGGAAAAGCCGGAAGGTACCTCGAGGGTATCGTGGTCGGACCGGACGAGATGATATACGCGGCTGATTACGACGAAATGGGCTCGAACGGCCAGGTCCTCCGGATAGACCCCTCGACCGATACCGTGACAGCGATCTTCGACATGACCGCCTCCGGTACCACCGATCTTCTCGCCGGCACCGACGCCGCCGGGAACGGCGTGGTCTACGCGGCCAACGGCGGGGGATACGATTACACGACGTGGATGCCCCTTCCCGGATCCATAGACATGATCGACTGTTCGACGGGAACGGTATCCACGGCGGTCTCGGGCACGAGCGTGACACAGCTCGACTCGGGTTCGGGAACGGTTTTTGCGGTGGGAAGCGGGAACACCTGCTTCTTCTCTCCCGCTGGGACGGCGCCCTATACGGCGACCGAGGTCCTTGACAGGGACGACCTGCCCTTCGGCGGGAGCGACGTTCTCGTTTCGGGAGATTATGTGTACATACCGAATGCCGACTGGATGACGGGAGAAAACAAGCTCTACGTGCTCTATACCGATACGGCCGAGCAAAAATCATTGAGTCCCCTGTCGATCATGGTCGACGGCGAGGACAGCGCGGCCGCTGTTGCGGCATACTGAGCCATTTTGTTGCATCCCGATTCACCGGGCGTTACAATGGTGACAGGAAATGCAAAACGGAGTTTGACGATGCTTATCGATTTTTTTTACAAGGGTGGTCCGCTCATGTACCCGCTTCTTCTCGGATCGGTGCTCATGATCGCCGTGGTCATCGAGCGGGGATACCGCTTTATCCGCGCGGGTACGAAGCGGAGGTTCATGGAAACGGTCAAGGAGCACGTAGGTGGGGGGCGGTTCAGCGAAGCCGAGGAGCTGGCGACTTCCACACCCGGGCCTGTGGCTGCCGTCGTTCGCGAGGCGCTTACGATGCGCAGGTACACGGAGGACGTTGTCGAGAACGCGATATCCCTGCAGGGGGACCGGGAGCTCAGCCGGTTGAACAGGAACCTCCATCTGCTCGATCTCATTGGAAAGATCGCGCCCATGATCGGACTCCTCGGAACGGTGCTGGGCATGGCCGGGGCTTTCCACCAGGTGGCGTCGACAACGAGCGTGAATCCGACTATGCTCGCGAGCGGTATCTGGGAGGCGCTTATTACAACCGTGGCCGGTCTCTTCGTGGGCATTCCGGCGCTCGTTTTTCATCACCTCTACCTGAACAAGGTCAGGGCGATCGCCTTTTCCATGAAGCACTTCGGAGAGGAGATCGTTTCCATGACGAGGGGGAGGGATGATTGAGTTCAAGAAGTACGAGGAATACGTGTCCCGGGATTCAGGTTTCGGCCTGAACCTCACGCCCCTCATCGACATGGTTTTTCTTCTGCTCATCTTTTTCCTCCTCACGTCCTTTCTCGTCCGGCCCTCGATTATGGTAAAACTCCCTGAAACGGAGACCGCCGAGGTTCAGGAAGAGCCCGGCATTCATGTGTCGATCGGAAAAGACGGTACGGTTATCTTTAAAGACCTTGCCGTTTCTGATGAGCGTTTCTATCGTTCACTCAGGCGAATCTACGCTGCCGGGCGCGCGCGCGATATCGTCATACTGGCGGACCGGGAGGTCGACTTCGGGAGGGTCGTGGAGGTGATGGACCTGTCGAAAAAAGCCGGCGCGGAGACCATCTCCTTCCTTGTCGAGCGTAAGAAATGAAACGCCCTCTCAACGGCCTCTACCTGTGGGTGGCTGTATCGCTGGCCATACATGCGGGCGCGGTCCGGCTGCTGTATCAGCGGGAGAGGACGGTCCCTGACACTAAAGACACCTATACCGTCGATCTTGTTTATTTTACGCCTCAAAAAGCTGAAGAGAAAAAACCTGAGGTGAAGAAGAAACGAAAGCCCGCTCCGCAGCCCGAAGAGATAACACCGCCCGCAGAGGCGGCGGTGGAAGAGAAACAGGAAGCGGAGCCGGTTATTGAGAGTGCCCCCGTTCCTGAGGAAGGGGAAGCTGAGGAGGAACCTCCGGTCGAGCCGGAAAAGACGCCGGACTACACCGACGTCATTCTAGGATTGAGAGCGCGCATAGAGCGGGAAATGGTATATCCGCAGGCGGCCCGGAGGAGAGGGATGGAAGGTGTCGTTTATCTTCTGCTCAAGCTCGATGAAGACGGTTCTCTCATCGATGCGGCCGTTGTGCGTTCGTCGGGATACAAGGTACTCGACAGCGCCGCCCTCTCGCTCATCAGGCGTATCGTCCCCTACGAGCATGGAAGGGGCAGGCCCATCTCCTTCCAGATACCGATCAGGTATTCTCTCGTCGGATGATAGTTACATACATTCACTTTGCCGCCGGTCCGGTCCGGTGGAAAGGAAAATGAAAGGAGCTGCATTTAAGGATGGAAAAGGGACTTCTGATCGTATATACCGGCAATGGAAAGGGCAAGACAACCGCGGCATTGGGACTGGCGCTTCGGGCCCTGGGATACGGGAAACGGGTATGTCTTCTGCAGTTTGTAAAGGGGAAATGGAAGACGGGAGAGATCGAAGCACTGAAGCGGTTCAAAGACCTCATGGACGTACATATTACGGGCCACGGTTTCATTTTAAACGGAGAAGATGTCGAGAAGGAACGGGAAGCGGCCTCCGCCGCCTGGGAGCTCGCACGCGGGAAGATCGCATCGCCGGATTACGGGCTGGTAATTCTCGATGAGCTCACCTATCTCATCAATTTCGGGATTCTGTCCCTGGAGGACGTGCTGAATACGCTTCAGAACAGGCGGGAAGACCTGCACGTCGTGATAACGGGCCGCCAGGCCCCTGAGGCGATCAAAGCGGCCGCCGATCTCGTTACGGAGATGCGAAACGTCAAACACCCCTATGAGAACGGTATGGGGGCCCAGAAGGGCGTCGAATTCTGAGTAAGACGGCTTCCGGATTTGGAAAATCCCGATAACGGGGGAATTCGAAGGACATCCCGCCGGCCGTTCCGGCACTGTTTTATTCCAAAGACCGTTCCCCGGTTATCACGGGGTGCCCAGGAAAAAAGGTATGTTGTCCGGGTTGAGCTTCCAGTCGAACCTCCGTATCTCGAAGTGGAGGTGCGGGCCCGTTGATCGTCCCGTGCTTCCCACCGTTCCGATGATCTGCCCGGACTCCACCGCTTCTGCCGCTTCCACGCCGATCGACGCGAGGTGCGCGTAGAGGGTGTGATACCCGAGCTCATGCTCTATGACCACGAGGTTGCCGTAGTCCCCGGATTCTCCGGCGAAAACAACGCTTCCCCGCCTCGCGGCGTGCACCCTGGTCTTTTCCCGGGCCGCGATGTCGATGCCGCCGTGAAAGGCCTCCCTGTTTACAAAGGGATCGGCCCTGGTACCGAATTTCGATGATTCCGAACCGATGAGGGGCGCGTAAAAAACCACTCCGGTGAGGTAGGTGCGTTCGAGAAATGAGAGGCGCGTTTCCGGGAGGAAGAAAAGCTCCCCGCCGGGGGAAGCGGGGTCCTCGACGATGAGAACCTCTTCCGGCGGTACGGAGTAACGGTCCGCCAGAACCTGAATGTCGGATCCCTCCTTCTCGAAGAAGAGGCCCAGCGTGTCGGACAGATAAACCGTTACTCCTTCGCCGAGCATGCCGATGAAATCCACCCTGTTGAGCGTGGCTATGGTGTCGATATTCAGGCTCGACCGGGCTATCAGCGTCCAGATATCCTCTCCCTGCTTCAGCATGTAGCTGTATATAACGGGATTGTCGTAGATGCTCTTCCGTTCATGCTTCAAAATCCTGTTTTTCGACGCCACGGTCCCCCGGTAGAGCTCGAGGAAAACCTCGTCCGTCAGGACAAGGTCCGTTATACGGGTGTTTTGGGCCGCAAGGGGTCCGGGAAGCGCCGCAGCGAACGTTATACAGACCAGGAGAATTGGGTGGAAGAAGGGTTTTTTCATGAATATATTATACCGGGTACTTAATTCCGTCACAATGGTATTCGGTGAAGCAGGGAGGAGGTCCATGCGTCCAAGCGTGTTTTTTCTGCCCCTCGGTAACGGCGAAGACCCGTCGAGTATCGCCAAAAAGACCAAAAAACTGTTCGACCGCGCGGATGCGTCGATGGGACTGGGCAGGGGCGATTTCGTGGCCGTGAAAACGCACTTCGGCGAGCAGGGAAACACGACCTTCCTGCACCCCCTTATCGTAAAGGCGGTCGGGGACAAGCTGCGGAATACGGGGGCTTCGGTTTTTCTCACCGAGACCTCGACCCTGTACAGGGGGCGTAGGGCGAATGCGGTGGACCACGCTGCAATCGCCTGGGAGCACGGGTTCGGGTATGATAAAACCGGCATGCCTCTCGTCATGGCGGACGGACTTTTGGGGGACGCAGAGATTCCCGTACAGGTGGAGGGGACCCATTTCAGCACGGTTCACATCGCGCGTGAGATATCGCGTGTTCAGGGTCTCATGGTGCTTTCCCATTTCAAGGGTCATGTGGCCATGGGCGTCGGAGGTTCGCTGAAGAACGTCGGTATGGGGCTCGCTTCGCGCAGGGGAAAGAGAAAGCAGCATTCGGTGATGAATCCCCGGATAAACGGGAGCGCGTGTACCGGGTGCGGTCTATGCGTTTCATGGTGCCCGCGTGATGCGATCGTCCTGGTCGGGGGGAAGGCCCGGATAGACGAGAAAAAGTGTATCGGATGCGGCGAATGCCTCGCGGTCTGCCGGTTCGGGGCCGTGCAGTTCGACTGGAGACGCGAGAGCAGGGCTCTGCAGGAGATGTGCGTGGAGCATGTGGCCGGTGTTTTGAAAGCCGTAAAGGGGAAGGCCTTTTTCTTCAATTTTCTGATCAACATCACGCAGAACTGCGACTGCATGAACGGCGGTGCTCGTGTCGCAGAGGATATCGGCGTTCTCGCGAGCGGTGACATCGTCGCGCTCGAGAAGGCATCCTTTGATATATTCAAAGAAAAAAGCGGTAAGAGTCCCCGTTCTGCCTTCTTTCCCAATGTGAATCCCGTATATCAGATCGAGCATGCGGCCCGGCTCGGGCTCGGCAGCATGGACTATGAAATCGTGCAGGTTTGACTCCGAAACGCGGATGCACCCACAATGGAGTTGACAAAGCCGTGTACGGTCAATACACTGATTTAACCGTGATGGTAATGAGCGAGGAGGAGAGCAGTGATCAGCGCAAACGATTTACGGCGGGGCATGATGATAAAGCTGGAAGGCGAGCTGTGGAGCGTTCTGACCTATCAGCACGTCAAACCGGGAAAAGGTCCCGCATTCGTAAAAACTAAGATAAAGAACGTCAGGAAAAACAGCACGGTTGAAAAAACCCTTCGTCCCGATGAGAAGATCGAGGATATCTACATCGACAGGAGAAAGATGCAGTTTCTCTACAACGACGGAAGCAGCTCCGTTTTCATGGATCTCGAGAATTACGAGCAGGAGAGCGTGCCCGATGAGCTCATCAAGGATGATCTCGCCTTTCTGAAGGAGGGGCTCGAGGTGGACGTAAGCTTTTATGAGGATTCCATTATCGGGCTCGACGTTCCCACGTTCGTCGAGCTGAAGGTGGTTCACACCGAGCCCGGACTCAGGGGAGATACGGCGACCGCGACATACAAACCCTCGGAGGTTGAAACAGGCGCGAATATTCAGGTGCCGCTCTTTATTAATGTCGGGGATGTCATCAAAGTGGACACGAGGTCCGGGGAGTATATTGAAAGAGTATAAGGGACGGACAGCCTTCAATAATACGCTCCATGGATGAACCGCTTTGAAGAACAGAGGGCGCAGCAAGAAACAGGGAATCAAATTATTCAGGAAAAAACGATACCGGGAAGCGGTGTCTCTCCTCGAGAAGGCGCTGTCCGAAAACGGGAAAGACCCCGACATCCACCTCTATCTCGGGTACGCCTCCATTCTGACAGGCGACTGGGAAGGCGCGCGGCGTTACTTCAGGAGCGGATTGGAGCTCAGCGAGAACCACCTGGAGCTGATGAAGGGGCTCGCGTACCTCTATCTCAGGGACGAGCGGGTTGAGGACGCTATAAGTCTCTGGGGCGAAATTCTGGAAAACCGCCCCCGGGAACGCAACATCAGGCGTTCGCTTCAGCTCCTCCGGGAATCGGAGGACGTTCGGACATTTGCGCAGAAACTCAAGCCCGAGGATTACCTGACGATCCGCGCCCCCCTTTCCGAGCGGCTGAAACCCTACAGGACCGGCCTTTTGATAGCCGCGGGAATCATAATCGTTCTGGCCGTTTTTTTCCTGACCCCGCTCAACAGGAAGGTCTTGCAGAGGTTCCGTCCTGATATGGCGGAGCTGGAGGAAATAACGCTGCCGCCGGATCAAATAACGGTCGCCGGGGATGCGCGCTACTCGCTGAGCGAAGATGCGGTCAGGTCGGAGTTTGTCCGGATCAAGAAGTATATCTACCGGAACAAGGTGAATACCGCAATCATAGCGCTGAACCGGGTTATGCTCTCGAACGCCTCGCCCCTCGTAAAGGAAAGATTCAAAATACTCTACGAGTTTATCGGTCCCGCGGATCCTCTCTCGCTTGATTCGAACCCGGACTTCAGCAGTGTCATGAAGGAACCCGATCTTTACCTCGGCGCGTATGTTCTCTGGACGGGCAAGATAGCGGGCCTTGAAAAGGAAGGCGAACGAATAACGTTCGATCTGCTCGTCAACTACGAGAACGAGGACACGATAGAGGGAATAGCGGAAGTCGGGATAGAGGGCGTTTTCCACCTGGCCAATCGCGGGAACGTCGAGGTTTTCGGTACCTGTGGAAGGCTCGAGGGAGAGAAGGGCAGGCTCAAGATCCGTGGTATTTTTATCCGGGATCTTGGGCCCTAACAGGGTCCTTGGGCCGGGAGGCATCCCTAAAACAGCTTGACCCGGGTTATGCCTGAGTGTATGCTTTTGCATTCCAAGAGGTCTGTATGAAGACATACGAAGAGATAAACAACAGGATCGCTTCCAAAAAAGCCGTTGTAATGACGGCCGAAGAGATCATCGATTACGCGGATAAAAAGGGCGTTGAAAAGGCCGCCGCCGACGTGGACGTGGTGACCACGGCCACTTTCGGACCGATGTGTTCTTCCGGCTGTTTCATCAACTTCGGGCACTCCAAGCCGAAAATCAGGATGACGGAAGCCTGGATCGAAGACGTTCCCGTTTACTGCGGCATAGCCGCCGTGGACGTTTACCTGGGCGCTACCGAGCTCAGATACAACGACCCCGCAAATGTGGATTATCCAGGTGAATTCCGGTTCGGCGGCGGCCATGTCATCGAGAAACTCGTTGCGGGTGAAAAGCTTCAGCTTTTCGGGCTCTCCTACGGCACCGACGATTATCCCCGCAGGGAGATACGAACCTACTTCTCCATAGGGGATCTGAACCAGGCCATAATGGTCAATCCGAGGAACTGCTATCAGAATTATAACGTGGCGATCAACACCTCCGACCGCCCCATATACACCTATCTCGGAAATCTCAGGCCGGGCATGAAAAACGCGACGTACTGCTCGGCGGGGCAGCTCTCACCGCTCCTCAATGATCCCTTCTACAGAACGATCGGTATCGGAACGAAGGTGTGGCTCGGAGGCGCGCACGGTCACGTTTATGCGGAAGGGACGCAGCACGCGCCCGACGCGGAGCGCGGACCTTCGGGCGTACCCAGTGAAGGAGCGGGAACGCTCGCACTCACCGGAGATATGAAGGAAATGGATCCGAAGTACGTCCGCGGACTGAGCCTGACCGGGTACGGCGTTTCACTCGCGCTCGGAGTCGGCATTCCCATACCGGTTCTCGACGAAGAGATACTCAAAATGACGACGGTCCGGGACAGTGAGATATTCGCGCCGGTGATCGATTACAGCAGTGATTACCCCGACAGGACGGGCAAGATACTCTGCAAGGCCAGCTACGAGGAGCTGAAGGGTGGAAAGATCACGGTAAAGGGAAAAACGGTTGTAACAGGTTCGCTCTCGTCTTATGCGATGGCGCTCGATATCGCCCGGATTCTGCAGGACGAGATATCAAGGGGTGATTTCATGCTGGCACAGCCGTCACGGCTGCTCAACAGGGAACGGTCCATGAAAACACTCGATATAAGGAAGTCCTGATGGTCACCAAGAAGTTTCTCCTCTACTTTCCGGCGAGCGAGACCGAAAAACCCATAGTCTATCACCTCGTCAAGGACTACAATCTCATCATCAATATTTTTCGCGCCAAGGTCACCCCCGAGGAGGAGGGTTATCTCGTCCTGGATGTTACCGGCGAGGAGGAGAATATCGAGCAGGGCCTCAATTTCGTAAAATCCCACAATGTAATCATCAACGAGGGAGGCAGGGGCCTGCGCTGGGATGAGGACCGGTGTACGCACTGTACCAACTGTATTCCCCATTGTCCGACCGAGGCGCTCTATATCACGGATAGAAAAACGATGAAGATCGGTTTCAATGAAAAGCTCTGCGTGGAATGCCTCAGCTGTGTGAAGAACTGTCCATTCGGCGCCTGCTCGTCCGTTTTTTAACCCCCCCCTTCGGTAAAATATTTCCAGGTTAATGATCATGGAACGGTATCGTCTCTACAGGTGGAAAGGGGCATGCTATCGCATCAAATCCCCGTTTTTTGACGTGGTGACCCGCGAGGTCCGCCTGCAGAGGGCCCTCCTGGAAAAGTATCTAGAAGCCCATCCCGGGTTCGCCTCTTCAATGAAACCCGTGGATACCGGCCCGGATGCGCCACCCGTTGCCCGTACGATGGCGCGGGCCGCGGCAAAAGCGGGTGTGGGTCCCATGGCCGCCGTGGCAGGCGCGTTCGCGCAGTTCGCGGTTGAAGCGGCCCTCAGGGCCGGGGCGGAAGACACGGTGGTCGACAACGGGGGCGATATTTACATCGCGTCGCACAGGCCTGTGACGGTCGGCATCTATCCGGGTGAAGGAGTACTGAAGGACAAACTTGCCATTCGTCTCGAACCGCCCGACCTGCCGGCCGCGGTCTGTTCTTCCTCCAGCAGGATGGGGCATTCCGCTTCCTTCGGCGACTGCGACCTGGCCTGTGTCGTGTCGGATGACGGTCCGCTCGCGGACGCTGTTGCAACCGCCGCGTGCAACATAGTTCAGGACGTGTCCGATATTGAGAGGGTGCTTGGGGAGATATCCGGCATCGGGGGTGTCAGGGGCGTGCTTATCGTGAAGGATGATCGGGTCGGAATCGCGGGGGATTTTCCGCCCCTTGTCAGGAACGCGAAGGACCCCGCATCCGGCGGTTTCAGGCCTTCGGTGTAATTGATGTAATACCCTGCTCGGGATACGGCCGGCCGTTCGGTTTATTTGAAAGGAATTGAATATGGAGACTGAAATCAGTCATGAAGAAATCGAGCGGCGCAAAGAGGGTTACCGGCGGATATGGGAGTATCAAAGGATTGACCACATCCCCGTATTCATCTGGATAGACGATTTCTCCGAATATTCGCTCAGGGAGCAGTGTGAAAACGGCGACCTGCAGCTCGAGGTCGCCTCGAAAACCGTGAAGCGGTGTACCCGTCTCCTGCCCGATGATTACATTCCCTTTGTGCGCGTATGGCCCGGATACATAACGATCGCCACCATGTTCGGAATGGAGGTGTACTGGTACGACGACATGCAGGCCCCGGGGGTACTGGGTCACATCATCGATAATATCGAGCAGGTACACGGCCTCGGCATGCCGGACCCGGCTGAGGCGGGGCTTATGCCGCATAACCTGCGGTTTCTGGAACAGGCGGCCCGAACCTTCCCCTCCGATGTGTATTTAACGGGTATCGACCTCGGAGGTCCCCTCAACTCGGCGAGGGACCTTGTTGAAACGAACCTCCTCTATACCGCGCTCGTCGATTCACCGGATGAGATGCACATGCTGCTCGATCTCGTAACCGAGTTGCAGGCGCGCTGCACGGCGCTTATCGTCGAGGCGGCGGGAGGGCGTGCGCGGCTCACGAGCACCGATTTCGATCCCGTATGGGCCCCGGAGGCCTGCAAGGGATTTGTGTCCGATGATGTGTGCGCATCATTCGGGCCCGATATATTCGAAACATACAGCCTGCCCTATAACAACAGGCTCCTGAGGGGATTCCGGGGAGCGCGGTTCCATAATTGCGGACCCAACCCCTCAGTGCATCTCTACCCCGCGCATGATGTGCAAAACATGGGACTCAACTGCTCTTTCCGCTATTCCCGGGACGATATACCGGCGTTCAAGGAAGTGTTCAGACAGAGGGGGATTGTCGAGTTCAACTTCGACAACGGGGAGGGCGCTGAGGAAATAATCGCCGGATACGAGGAGATCGCGAACGGGCTTGCGCCCGATGTTGCCGGTGTGCCCGTTGTTTTTCTCGACGGTGCATGGAAAGATGATGATATTCGCGCCCTCTACGATTCGTTGCGCGGGATATCGGAACGTTACGCGGCATCCATGGACTGGTCCGGCTGAGGAAGTATCAGGGGGCCTTCCGGGTCCGTATTGGTCATTGACTTTTTTGTCACCCTCATTATTGTAATTGACGACAAAAAAATGCCGGGAGGGAGACAGATGGCTTCGCTAAATACATCTTATATGGGAATAGAGCTTAAGAATCCCGTTATTGCGGGTGCGAGCGCTTTCACCGCAAAGATGGACACCATAAAGAAGATCGCTGACGCGGGGGCCGGTGCGCTGGTATGCGCCTCA
>Ga0272444_10005220_pt1 | contig 11278 bp, 9 predicted proteins | sample SSMForm13_FD_201033 | JGI IMG/M metagenome (GOLD analysis project Ga0272444, IMG submission 201033) | Marine sediment archaeal communities from Little Sippewissett salt marsh, Falmouth, MA, United States - SSM-Form-13 | ecosystem: Environmental > Aquatic > Marine > Wetlands > Sediment ... | reverse complement strand
CTACGTGGTCAAGGCGGTGGTGGGCGAGGAGAATTTCATCGACATGACGCCCAACCGCTCCAACAACTTCTGCTGCGGCGGGGGCGGCGGGTTTTTGCAGTCGGGCCTGCCGGATGCCCGCCGGGAGTACGGCAAACTGAAGTACAACCAGATCATGACCACCAAGGCGGCCTACTGCATCACGCCGTGCCACAACTGCCACGCCCAGATCCACGATCTCAGCGAGCACTTCGAGGCCGGCTACCACACGGTGCACCTGTGGACGCTGATCTGTCTGTCGCTGGGGATCCTGGGCCCCAACGAGCGCGAGTACCTCGGCGATGACCTCAAGGAGGTCAACGTGTTTCACCCCGAATCGGCGGCCTAGCGGACACCCCGCGCCCAGCGCTTAGCGGGCGAGGAAATGCCGGACGCCAACCCACCCCGGCCGATGCGTCAACACGCATCGGCCGGGGTTTTTTTTGCCGGCAGGCGCGGCCGTCGGTGCGGACGGGGTCAAAAAAGCGCGGGCGGGGTCGATCGCCCCGCCCGCGCCGCTGATTTGTCGAACTGTGGCCGCTACGCGGCTTTGGAGAGCTTGACTGCGCAGACCTTGAACTCGGGAATCCCGGAGATGGGATCCAGGGCCGCGTTGGTGAGCTTGTTGGCCGCGGCCTGGGCATAGTGGAAGGGGATAAAGATCGTCCCCGGCACAGCCTTATCCGAGATCTTGACCCGGGCCTCGATGCTGCCCCGGCGCGAGGCGATGGTGACCATGGCCCCCTCCTCCAACCCGTGGGCGCTGGCGTCCTGCCGGGCGATCTCAACGAAACTCTCCGGCGCCCGGTCCATGAGACCTTCGGATTTCATCGTCATGGTCCCGGTGTGGTAATGGTAGAGCACCCGCCCAGTGGTCAGATAGAGGGGGTAGTCCGCGTCCACCGCCTCGGCCGGCGGGATGTAGGCAAGGCCGTGGAAAACCCCCTTGCCCGAGGAGAACTGGCCGATGTGCAGGATCGGGGTGCCCGGGTGCTCGGGGTTCGGGCACGGCCAGTGGAGGCCCTCCTGCTGGATGCGCGGGTAGCTGATGCCGGCGTAGGAGGGCGTCACGGAGGCGACCTCGGCCATGATGGCCTCGCTGCTCTCGTAGGCCATGGGGTAGCCCATGCGGCTGGCCAAATCACAGATGATCTCCCAGTCCTGGCGCGCCTGGCCGGGTGCCGCGACAGCCTTGCGCACCCGCTGGACGCGGCGCTCGGTGTTGGCGAAGGTGCCGTCCTTCTCGGCGAAGCAGGCCGCCGGCAGGACCACGTCGGCCAGGCGGGCGGTCTCGGTCAGGAAGATGTCCTGGACCACGAGAAAATCTAGATGCTCGAAGCTCTTCTGGGCGTGGTTGAGGTCCGGATCCGAGACCAGCGGGTTTTCCCCGATGATGTAGAGAGCTTTCATTTCCCCGCTGTGGACCTTGGGGATCATTTCGGTGACCTTCAACCCGGGTTTGTCTGGCAGCGCGCTCACCCCCCAGGCGGCCGCCATGCGTGCCCGCGCCTGGGGGTCGGCGACTTTCTGGTAGCCGCTGTAGACGTCGGGCAGACCGCCCATGTCGCAGGCCCCCTGGACGTTGTTCTGACCCCGCAGGGGGTTGACCCCGCCGCCGGGGATGCCCACAAAGCCGCACAGCATGGCCAGGTTGGCCAGGGATTTGACGTTGTCGGTGCCGGTGGTGTGCTGGGTGATGCCCATGCAGTAGACGATGCTGCCGGCCTTGGCCCCGGCATACATCCGGGCCGCATCGATCAGCTGTTTGGCAGGGATGCCGGTGATCTCCTCGACCCGCTCGGGGGTGTAGTCGGCGACGGCCTTCTTGAGCTCGTCGAAGCCCACCGTGCGGCTTTCGACGTACTCCCTGGCGTAGCGCTCCTCGTTGATGATGACGTGCATCATGCCGTTTATCCAGGCGACGTCGGTGCCCAGGTTGGGCCGCAGCCACTGGTGGGCGAAGCTGGCGATCTTGACGCGGCGGGGGTCCACCACGATCAGTTTGGCGCCTTTGAAGGACACCGCGCGTTTGATGTAAGCCGAGATCACCGGGTGATTTTCGGTGGTATTGGACCCGGTGACCAGGATGAGATCGGCTTTTTCCATACAGCCGATGGTGTTTGTCATGGCGCCACTGCCGAAAGCTGCGGCCAGACCGGCCACGGTGGAGGAATGTCAGAGACGGGCGCAGTGGTCGATGTTGTTTGTTTGAAGCACCGCCCGGGTGAACTTGCTGGCCAGATAGTTCTCCTCGTTGGTGACCCGCGCGGAGGTCAGGACCCCGAGGCTGTCGGGGCCATGGTCGGTTTTGATCTTCCCCAGGCGGGCGGCCACAAGATCCAGCGCCTCATCCCAGGAGGCCTCGCGGAATTGGCCGTTTTCCTTGATCAGCGGGGTCTTGAGGCGTTCGGGTGAGTTGACGAAGTCGTAGCCGAAGCGGCCCTTGACGCACAGGCTGCCATAATTGGGGGCCGCACCCTCGACGCCGCTGACCTTGACCACGCGGTTGTCCTTGACGTGCAGGTTCAGCTGGCAGCCGACGCCGCAGTAGCTGCAGGTGGTGCGCACCGTCTCGGTCTCCCACTGGCGCACCCGGTAGCGCACATCCTTTTCCACCAGGGCGCCCACCGGGCAAACCTGGACGCACTCACCGCAGAAGACGCAATCGGAATCCCGCAGGGGCCGGTCGCCGGCCGCCACGATCTTGGTGAAGGCGCCTTTGTAGCCGAAATTGATGGCGTTGTTGACCTGAATCTCGTTGCAGGCCTGGACGCAGCGGCCGCACTGGATGCAGCGGGCGAAATCACGGACGATAAAGGGGTTGACGGTTTCCATGGGGTAGGGCGAGGGGTTGCGCGGGAAGGCCTGACCGTCGACCTGGTAGCGGTAGGCCAGGTCCTGCAGGCGGCAGTCGCCCCATACCGGGCAGAGCTCGCCGCTCTGGTCGTCCCGGTGAACACCCATTTGGAAGCGCGTCCAGTCTTGACCGTCGGAGCCCCTCACGGCGCAGTTGTGGTTGCCGGAGGCCAGCATCATCTGCAGAATCAAGCGCCGGGCGACGACCACCTGGGGGGACTCGGTCTGCACCTGCATGCCGTCGGTAGCCCGGGTGGCGCAGGCCGGCAGCAGTTTGTCGGCCCCCGCGACTTCCACCACGCAGATCCGGCAGACCCCGGTGGGTGTCGCCCCTTTGAGGTGGCAGAGGGTCGGGATGTCGATGCTCTGGCGCTTGGCGACGTCCAAAATGGTCTCGCCGGGTTCGAAGCTGAACGCATTCCCATTGATCGTAATCGTGTTGGGTTCGCTCATGACAGCAACTTCTCCTTGAAGGGGGGGTAAAAAGCCGCGCAAAACGGCGCAAGTGGACTTCCGGGGCGATTTCCGTCACCCAGTTTCCTTATCGGAACGGCGGTCTTTTGTCAATCCGCGAATTGCGCCGGGCCGCGGCCGGCGGGTGAGCGCCAGGCGGCGGTGGAGCAGGGCGCCCACCAGGCTGCCCAGGAAATCCGCGGCCAGGTCGCCGGCCGCGGCGGTCCGGCCGGGGACGAAACTCTGGTGGAACTCGTCGCTGAGGCCGTAGAGGGTGGCCAGCCCGATGGCGAAGGCCACCGTCAGGCCCGAAAATCGGGGTGGCAGGGTGCGTTTCAGGGCGCGGTGGAAGAGGGCCCCCATCACCGCGTAAGCTAAACCGTGGACAAGTTTGTCCTGGTGGGCAAAGGCGTCCATGCCGGGCAGCGCGGGGCGCGCGGAGGCGCTGAAAATCAACAGGCAGTAGGCCGCTGGGGGCAGCCAGGCGCTCAGCAGCTCTGGGATACGGGTTTTCAAGCGGGGGCCACGGGCTTCCCAAACGACCGGCTCCGCCGCCTCGCGGGCGGCGCGGCCGGTCGCCGGTCAGGGCTGCCGGGCGGGCGGCGGGCCGAAGATGTCCAGGTCCAGCCGCCGCTTGCGGATGTGGTCGCGGACTTTATCAAAAAAGCTCTCCCGGGCCAGCCCCTGGTGTACCTGCCCGTCGAGGGTCCGCACGGCGAAGGTCCCGGCGGCCTTTTCCCTGGCGCCCACCGTCAGGATCAGGGGGACCCGGTTGAGCTGGGCCTCGCGGATCTTTTTGTTGAGGCTCTCGGTGCGATCGTCCACCTCGGTGCGGATGCCGGCTGCTTCCAGCTGCTGGCGCAGCTCCCGCGCATGGGCCGCCAGATCGTCGTTGATGGGCAGCAGGATCGCCTGCACCGGCGCCATCCAGAGGGGGAACTTGCCGGCGAAGTGTTCGATCAGGATGCCGAAAAAACGCTCGATGGAGCCGTAAATCACCCGGTGGATCATGATCGGCCGGTGCTTTTCGTTGTCGCTGGCCACGTACCAGAGGTCGAAGCGCTCGGGCAGCGCCATGTCCAGCTGGACCGTCCCGCACTGCCAGGTGCGCCCCAGGGCGTCTTTGATGTGGATGTCGATTTTGGGCCCGTAGAAGGCGCCGTCGCCGGCATTGATCTTGTAGTCGCGGCCGTAGCATTTGAGGGCCGACTCCAACCCCTGGGTGGCCGTGGCCCACTGGGCGTCGGTGCCGATGGACTTCTCCGGCCGGGTAGAGAGCTCCAGGTGAAACCCGAGGCCGAAGGTGCTGTAGATGCGCTCCACCAGCCGCAGAACGCCCAGGATTTCATCCTGGATCTGCTCCGGGGTCATGAAAATGTGGGCGTCGTCCTGGTGGAAGGCGCGCACCCGGAAAAGCCCGGAGAGCACCCCGCTCAGTTCGTGGCGGTGCACCAGACCGACCTCCGCCGCCCGGATCGGGAAATCCTTGTAGGAGTGCGGGCGGTTCTTGTAGATCAGCATGCCGCCGGGGCAGTTCATCGGTTTGATGGCGTACTGTTCCTCGTCGACGACCGTGGTGTACATGTTCTCACGGTAGTTTTCCCAGTGGCCGCTGCGCTCCCACAACCCCCGGTTGAGCAGGATCGGCGTCTTGGTCTCCACGTAGCCGGCCGCCCGGTGCTCCTCACGCCAGTAGTCCAGCAGGCAGTTCCACAGCACCATGCCCTTGGCGTGGAAAAACGGCATGCCCGGCGCCTCCTCGTGGAAGCTGAAAAGCGCCATGGCCTCGCCGATTTTGCGGTGGTTGCGGTTCTTGGCCTCCTCGAGGAAGTTGAGATAGGCCGCAAGCTCCTTCTTGTCGAAAAAAGCCGTGCCGTAAATCCGCTGCAGCTGGGCGTTTTTCTGGTCGGCGCGCCAGTAGGCGCCGGAGACCTTCATGAGCTTGATGGCCTTGACAAAGCCGGTGTGGGGCAGGTGCGGCCCGCGGCAGAGGTCGGTGAAATCCCCCTGGCTGTAAAAGGAGATCTGCCCGTCTTCCAGGGCGTTGAGCATCTCCAGCTTGTAGGGTTCATCGCGGTAGAAGGCCAGCGCCTCCTCTTTGGGCACCAGGCGGCGCTTGAAGGGCAGCTTGGCCTTGATGATCTTCTGGATTTCGGCCTCGATGGCTGGGAAATCCTCCTCGGAGACCGGCGCCATGTCGATGTCGTAGTAGAAGCCGTTTTCCACGGCGGGGCCGATGGTCAGCTTGGCGTCCGGGTAAAGGTGCAGGATCGCCTGGGCCATCACGTGGGCCGCCGAGTGGCGTAAAATCTCGACCGCCTCGGGGTCGCGGGTCGTGATCAGGCGCAGCCGGGCGTCACGGGTGATTTCGGTGTTCAGATCGACCACCCGGCCGTCCAGTTCCATGGCGACGCAGTTGCGGGCAAGGCCTTCGGAGATCGTGCGGGCGACCTCAAGGCCCGTGGGGGGGGGCTCAAATTTCTTTAGGGTTCCGTCGGGAAGTGTGATATGTATCATGTTGTCCCTTTCGGGGAGGGGGAGCTCGCAGGCCCCCGTGATCCGCTCGGCCACTGCCGGCCGGGCGCCTTTTACGGCCGCGGCCTCTTTCAATGGCCGCCGCAAAACAGTCCGCAATCGGCAGTAAAGTTTGATATCATCAGTAAAAAGGAACCCTTACGGGAAACGCTCCCTCGGGTCAAGGAAAAAAATTATATTTGACATGACCGTACCCGCCGCTTCTCTGCACCAAGCCCCGTCGGGGTTCACCCCGCCGGATGCCGCCGAGGCCGAATCTTTTCACCTGATCACCACACCCGTGCAGCTGGCGGAACTGGCGCGCCGCCTGGAGGGGGCCCCGGCCCTGGCGGTGGACCTGGAAGCCGACTCGATGTTTCACTTCCGTGAGAAGGTCTGCCTGCTGCAGATCACCACCGGCACGGAAAATTTCGTGCTCGACCCGCTGGCCTTGCCGGATCTCGAGCCCCTCAAACGTTTTTTCGCCGACCCTCGCGTGCAAAAGGTCTTTCACGGGGCGGACTACGATGTCCGCTCCCTCCACCGGGATTTCGGGATTGAGCTCCAGTCGCTCTTCGATACCGAAATGGCCTGCCGCTTTTTGGGCCATCAGCAGTCGGGGTTGAACGCCGTGCTGCAGGCGCGCTTCGGCGTGGCCCTGGAAAAGAAATACCAGAAACGCGACTGGTCCCAGCGTCCGCTGCCGCCGGAGATGCTGGCCTACGCCGCAGCCGACGTCAGCCTGCTGCTGCCCCTGGCGGCAGCCCTGACCGCCGAGCTGAAGGCGGCCGGGCGCCTTTCCTGGGTCCAGGAGGAGTGCGACCTGCTCACCCGGGTGCGCGTTCCAGAGGACAACGCCCAGCCGCTGTTTCTGCGCTTCAAGGGGGCCGGGCGGTTGGACCGCGCGACCCTGGCCGTGCTGGAAGCGCTGCTGCAGCTGCGGCAGTCGCTGGCCGCCCAGAAGGACCGGCCGCCGTTCAAGGTGCTTTCCAACGCGGCGGTCATGAAACTGGCCCAGGCTCGGCCGCGCAGCCTGGAGGCCCTCAAAGCCACCGGCGCCCTGAGCCCCAAGCAGGTCAAGATGCTGGCGCGTGCGCTGCTCGCGACGGTGGCCGAGGCCGAGGCCCTGCCGCCCAACCGTCTGCCGCGCTACCCTCGCACGCGGGTGCCGGCGGTCGGCCCCGAGGTGGCCAACCGCGCCGAGGCCCTCAAACGCTGGCGGGAGAAGCGGGGCAGCGCCCTCGGCCTCTCACCGGGGCTGCTGTGCAATAACACCCTCATCACGGCGCTTGCGGCCCGCAACCCCCGCCGCCCGGCGGAGCTCGACCGCCTGCCGGATTTGAAGAACTGGCAGAAGCAGGTTTTCGGGGATGAAATCCTCCAGGTTCTCAGGAAAATCTCCCCCTAGCGGCTGGCCCAGATTCTGACGGGGCCGGCCCCCGGCAGGTCTCGGCAGACCAGCGGAATGCAAAATGGCGCGTCCCATCCGGTTTCTTTGCGAAAATCTGTGGCTCCAGGGGGTCCTCGAGGAAAACGGCGCGGAGCGCGCGATGGTGATCACCCATCCCCACCCGCTCTACGGCGGGGACATGGACAACCCCGTGGTGATGGCCATCGCCGCGGCCTGCCGCAAAAAAGGGGTGAGCGCCCTGCGCTTCAACTTCAGGGGGGTGGGCGCCAGCCAGGGGGCATACAGCGACGGCCTCGGCGAGCAGCAGGATCTGCTGGCCGCGCTGGGCTACCTGCGCACGGCGGGCTTCGAGGCCCCCCTGGTCGCCGGGTATTCGTTCGGCAGCTGGGTGAACGCCCGCGCCGCGGTCGCGGCCGATGTGAATGCGGATCAGATCATGGTCTCGCCGCCGGTGGCCGTCATGGACTTCAGCGCCGTGCCGGCCCTGCCCGGGCTGCGGCTGGCGGTGACCGGGGCCAGCGACGAGATCGCGCCCGCCGAGGCGGTCGGTGCACTCGCCAAACGCCTCAACCCGACGGCGCGGGTGGTGGTGATTCCCCGGGCCGATCATTTCTACGGCGGCGCACTGGCGCAGCTGGAGATGGCGCTGGCGGCGGCGCTCTGACGGCAGCGGGCGCTCAGCGGCCGCCGATTTCGCCCCGCAGCAGCATTTTGAGACCCGCCAGGGTTCCCTTCCAGACCGCATCCTCGCCGGCCATGACGGCCACGATTACGTTTTTTTCCACGCTGACCTCCAACACGATCTCCTCCTGCCCCACTTTGAAGACCGCCTCACCCCACCGTTCGGCGGGCAGACCGGTCACCTCCGCATCGTAATCGGTGCGCAGTTCCGCTGTCATTCGAATCTCGGACATGCTGCCGTCCTTTCCCCCTTCGGCTGAAGGGCGTGCGGTTGACGAGCCGCCGTATTCGGCGGGGTTTGATTCACGCTTATTCCCCGGCCCGCCGCCTGTCAATCGCAATCTGCGGCTGGCGCCCGAAGCCGGCCTGTGATATGCGGGGAAAGCTCAAGGGGTGCGGCGCCCGCGGCGTTGGGTGGGGGTAGCGAACTTGCGGGAAAAACGGGAATCACGTCCATGTCTGGTGCACACAATCCGCCGCTGCCGCCATGGGGTGGCGCCGCGGCCTGGCAAGCCGTCGAGGACAGCCTGGCCCAGGCCGTCGGCCGCCATCGGCCGCGGTTGGCGGCGGTCGCTGCGCGTGCTGCCGAGGTCCGCCTTCTGCTGGCGCAGCTGGCACCCGTGATGACGGCCCTGGGCAGCCTGACCTGCAACCGCTGCCTGTCGTCCTGCTGCGAGCGCGCACGGGTCTGGTTCGATTTTCGCGACCTGCTCTACCTGCACCTCAGCGGGCAGCCCCGACCTCCGGCCCAGCTGCGCCGGCGCCTGCACGACCCCTGCCGCTATCTGGGCGCGGCCGGCTGCCGCCTGTCGCGTCCGCTGCGGCCGTGGGTGTGCATCTGGTACCTGTGCCCGCAGCAGACGGCCCTGCTTGGCCGGGACGGCCGCCAGGCGCTCGGGCGGCTCCGCCGACAGCTGGGGGCCGTCGCGCAATTGCGCCGGGAAATGGAAAACGCGTTTATCCGCGCCAGCACCTGAAGGAAACCGCCGCCGTGGAGAGCACCGTATCACGCAGCCAGCGCTTGCGCGTTTTTATCCCCTTCGCCCTGGGTTATTTTCTCTCCTACCTCTACCGGGTCGTCAACGCCGTCATCGCCCCCGACCTGGTGGCCGACCTGGGGATCGGCTCGGCCGGGCTGGGGCTGCTGACGGCGGTCTATTTTCTGACCTTCGCCGCTTTCCAGCTGCCCCTGGGGGTGCTGCTGGACCGCTTCGGGCCGCGGCGGGTGGAGGCCTTGCTGCTGGTTCTGGCCGGCAGCGGCGCCCTGCTCTTCGCTCGCGCCGAGACCACCGCCGGGCTGGTGCTCGGGCGGGCCTTGATCGGCCTGGGCGTTTCGGCCTGCCTGATGGCGGCCTTTACCGCCTTCGTTTTCTGGTTTCCACGCCAGCGCCTGCCGGGCATCAACGGGCTCCAGCTGGCCGCCGGCGGATTGGGAGCGGTGACCGCCACGGCGCCGGTGCAGTTCGCGCTGCAGGTGACCGACTGGCGGGGAGTTTTTCTGATGCTGGGGGGGGTGACCCTGGCCGCCGCCGCCGGCGTCTATCTGGTGGTGCCCGAAGGGCGCCCGCCCGACCGCGGCGCTGGGCTGCGGTCCCAGCTGCGGGGCATCGTGACGGTCTTCACCAGTCCGGTCTTCTGGCGTGTTGCCCCCTGGTGCACCTTTTCGCAGGCGACGTTTCTCTCCATTCAAGGCTTGTGGGCGGGCCCCTGGCTGAGGGACGTGGCCGGGCTGCCGAGACCGGCCGTGGCCCATGTGCTGTTCTGGGTGGCGCTGGCGATGGTGGCCGGCTTCATCGTCATGGGGCGCTTCACCCAGTGGCTGGCCCAGCGGGGCGTTCCGGTGCGCAGCGTGGCCGCCGCGGGGATGGGAATCTTCATGGCGGTCCAGATTCTGGTGATCCTGGAGGCGCCGCTGCCGCCGCTGCTTCTCTGGGCCGCTTTCGGGCTCTTCGGCACGAGCGGGATCCTCTGTTACGCCGACCTGACACAGCAGTTTCCCGACACCCTCGCCGGGCGGGTCAACACCGGACTCAACCTGCTGGTGTTCGTTGCGGCCTTCGTCGCTCAGTGGGGGATCGGCGCCGTGATCACCCTGTGGCTGCCCGGCCCCGCCGGCGGCTACGCCCCCGAAGGCTATCAGGCCGGTTTCGGGGCGATGCTGGGACTGCAGATCCTCGCGCTGGCCTGGTTCGGCTGGGCGGGTCGGCGCCGCCCAAAACCGGTTTGAAATTTTCGCGGGCTGCCGGCGGCGGGCTTTTTACCGCCGCCGGTGGCAAACGATTCTCGCCTAAACGCTGATGCCCATGGAAATGCCCGTATCCCCCCTCAAAGAGCGCCCGGCGGTCTCGGTAGCCGTCCTTGCCGGGCTGATCGCGGCCGCCCAGAAACCCAGCGGTGAAATCCCCTGGAGCCCGGGCGACAAGACTGACCCCTGGGACCACATCGAGGCCGCCATGGGCCTGCAACTGGGCGGCTATCTGGCCGAAGCCCGTCAGGCCTTCCGCTGGCTGGCGCGCACGCAGCTTCCCGACGGCAGCTGGTACCAGTCCTACCGGGACGGGCAACCCGCCCAAAAGGGGCGCGAGGCCCACCACGCGGCGTACATCGCCGTGGGGCTTTACCATCACTACCTGGTAACCGGGGACCCCGGATTGCTGCATCAGATGTGGCCCACTCTCTGCGGTGGAATCGACTTCGCCCTGGGCCTGCAGGCCCCCGGCGGAGAAGTTCACTGGGCCGTCAGCCCCACCGGCAAGGTCGATTGCATGGCGCTTTTGACCGGCTGCAGCTCGATTTTCATGAGCCTCAAGTGCGCCCTGGCAGTGGCGCGCCTGCTGGGGCGCCCCCGGCCGGGCTGGCAGGCGGCCCTGGAGCGCCTGGGGGAGGCCATCCGCCAGCGCCCCCACCACTTCAACATGGCCAAATCGCGTTTTTCGATGGATTGGTTTTACCCGGTGCTGGCCGGGGCGGTCACCGGGGCGGCCGCCGAGAGCCGCATCCGGCGCTCCTGGAAAAAATTCATCGTCCAGGGCCAGGGGGTGCGCTGCGTTTCGGACCAGCCCTGGGTCACCATCGCCGAGACCTGCGAATTGGTGCTGGCCCTTGCGGCCATCGGCCGGCGCGACCTGGCCGGGATGATTTTCGGCTGGATCAGCGGTAAGCGCTATCCCGACGGGGCCTTCTGGTGCGGGTTCACCTTCCCGGAAATGGTGGTCTGGCCATCGGAAAAGGTCACCTGGACCCAGGCGGTGGCCCTGCTGGCGGCCGATGCGCTCTTCGATTTGACCCCCGCCGGGCGCCTGTTCGAGCATCGCCTCTGGGCGGCGGGCGGGGCCCCCGGGGGGC
>Ga0272444_10005218_pt1 | contig 11284 bp, 6 predicted proteins | sample SSMForm13_FD_201033 | JGI IMG/M metagenome (GOLD analysis project Ga0272444, IMG submission 201033) | Marine sediment archaeal communities from Little Sippewissett salt marsh, Falmouth, MA, United States - SSM-Form-13 | ecosystem: Environmental > Aquatic > Marine > Wetlands > Sediment ... | reverse complement strand
AGCTTTGGCAATAGTATTAATAATTATGAATGCAGAAATAAGCGCAACCATTTCTCTGTTACGCTTGCAGCACGATGGGAATGCGCACCTCGAACACGGTGCCGTCGTCGGCGGAACTGCGAAAACTGATCTTGCCGCCGAGGAAGCGTTCGGTGAAAAGCTGGGCGCTGTAGAGACCGACGCCGCGACCGGAGCCTTTGGAGCTGAAGGATCGTTGAAACAGTTGCAGGCTTGTCGACTCATCGAGCACCGCGTCGTTGTGCACGAAAATCGTCGCCTCGCGGTTGTTCACTTTCGCGCCCAGGTCGACGCGGCCGCCCGGTTCGGTTGCTTCCAACGCGTTCTTCAACAGATTACCGATTACCCGCGACAACAAGGTCTGATCGGTTCGCATGGTGGTCGTGGGCATAGAAGTGATAATGATTTGTTTGTTGTTGGCCAAAGGCTGCTTCTCATAAATATCGACCAGATTGCAAAGCCAACCGTCCAGGCGGAAAGGTTGAGGTTCCACCATCAAAACGTTGTTTTCGGCCGCCAGCAATTGCCGCTGACTTTGGATCTCTTCAATCAGCAAGCTTGAAAGTTTCTGTAACCGCTGGAATGATTCGTCTTTTACCTCGCGGTTATTATCCATCGTCATTAAAGTCAGCAATCCTTGAATGCCGCCGGCGGTGTTGAGCACGTCGTGAAAGAAAGTTCGCTCAAGCACTTCGCGGCGTTTTTCAGCGCCGACATCGCGCATGCCGACGAAAAGGAAAATCATTTCATCGAAAACGTTGTGGGTCACTGCCATTTCCAGGTCGAGCGCGGCGCCGGTTCTGGTCAGCAAACGACACTCGCCGGTGACCAGCTCGTGTTCGCTCAGCGCCACCAAAAGCGTTTTGACAAAATCGCAATATTGGCAGGCTTGTCCCGTGCCGCAGCCCGATGGCGCGCTTTCCGCCCAGCGACAATGCAGTGCCTCGCCGGGACGCATACCGAGAACTTCTTCAACATGCCGCACCTGCATGATTCGCAAAAAACGTTGGTTGGCGGCGATGATCTGCCGTTGCAGGTTCAGAATGATCGCCGGCCCCGGCACCGCTTCGAGCAGATCGCGCACGGAGTACAGTCGATCAATGACGTGCACGGCCTGCGTCAATTCTGCCTTTGATGCTCGTTCAGGTGGGGCAAAATAGGTCAATTGGGCTGATGATGCCATGGTGGACTCCTTTCTGGCAGTCCATTTCCAACAAGAAAATCGCTTACAACAGGAAGGAGAAATCAGCAATAAACATGCATCGGACAATTACAGCTACTGTTCAAGGCGCGATTCCTTGTTCCGGCTCTTGTATTCAAAAAAATTGTAACACTCGTTCTATTGTTTTGTCACTCAATTAATGAAGGCCGTTTCAAAGGACAGGTAAGCGAGAAAACGACTTTTGCGCCAAGTTGGTTCGACTCATATCTGATTCAAGTAAGACTTTGACAGAAAGGCTACATAGTGAAAAAATCCATCCGAACAACCGGATTCGGTCTGTAGATAAAAGGAGGGGCATGCAAATGAACAACGCGAAAACTTTTTGGCGGAAATTCGCATGGTTGCTGGTGTTGATCATGTTGTTCGCCGTGGCTTGCGGCGGCGATGACGATGACGACAACGACGATAACAACGACGACAACGATGTTGCCGGCGACGATGACGACGCCATCGACGATGACGATGACGACGATGATGACGACAATAATGACGACACCGGCGTCGATGACGACGACGATGACGATGATGACGCCACGCCGCCGCCGGGGTGCGACACTCTGCAAGCCGGCTGGAACACCGGCTTTACCGTCGACGGTGTCGAACGCGCCTTTTATCTCGATTTGCCGCAGGGTGTTTATGACAGCTGGCCCTGGCCGGTCGTATTCAACTGGCACGGCTTCGGCGATACGGCGACGAACATGCGCACCCTGTTTGCCCCGTACATCAACAACTCGTACATGCCGTATATTTTAATTACAATCGAGGATTCCGGCATGTTGTTTGACTGGGATCTTTTCGACGGACTCGATCCCAACAACCGCGAAGTGCGCCTGTTTGACGAGTTGCTTGCCGAATTGGACGTCTGTTTCGGCGTCGACCCTGAACGCGTATACACCACCGGTTTTTCAGTGGGCAGCGCCATTGCCTGCTTGATGGGTTTGGTACGCAACGAAACGGTAGCAGCGGTAGCCGGTTGCTCGGGTGGTTACGCTTCCAATCCGGAAAACACAATTCCATACGCCCTTACCACTTGGCCCGATATGAGCGGCGAATACAACATTAACCGCTACGTCGAAGTGCGCCTGCACGGTGGCGTATTGGACAACATGATCCTGCCCTTCGGCCTTTACGGCGCCAACGACATCGGATTTTTAAACGAAAACGGGCACGACGCTATCGACTGCGTGCATAGCTCGCTTCACAACATGGGCTTCATGTTCATGAATCCGGAAAACTTCATCGAATTTTTCTATGATCATCCGCTGGGTACGGTCGATTCGCCGTACGCGACCGAAGGGTTGCCGGATTCGTTCCCGGATATCTGCACGTTTCATCCGAAACAGTAACGGTACACTTTACAAAGGCAAAGCTTTACCGCCCGAAGAACAAACCTTGAGATAAAACGTTTGCGCGAATGGTAGATCGCAGGACGCGCTAATGACGAACGACGTTACAACAGGACAATCAAGCTAGCAGCCGCACCCATCATCGTCGTTGTCATCATCATCGTCATCATCGCCGGTTGTATTGTCGTCATCTCCGTCGCTGTCGTCATCGGTAACATCATCGTCGGCAACGTCGTCATCCGCAACATCATCGTCAGTTACATCATCATCGGCAATGTCGTCGTCGACGGTGTCATCGTCGGTAGTGTCATCGTCGGTAGTGTCATCGTCGGTCGTGTCGTCGTCGATGCTGTCATCATCGGTCTGTTCATCGCAAACGTCGGTGACTTCGTTGCAGATTTGAGTGTCCGGGTCGCAGGGGTTACCGGTGGAATCACATTGATCGGCGCCTTCGTTGCAGTATTCGTCACCGTTGCAAAACAAGCTGTCATCCGAGCAGTCGGGCACGGATAGCTGTTCGCACTCGTCATCTTCTTCGTCACAGGATTCAACACCGTTACAGAATAAACCGTCGTCGGCGCAAGGGGGAAGCGACGAGATACAAATACCTTCGTCGCATGTTTCCGTGCCGTTGCAAAACAAGTTGTCGTCGCAGTCTTCATTGGTCTCGCACAAAGGCAAATAGCCTAGCACCTGGATGTTGTCGAGCAGCCAGTAGAAATCCCAATAGGCGTTGTAGTAATGGAAACGCAGTCGGATGGTGTCGAATTCGTACTCGGAAAGATCGATCGTGGTGATTTCTTCAATATCGTCTGTATAAGCAGCGACGTTCATCACCTCGCCGCCGTCGAGCCAGACATCAACGTCGGCGTTTTCTCCCTGATAGTTAACATGGAATTGTGAAAAGCGAAGCGAGATCATCTGGTAACCGGAAACATCGATCACTTCGCTGATCAGATGTTCGTTCATATTTTCATAGCCGGCGCAATCGGAGTCGACGACGATGAAGTTGCCGTCCATCAGACCGCTGGAACGGTTGCAGGGATTCTCGTCGTTCCAGGTCTCTGGACCTTCGCCGTTGATGATTTCCCACTCGTGATCCCATTTGCTGTCCCAGGTTTCTTCCCAGATGACCACCGGCCCGATCGGCGTCGCGGCGATTTCGATGCTGTTGGTTTCTTCCTGGCCGAAGGCGTCCTGTGCGCGAACTACATAGTAATATGGCGTGAAGTTGGTGACCGTGTGGTCGGTAAACTCAAGCGCCGTCGTCGAGAAGGTCGGGTTCGTGAAATTCTGTCCACCGCTGACATCAGCCCGATAAATGTTGTAGGTCACGGCTGCGTCATCCAGCGCCGGATTCCAGGAGAGAGTCACTTGGCTGTCGCCGGGGATGGCCGATACCAGACCGCCGAACAAGGGCGGCTCGCAGTCGACGTCGGCAACGTCGTACTTGGAAACAAACGTGCCGCCCTGACCGTCGTCGGCGTCAACGTATTCGACGGTAATCTCGTCACCGGCATTGACTTGAAGCACGCCATCGGTTGTCGGCGAGCCGGTTTCGTTGGTGATGGTGCCTTTGTAATGGCCGAAATACGTGGCCTTGTACAATGTCACCGTTTCCGGAGTGGTTTCCGTCGTACTGGAGATGAAAACGGTAATGGTCGAGTCGCTCAAGTCAGCATCGGTGACTTCCACCTCGATGATGTCCGTACATCCGTAGACATCATCGATTTCGATTTCGCCGTCGCTGCTTTCCACGGGTTGGAATTGCAGCGGCGTGTGCGGGTCGCCGAACAGAAGCAATTCGTAAAAGACCCAGCGCATCATGTTGAATGGGTCGAGCATGCCGATGCAGTCTTCTTTCGAGTCATCGTTGGCGATGCCCAGGTTGATGATCTTTTCGTTGAAAATGGCGTCGGCAAATTCCCAGTCAAATACGTTGGACGGACCGTAAACGCTGCCTTCCAGATAAAAGCCGTAACGCGTGTTGGCCAGATAGGCGAACGCACCGGCATTGTGCTTGGCGGTAAACCACTCGATGACACAATCGGTCGAGCCGAATGAGCCGTAATCGTCGCGGCTGTCTATGCTGCCGCAATAACATCCCTGCGTATAACCGACGTAGTATTTGGTGTTGGTCAAGCTGCTCACGGAGCCTGAACTGAAGCCCATGTTGATGGTAACCGCGGCGTGTCCCAAGTGATTGAGCCACTGGTGCGTGTTCGAGTTGATGGCGTTGATGATGTTGGTTTTGCTGTAAGTGCCGTCGCGCTCGAAAAGGGTGGTCAGCGGAACCGCCGGCATATAGGAATAGACTTCATCCTTGTTGTCGCCTCCCCAGGTGACCGAATCAAGCATCTCACCGATGAACAGCGCCTTGTAAGAAGAAGCGCTTGTCTCAAAGGCAATGGTCTTATCGATCATGTTATTCAATTCGGCTACCGTTTCTACGGGAAAGCGTCCGACATGGACATCAAAAAGCAGGTCGACATCGCCGCCGAGCGGCCCGTCGTCGGTTTCACCCCAGTAAGCATCCCCGTCGTAATTGTAGCTGCCGTCCAAACAGGCGTAGTACAGGTCGGATGCCATGTATTCGTCGGTGTAGGTATACCAGGTGTCAGGGTCGGTGCCGGTGACGTAAAGCTTGCGCATCGGGATAATTTCTTCGTCCGGCCCGTCGGCGTCGCCCACCAACAACACGTATTTCAGATTAGCGGTTTCGTAGAGGTTGGTAATGTGGTTGCGTAACTTCTCTTGTGCATCGGCGCCGGCAACATTGGCCCAGATCCAGGCCAGGGTGTCGATCTGCACCGAAAGACCGTAATAAGACGCCTTATGGTCGGCAAAACTCTGAACCGCCGTCTCGAGATTGACCGGTGTTACAATCAAATAGTCGATCGAATCGGTGGTTGCCTTGGTTTGCCGTACGTAATGCTTAAGCATTTGCGGATTGTCGACGCTTTGCATGATGGCGCGATGATCAGCGGGAAGATTTCGGAAGGGAAGAGTTTCGGTGTCGAATTCGGCCGGGGCGGTTTCAACGACCAATTCCATTTCCGGCGCATAATACAATTGACCCGACTGAGGCAGATAAATAACGGGGTGCAGGTTCGCAATAAAAATCGATGCACCGCGCTTGGCGTACGTTCCCATTACTTGCCAGAGTTGATCGGGGTAAGGATCGTCGCTGTTGTAAATTGTCGTATCAGGCAGCGATGACGGCAGCCATGCTCCCGGATCTCGGCCGGATAGGGTGCGCGTACGTTTGCCGTGTTCCACCGTAGCGCCATTGGCCAGTTCTAACCAGTAAGGAACTTCCACTTTGATGTTGACCACCTGATGACCCTGCGGTAGCAAAACGCGGGCGGTGCGCACAGGCAACACCGGCCAACTCGCAATGCTGCGATTCCAAGTGTTGCGTATGGAAATGGAAACCGTACCGTCTTGAGTGTCGGTGATGACAGGCTCATCGAAGTTGTAGACGACATTAATGTTTTCAGCGTAAACGGCGGTTACACTGAAAAGGAGAATTACGAGAACAACAACTGTAGTACGCATAAACGTTCCCTCTCGGTAGCAATGGCCTGCAATTTTTTCTGCACAATATGAAGAAATTTACCGCTTCATAATGAACTCAATATTTTCGAATGAAGATACTAAATCATGGCAGAAAGTCAAGACGACTTACAGCGCGGAGTCGAGTAAAATTGTTTGTTAGTAATGACTTAACAGTAAAACGCCTGTTCTAATTGTCGAAGGTCAGGGATCCAGCGGGTCATTGCCGTCGGCGAACAACGACGGCGGATTCGGCAGATAGCAGGATGCGGTGGCCGAAAGCCGCTTGACGACGCGGTAAGGCAGATAGCCCAGCTCTTCGCGACAACGTTGATCGAGCATGAACGTGATGTACATCGCCTGGGCGAAGTCGGTGGTGATCAACGCGGGGCGGTCGGAGGGAATCCCGTAGCGCAAGATGATCCGGGCTAGGTTACGCAGATTGGTGGTTGTGTGTCGCGCGTGCGGGTCGATCAAAATTGCATCTTCCGGGATGCCGTAGGTTTCCATTACATACCTCTTCATCTCCACCGCTTCGGAATAGGGCGTCTGATCCGGGTGTACATGCCCGCCGGAAAAAACGATCAGCGGCGCCAACCCGGCGAGGTAGCGCTCGACGGCCAGGTCGCAGCGCCAGCGCCCGATCGGTGACAGCTCGATCCAATCCAGCTCCGGCCCTTGTCCGGGCACCAGCATCAACGGAAAGCGATAGAGATCCCAGTCGATGGTCGGGATCCGCTCGTACGCGGCTTGATTGTCGCCCTCGATCAACGGTTCGTAGCGGCCGGCCTCGTCGCGGTCGAGCTCAATCATAGCGGCATGGCCGACTTCGAGGAGCGGCTCGAAGAAGGCAAACGCCTGCGGGTGGTCGTCACATAGGTCGTTGATCAAATCGTCCAGCGCTGCAGCTTCCAGGCTGAGGGCGTATTCGTAAAAAACATCGTTCATCCATTGTACGGCATCCAGCCAGGCCAGCGTGAGCATCTCGTCGTCCGTCTCGTCGGCGTAAAACTGAAACATTCCCGACGGCCGCATGTGTTCATCGACCAGCAGGTCATCCTTTTTAACCGTGACGAAAAGGCGCACCAGTTCGTTTGCCATCGCTTCGGCATCCGGCGTCGACCAGATCAAAGCGTCGGCGTAGCAGTTCGGATCTGTTCCGCAAGTGGCCGCCGCTGTACGCAGATCGTCGTCGCGCTGTGCCGAGAGCACGGCAATCACCGTGTCGTCGGCCAGGGCTTCCGCGATTTCCGAAACAACCTGAAACAGAGTCAGCAGATAGAAATTTTTATCCTTCACCGGCTGCCCGCTGGAAACCAATTCATAGTCGGGATCGAAACCGTTGAGGTCGGGCGGTTCGTCCAGTATGCACTTGTCCGGATACAACTGCGGATAGTCATCGTCATCATCGTCGATCGTATCGTCGTCGATGGTGTCGTCATCGTCATCGTCCGGTGTGGCGTCATCGTCGTCATCGATGGAATCGTCATCGTCGATCGTGTCGTCATCGTCGACAGGCGATGTGTCGTTGTCATTATCATCATCATCGTCGCTGTCGGCGCAGGCGAGGGTGCTGAAAATGACAAGCAGCAAGATCAAAATGATTCGTCGATAAGTCACGCGAGCCTCCGAGAAACAGGATAGACAATCAGTAAAATAAAAATGCCACAGAATCAACGGCTGCCGTTGGACATGGGATAAACAAAGGGCGCGTCAAAGAACGAACCCACACCAGCGATAAAGACCTCGGCCGTCGCGAGCCATTCGAAGCGCACAGCCACCGCTTCGGTCGGCACTTCGGTGATTTTGCTGTACCTGAACCATTCGGGGATGTTGACCGGGCCGAGTTCGTCGCTATGTATCGCTTCGCCGGCGGCATCCAGGAACGTGATCCGCAAGGCTGAATTCGAGCGGGGATTCCAGGTGCGCAGGTAAGCGCCCCATTCCACGGCGAGCATTCCGGCGGCAATTTGATCGGCGTACGGTGCAAGCGAAATCTCCTGCGAAACGATGTCGGTTTCCGGCATGATCAACAAAGCGCCGAGCCAGTAATCGCCGGTCGCGGTGTTGACGTTGATGTTGGAGCGAATCGGGATGAAGTGGTCGACGGTCAGGATGAATCCCGCGGGGATGTCCCAATTTTGCCGGCCGTCTTTGAAAAGCGGATTGGCCACCAGGTTGCCGCCGATCAGGTCGTGCGGCTCGGCCAAAGTGAAAACGGACAAATGGAGGGCATCGAAAGCGGCCGAATTGAAGGTCAGGGGCATCTCGCCGGCCACCGCCCGTAAAATGACTCTGGCCGAACGGGCACCGGGCGGAATCGCGCCGGTCACGCGCCAGGGTTGCCAGTACATCACGTCGAATCGTCCGCCGGAAATATGCTTGAGCAGATTGCCTTGCGCGTCGAACAATTCCACCACGCCTTCACATTCGTCATGGGGCAGCAGAATATTGGATGTGCCGCCTTCCTCGATGCGATAGCCGGTGGTCGACGCGCCGCCGAAAGCAAGTTGACCGAAACCGGCGTCGATGATGTCGGCGTATGGCTCCAAGGATACGGTTTGCTCGGCCCAACCTCGCAACGTGTGCATCGAACCCGAGAAATAGCTGTCGCCGGTCAACGGAACCACGTGGTTGAACTCCGCGCACGGTCGCATCCCGTCGAGGTTCCATCCCGTGTCGCCGTACTCCGCGCCGGGATTGTTCAGCAGATTTTCGTAGTAAGGAAAAGACAACGACAACGTTTGCCCGGTTTGCGCGCCGTCAACATCGACGGCGGATATGACATGCGCGGTCAATTCGGTGTCGATCGGCAAAGCATCGGCGGCGACAACCTGCACCAGCGTGCCGTCGCCGATGATTTGCGTTGACGACAATTCGATCTGACTTTCGCCGGCGTAAAGTTCAACCTCGACGTCAGCCAGCGGCTTGTCGAAAAGCAGGCCGATTGCATCGGCGCCCAGGCCGTAAACCACGTCGAGCAAAAGCGGCGGCGTATAACCGGCTTGATCCGGGAAAAAAATGCTCGTCGTTTGCGGCTTGTGATCGGAGCGATTTGGAGTCAGGTGAATGATCTCGCCATCCACCGTGCAGCCGCCGGAAGATTTGTTGAAATAGGTGTTGTCGATTAACTGTTGACCTTCCGCGCCGTAAAACATGATCGCCGGCCAGGTCGTGCGGCAAGACGGGCAAACGCCCAGCGAGGCCCAGGCGTCGGCCACCTGCTCGTCCAGAATGCGGGCCTGCGTAGAGCCTAACTCCTCGTTCCAGTCGCCCATGAGGACGATGCGTTCGACCGGATCGAACGCCAGGTAGTCGTCGACCATTTCGCGGTTTTGCAGGTCGCCGGTTTCATCCCAGTTCACATGGACGCCGTACGCGGACACTTCGACGCCGTCGACTTCAATGATCGCATGTAAAAAGCGCCCACTGCCTGCAACCGCGTAGTGATGAACCTGGGGATCGATCAACGGCGTGGCCGACATCAGCGATTGGTCTTCGGCGTAGAAGTAATCCATGCCCAATGCTTCGGCGATCGGTTGCGCGTATTCCTCAGGGCATTCCTGCAGGGAGAAGACGTCGAAAGGCCCGTACTCGGCCAGCGCCTGACCGATTTTTTGCGGCGTGCCTTCCTTGCCGCCGTGGATGTTGTAGTTGCCGGTGATAACGGTGATGCCTTCGCGCGATTGCGCTGGGCAGACGTAGCGAGCCCACTTCAACGGTTCGATGGGCGCGAGAGCAGGAAACGGATCATCGTCGTCATCGTCGTCGACTGGCGTGGTGTCGTCGTCGATCGTGTCGTCATCGTCGTCGACGCTGTCGTCGTCATCCACCGGCGTTGTGTCGTTATCGTTGTTGTCATCATCGTCGTCGTTGTCGCCGCAGGCGAGGGCGCCGAAGCAGACGAGCAATATCAAAAACAGAGCGAGACCGATTCGCTGCGTATTCACGCGATCCTCCGGTTGGTGAAGAGCAATTGCGCAGCAATAGTATGCAATAACGACTCGGGCGTCAAAAATAGTAGAAGAGGGGCTAGCGTACGCAGCGGACGAACGGCGGCACGCCGTCGTCGCTGTCGTCGACGCCGACCGCGGCGTTGCGGAAATGCACGCCCCAGAGGCTGTCGTTCTCGTCAAGCGATGACGACCAATACCACTCGCAGGTTCCCGTCAATTCGGCATTCCAGTAGCAGCCATCGGCCGGGCCCTGCTCGTAGTCGCAGCCGTTGCAGATCAGATCAAAGCAATCCCAGAGGCAATCGTCGATGACTTCACACTCACCGTCCGTCGCGGTTACTTCGCAATCGGTGATCAACGAGCGCAACTCGGAAATCGTCGGCAACCGCCAATCATCGAAACCGGCATAGACGAGATCGTCGCAATAGGTCTCTGCCTCGCTTTGTATCATGCCTTCCGCCGAGCCGGGGTTCTGCCACATCAAACCGGTGACAGGATCGGTCCAGACGTCGTCATCATCGTCATCATCATTGGTGTCGTTGTTGTCATCGTCGTCATCGTCGTCGTCGGAACAGGCGACGACAGCAAGAGAAAAAATCAATAGAAGCAAGGTAAGCGAAAACGCGATTCGTAAGTAAGACATTTAAATCCTCCTGCAAAAAAGCGGACGACTTAATTATCGGCTAATCAAAACCCGAAGCAACCGCCTCCGCCGGAGTCATTGTCATCATCGTCGTCGTCGGGAATTGGGCTCGCATCGTCGTCGGTTACATCGTCGTCCGTTGCGTCATCATCGGTGATGTCGTCATCAACAACATCATCGTCAGTTACATCGTCATCGGTGATGTCATCGTCGGTCACGTCATCATCGACAATATCATCGTCAACCGTATCGTCATCGACTGTGTCGTCGTCGATCGTATCGTCATCGGCCGTGTCATCATCAACTGTGTCATCATCGACCGTGTCATCATCGACCGTATCGTCATCGACCGTGTCGTCGTCGATACCCGTGTCAGATTCGTTCAGAAGAAAGATGAGTTCTGTTTCGTCGGCAACCACCAGATCGTTGCGACCGTCGCCGTCGACGGACATGGAAACAAGCGAGTGGGTGGTATAGCCGGCCCCGGTAACATAGCACTTCGGCGTGGCGAATTCGCCGTCGCCCAAACCCTGCAGCACGGCGA